>Ga0163163_10004985_pt1 | contig 11433 bp, 10 predicted proteins | sample S65metaG_FD_119766 | JGI IMG/M metagenome (GOLD analysis project Ga0163163, IMG submission 119766) | Switchgrass rhizosphere microbial communities from Kellogg Biological Station, Michigan, USA - S6-5 metaG | ecosystem: Host-associated > Plants > Roots > Rhizosphere > Soil | place: USA... | reverse complement strand
CCGTCGACGGCGGTCGTGATCGCGGATTCCGGCACGTCGGCGTAGAAGGCCAGCAGCGAGCGGGTCCGCCGCTGGAGAGGATGTCCGGGATCGGAGTAGCCGGCTGCCGCGTATCCGAGAAGGCGGCAGGCGAGGAGGATCCCCGCGTGGTTGCCGGAGCAGTTGTTGTGAAGAGCCGTCGGCGCCTCGGAGCGGCGGATCAGCTCGCGCGCGGACGGCTCGTGCATCGGCAGGTGCGCGCCGCACTCGAGATCCGAGACGCGGAAGCCTCCGCGGCGGAGCAGTTTCCCGGCGACCGCGACGTGACGCGGCTCACCGCCGTGCGAGGCGCACATCAGCGCGATCTCCGCGTCGCCGAGCTTGAACGCCTTCTCGCCTCCCGCGAGCAGCAGAGGGATGGCCTGGAACGGCTTGGCGGTCGAGCGCGTGAACACGGGGCCCTCCGCGTCTCCGCACGCGGCGACACGCGAGCCGCGGGAGTCCACGACGGCGGCGGATCCACGGTGCGTCGATTCGACTCGGGGGCCGCGATACACGCGTGCCAGGACGGGAGAGGCTGTCGGCACGGCGGCCATTATCCGGGAATTCGGTTATCCTGATCGGAGCGTGACGACGGAATATTCGGCGTGGTGGGGCCGTTCGCTCAGCCGAATGCGCCGAGCCCTTTTCGCCCTTGCCGCCGCCGTCGCCATGGCTTCCGCCGCGCCCACGGCCGCGCCTCTGTTCGCCCAGCAGGCCTCGGAGCCCACCTTCCCGGACCTCGAGTTCGTCGGTTCGGAAGGCGGCAGCGTCCGCCTCTCGGAGCTCAAGGGCAACGTCGTGCTCCTCAACGTCTGGGCGACCTGGTGCGGCCCCTGTAAGAAGGAGCTGCCGGTGGTCCAGAAGATGTACGACACCTACAGCGACCGCAACTTCGTCGTGGTGTCGGTCAACGTCGACGCGGACCGCAAGCGCGTCGATCCGTTCGTGAAGCAGTTCAACATCTCGTTGCCGGTGTACTTCGCCGCACCGGAAGACGCCGGCCCGCTGACCGCGATGGGGATTCCCTCGACGTTCATTCTCGGGCCGGATCGCACGCTGATCGATCGGGCGGTCGGTTACTCCCCCGAGTGGGAGGACCGCTGGAAGAAGGTCGTCGAGAAGCACCTTAAGACGCGCAAGCAGTAATCCTGCTCCGGTCCCGCGCGTCAGTAACCACGGAGGTCCCCGTCATGAAGCTTCGCGCTCCCCTCCTCGGCATCGCTCTCCTCGCCCTCGCCGCGTCGGCGTCCGCGCAGTACCGCGGCGGCACGGTCGAGCTGAGCCCGTTCTACGGATACCTGTTCGGCGGGAACATCGGCCACTTCCACGACTTCAACGACGACTGCTGCCACACCGACCTCGGGGTCGACGACCACAGCGTGTACGGCGGCCGGATCGGCTACAACTTCAACAACCTCTGGGAGGTCGAGGGCGAGTTCGCGCAGAGCGACACGCACCTCAAGCTGGACTTCAACGACAACCAACCGGACCAGAGGATCGGCGACCTGCGGTTCCAGTACTACATGGCGTACATGACGGTGAACTTCGGCTCCGGCCGCTTCGTTCCCTACTTCACGCTCGGCAGCGGCGCCGCGAACCTGAAGCCGGAGTTCCCCGGCACCTTCTCGGACTCGGAGGTCCGCTACACGGCGAGCGCCGGCGGCGGCATCAAGTACTTCTTCGGCCCGCATTTCGCGCTGCGTCTCGACGCCCGGACGTACTCGACCTATCTGAGCGACCGGGCGATCTGCGGACCCGACTTCTGCACGAATAACACCTGGGTCACGAACCTGTCGACGAACGGCGGCTTCATCGTGGCCTTCTAGTGAATGACCCCTCAGATGCTCCTGACGCGTAGGGAAAACTAACTCGCAAACACCTCTCCCCCCGGCGGGGGGAGAGGACGTGGGTGAGGGGGGCGCGCCCGCAACTCAGCGCGCGAGACGGCCGTCGTCGGCTCCCGCACAGCCGCTCAACCTCAACGTCTCCGCTCTCCCCTCTCACCTCCTCCGACGCACCCTGATCCTCCGTCTCTCGTCTTCCAACGACTCGATCCGCACCTCCCACGTCGCGGGCAGCAGGCCGTGGACGCCCGCGCGGGGCCACTCGACGCAGACCGGCGCGCCGGCGAACGCGTCCGGAAACCCGAAGACCTCGAGCTGGCGAGGGTCGTCCGGCAGCCGGTAGAGGTCGAGGTGGCGGAGCCGGATCCGGCCGCCGCCGTCAGTCCCGTACTCGTGGAGCAGCGCGAAGGTCGGCGAGGCGACCTCGCGCTCCGGCGCGCCGAGGCCGCGCGCGAGACCGCGCACGAAGGTCGTCTTGCCGGCTCCCAGTTCGCCCTCGAGGTACACGACGTCGTCTTCCGCCAGGAGCGCGGCGAGCGCCTCGCCGAGCCGCTCGGTCTCCGCGGCGCTCGCCGTGACGACCGGCTCGTCGCCGCCGCCCGGGAGTCGGGTGCTCACTCGCCGCGGGCCGTCCGCTCCCGCAGCCTGCGCCGGACCTCGGGCACCGCGTCGGCGATCTCGTGGGACAGGAGCCCGGCGTCTCCGAGGCGTCCCGAGAGCAGGCTCGCCGCCGCTCCATGGAGCCAGGCGCCGGCCACCGCGGCGTCGCGAGGGGCGAGGCCGCCCGCCAGAAGCGCGCCGACGATGCCGGAGAGCACGTCGCCCGATCCCGCCGTGCCGAGCAGCGGCGTGCCGGTCGGGTTGACCACGGTGGGGGCGCCGGGAGCGGCGATCAGGGACCGCGCCCCCTTGAGGAGGACGACGCTGCGCGCGCGCTTCGCGAGGGCAACGGCGGAGCCGACGCGATCGGCCTGGACGTCCCGTGCGCCGCGCCCGAGCAGCCGGCCGGCCTCGCCGGGGTGAGGCGTGAGGACGGTGGGACTCCGGCGCCGCGCGAAGCGGGAGGGTCGGCCGGAGCATGCGTTCAACGCGTCGGCGTCGGCGACGAGAGGCACGCGGGCGTCGAGCACGGCCTCCAGGGCGGCGACGGTCCCGGGCGCCGTCGACAGGCCCGGTCCGGCCACGGCCGCGTCGAACCCCGCCAGCGCGCGGGAGAGCTCGCGCGCCGCGCCGGAGGAGAGCGCCCCGTCCTCCTCCGGAAGGGCGTGCGTCATCGCCTCCGGCAGCGCGGTCCAGAGTGCGTCGGCCAGAGACGCGGCGCAGAAGACGGTCACGAGGCCCGCGCCCGCGCGCAGGGCCCCGCGTGCGGCGAGGAGCGCCGCGCCCGCCTTGCCGCGCGAGCCGGCGATGACGGCCAGGCGCCCCGCGTCTCCCTTGTGGGCCTCGATGGGCCTCCTCGGGAGCAGGCCGCGGACGTCGGATTCCTCGGTCCAGGTGATGCCGCGCCCGCCGGCGCGCGCGATCCCCGGCGCCTGGCGCTCGAGAATCGAGCGCGCGATTCCGATGTCGGCGACCTCGACCTCGCCGCAGGCGTCGGTCGCCGGAGGCAGCAGGTGGCAGAGCTTCGGCGCCCCGAACGCGACCGTCCGCGCCGCCCGGATCGCCGAGGCCGGCGCGTCGCCGCGGTCGGCGAAGAGCCCGGACGGGAGGTCCGCGGCCAGCACCGGTCTCCCGGACGCGTTTACTGCCGCCACGGCGCGGCGCGCGGCGCCGGCGAGCGGCCGGGAGAGGCCCGTCCCGAACAGCGCGTCGATCGCCCAGTCGCACTCGGCCAGGGAGCGGCCCAGCTCGCGGAACCCGGCCCGGCGGGTGAGCGGAGTCGGGACCAGGCCGACCGCGGCCGCCCTCCCGGCGTTTCTCGCCGCGTCGCCGCGAAACGCGCCCGGCTCGGCCAGCGTGAAGAGAGAGACGCGGTACCCGGAGAGCGCCAGGAGGCGGGCGGCGGCGAGGCCGTCTCCGCCGTTCTGTCCCGGCCCGCACACGACCGCGACCCGGCCGTCGGGCAGCTCCCGGCCCAGCACGCGCACGAGCGCGGAGGCGGCGTTCTCCATGAGCTCGTCGGAGGGCGTGCCGCCGCGGATGGCCTCCGCGTCGGCCGCGCGCATGGCCCGCGAGGCGAGGACCGGAATCACGCCGGAACCGCGGGCGCGACGGCGGCGGCCTCGAGACGGGCGCCCGGAAGCGCGCAGCCGAGCATCTTCAGGGACGGTCGCACCGCGACATTATCCGTCGCGGCCGAGGCGTCGCTTTCCCGGCTTCCTCTTCGCTCTCCGCTCCCGGGCTCTTTCGCCCTCAGCTCCCGGGCTTGGTCTCCGGCGGCTTGTCCGTCGGGAGCACCGAGACGAACACGCTCTTCTGCAGGTAGGACGTGAGGTTGGAAACCGCGTCCCGGACTCCCACGGAGAGCTTCTGCCCACCGGGGACCACGACGAGGGTGACGTCGTAGTAGTAGTCCTTGGCCTGCGCCGTGGCGAAGTCCTTCTGGGGGATCCGGAGCTGCTGCCTCTGGACCTGGAGGTCCGACTGGTTTCCGGCCGCGTCCTTCACGATGAAGTACACGAAGAACTGCCCCTCGTACTGATCTCCCGACGGAACCATCCCGAGCTTGCCGATCCGCAGGGAGATCCGGACGGGCAGGCTGTAGTTCTCCCGGTCGTACGGCTTCGCCTTCCCGACGGTCAGGCTCGCCTCGAGGGGGTTGTCGGTGCGCGGGTACGAGAGACTCGACACGACGGCCTCCGCCGTCCGCGTCTCGACGGATTTCTCGACGAAGCTCTGCCGGAACCGGACGTGCAGTCCCTTGCGCTTCACCTCCACGTCGATCTTGTGAGGGCGGTCCGTGGCGCCTCGGGCGGCCCGATACCCCAGCGAGTAGAAGTTCGAGAAGTCCGCCGCGACCTGGTCGAGCGAGGACTTCCAGTCGTTCGTGTTGATCGCGGAGATGCCGCCCGTCTCTTCGGCCATCATGCGGATCGGCCCCTGCATGTTCTGGCGGAAGGTGAAGTCGTTGACCTGAACGTCGCTCTGGCGGTTGTCAGCGGACAGGACGTCGGGCGTCGAGAGGCCGGTCGCGTCGAGGGTGTAGATCGTGACGCCGTTCGCGTTGGCCGACTGGATGATCTTGAGGTACTTCGTGTTCATGTCGAAGTCGAACTCCGTCATCGTCGACGACGTGTCCTGGTACTTCTGCCGGATCGCCTCGAAGACCTCGTAGCCGGCCGTGGCGGGAAGACCCTCGGAAACGTAGAGAAAGCTCTTGCGACCCTGGATGCCGGCGAGGCTGTCGAGCGTCTGCTTGATTCCGTCGATGGTGAACTCGAGGTCGTTGCGAAGGGACTGCGCGTAGGCGCGCGCGACGCCGTCGGCCTCGGTGATCGACTTGGAGTCGGCGATCCGCTGGATCGCGTCCTTGCGCTCGCCGACGGTCGTCGTGCCGCCTCCGGTCTCCAGCTCGATCTGCTCGAGCGCGCCCAGGATGTCGTTGGCGTCGGAGGTGAAATTCCGCCGAACCTTCACGTTGCGATTGAACGTGACGACCATGCCCTCCGCGTTCGGTCCGATCGCCTGCGGAACGAATTCCTTCAGGCGCTTGAACATCCGGTTCCGGTTCTGCGGCTGGATGTTCAGGTTGTCGATGTAGAAGACGTAGCGCGCCTTCAGCTCGGCCGGCACGACCGGCGCCGACTCCGGCTTGTCGAGCTGGACCTCCTTGCCGTCCTCGAGAAGGATCTTGCCGCCGGTCACCGCGAAGAAGTTCGAGATCGGCTGGATGGCGCCGTCCTGCCGGACGACGAAGTCGTCGGCGGTCAGCCCCGGCACCCGGTTGCCCTTGGAGTCGGTGACGATCACGTCGACGCTCGTGACGCTGACCTCGACCGATTCGGAGACGGGGGGGAAGCCCTTCTCGGGCTCCTGCGCGGCCGGCTTCGCCGCCTCCTTGGCCGGGGGTTTCGGCGCGGGCGCGGGCTCCTGCGCGGCGAGGCCGAAGGGCGCGAGCCCGAGCGCCATCGCGAGCACGGCGGATCTCTTCAATGGGTTCCTCCTGACGGCGCAAAGCGCCATGCGTGACGACAATATTCCCCGGCCTCGGGAAGTTCTTCCCCTCGGGGGACCGTCTCCGGAGCGTGTCCTCGACCGCGCGGCGGCGAAACACGGAAGCGCGCGCGAGTGGGCCGGAACGGCGGAAAAACAATGTTGCTTTGTCGAAAGGAATTCAACAGAATTCGCACTCCCGGGAGAGGCCGGAAGATAAAACCGGGCGGGGACAACGAAAGTGCAAGGAGCGATGCAAAGCATGCGACGCGAGCGGCGACGTGCGGCCATGGCCGCCGTGCTCCTGCTGGCCATCTCCGGCCTGACGGGTTGCAACAAGATCAAATCCAAGCAGGAGATCAAGAAGGGCAACGAGTTCCTGAAGGCCGCGCAGTACCAGTCTGCGCTCGCCGCGTACGAGGAAGCCCTCCGCCTCGATCCCAGCGAGAAGAAGCTCCACAAGCACATCGGCATCGCGTACATGGGCATGTACCAGCCGGGCTCGAAGCATCCGAAGGACCTCGAGTTCGCCCAGAAGGCGATCGACAACCTGAAGACGTACGCCGAGGCCTATCCCGAGGATCAGAAGGCGCGCGAGTACCTCATCTCGATGTACCTCAACAGCGAGAGGTTCGACGACGCGATCGCCTTCTACCAGAACGAGATGCTGAAGCGGAACCCGAGGGACAGCAAGGCGATGCAGTCGCTGGCGATGCTGTACTTCAAGAAGGGCGACTTCGAGAACGGCGTCAAGTGGCTGAAGAAGAGGCTCGAGGTCGAGGGCAACAACCCGGAGGTCTACTACCTGATCGGCGTCCAGGCGTGGGACCGTTCGTACAACTTCCCCGACCTCGACCCAACCCTCCGGGGGCAGATCGTCGAGGAGGGCCTCCAGTCGCTCAACAAGGCCGTCGAGATGAAGCCCGACTACTTCGAGGCGCTCTCGTACATCAACCTTCTCTACCGCGAGAAGGCGAAGATGGAGACCGACCCCGCCAAGAAGCAGGAATACACGGATACGGCCAACAAGTACCTCCAGCAGGCCCTCGATATGCGCAAGGCCGCGCAGGAGAAGTCGAAGGCCGAGGCGGCCAAGGCCACGCCGGAACCGGGACGATAGCTCCGGTGTCTTACCGGGTCGGGGGGATGTTTCATGTTTGAGAACTCACTCATCGAATCGACGCATCGGAAGGAGGGCGACCGGAAGGCGATGTCCCTGCCCGTGTCCGTGGCGATCCACGGACTGGTCATCGGAGCCCTTCTCGGCGCCTCGATCTGGTTCGTCGGCGACGTGCCGGAGCCGCCCATCCCCGTGACCTTCTACGCGGCGGCGCCTCCTCCTCCCCCTCCCCCGCCGGCCGCCCCCAAGGCCGCCGCGCCCAAGCCCGAGACCCCCAAGCCGGTCCAGGTCAAGCCCGTCGAGATGACCCAGCCGATGGTGATCCCCGAGACCGTCCCGGTCCCCCTGGCGGAGCCCGAGCCCGAGGCGCCCTCCGGCGGCGTGGAGGGCGGAGTCGAGGGAGGCGTCGAGGGAGGCGTTCCGGGCGGCGTGATGGGCGGCGTCCCGGGAGGCACCGGCGCCGGGATGGGCGGCGAGCCGCTGCGCGTCGGCGGCGACGTCAAGGCGCCCGTCCTGTCTTCCCGCGTCGAGCCCCAGTACCCCGAGGCGGCCCGGAAGGCCCGCATGGAGGGCGTCATCATTCTCGAGGCCATCATCACGGCCGACGGCAACGTCGAGGACGTGAGGGTCCTCAAGTCGGTGAACCCCCTCCTGGACGCATCGGCCGTCCGCGCCGTCCAGCAGTGGAAGTACAAGCCTGCCACCCTGAACGGACGCTCGGTCCGCGTCTACCTCACGGTGACGGTGACGTTCCGATTGAACTAGGATGAAGAAACCGCGGCGATACGGCGAAAGCATTCGGAAGGAGCGATTCCATGAGTTTTGATCCGATTCACCTTTGGAACCAGATGACGCCGATCGCCCAGGGCGTCGTCGTCCTCCTGCTCATCATGTCCATCTACTCCCTGACGGTGGCGTTCGAGCGGTTCCTGTACTACCGCAAGGCCCGCAACCAGTCCGTCCAGTACGCAAAGCTGGTCACGAACTACCTGAAGCAGGACAAGCTCCAGGAGGCGATCGACGCCTCGAAAAAGTTCAAGAACAGCCACGTCGCGCGCGTCCTGTCGGCCGGCCTCTACGAGTTCTCGCACGACATCAAGACGGGCGGCGCGGCGGTCAAGGGCCACGACATGATCGAGGCGGCCGAGCGCGCCATCGAGCGCGAGACGCTGGTCACGACGGCCGACATGAAGAAGGGCCTCTCGGGCCTGGCGACGATCGGCACGACGGCTCCCTTCATCGGGCTGTTCGGAACGGTCATCGGAATCATCAACGCCTTCCGCGGAATGGCGCTGACCGGGTCGGGCGGCATCGCGGCGGTGTCCGCCGGAATCGCCGAGGCGCTCGTCACGACGGCCCTCGGACTCTTCGTCGCCATCCCGGCCGTGTGGATGTTCAACATCTTCATGAACAACATCGAGCGGTTCCAGGTCGAGATGTCGAACGCTTCGAACGAGCTGATCGACTACTTCATCAAGCGGCGGGGCGCCGGCGCGCAGCTGAGCGCTTAAGCCGAAGGGATTTAAGGAGACCTTTCCATGGCAATGGGTGGCGGCGGAGGCCGGGACAAGCTGCAGAGCGACATCAACGTCACTCCGCTGGTCGACGTCTGCCTCGTTCTGCTGATCATCTTCATGGTCGTCACGCCCCTCCTCCAGAAGGGCGTGAGCGTCCAGATTCCCCAGACCGACAATCCGGACAAGAAGCCGGAGAACAGCAAGCAGAAGCTGATCTCCGTCCAGTACGCGAACCCTCCCGCGTACTACATGGACCAGAAGCAGTTCAACAAGACGGAGTTCCAGAACGCGCTCGACGAGCTGTACCAGCGCAACGCCGGGACCGAGATCGTCATCAAGGCCGACCAGCGCCTGAAGTACGGCGACGTGAAGGAAGTCTTCAAGATGACCAAGGAGGCCGGGTTCCAGGACGTCGGCCTCATCGCGGAGAAGAAGCAAAAAGGGGCGAGCTGAGCTGACTCGCCCGCCGGGGACGCCCCGGGGCGACCAAGGAGATCCGACCATATGGGCATGGGTGCCAGCAGCGCTGGTCAGTACAAGAGCGACATCAACATCACTCCCCTCGTGGACGTGGTGCTGGTGCTCCTCATCATCTTCATGGTCATCACGCCGTTGCTCCAGATGGGCTACGACGTGAAGGTCCCGCCGAAGACGCCCCAGGACGTTTCGGCGACCCCGCCGACGGACCTGATCATCGTGTCGCTGACGCCGGCGAACAAGATCTACCTGAACAAGGAAGAGCTCAATTCGCAGACGCTCGCGCTGCGGCTGACCGAGATCCTCAAGAACCGCTCGAACAAGACGATCTTCTTCTCGGGCGACGACGCGGCGGCCTACGGAGACGTGGTCCGGGTCATGGACATCTGCCGCAACGCCGGCGCCAAGAACATGGGGATCGTGCTCGAGACCGTGCCGGTCGGGGGCCCCTGACGGGCCCGGGTCATCGTTCGGACCGACGGGTCGTCGGACGCCTGAACCAACGACCTACCGCCCAAGACTTTCTCCTGATATCCTCCCCCGCCGTCCCGCCGGAGCACCGGCCGGGGCGCTCTAATCCGCTTAGACAGGAGTTGGACGCATGTCTCCCGATATCGCTCTGCCCCTGATCCTGACCTTCTCCGTCGGCTCGCTCTTCGTCGCCGGATACCTCGCCTCCTGGGTCCTCAAGCGGGACCAGGGGACGACGGCGATGCAAGCGATCTCGAACGCGATCAAGGAGGGCGCCGAGGCGTTCCTCCGGCGGCAGAACCGCACGATCGGAATGCTCGCCGTGCTCCTCGCCGTGGTGATCTTCGTGCTCTACGGGTTCGTCCGCGCGCACCATGACTTCGACCCCGTCCCGACCGCAATGCGCCTCGCCGTCTGGACGACGCTCTCGTTCGTCCTCGGCGCGGCCTGCTCGGTGATCGCCGGCTACATCGGCATGTGGGTGTCGATCCGCACGAACATCCGGACCGCCTCGGCGGCCCGGACCTCGCTCAACGACGCGCTGCGGACCGCGCTGCGCGGCGGCGCCGTCTCGGGCCTCTTCGTCGTCGCGATGTCGCTCCTCGGCGTCGGCGGCCTGTACTGGCTCGTCCGCCACTTCACGGAGGTCCCCCCGGCCCAGATCCCCCTCCTGATCGTCGGGTACGGCTTCGGAGCCTCCTTCGTGGCCCTCTTCGCCCAGCTCGGAGGCGGCATCTACACCAAGGCCGCCGACGTCGGCGCGGACCTGGTCGGCAAGGTCGAGGCCGGCATCCCGGAGGACGACCCGCGCAATCCCGCGGTCATCGCGGACCTCGTCGGGGACAACGTCGGCGACTGCGCCGGCCGCGGCGCCGACCTCTTCGAGTCGACGGCCGCCGAGAACATCGGCGCCATGATCCTGGGCGCGACCCTGGCGGCGACCCTCGAGAAGCAGGGCATGGCCTTCTCGGCCGGCATCGTCGGCGTCATGTTGTTCCCGCTCGTCGCCCGCGCGTTCGGGCTCCTCGCGTCGATCGTCGGGATCTTCGCCGTCCGCACGCGCGAGGACGCGGATCCGATGGCGGCCCTGAACCGCGGCTACTACATCACCTCGGCGCTCGCGATCGCCGGGTTCTTCGTCGCGACCAAGTGGCTCCTCCAGAACGAGTCTCATCCGGACGCCTGGTGGATGTACTTCATCTGCGGAATGATCGGCGTCCTCACGTCGATCGCGTTCGTCTTCATCACCCAGTACTACACCGAGTACAAGTACCGGCCCGTGAGGGAGATCGCCGAGGCGTCCCAGACCGGACCGGCGACGAACGTCATCACCGGGATCGCGGTGGGCTTCGAGTGCACCCTCATGCCGGTCATCGCGATCTCGATCGCGATCCTGTCGTCGTACCTGATCGGCAAGCGGGCGCTCCCGGGCGGCGGTCTCTTCGGCACGGCCGTCGCGACCATGGGCATGCTCGGCACGGCCGCCTACATCCTCGCGATGGACACGTTCGGCCCGATCACCGACAACGCCGGCGGAATCGTCGAGATGTCGAAGCAGCCGGAGGAGATCCGGCGCAAGACCGACCGCCTCGACGCCGTCGGCAACACGACGAAGGCGCTGACCAAGGGCTACGCGATCGGCTCCGCCGCCCTGGCCGCGTTCCTCCTCTTCTCGGCGTACCTCGACGAGCTCAAGAACTATGGGGCGGAGCTGACGTCCGTCAATCTCGCCAAGCCGGAGGTCTTCGTCGGCGGGCTGCTCGGCGCGATGCTCGTCTTCTTCTTCTCGGGGCTCGCCATCAAGGCCGTCGGCAAGGCCGCCTACGTCGTCATCCAGGACGTCCGGGAGCAGTTCAAGGAGCACCCGGGCATCATGAAGGGCACGGAGCTG
>Ga0163163_10004984_pt1 | contig 11434 bp, 8 predicted proteins | sample S65metaG_FD_119766 | JGI IMG/M metagenome (GOLD analysis project Ga0163163, IMG submission 119766) | Switchgrass rhizosphere microbial communities from Kellogg Biological Station, Michigan, USA - S6-5 metaG | ecosystem: Host-associated > Plants > Roots > Rhizosphere > Soil | place: USA: Michigan... | reverse complement strand
TCGAGGCTCGAGCGTCGTCACGCGCTCGAGGTCGCCGATCGCTCGTAGCATGCCGTCGCGCGTCCCTTCCTCGGAGGCACGCGACGCACGGAGGAAGACCTCGTACGCCTCCGCCGACGGGCCTCTTGCCGCGCTGCTGGCCGAAGACACCGTGTCGCGCGAGATCAGCCGCACCGTGAGCGCCTCCGCGATCCCCTGCGCCACCTGGTCCTGTACCTCGAAGATGTCGGCGAAGCGCAGGTCCACCTTCCCCGCCCACAGCCCACGGCCGCTCGGCGTCTCCACGAGACGAGCCGTCGCGCGGAATCGATCGCCAATGCACTGGAACGACGCGTCGAGCACGGCGGAGACGTCGAGCTCCTGTCCCACGCGGCGCGGCTCGACCGGCTGGTTCTCGTAGACCGCGATGGAGCCCGTCGAGCGCACGACGAGATCGGGCGACTCCATGAGGCGCGTGATCACCGCGTCGGCGAGCCCCACGCCGAGGTAGTTGAGATCCTGGCTGCCCCCGATGTTCTTGAACGGCAACACCGCGATCGCGCGAGGCCCCGAAGCCTTCTCGGCTTCCGCGGTTCCCGAAACGCATCCGCACTCGACCGTCTCGAGATCGATGTCGAGGTCGTGCGCGGAGGAATGTCGTCGTCCCGGATCCTTGGTCAACGCCTTCGCGAACACGAAGTCGAACTCCGGCGTGAGCGCGGGGTTCACGCGCGACGGCGGCTCGGGCGCGTCGTGGAGAATGCGATGCATCGTCTCCACGGCCGAATCGGCCGCGAAGGGATGGCGCCCTGTGAGCAGCTCGTAGGCCACCGTTCCCAGCGAGAAGAGATCGCTCGCCGGTCCGGCCGGCTGTCCGAGGACCTGCTCCGGGGACATGTACGGAGCCGTTCCGAGAATCGTTCCGGGCTGAGTGGCGGTGCGCCCCTCTCCCGGCGTGATGCTCCGCGCCAGTCCGAAGTCGAGGATCTTGAGGAGTCCGTCCTTCCGGACGAGCATGTTCTCCGGCTTGAGATCGCGATGGACGAGTCCGACGCCATGCGCGACATGGAGTGCCGCCGTCGCCTGGCGTAGGAGACGTACGACCTCGAGGGGCGAGCGCTTCTTCTCCTCGGCCCATCGACGCACGGTCACGCCATCGATCAGCTCCATCGCGAGATAGAGGATGCCGTCGGACTCACCCAGATCGTGCACGACGACGATGTTCGGATGATTGAGGGCGCTCGCGGCTCGCGCTTCGTGGAGGAGGCGCTGGCGCCGGTCCGGGTCGTGCATGACCTCGGGCGGGAGCACCTTGACGGCGAGCTTCCGACCGAGGAGCGGATCCTCGGCGAGATAGACCCGGCCCATTCCCCCTGAGCCGATCGGCTCATGGATGCGGAAACGTCCCAACGTGGTTCCGATCATGATTCCGTGAGAATACCATCAAGAATTGCGGCATCGAGCGTCGGTTCTCGATTGATCGTGATGCGCACTGATGGTACATTCCCGCCCGTTCCGCGACGATTCATAGCCTCGATGGCGCGTACGAGAGCCGCGCGATCGAAGAGAACTCCTCCTCAGCGAATTCCCCCCGACCGCTAGGAGCAGACAGCTCGCCCGTGCTTCGTGCCGCGAGTGTTCTCAGCCTCACGAAATTCGCGGCCATCTCGGCCGATTCCCACCCGTACGTCATCCGCTCCTCGTCATCGAACGGCGACATGTGCACGCCGCGCGGACCTCCGTGAACCTCCTCGCTTCGCCTGAACGAGTCCCCGTGAATTCAGGACTGAGGAGGCATTCATGACCAAGCGACAGATCGCAGCTCTCGCCCTTGGGGCGCTCGTCATTGCGGCCCCGGCCCTCGCTCGACCCATCGAACGCTGGGCCACGCCCGAGAACGAGCGCAAGAGCGATGCGGGTGAAGCCCTGTACCGCTGCGGCACCGATGACCGTGGACCCAAGGTCGACCTCGAGAAGCAGATCGACCGCATGATCCAGGAAGGCCGCATCCAGGCCGGTGGGCAGATCCCGGTCTACTTCCACGTCATCTACAACGGCAGCGAAGGCAATGTCAGCGATGCGGATCTCGACGCGCAGATCCTAGTGATGAACCGCAACTACGCGGGCAAGGACTACAACGGAAACACCGTCTCCGGCGCCGCCAACACGGGCTACACGTTCGTGAAGGTCGGAACCTCCCGCACCAACAGCCGGCAGTGGTTCAAGATGACTCCGGGCACGCGCGCGGAGCAGCAGGCCAAGGCGGCGCTCGCGGTGTCGCCGGGCAACACCCTCAACATCTACACGTGCAAGCCGGGGCAGAATCTCCTCGGCTGGTCGGTCTTCCCGTGGGACGCGGCGGCCGGGACGAGCCAGGATGGCGTCGTGATCCACTACGGATCGCTGCCGAACGGGTATCTCTCGCCGTACAACCTCGGCGGAAGCGCCACGCACGAAGTCGGGCACTACCTCGGCCTGTACCACACGTTCCAGGGGGGATGTGACACGGGCTCCTGCTCGACCACCGGCGACATGGTTTGCGACACGCCTGCCGAAGGGAGCGCGACGTCGGGCTGCCCGTCGGGCAAGGACACCTGCCCGGCCACCGGAGTCGATCCGATCCACAACTACATGGATTACTCCACGGACATTTGCTACACGAACTTCACCGCGGGACAGGACACGCGGATGAACGCCGCGGTGAACACGTATCGCTCGTGGGTCGGCAACGTTCGCGTGGCGAACGCGGACGTCACGGACGATGCCGCCGACCGCTGGATGGTCGGACTGCCCGATGCCGGCGAGCGGAAGAGCGACGGCGGCGATCTCGTCTATCGCTGCGGCACCGACGAGCGCGGACCGAAGGTCCAGATCGACAAGGCGCAGATCGACGCGATGATGGCCGCGGGCCGCTTCCAGGCCGGCGGGCAGATTCCCGTCTACTTCCACGTGATCACGGCGGGCTCGAGCGGCGATGTTCCGGAGTCCCAGCTCGACGCGCAGATCACGGTCATGAACCGCAACTATTCCGGCAAGGACTACAACGGGAACACGGTCTCCGGCGCGGCGAACACCGGCTACTCGTTCTTCAAGGCCGGCAGCGACCGCACGAACAACCGCAAGTGGTGGCGGATGACGCCAGGCTCCGGCGCGGAGACGCAGGCGAAGAACGCGCTCGCGATCAACCCGGCCGGCGCGCTCAACATCTACCTCTGCAGCCCCGGCCAGAATCTCCTCGGCTGGTCCGTGTTTCCGTGGGACGCGAAGGCGGGCACGAACCAGGACGGCGTCGTGATCCACTACGCGTCGCTCCCGGGCGGCACGCTCTCGCCCTACAACCTCGGCGGGACGGCGACGCACGAGGTCGGCCACTACCTCGGCCTGTACCACACGTTCCAGGGCGGATGCGACACGGGCTCGTGCTCCACGACCGGCGATCTCATCTGCGACACGCCGGCTCAAGCGTCCGCGACCTCGGGTTGCCCGTCGGGCAAGGATACGTGCCCGGCCACGGGACTCGATCCAATCCACAACTACATGGATTACTCGACGGACATTTGCTACACGAACTTCACCGCCGGCCAGGACACGCGGATGAACGCCGCGGTGAACCAGTATCGCTCGTGGGTCGGCAGCGTCCGCGTCGCGAACGGGGCCACGACGTCGCAGAATGCGCGCGGCGAGGACCTCGTCGCCTTCCATGCGGTGCCGAATCCGTTCAATCCGCGCACGAAGATCGAGTTCGGACTTCGCGCGGGAACGCAGGTGTCGCTCCGCGTCTTCGACATCCAGGGTCGCCTGGTCGCGACGCTCGTGAATCGCGAGCTGCCGGCCGGCAATCACTCGGTGGACTTCGACGGCGCCAGGCTCGCGAGCGGCGTCTACATGATGGTGCTCAAGGTGAAGGGCGAGGCCGAGGTCGTGAAGAGGATCTCACTCTTGAAGTAGTAGGAGCAGCTTCCACCCCAGCGCAGGCACACGGGGCCGGTCCGCAAGGATCGGCCCCGCTGCTATGATAGAGGGGCGCCTTCACCTTCACCCTGCCTCGGAGGTTTCGTGAAATCGCCCGTGACGATCCGCACCGGACGCTCGTTAAAGATCGAGGACCTCCCGACCACGGACGTGGCCGGCTTCAAGGACAAGGCGGACGCGCGTGGCCAGCTCGAGAAGGATCTCGAGCGGCTCCGCGAGCTCCAGCACCTCCTCTATGCGGACGGACGATTCGCGGTCCTGATCGTGCTCCAGGCCATGGACACGGGCGGCAAGGACGGCACCATCCGTCACGTCATGAGCGGATTCAATCCGGCCGGATGCATGGTCACGTCCTTCAAGGTCCCCTCGGAGGAGGAGAAGAAGCACGACTTCCTCTGGCGCATCCACCACGCGGCGCCGCCGAAGGGAGTGATCGGAGTCTTCAACCGGTTGCACTACGAGGACGTGCTCGTGGTCCGCGTGCACAAGATGGTGCCGAAGGATGTCTGGAAGGCGCGCTACCGACAGATCAACGAGTTCGAGCGCACGCTCACGGAGAACGGAACCACGATCATCAAGCTCTTCCTGCACATCAGCAAGAAGGAGCAGGCGAAGCGGCTCAAGGCGCGCATCGAGGACAAGAAGAAGAACTGGAAGTTCTCGAGCGCGGACCTCGTGGAACGGAAGCTCTGGAGCGAGTACCAGGAGGCGTACGAGGACGCGCTCCGCGAGTGCTCCACCGAGTATGCGCCGTGGACCGTCATCCCGGCCGACGTGAAGTGGGCGCGGGACGCGATGGTGGCGCGGGTGATGGTGGACACGCTCGAGTCCCTCGATCTGCGCTATCCCAAGCCGCAGAAGGATCTCGATCTGGTCGTGGTGAAGTAGAGTCGCCCTCGGTTACTTCGACTCGGGCGTCTTCGTTTCCGATGGGTCGTTGGGGGCCTTGGCCTCGGCCGGCTTCGCGTCCTTGTCCTTGGACTCGTCGTCCGACGTGGCTTGCTTCGCCTCGCCCTTCTTCCCTTCGGCTTTCTCGATCGCCTCGGCCAGCTCCTCCGCCTCGTCCGAGCCCTCGGCCTTGAGCCAGGCCAGTTCCTGCTTCGCGAGATCGATCTGCCCGCTCATGAGGTAGGCCTCGCCGCGGTACTCGTGCGCTTCGTCGTAGTCGGGCTTGATCGCCAGGCACTTGTCGTATGCGGCGAACGAGGCCTTCAGGTCACCCGACTGACGAGCCGAGTAGCCGAGCATGTTCCAGGCTTCGAAGTAGTCCGGATCCAGCTTCACCGCCTCCTCGAACTTGCCCCGCGCCTTGCCGAACTTCTTCTTCGCGTCGTTGGCCTTGCCCGCCGCCTTGTCTTTCTTGGCCTTCTCCACGTCCTTGTATCCCTCGGCGTAGTACGCCTCGGCCTGGGTCCGGGCCGCGCTCTTCGCGGACGACGCGCTCAGCGTGTCCCCGAGGAGCGAGGAATTCGTCGACGCCGGCGGGGGGGGCGGCTCCTGACGCGGCGGAGGGGACGGAGCCGCGGTGGCATAAGCCGCTATGGCGCAGGCAACTAGGACAGACGCAACGGAGCAGAAGTGCGACGGAAGGCGGGTCATGAAGGCTCTCCTCGATGGGGTCGGGGCGCTGACACGGCGCCTGCCCGAATGCTACCAGAAGCCCCTCCCTTTCGGTATGCTGCCGCGATGCTCTCCGCCCGCCGCATCCAACCGCTGCTGATCGCGCTTGCGGCCTGCGTGATCGCCGTCCCGAGGGCGTACGCGTCGGAGCACGGCGACCCCGTCGTCCCGCTCCTTCTCGCCCTCACGGTGGTCCTCGTGTCGGCCAAGATCGGCGGCTGGATCGCAACCCGCATCCACCAGCCGGCGGTTCTGGGAGAGCTCGTCGCGGGCATCGTGATCGGCAACCTCGGCCTCGCCGGGTTCCACGGCTTCGAGCCGCTCCAGACGGACGCCACGCTTTCGATCCTGGCCGGCCTCGGCGTGATCCTCCTCCTCTTCGAGGTGGGCCTCGACTCGACCGTGCCCCAGATGATGCAGGTGGGTCCGTCGGCGCTCCTCGTGGCGCTGCTCGGCGTGGTCACGCCGTTCGCGCTCGGATGGCTCGCCGGCGTGTGGCTCCTGCCCGACCGGCCGAGCTACGTGCACGCCTTCCTCGGCGCCGTCCTCACCGCGACCAGCGTCGGCATCACCGCGCGCGTCCTTCGCGATCTCGGCGCGGCGCGGTCGAACGAGGCCAAGATCATCCTCGGGGCCGCCGTTATCGACGACGTGCTGGGTCTCGTGATCCTCGCCGTGGTGAGCGGCGTCATCACCGCCGCCGACAAGGGCGCCTCGGGCGTGTCGCTCCCCGCGATCGCGTGGGTTTGCATCAAAGCGGTGGGCTTTCTCGCGGCGGCGATCGTCCTCGGACGGCTCCTCGCGCCGTGGCTCTTTAGGATCGCCGCGCTCGTCCGCGTGCGCGGCATCCTGCTCACCACGGGGCTCATCTTCTGCTTCTTCCTCTCGTACCTCGCCGCGCGCGCGGAACTGGCGCCGATCGTCGGCGCGTTCGCCGCGGGACTCGTCCTCGAGGGCTCGCACCTGGAGCGGTTCGAGGAGGCCAAGGAAACCACGCTCGAGTCCTTGCTCCATCCCATCTCGACCTTCCTCGTGCCGATCTTCTTCGTGATGACCGGCATGCGCGTCTCGCTCGCGACATTCGCCGATCCGGCCGTGCTCGGGCTCGCGTCGGCGCTCATCGTGGTCGCCTGGGTCGGCAAGCAGACCTGCTCGCTCGGCGTTCTCCAGAAGGGAGTGGACCGGCTCACCGTGGGGCTCGGGATGGTGCCTCGTGGCGAGGTCGGACTCATTTTCGCCACGATGGGCGCCACTCTGTCGCTCGCGGGCGAGCCCGTGATCGGGCCGGCCACCTATTCCGCCATCGTCATCATGGTCATCGTCACCACGCTGGTCACGCCTCCCGCTCTCAAGTGGAGCATCGAGCGGCAGAGGCGGCGGGCCGCGTAGAAAGGAGCGCGATGCGTTTCCTGGTTCTGGGAGCGGGGTTGCAGGGCTTCGCCGCGGCGCTGGACCTCGCGCGCTCGCGTGAGGTGGAGGAAGTGGTGGTCGCCGATTCCGACGGCGCCCGTGCGGCGCGAGCCGCGGAGCGCCTCCAGGGGCTCAACGCCGCGGTGCGCGCCGAGACGATCGACGTCACGAAGGAGAGCCGGCTCGTCGAGCGCCTGCGCGGCTATGACGTCGTGATCTCCGCGGTCCCCTATTTCCTGAACCTCGATCTCACGAAGGCCGCGATCCAGGCCCAGGTCTCCTTCTGCGACCTCGGCGGCAACACGGACGTGGTGCGCGAGCAGGAGGCGCTGAACGATGCGGCGGAGGACGCGGACATCACGATCGTACCCGACTGCGGTCTCGCGCCGGGCATGGCCAACGTCCTCGCGGCCGCGGGCATCGGACGGCTGGACCGGGCGGATCTGGTGCAGATCCGGGTGGGCGGACTTCCGCTCCATCCCAAGCCGCCCCTCGAATACATGATGGTCTTCTCGATGCACGGTCTATTGAACGAGTACCTGGGCCGCGCCGTCGCGCTCCGGAATGGGAAGCGCACCGAGATCGAGACGCTGACGGAGGTCGAGGAGCTCGAGTTCCCGAAGCCGGTGGGACGCTGCGAGGCGTTCGTCACGCTCGGCGGCACGTCCACCATGCCGTGGACCTACGAGGGGAAGCTAGCGACGCTCGACTACAAGACCGTGCGCTATCCCGGCCACGCGGCAAAGATGCGGCTCTTCCGCGACCTCGGTCTTCTCGAGACCACGCCGGTCCTTCTCGAAGGCGCGTCGGTCGCGCCGCGCTCCCTGTTCGCGGCGGTCGCGGAGCCGAGGCTCACGTTCCCGAACGAGCCCGATCTCGTGGTGATGCGCGTCGTGGTGGAGGGCGTGAAGGACGGCAAGAAGAAGGAGATCGTGTTCGAGATGCTGGACCGGATGGACACGAAGCGCGGCGTGACCGCGATGATGCGGACGACCGCTTATCCCACCGCGGCAGCGGCCCTCATGATCGCGCGCGGCGAGGTCCCGTTCCGGGGCGTGGCCGCGATGGAGCGCGCCATTCCCGCGGAGGCGTTCCTCCGCGAGATCGGCAAGCACGAGCTCAAGATCGAGGTTCGGGAGCGGACGAAGCCGGCGTCGAAGGCGAAAGCGCCTCGCGGACGCGCGAGCGCAAAGGCCGCCCGAGCGCCGAAGCGAGGAGGTCGGAAGCAGCCGACACCCGCGCGAGGTCGATCCCGGTCGAAGCGCCGGAGCGCGTGAGCGCCCAGACGAGATCCTCGGTCGCGATGTTCCCGGCGGCGCCCGGAGCGTAGGGGCAGCCACCCACTCCGCCCGCGGACGCGTCGAAGACCGTGATGCCGCGATCGTACGCGGCCAGCGCGTTGGCAACCGCGGTGCCGTAGGTATCGTGGAAGTGCATGGCAACCCTCTCTTGAGGCAGCGCGTCGAGAAGGACGTCGAGGAGATCGTCCACCTCGGCGGGCACCGCCTTCCCGATCGTGTCTCCGATCGAGATCTCGTCCACGTCCAGATCGAGGAGCCGCCGCACCACGTCCGTCACCGCGCGCGGCCCGATCTTTCCCTCGTAGGGACACCAGAACGCCGTCGAGACGTAGCCTCGGACGAAGAGTCCCTCCCGCTTGGCGCGCGGGACGACGGGCCGGAACCGCTCGATCGACTCCGCAATCGACGCGTTGATGTTCTTCCGGTTGAAGGTCTCCGACGCGGCCGTGAACACCGCGATCCCGTGCGCGCGCGCCTCGAGCGCGCGGTCGAGCCCCTTGTCGTTCGGAACGAGCGCGGAGTAGCGAACCCCCTCGCGCCGGCGGATCCGCGCGAAGACCTCCGCCGCGTCTGCTAGCTGAGGCACCCAGGTCGGCGACACGAACGCGCTCACCTCGATGTCCGTGTAGCCCGCTTCCGAGAGCGCATCGACGAACGCGACCTTGGCGTCGGTGGGGATCAGCGCCTTCTCGTTCTGGAGCCCGTCCCTCGGGCCCACTTCGACGACGCGGACCTGCGTCATCGGATCGCGCGTTTCGGCGTTCATGACGCTCCGTTCGCGGCCGCGAGGCGGACCAGGAGCTGCCCCAGCTCCACGCGGTCGCCGTCGGCGCAAAGGATCTCCTCGACGCGCGCGTCTTCGGGGGCCGTGAGCTTGAATTCCATCTTCATCGCCTCGATCGTGAGGAGGAGATCTCCCTCCTTCACCTGCGCGCCCTGAGGCGTCGTGACGCGCACGACCTTGCCGGTCATCGGCGCACGGATCTCGTCGTTGGAGGCCGAGGCCGCCGAGCCCGACGACGTTCGGTGCGCGCGCTCGAGCACGTAGGTCCGGCCGCGGAGCGACACCCACACTTCCTTTGGCCCCGCTTTCACGGCCGCGCGGCACGCGCCCTGGGCGGTCCGGATCTCGACCCACCCGCCGTCCCGAGCCACCTCGGTGTCGAGCGTGCGGCCGTCGCGCGTCCATGTGGCGCGAGGGCCCTGGGTCTCGATCGTCCCTTCGATCGCTCGCCCGTCCCAGCGGAAGGTGACTTTCCGGCTCATGCGCGCCCCCAGGTCCCGAGGAGCCGCCAGGGTGACCACCGGTCCGCGTCGCTCCGTCCGCCAGCGGCGGCACGAGGCGCCTCGAGCGCCAGCGCTGCCGCGAGGAGCGCCTCGTCGGGCACGTCGTCCGGCGGAGGCCACGACGACGACTCGACCGTATGCGTGTAGGTCTCCCCCGTCGCGAACGCCTCGCTCGCAAGGAGGTCGATGAGGAAGCCCTGGTTCGTGCGGATGCCGAGGAGCGCGAGCGATCGCAGCGCCTCGATCAGACGGACGCGCGCTTCGTCGCGATCCTTCCCGTACGCGATCACCTTCGCGAGGAGCGAATCGTAATGCGCGTGGACCAGGTGTCCCTCTTCGATCCCGGCGTCCACGCGAATCCCCTCGCCCGGCGGCCACGCGAGGAAGGAGATCGGGCCGCTCTGTGGAATGAACCCGCGATAGGGATCCTCCGCGTTCAGCCGCACCTCGATCGCGGCCCCCTTCGGCTCGGGCCGCTTGGAGAGCTTTCCGCCGGAGGCGATCTCGATCTGCGCGCGCACCAAATCGAGTCCGAACCGGGCTTCGGTCACCGGGTGCTCCACCTGAAGCCGCGTGTTCACCTCGAGGAAGTAGAACGCACCGTCGGGACCGAGGAGGAACTCCACCGTACCCGCCCCCGAGTACTTCGCATCCCTGGCGAGGGTGATCGCGGCCTCCTCGAGCTTCGCGCGCGTCCCAGGTGTCACGGCGGAGGATGGCGACTCCTCGACGATCTTCTGATAGCGGCGCTGGAGACTGCACTCCCGCTCGCCCAGCGCGATCGCGTCCTTGCCGTCGCCGAGGATCTGCACCTCGATGTGGCGCGCGGGGTGAACCAGCTTCTCGAGAAGGAGCCGTCCGTCGCCGAACGACGCCTCGGCCTCGCGGCGTCCGCTCTCGAACGCGCCCTCCATCTCCTCGGCGGCCGCCACGCGGCGCATGCCGCGGCCGCCACCTCCGCTCGCCGCCTTGAGGAGGACCGGATAGCCGATTCGCGCCGCATCCTTTCGCGCGCGTTCCGCATCGGGCACGTCCTCGACGCCGGGCACCACGGAAATCTTGAGCCGGATCGCGGCCTCGCGCGCCTTGGCCTTCGATCCGAGGCGCTCCATCGACTCGGGCGACGGGCCAATGAACGTGATGCCCGCCTTGGCGCACGCGCGCGCGAACGCCGCGTTCTCGGCGAGGAATCCGTAGCCGGGATGGATCGCGTTCACGCCGGTATCGCGCGCCGCGGTGAGGATGCGTTCCACGTTGAGATAGCTCTGCGCCGGCTCCGCCGCACCGAGGAGCACCGACTCATCGCCCGCCTTGGTATGCGGCGCACCCTTGTCGGCTTCGGAGTAGACCACGACCGAGGGGATGCCCATCGCGCGGAGCGTGCGGCAGATCCGGATCGCGATCTCGCCCCGGTTGGCGACGAGGACCTTGGCGATCGGCGTCACGACTTCCAGGCGGGAGCGCGCTTCCCGAGGAAGGCGCCCAGGCCTTCCTGTCCCTCGGGCGAGGTGCGAAGGCCGGAGATGATGCGGACGGAATTCTCGATCGCCTGGTCGCGCGTGAGCGCGAGGTTCTCCCGGATGAGGCGCTTGGCCGCCATCACCGCGCGCGGACCGCAGCCACTCAGGGCCTGGACCACCCGGTTGATCGCCTCGTCGAGACCGTCGGGCGGCACGACCTCGTGCACGAGGCCGATCTCTCGCGCGACGGGAGCCTTGAAGATCTCGGCCGTCAGAAAATAGCGCCGCGCCGCCGCGGCGCCGATCTTGGGAAGGACGAACGACGAGATCACGGCCGGGGCGATGCCGAGGCGCGTCTCGGTGAAGCCGAAGTCGGCGGCCTCGGCGGCCACGACGACGTCGCAG
>Ga0163163_10004979_pt1 | contig 11439 bp, 18 predicted proteins | sample S65metaG_FD_119766 | JGI IMG/M metagenome (GOLD analysis project Ga0163163, IMG submission 119766) | Switchgrass rhizosphere microbial communities from Kellogg Biological Station, Michigan, USA - S6-5 metaG | ecosystem: Host-associated > Plants > Roots > Rhizosphere > Soil | place: USA... | reverse complement strand
CTTGCGCGCTAGAACTTGATTCGCATGTAGTTGCTTTTGGCATTTCCGCTATGGATCAGACTCGGACATCGCGACCGATTTGCCAAATATCCGCTTCACCCCCACGAACGGACATCCCGCGACCAAGCCGGCATGTCCGTTTCGTGCCAAATTCGGACCTAATTCTTCTGTCATGATCACGGCATGAAAAGCAAACTGGTCGCACTCACGTTGTTTCTGACGCTTATGCCGATGTCGGCAAATGGGCAGGCACATCATGTCGAGGCGGTCAAACCAATGAGTTCTCGTATCGCCGAACCGATGCATTGGCGCGATGGCTACATAACTTGGAAAGGGCGAAAAATATCTGAACCGGATTGGCTAATGTTCAAGGCAGATAGCGGGGCCACTTTCGCAGTAGATAGAAGCTCCATCAAGAACATCAGCCCTGACGGTCTCGTAATTAGTGCAGTCGCCTATTTTGTCGAGGGAGACGATTTCGATCCGAACAACCTGATTTCCTTTGCATTTGGTTGCTTAAGTCACTTCACCGAAGTGGTGACAAAACAGCCTTCCGAGCGAGTACAATTCGTGGAAAAGCAGGTCAAATCTCTCGCTTGCCATTAGTTGTCGTTTGGCTGCCGTAAAACGACGCGACTTCCGCTGTGGGTCAAACTGAGACCTCCGCGCACCCGAGCGCGAGGTGCGCTTTGCCCCCATCCACGGACGTCGTCAGCGTCGCGCGGCACGTCCGAAATGTGCCAAAAGCGGAAACGATTCATAAACCAAGTTCTCGCCAAAACCGCCTTTCACAAGCCTTCCGGCACACAAATCGGCGAAGCTGCTGCCATTGCTTCAGCGGCATTTGGACGGAGCATGCGGAATGAAGTGGCTGGGAATAGCGTTCGCATCGATTGTTGCCAGCGCCGCGCTTTGCGGCGTCTATTATCGGCCCCCAATCGCTTTAGCGCAGGTACATACGTACACAAAGGATCAGGGTTATTTTTATCGATTTCGCGCGAGCTTCGAAGTCAAGGCTACGGGAGAGCCGCTGGATTTTGATTACGTTGTTGCATGCAACATTCGGTTGACGCGCTGGCGCGATGGAGGGTTGTCGGACGACTCGACCTATAGCCCGCGAGCAATGGTCATGGCGACCAATGGCGGGCAGGCCGTTATGTTGCGAACGCTGGATGCGTGCCACGGCCTTACCTCGGAGCATGAGGATGTGCCGCCGGATGTTCTGCCTTTGGCGATCTGGTTCGATGACTTTACCGATCTATCAGCGGGGCTAGGCTATGTTAGCGAAGCCGCGTACGACAATCCGCTGGGAAAGCTGAAATTTCGTGGTGCACGTGTCGATAGGGCGAGCCGTGCGGACTGGGAAGCTTGGCGTAAGAAATCCGCCGAAGAATATGTTCAGCGTGGCGTGCTGCCCGGCCCGTGGGGATATGGTTTTCCGAACGCCCCCGAGCCGGCTCTTGGCGTCTATGTGGCGCAATGCGATGGCTACATGCGGCTCAAATTGCCGGAGAGTATGCGCTCGAAACTAAGTGTTTTCTGGCCCGAGGATCGACCGCGGTTTTGGACGTTATCCAACGCAGAGGAGCGGCAGACGATTGGACGAGTGATCTCCGATCCCAATCAACCATTGCCGCCCGGCATCGGGCGGTGGTCCGGGCGCTTCGGACCCCCCAGTGAGACCCGCTCGAGCGGTTTGGCTGTGAGAAGCGGGCGGGCTGTCGCTAACTCGTTGAAGGCCGACGGCAGCCGAAGGCGTCATCTTGCGGTTCGATGGCCCGCCGAAACTTACCCGTTCCTGTGGCCGCCGCTTGCTTCGATCATGCCCATCACGAAAGCTGCGCCAACGCCGGGGATGAGTACTTACGTGCTCAAGTTAGAATACCGCGACGGCGCGTTAGATGGCTTCGCTGCCTGTCAGGACGGTCGTAAGGCGCTTGAATATGGTAGCCGAAATGGCTTTCCACCTCCGGTGCGTCACGTCTTCGAGGTTGATGGCTTGGTCGTCAAGCAGCTGGTAGGTAAGGCGCCCGCGATGGAGCGTCCAGCCTACGTTGCTGAACGCGACGAAGCTGTATTCATCTATTTCTCAGCGGCGTTTTAGCGACTATTTCTGCTTTGGGTCAAACTGAGACCTCGGCGCACCCGAGCGCGAGGTCCACTTTGTCCCTATCAACGGACGTGGTCAGCGCGGTGGGGCACGTCCGAAAAGTGTTTAATAGGCGACATGATGTCATTCGGCTTGCAATATTGACCCCCTAAGCCGGGGGATCGGCGTCCAAAATTGACCCCCTACAGGTTGGTCTGTTGCGCTGCCTGCTTTGGAATGAAGCAGGTGGTTGGGGATGCTGATCGTGGAGACGATTGCGCGGATACGGCGTGAGCACTTCATCAAGGGCAAGACGATCAAGGAGATCGCTCGTGACCTGAAGGTGTCACGGAACACGGTCCGGAAAGTGCTGAGGTCGGGAGAGACCTCATTCGAGTACGAGCGTGTTGTCCAGCCCCGACCGAAGCTGGGACGATGGGCAGCAGAACTCGACGGCTTGCTGGCAGGGAATGCGGTCAAGGCTGCTCGCGAGCAGCTGACGTTGATCCGGATCTTCGAAGAGCTGCGCGGGCGCGGCTATGATGGCGGTTACGACGCCGTGCGGCGTTATGCCAGGCGATGGAGCAAAGAGCGCGGACAATCGATGGCGGCGGCCTACGTCCCGCTGAGCTTTGCACCGGGAGAAGCCTATCAGTTCGACTGGAGTCATGAGGTCGTCCTGCTGAATGGCGTGACGGTGATCGTGAAGGCCGCCCATGTCCGGCTCTGCCACAGCCGGATGCTGTTCGTGCGGTGCTATCCGCGCGAGACGCAGGAGATGGTGTTTGACGCCCACGACCGGGCGTTCGCCCTGTTCAAGGGCACCTGCGGGCGCGGCATCTACGACAACATGAAGACTGCCGTGGAGACGATCTTCGTCGGCAAAGGACGTCTCTACAATCGCCGCTTCCTGCAGATGTGTAGCCACTATCTGGTTGATCCGGTTGCCTGCACGCCGGCGTCGGGTTGGGAGAAAGGCCAGGTTGAGAACCAGGTCGGGCTGGTCCGGGAACGCTTCTTCACGCCACGGCTGCGGTTCAAAACCCTCGACGAGTTGAATGCCTGGCTGCTGGACAAGTGCATCGCCTACGCCAAGACCCACCGGCATCCGGAACTGGCCGAACAGACGGTCTGGGAGGTGTTCGAAGCTGAGCGACCGAAGCTCGTCCCTTATGCCGGCCGGTTCGACGGATTCCATGCGGTGCCGGCATCGGTCTCGAAGACATGCCTGGTGCGCTTCGACAACAACAAATACTCGGTCGCGGCCAGCGCCGTCGGGCGCCCGGTCGAGGTGCATGCCTACGCCGACCGCATCGTGATCCGCCAGGACGGACGGATCGTTGCCGAGCATCCGCGGTCATTCGGCCGCGGCGAGACCACCTACGATCCCTGGCATTACGTGCCGGTGCTGGCTCGTAAGCCCGGCGCCTTGCGCAACGGGGCTCCCTTCAAAGACTGGGTGCTGCCGGCTGCGATTGAACGTGTACGGCGCAAGCTCGCCAGTGCCGACGATGGCAATCGGCAGATGGTCGACATCCTCAACGCGGTTCTGACCGACGGCTTGCCGGCCGTCGAAGCAGCCTGCGCCGAGGCGACCGCTCACGGCGTTCATTCCGCCGATGTCGTGCTCAACATCCTGGCCCGTCAGCGTGATCCTGCGCCGCCAGCCAACATCCTCACCCCGGCGGCGCTGACATTGCGCCATGCCCCGATCGCCGACTGTGCCCGTTACGACAACCTCAGGAGAACCAACTAATGGAGCGTACTCAACTGTTCGACCTCATGGGTGAGCTCAAGCTCTACGGCATGAAGGCCGCCTTCGACGAGATCATGGCGACCGCCATCAAGCGCCAGCACGAACCTCAACGCGTTGTCGGCGACTTGCTCAACGCCGAGATCAACGAGAAGCAGGCCCGATCGATCAAGTACCAGCTCACGATCGCCAAATTGCCGCTCGCCAAGGACCTCGACGACTTCCAGTTCGAAGGCACACCTATCAACCAGACCCTGGTCAATGATCTCGCCGGCGGCGGCTTCATTGCCCAGCAACGCAATGCCGTTTTGGTCGGCGGTACCGGCACCGGCAAGACCCACCTGGCCATAGCCATCGCCAGAAGCTGCATCCGATCCGGTGCCCGCGGTCGCTTCTACAACGTGGTGGACCTCGTCAACCGCCTGGAGATCGAGACCCGTAACGGACGGCAAGGTCGTATCGCCGAGCATTTGACCCGGATCGACTTCATCGTCCTCGACGAACTCGGCTACCTGCCGTTCGCCCAATCCGGCGGCCAGTTGCTGTTCCACCTCGTCAGCCGGCTCTACGAGCGAACGTCCATCGTCGTCACCACCAATCTCGCCTTCGGCGAATGGCCCAGCGTGTTCGGCGACGCCAAGATGACCACTGCGCTGCTCGACCGTCTGACCCACCACTGCGACATTGTCGAGACCGGCAACGACAGCTGGAGATTCAAAAGCCGCGACGACGATCACGCAACCCGCGCTCGCCCCGTCTCCGCAACCCCGGCCAGCTCCGACGAGGCGAGCGCTACCGTCAAAACCCGTCGCTCAAAGGGGGCAAAATTGGACGCCGATACGGGGTCAAATTTGGGAGCCGATTGACATGCATGTCTATCACCGATGAACGCCGATACGTGCGGTGATGAAACGAGCATGCACCTCGAAGGTCCGCATTAGCTGGTCAATATGGCTCACATCGGAAAGTTAAAGAAAGGCGGGCGCGAAATCACTTCAGCGTGCATTTCTGCCAATGAAGATAAATCCATTATCGCTGGAACTCTCATCGGCTGACTCTATTTGCAGCCTGTCTCCAAAAAGGGAGGAAGACACAATGACGAAAGTTCTTCTAGCTACGGTTGCTATTCTCGCATTCACTGCGCCTTCATTCTCGCAGCAGGACAAAACTACCGGTCAAGCGCCACCTTCAGGTGCTTCCTCGTTCTACGTGGCTCAAGATACCTCGACGATGAAATGTCACGTCGTCAATGCCCAGCCTGCCGCTGGTGGCAGCATGAAGGTCATCGGTACGGCACATCCGACACAGGCATCAGCACAAACAGCCTTGGCGGCCGATAAGACTTGCAAGGAATGAAGTGACGGCGCGAGTACAGGGGTGGGTCTGTTGATTTGACAAAACTACGGGCCCGCCCCGCCATCTATGTTGCCCGACGGATGCATTTTCGGACTTGGGCGCGTGCGAGCAACACAGAAGGTGCCGACTTCTTGCAGTCCGTGAACATCTTACTTCTTGCCGAGCCCCTTCGCCTGCTTCTGTAAGGCGACAGCATCAGCGAGAATTTTCTTGATACTCTCCGGCAGCGCATCGCGCGTTCGCTTGCCATCCTCGCTGAGCTGCATTTCGAATGCCTCGATCCAGCTATCGATCAAGGCATCAACGTCACTGACGTGTTCTTTCATCTGCTCGACAAGCTCAAACGCTTGATCGCGTTCGGCCCGCATTTCGGCGACGCGACGCTCGGCCTCCTTCAACGCATCCTTAAGCTCTCGGATGCGATCCGGTTCTGGTTTCTCTTGTGGCATGTAATCGGCTTTCTCCGTGGAGAGGCGTCAGGTCCTCCGATCCGAGGGCTCTTTGCGTCAAGTATTCGCGGGGGAAGCAAAGGGCAGTGCCCGCCCCAAGTGGCGCAGGCCCTGCCTTGGTGTGGTGCAAGGTGAGACAGATGCCGTGCCGGTCCGCCGTCGCCGTGTTCGGCGGAACTGGATTTCTCGGCCGCCGCATCGTCTCGACATCTGCGCTCCGCGAATTTCCCGTCTTATGCCGACAGCGAACGCATTAGTTCTTTCTGGCCCGCGGTTCGTTCGCTACTTCCTTTGCCAGCAGCTTTAATTGTTTCTTCTGCCACGCGTCAGCTTTCGCTGCCGCCGCTTCCGATGCAGCCACGCGGCTGCGACAGAGCTTAAGGTTTTGCTGGCGAATAAAAAATTGATGTTCCATAGCTGCCTCCTTGAGGGCATGGACCGGATCGCACATTGCGCCCAAGAGAGGGAAGGTCGAGGACGTATGATCTGCTGGAACGATCGAGGAAGACGACAACAAGCTTGGGCAAGTCGTCACCAACATTGTACTGACATTGCTCAAGCGGTTAGCCGAGCGGCAAGCAGTCATTAAAACGGGCACAAGCCGGAATGCCGTCTGAGCGCTCAATAACGACCGCGCTTTGCATCGAGACTAACGCGCTTCGGTTCATGTATTTCGGATGACTGCTCCGTCACCAGACCAATCCTTAGAGTCGGGCACGAAAGTATCTGCTACGAAGTTTTTATCGACTGAACCAAACCGGATAACTGTGTGCGTATAAATCCAGCCGCCCGGCACTCTGAAACGAAATATGGTTTCATCGTACTGACCGGTGACATGATCTTTAAACACTTCTTCGTGGATATGAAGCTTTTGCTCAGGCATAAACACCCTTCGAGTGGCGCTGCTAACAACCGCCAAAATCAACTGACTTGCCACGTTTTAAAGACAAAGCTTCGAGACGGTGACTTGCTCACCGTTCGACAGACGAAGCGAGTAGATCGTTTCCACTATCGTTGCGGATCTCCTTGTTAGCCGCCGCTCTGCTGGCCGCCCTGGTTTGAATTTTGCGTCTGTTAGTCAGGCGTCTAATTCGGGTTCTGGCCGGACTAATCGCCCTGACGATTCTGCTGACCATACCTGTGGGGATCATTCTGTTTGTCATCACGTCTCCCTAATGGTCGGGAACATATAACAACCGAGCATACGGTAGGTCGTTCCGGCGAATCAAAAAGAAAGCCGCTCAATTCAAATGTGGCCGACTGCTTGCTAGGACCGAACGTCACGACCAGGTTGAGCAGGCTCGATGTAAGCCCTCCCGCGTTCATTCTTGGGCTAAGAACTGATCCAAGTCGATTTCAAGTCTTTGGCCACGTCGCCATTTATCGCGAGACGAAGCACGCGATCTTCCGTTGAAATCTCTAGGATGCCGGCGAGTGGGTTTGTAGAGGACTTGCGTACAGCTGTATCCAAAACACTCAATGGAACCTCCGCGCGAACATAACCCCGGATCAATGTACTCATTGGATTTCCTTGTTCGGGCTAAGGTGCTCATGGTATCAAGCTAAGGCGCCGTGAGGCCGCTTCGCACGTTTTCGTGCCGTACGCCGGCTCTGATTTGATACCGCGACGAGATATTTTGTTACCGCACTTCGGTCGCGACAGCTAGCACAGCACTACACCTTTCGTCATTTTGCTTCAGTTCGCACGTTGCCTCGACCCATCCGTGAGTATTGACGAGCGGCGTTTGGAAAAGAGGCAAACTCGAGTCAGCTGGCTGCGGCACTGTTCCATCATAAAGCGCCGGGTCGGAGGTTTAACTCAACAAGGTGTGGGCCTGGTTGACGGCATCATAGATTTCGATTCGCAGCATCGGATAAGCCGACTTCAATTTTCCTGCCGATTCTTCGGCAGCCTCGACGGTATTAAACTGAGACTTGAAGTGGCCGTCGACAACCATGACGAATCCTTCGATCGGAGGCCGGTCAGCGCGAGTTGCCTTTTTCGGCTTTGATTCGTCCAACGAGAGAATTTGTTTTCCCATTTCTGGTCCTTTTTGAAACTGTCGCGATAATTTTGCTTGGTTTGGCTTCGTCAATCGGCTGCTGATGCTGATGATGCAACATTGATCAGGGCTGAAATTGCCGCTCCGATCGTGCAGATACCCTCGTTAGCCGATCCGGCTCAACCCAGCGCGAGAAATTCTGGCGCCAAGGGTTAGCGCACAGGGATAAGCAGCCGTCACGCCTTACTCTCTGAGGCAGGTAAGCGCAGCCATAGGCTCATGTGCGCGCCAGCTTCCGCCTGCTCAGCCCGCCTTATGATCGCCTCGCGCACCACACCAGCGGGAAGCCATCTAGCTTCCTCACGGAGCCGCGTGGCATGTTGAATTAGCCGTTCTTCAAGCGGCTGCATCTGATTGAAACGGTGTCAGCACTGTGTGGACCTGTCGTCGCTTCCGCATCGCGCTGTCCCTCAAAAGGAGTCGGGCGGGAGCGCTAATTGTCTCTCGGTCACCGACAGCTACCACGCACGGGGATGATCATGTGGATATAGGTGGTCCTACACCGAATATAAGAGCATCAGATGCATACAATCCGAATTTAGTTCTAGGACTTGGACAAACAACGATATCCGTAAGCGGCGGTTAGCTCTCCCCTAAGCTAACTGGATCGGCTTTGCGGAGTGTGCCGTTTTCGGATGGCGATCGTGCAGGTATGAAGCCAAAGGGCTTCGCAGTGTAATGTCCCCGGCCACAGCAGTTTCGAAAAGGGTCTCCTGCACATCTCGAGGGAAGTCTGACCACAATGCGAGCACAGCCTTATCCAACAAGCGTTCGAATTCGTGAGTTGAGTTATTCATCATCATCAGCCCACGCTGTTCAAAACGGTTGCATACGCCTCTATTCGTCGCGGCTTTCGAGGCTACGCTGCTCAGGCGGGTTCTGTACCTCTCAGCCTGCCGCCCACTAAGTTACCCTTGACGCGGCCCTAGCCAAACTTCCGTCACCGTACTTTCGATGACGTGTTGTTGAACCCTTCTACAACGCGGGCACGCAAACGTTCGCAAATCTTGGCCCCACGAGTTACTGGGCTCAATCGCTGCCAACTTCATTGGAGAGCCACAAGCTGTGCATTGTGGACCTTGGTTTTGTCTATCGAGCATGCACTAATCCTACGTTAGGCCTCAGCAAGCCACTCGCACCCTTACGTCGGCGCTTGCAGTTGTCCACGAAGCCATGTGTTTGTTCCGACGGACTTCATCGGGTCGATTAGTAGGTCAGCCACAGTCTGATGGACGTGATTGCACGTAGGGCATTCGAACGTCCGGATGTCGAAGCCCACAGGCCCAGGTGTAACCCGCGCCAACACTGTGCTTGTTTGGCAGGTCGGGCAAAGTGGTCGCAGGATGATCATGATGCTATCGCCTCTAGTTCAGGCGGGAGCGTTACAGAACTCTCAGTCACCGGTAGTTACCGAGGGGGACGGTGATAGGGCCAGCGTGGAACCGTTTCTCGTCCCGCCGCTGTGCAAAATTGCTCACTTTCGAAAAGTTAATAAACAGCGAGGGCCAGCTAATACCCCTCCAAAAATAAATGACGCTGTGGTCGGGGAATTATAGCGGCGGGGCGCGGGTGATACCGTGAGCAGGCTTACTGAGGTCGGCTACGCCCCTGCGATGCAACTGAGTGCTTCCGGTCACTAGCAAGCTCGGATATCCGCTCGCGTTGCAGCCCAGCTAAAGTCGAAATGCCCTCGAAAAATTGACCTCGCGGTAGGAACCTATCCAGCCGATTTGCATAATCGGTAGGCATAGGAAGGCCAATGACCCACCGTACAGTATTAGCTATCTTTACCACAGTTTTGGCTATTGCAGTAATCGCAGCGTTTCTGACGACGTTGAACAATGTCGACACTCGCAGTGCTAACATCGAAGCGCCACCCGGAACGATAGGGATGGCCCGACCCCATCCGCCTTCGCTGCCACCGGCTCGTGCCGGCCAGAACTGATAGACAATTGGTGCGCCGCACGACGGTAGTCCAACGGAATGAAGTCATGCCCGGCTTGCTTCAGCCGTCGGCCTTATTTCTCCGGTCGGAGTCGCACCGGCTTCCGGGCGACATGCGATAAGAAATAGACTGCCAACTTAGGCGACCTTGCTATCGGAACGCTGTCTGAAAAAACTTGGCAAACTAGAGGTTGCCAATGCCGCGCTACTTCTTTGATGTTCGGGACGGCCACGGGCTTTGATGCAACAGGCTTTGTTTGCGAAGACGATACCGATGCAATCATCAGGGCGACGGTGGCCATCGGAGTTTCACTTGATACACCCGAAGACGATCCTGAGCGCCGCATCGCCATCATCAACTATGCGGGGTGTGAGATTGGCAATGTGCCCGTATATTCCAGGTCTTCGTACGAAAAAACGGCCAAATAGGGTGTGCCGCTACTAGGCGGACGTCGTGGCATCGCTCGGCTCATGGTGGGCTCGGCATAGGCGATCAGCCGTTAACAGGCTGGTTGGGGAATGGTTTTATTCGCTATTGGCGAAAAGAGACGGCCCGCCCGGAGCGGGCCGTCTTAATATTTCCTTAGCGAAGTGACCCGCCGTGAAGCTGGCGCTCCTTGCGGACCTCCTCGACGCCGTAGGGTTTGCTGGCAGCATCGAACGATTTCCACCCGGTCTTTTGCCAGGCGGCACTCCGGTCACGCAGGTCGATGGCAGACTCGCTCAATATCGGGTCGAGGCGGGACCGGTCCGTGTCGGCCACTCGTGCCGATACCAGCGTGCCGCCGCGACGGACGCCTTCGGCGTAGGAGTGAGCATCCTCTGCCGAAACGCCAGCCTCCGTGAGCGCTCCGACAATTCCGCCGGTAGCTGCTCCTGCCGCCGCGCCAACTGCGGTCGCGGCCAGCCAACCAGCTGCGACAACGGGTCCGAGGCCGGGGATCGCCAATAAGCCGAGCCCGGCAAGAAGGCCGGCAGTGCCACCTACGCCCGCACCAATGCCGGCGCCTTTCCCAGCACCTCCGGCGCGATCATCGACGCCATTGCGGTCGCGATCCACCTTCTTGTCGGTGCTAAACCAGCTGTCTGAATTATTGGCGACTAAGCTGATGTCCGAGTGCGGCACGCCCGCGGATTCGAGGCGCCGAACGGCCTGCTGAGCGTCATTGTGGTTATCGTAAAGACGAGAAATTGTAACGGTCATGCTAAACCTTTCTTACTTGGCAGTATTGACGTTGCCTTGAAAATCGACGCTTACCGTGGTGGCTGACCCGCTCTTGCTGGCCTTGCCACGCCAGACACCATTGTCGTCCTTTTTCAATTCCGTGACGCTGGTGTAGCCGGCGTCCTCGATTTTCAACTTGGCTTGCCCTTCCGTGAAACTGTTGCGACCCGCGACAGGAGCATTGGAGTTGTTTTGACCGGGGCTGTTGACCGCGCTGTTGTTCGGTCCCGACTGCGCCGGTGGATTTTGCGCTGACGCCGTGGTCGCCGCCAATAGTCCAATACAAATGAAAAGAAGTGAGCGTTTCATAGTTTTCTCCAGAGTTTCAGGAGCGAGCGTAATCTCTCGTCGCCGCTTTAGTTCCTCGACCTGCGACGTTAGGCGATTACTCATCGCGAAATAAATTCGCCGGCCGTTGGAATCGTCGACTACGTTTGGGAGCCTTTCAGTACCGTCGCTGCGCGAAGGGAGCAGACGCCGACGAATCCCTTTGAGGCACGCGTGGTGTTGCGATGCCTTGTCAACTGGAGTTTAGGAACTTAGCCGGATGCGGGGGATTG
>Ga0163163_10004976_pt1 | contig 11441 bp, 10 predicted proteins | sample S65metaG_FD_119766 | JGI IMG/M metagenome (GOLD analysis project Ga0163163, IMG submission 119766) | Switchgrass rhizosphere microbial communities from Kellogg Biological Station, Michigan, USA - S6-5 metaG | ecosystem: Host-associated > Plants > Roots > Rhizosphere > Soil | place: USA... | reverse complement strand
TGGGGTCGACCACTTCGCTCGAAACCACCAGCAGGGAATCGCCGCCGGGCACATCGAGGCGGTCCCAGTACTCCGTGATCACAGTGTTGGCGCTGTAGGGAAGGCCATTTTTGCTGAGGTAACCCGGCTTTAATTTGGTGGTCACCGCGGCCATCGAACCGCCGCTCGACGGGGGCGCGCCGAAAAACTGAAATCCTAGCGGGCTGCGCGATCGGTCCCACGAAGCTGTCGACACGCCTTGCCAATCGCCGCCTTGACCCTGTGGCTGTCCAAAGTAAAACAGGCGGGTTTGTATGCCGGCGTCGGCCTCGACCTTTAAGGTTGAGTCGTCCTGCCAGGTGATGTGCAGCCGGCCGGGGAGGCGAAGGAGCCCCGCCGCGCCATACGCTTTGCATTGGTTACCGGCGGCTTCGTCTTTCGCTGGGTCCCACGACTGGGCGAGCTTTTGGCCGTCCATATTCAGGGGGACGGAACCGAAGTCGCCTTTGGGCGGTGTGGCCATGCGGTAGCGCCAGTCTTCGGTAATTAGCGACACCCAGTAGCCGGTGAGATCCACTGGAGCGGCTACTCGGGGCGCTTGCGGAGGACCGCCACCCCTGCCCTGCGCACGGATGCTTGCAGCCGTCGAAATCAGAATCGCGACAGTCAATAGGGGCGCCGCGTATCGCGTAGTTCTCACCTGGACCAAATCCTCCTCGGCTTCCAGCCAACGATAGTATGCGCCTTCCAGCTTAGTGTCAACAGCAATTCGTCGCGAACAATTTTGTCAATTTTAGTTAACGCGAGTTTTATCGTTGTCGACGGAAGCTAAGGTTTTTAGTATCCTAGGGACCGGCATTCAGGGCACCCATGTATGAAAAATCACTCCCAGTTTGAGTCCGTTGATCCGTCCCGCCGGGACCTTCTGAAGGGATTGGCTGCGGGAGCCGCTGCGCTGCTGCCCGCGGGCGCTTTGCTCGCCCAGAAAAAGCGGGGCCGCATTGACGTTCACCATCACATGCTGCCGCCCTTCCAGGAAAACATGACGGCGCGCCAGTACACTCCGCAAGCGTCACTCGATGCCATGGACAAGTTCGGCACCGAACAAGCCATCTTGTCATTGACGGTGGCGGCTGACTATCTTTACGACGGTTCCGAGAAAGCCACGAAATTCGCGCGGGAATCGAATGAGTATGGGGCCAAGGCGATGCAGATGAATCCCAAGCGCCTGGGATTCTTCGCGGCGATTCCTGGCCGCAATATCGACGCCAGCTTGAAGGAGATCGAATATTCCTTCGACACGCTGAAGTGCGACGGCGTGGCGCTGTTTACCAACCTGGGAGACAAGTGGTGGGGCGATCCCATGTTTTTGCCGATTTTCGACGAGCTGAACCGCCGCAAATCGGCTGTCTTCTTTCACCCCACGGTTGCCAATTGCTGCCACAATCTGGCCGGCTTGGGCGACGGTGTGGTGGAATTCGATTTCGACACCACGCGCACGATCGTGAGCCTGCTTTATAACGGCGTGCTCGCGCGCTGCCAGGATATCCGCTGGATCGTGAATCACTCCGGCGCCGCGGTTCCGACGCTCGCCGGGCGCATTAAGGATCGTGTTCCGGGCACCACCACGAACAGCACTGGACCGGCGAACAAGATTGTCGGGAAGGCGACGGAGGGCAAGAGCGCGAAGACTCCCAACGGCGTTTACGCCGAACTCACACGCCTCTATTACGAATGCGCCCATGCGGCCTACCCGATGCCCATCGCGGCTTTGCGTGCTTTCGCGCCCAGTACTCAATATCTGTTTGGAACGGATTTTCCGATCGAGCCCATGGAATCGACGGTCACACAGATCCCCGGCTTAAAGCTCCCCGCGGACGTGCAACATGCGTTAGACCGCGGGAACGCCGAGCGCCTGTGGCCCAAGTTCAAGGCCTGACCATGCTACGTTCGATCTTAGGAGAAGTGGAGGTCTTATGAAAAGTCTGCTGCCGCTAGCCGCAGCGCTTGTGATTGCGGTCCCGGTTTTCGCCCAAGGCCCGGGTTCTTACAACCCAGGAGCCGCGCCGGGTCTGGATATCGCAGGCAACTGGGGTCCCGTGTTTCACGAGGATGCTCCGGAGCGCGGACCTGGACCGGAACTCGTCAACTACTTGGGCATTCCGATCACGGATCGAGCGCGCCTGGCAGGGCTGAGCTACGATGCTTCCCGCTTCACAGTGCCGGAACACCAATGCGAAGTGCACGGCGTGCAATACATGTACCGCGGGCCTCTTAACGTTCGCATCTGGGAAGAGCGCGATCCGGTATCTCAGGAGTTGATCGCCATTAAGCAGTACATCGACAATTACGAACAGACGCGAACCATTTGGATGGATGGCCGGGCGCATCCTTCTGAATACGCGCCGCATACCTGGATGGGGTTTTCCACTGGCAAGTGGGAGGGCAATTCGCTCACCGTCACCACAACGCACATCAAACGCGGCTGGCTCCGGCGCAATGGACTGCGCGCCAGCGATCAAGCTGTGCTGACGGAACACTTCATCCGCCACGAAAACCATCTGACTCACATCACGATACTCAACGACCCCGATAGCCTGTCGGAACCTTTTATCCGCAGTCAGGATTTCATCCCGAGGTCTCTCAATGGAGAAGGCTGGCTGTATCCGTGTGATGCTGTAGTTGAAGTAGAGCGTCCACGGGGCGCGGTGCCCAACTATCTGCCCGGGAAGAACCCGTTTGTCAGGGAGTTTGCCGACAAATTCAAGATTCCGGTAGCGGCAGCCTTGGGCGGTGCCGAGACCATGTATCCCGAATATCAACTGAAACTGAAGCAGGCGACTGCGGATTCGGCGCGGAAGTAGACGATGAAACGAATGACTCAAAAATTAATCGTGCTGTTGGCCGTGGGTGCATGTTTATCGGGACAAAACGCTCCGCGTCCCGAACTCCAGATGCTGCCGGTGCAGGGCAATGTGTACTTGCTGGCGGGCGCAGGTGGCAATATTGCGGTTCAAATCGGCCAGCAAGGAACCCTGGTGGTGGATACAGGATTGGCCGACCGCAGCGACGACGTTCTGGCGGCGATCCGCAAGCTGACAGCAAAACCGATTCAGTACATCATTAATACGCATGTTCACCCGGATCACACTGGCGGCAACGATGCGCTCCGCAAGGCGGGCACAACGTACACCGGCGCTAACGTTACGGCCAACCTTACCGACATCAAACTAGGTGCGCAGATCTTCTCGCACGACAATGTGCTGCTGCGCATGAGTGCTCCCACCGGCAAACAGGCCTCCATGCCTTTTGGTTTTTGGCCGACCTTGACTTTCTTCGGCGCGAACAAGCAGATGTCGTTCAACGGGGAGCCCATCGAGATCCTGCACCAGCCCAACGCTCACACGGATGGCGACAGCCTGGTGTTTTTCCGCCGCTCGGACGTGATCGCGGCCGGCGATATCTTTCTCACCACGACATATCCCTTCATCGATCTGGAGCGTGGCGGCACGATCCAGGGAGAGATCGACGCCTTGAATACCATCGTCGAGATGGCCGTGCCGTTACGTCAGGAGGAAGGCGGGACCTATGTGATTCCAGGTCACGGTCGTATCGTCGACCGTTTCGAAGTGGTAGAGTACCGGGACATGGTCACCATCGTCCGCGACCGCATTCAGGCCGCTATCAAAGACGGAATGACGCTGGCCCAAATTAAAGCCGCGAACCTCTCGCTCGATTACGACTATCGTTATGGCGCGAAGTCCGGCTTCGGCACCGCCGACAATTTTGTCGAGTCAGTCTACAAGAGTTTGACGAAAGGCAAGTAGGAGGTTCACATGCGTATCATCCGCGCTCTCGCTTTGTTTGCGGCAGGAATTGTGTTCGGGATGTTTATGATGCAGCCCAGTGCGGCCCAGCAGGAGAGCGCCAAGGGTCTGCGGCTGAATCACGTCGGCATGTATGTCAAAAATTTTGACGAGTCGATGAACTTCTACACCAAGACGATGGGCTTCCGCGAAGCCTTTTCCTTTAAGGACAAGGAAGGCAAGCCGACCCTGACCTATCTGCAGATCAACCGTGACACGTTCCTGGAACTCGCTCCGGCAACCGCGGAACGGCCCGTGGGGCTCAGTCACGTGGGACTGTGGGCCGACGATTTGAACGCGGAGGTCGCTGCGCTCCGCCAGCAAGGCGTCAAGGTGGACGACCCGCGCACGGCCACCACCAAAGCGCCGCTCACAAATGTGATCGACCCGAACGGCATCCGTCTGGAACTCCTGGACATTGCCCAGGGCTCCATGCAAAGGAAAGCTATCGACGGCTGGAAGTAGCGCGCTACTTCGTGTGTTCTTTCAGGAAGGCGATGGTCCGCGCCCACGAGTCTGACGTGGCCGTGGGGTTGCCGCCCAGGTCCTGGTACTCCAGAAATCCGTGCGTACCGTGCGGGTAGGAGTGAGCCTCGAATGACTTCCCGGCCGCCTTCATCGCGGTTTCTGTAGGCGCCATGGTTGCCGTCACACGCGCGTCGTCGTCGCCGTAAAACGCCAGGACCGGCGCTTTGATTTTCGCCAGCATCTCTTGATTCGCAGGAGTGCCGTAGAACACTACCGCCGCGTTCAGGTCCGGGATCTCGGAAGCAAAACGGAAGCTATTCCCGCCGCCCATGCAGAAACCGATGCTGGCGCTTTTGCCATTCGCTCGCGGCAGCTTCATGCCCCAGTCGCGCGCCGCTTTGTAGCGATTAAACATATCATCGGCCGTAAGCCGCGCGTTGGCTCGCATCACGTCGTCGGTGCCCTGGAAGGAATCGTAGTTGCCCCCGTTCGGCCCGAGACCGGAATGGAGATCCGCAGCGATGGCGATGAAACCTTGCAGGGCCAGCTGATCGGCGAGCGCGCGTTGCCAGTCATCCATACCGGGACCATGCTGCATCACGATTACGATCGGGGCCTTTCCATCGCCCTCCGGATATTCCACCCAGGTGTGCAGTTTGCCGCTCCCGAAAGGAATGTCGACGAATTCCTTGCGCAGCATTGAATTCGTCACAACATTGTGCGCGTTGAAAATGCCGGCCGGGAGATCGGGCAACTTTCCCACGGGATAGCCACGCGGCCCGCCGCCTTTCTTGTCGTTCACGGTCTGGCCCATCATCATGCCGATGTGCATGGAGTGGTCCTCCGGCACATTAAGGTTCTCACCCAGCAGCGGCTTGTCGCCGGTTTGCTTGACGAGAAACGACACTGCCTGCGACCATTCCGCGTCGGCCACTCTGAAGCTGGCGGAGCGCCCGGCCACCGCGGCCTGCACTCCGTCGGCGGCGAATTCGAGACTCGCGCTCTTGCCGTTCGCGGCGGGCAGTACGATCGCGTAGTCGCGCACGGCATTCGTTCGCAGGAGGATCTCATCACGCCCCAAACGATCAAATGCCACAGCCATGTCCGCCGGATTTGCAAAATCGTTGCTGTCGCCGCCGTCGGGCCCAAGGCCTGATAGAACGTCCGGCACTACAGCAATGAAGCCCTCCGCCGCGGCCTGATCGGCCACCGCGCGAATCCAGTCGCTGGCGCCCTGCTTGCCCGCCGACAAAATCACTACAGGGGCTTTGTCGGAACGCTCGGGATACACGATAAAAGCCCGAACGTTCGCCACGCTCACCCACTCGCGATGCCGATGGGTCGAGTTCAACAACGCTTTCGCAGCAGCCTCCGTCGGCAACTTGGAGTGTAGTACCACAGGCGCATTTGGCTTGGCCGCCCGGTAAAGCAGCGCGATCCCGACGATCGCGATTCCCAGTAAAAGAAGCTTCTTCATAACCGTTACTTTCTGCGCGCGATATTGACTTCCGTGCACAGCGCCATCACATCCAAAAACTTTTGGTAGTTCGCCTGGCCGACTACAAAGGGATTCGGCTCACCCTTTTTGCGCGCCGCCAACTTGTCGAGCTTGACCTGAATCGGATCCATCAACGGATGATTCTGGATTTCCACGTCGACCTTCGCCTTTTTGGTCTCTTCCTTAAAATGGGCGACGGATTTCGCATAGGTCTGCAAGCCTTCGTCGGAGATGATTCCGGGAGTCAAGATCGTGCCGGCATAAATCGCGGCCATGTGAGTCTTGCCGTTATCTTTCACCGGAAAGATGTAGCCCATCGATCCCGGCGTGTGTCCGGGAATCGCCACCGGCATCACTTTCAATTCTCCCAACACCACTGCCTGACCTTCGGTGACCACTTGATCGTGTTTGGGCAGCACCGGCGGCGGACCTTTCTTATCGCCGCCGCGCCCCGGCGGTGGATTCTCCATCACGTTCCAATCCGCAGCCGAAATATACACCTTCGACCCGTAATGATCCTGGAAGTACGGCGACCCGCCGAAATGGTCCGCGTGGCCGTGGCCCATGAGGATGATCTTCACTTTCGCCGGATCCAGGCCCAGCTTTTGGAATCCGGGGAGAAGCTGTGAGTCCACTTGGTTGGCGCTCAAAGAATCGATCATAAGCAGCCCGTCAGAAGTCTGAATCACATAGACCGTGGTTCCCGAGTTGCCGATCGCATAGACGTTGTCGAAGATTTTCGTGGCCGCGATCACCGGATCGTTCGGGCTATTGGCGCGCGGCGCTTCGCAGAAGAAGTGCTCTTCGTCGGCCCACATCGCGCCGGCGGTCTTCTTGGTTTTCTCGATCAACGCTTTTACCTCGGGCGAATCCGGTTTCGCGGCGGGCGGCTGCGCTAACGCAGAAACCGACATGAATATCGCGATACCACCGAGCTTACGGAATGACATCATTCTTTTCTCCTATTCGCCAAAGCCTTCAGCGAAACGCGTTTGATTATACTCTGTGAGGATGGGGCGGTAAAGGTCACTTGACATATCTTTACACGATGAAAAAAAGCATATCCGATCTTACTGAGTTCATCGCGAGGGTCCTGGCAAGTGTGGGGCTACCCGCTGCTGACGCGCGCATCGTGGCTCGACTGATGGGGGAAGCAGACGCGCGCGGCGCCGATGGACATGGCATTTTTCGCTTGCCGCAGTACGTGAGGCGCATCCAGAGCGGTGGGATCAACGTCCGTCCCAACATCCGTACCATTCAGGACCATCCCGCCACCGCACTGCTCGATGGCGACAATGCGATGGGTCACTTGGTCATGAGCCGGGCGGCGGAGATCGCCATCGAGAAGGCGAAAACCGCCGGAGCGGCATGGGTCGGCGCCCGCAACAGCAATCATGCCGGCCCGGCTTCACTCTACGCGCGGATGCCGCTGGTGCACGACATGGTGGGACTGTACATCGCGGTGGGGAGCGCGAATCACTTACCTCCCTGGGGAGGCATCGCCATGCTGCTGAGTACGAATCCCATCGCCATCGCCGTCCCGGGCACGCCGGGCCGCGAAATCATGCTCGACATGGCAACTACCAACGCGGCGTACGGCAAGGTGAAGATTAAAGCGCAGCGCGGCGAGAGCATGCCGGAAGGCTGGATGATGGATCGTCAAGGGAATCCACTGACTGATCCTAAGAGAGCAGACGAAGGCTTTCTATTGCCGATCGGCGGACCCAAGGGATACGGGCTGGCGTTGATGTTTGGCCTGCTGGCCGGGACTCTCAACGGAGCAGCCTTCGGGAGCGACGTGGTCGATTTCAATCGCGATTTTTCGACGCTGACAAATACCGGGCACTTAATCGTCGCCGTGAACATCACCGCATTCGCCGACGTGCCAACGTTCAAAGCCAAAGTCGACGAAATCTGGGAGCTGATGAAATCGTCGCCGCTGCTGCCGGGTTTTGACGAGATCCGGCTGCCTGGAGAGCGATCGGCAAAAATCTATGCGGACCGCACCGCCAACGGCGTTCCTGTCACTCCCGAGCTACAAAGCGCACTCAACCAACTGGCAGACCATCTGAATATTGAGAGACTATAGCGAGTATGGCAACCGCAAGCATCATCAAGATTGCATCCATCCCCACGTTTCAGCGCGGCGATGGCGTGATCACCACGCTTCTGGTCGGCGCGGATCGCGCGCCGGACACTGTGTTCACTTCCGGCTTGACCTCGTTCCCGCCGGGACGCCGTGCGCCGATGCACAGCCACAACTGCGGCGAGCAAGTGACCGTGATGGAGGGCGAAGGCGAAGTTGTCGTGGATGGCCAAGCGACGCGCGTGGGCCGTTACGACACTACCTACATCCCCGCTGGGAAATCGCATTCTTTTAACAACGTCGGCGAATCCCCGCTGGTGATCTTATGGATTTACGGAGCGCAGCACGTCACGCGGACGTTCACTGAGACGGGAAAGACTGTCGAACATCTTTCGCCGGGCGACAAAGTCACCCCGGCCTAGTGGGTATAAACCGGGTTTGCGCCGGAAGCTTTGAACTTGGCCAGTTTCTCCTCGAATTCCACTTCGCGCCACGCCGACCAATCCCTAAAAATGTCGCGGTTCGCGAACAGCATGTGGTCGGTTCTCAGTTTCGCCATGCGCTCCAGGATCGTTCCCGACGGCTGGTTCAAAGTGCCGGACCAGCCATAGGCGCCGGTCTCAAGATAGATGTCGACCGGCAGCACCTTGCGGAATAATTCCAGATTGTGGCGCACCGAAGCTTCCGTGATGTAGACGTTGCGGTTCAAGTCGTCCGGATATTCCCAGCAGCAGAATTCGAAAACGCGGTAGTCCTTGCCGCCCTCGCGCACCGTGTACAGAAAACTGGTGGGCGATGGGCTGTGACCCGGCGCGAGATACGCCGTCACGGTCAGCGGACCCACTTTGATCACATCGCCATCGAACAGTGCACGATCCACTTTGACCGGCGGATATCCGCCAGGGCCACCGGCCGGCGACGGAAGCACGCCGCCGTGTTCCAGAAGAGGAATTTCCGCGAACCCGGCCATCACCTGCGCGCCGCTTTTTTCCTTAAAGTACGCCGCTGCACCGGATTGATCCCCATGATTGTGGTTCAGCAGAATTACCTTGATGTCCGACACTTTGAAGCCCATCGCTGCAATGTTTTTCTCCACCTGGCCAGAAGTTTCGGGGAACGCGGCGCCGAACATGATGTGACCCTGCGGCGATGTCAGCAGATACACCTCTCCATTGGCGACTCCGACGAAGTAGAGGTTCCCCATGATCTTCATCGGCTCGGCCGGATCGCGCATATTCTTGATTTGCGCACGGATCTCCACCGATTTCGCGGCGATCTCCTTACCGTGCTCGGCCTGCGCAGCGGTGAACGGCGGCTTAGGCTGGGCTAGCAGAGTCAGCGACATCGCGCACAACAAACAAATTCGATACCTCATGATTTCACTCCTCCATCACGGTACGCCATAATGCAACCACCGGAAAGACCAGCGGAGATGAATTGAAAGGGTTGCCAAGGAGCAGCATTGGGCTTCGAATACTATATCTCAACCACACCGGCCTCGCCGCCCAGTTCATTGCAAGGCTGCAGCGGTGTAGAATCGGAGGGTTTCTTCAGGTCAAATAAGAATGTCTCTGGTGAAGAGGGCAATGAGAACGATGCAGGCGCTTACACTCAGCGCCGCCTTCGTCCACGCGCAGACTGAGCGGGATAACATCCACACGGCCGCGGAGGCCCTTGGCGGAACCGAGCGCATCCAGGGAATCAAGACTCTCGTCATGGAGGGCCACGGGAAACAGCCGAACATCGGACAAAATGTGACGCCCGACTCACCCCTCCTCGATTGGAATGTGCGGGAGTTCAAGCGCACTATCGATCTCGTTCACGGAAGAATGCGGGTGGAGCAGCACCGCGTCGCCGACTTTCCGTTCTCGATGGCGAATGATGTCCGCCAAAATATGGTTCTGGACGGCGCGATCGCCTACAATGTGGACGCCAGCGGCAAGGCGGTGCGCGCCCCGGCGGCAGCCGTTCGCGACCGGCGGATCGACATGCTGGGGAATCCGATCGCGATCATCCGCACGGCCCTCGATCCGCAGACGAAGCTGAGCCATTTGCGGACGCAACGCAATCGTGTGTTGGTTGACCTCACAACGATCAGCGGCGATGATCTAACGTTAGCCCTCGATACTTCCACACACCTGCCGGCTTCAGTAAGCTGGATGAGCTTCAACGATAATCTGGCTGATGTTGTCAACGAAATCTCGTTCCTCGACTACGAGCAAGTAAGCGGCATAAAGCTCCCCAAGCGTTATGTGACGAGAATCAATTTCCGGAATTACACGTCGGCCGATATCCTCGTGTCGAAAAACACCGTGGATGGCGATGCGGGCCACCTGGCGGCGCCCGACTCCGTAAAAGCGGCCACACCGCCAACTGCTTCGCCCATTGTGGTGGAAGTTGTGCAAGTGGCGGACGGCATCTGGTGGCTGGCGGATGCGGCCAATCACCGCTGCGTTTTGTTCGAGTTTTCCGATCATCTAACGCTGTACGAGCCGCCCGCTACACAAGACCAGGCAATCGCGTTCCTCGCAACAGCCAGATCGATCGTTCCGAGTAAACCCTTGACGGAAATGATCGTATCGCATCATCACTTCGATCACAGCGGCGGTTTGCGCACCGCGGTGGCGCAAGGGTTGACCATCATTTCGCATCGAGGCAACGAACAGTTTTTCCGTGAGTTGATCGCGCGGCCTGCGACGCTTCAGCCAGACCAGCTTGCGCAACATCCGATGCCGCTCAAGTTCAGAGGGATGGAAGACCACCTGGTCTTAAAGGACAATTCCATGGAGGTGGATATCTACCAGGTGAAGGACAACGTTCATGCAGCTTTGAATCTCATGGCATACGCGCCGCGCCAGCGCATCTTCACGCAATCCGATCTTTACGATGCCTTCTGGTACCGGCACCTGTGGGCAGACAACTACGCGAAGAACCTGGCGATGCGCAAGATTGACTTTGCCAAAGACGCTCCGGTGCACGGTAAGATCCAGACGCGCGCGGAAGAATTGCAGACCATCGAAGCTACCAATAGATCGGCAGGAGTGAAATAACTCTTGCAAAGAGGAGCTATCCATGAACCACTCATCACGCCGCAGGTTTCTCGCCGGACTAGGCACCGCCGGAGCTGCCGCGATCATTGCCAACCGTGGCTTGCGCGGACAGACCACGCCGAATGCGCGCGCCATCGATTGCCACCATCACTTCGTCTCGCCGGGCTGGATCAAGGCGCTCACGGCGAAGGAAAATCGCAAAGTCGCGGGCTACACTACCTGGTTCGCACTGCCGCAGCTTAGGCCCTACACGCCGGCCAAAGATATCGAGGACATGGATCGTGACGGCGTGGCCGCCTCCATGCTCTCCTGCACCACGCCCGGCGTGTGGTTTGGAGATCCTGAAGAAACCCGCGGCCTGGCGCGCGAGATGAATGATTTCGGCGCCCGCACGGTTTCCGATCACAAGACCCGCTTCGGATTGTTCGCGATTCTGCCGCTGCCTACCATCGACGACAGCCTTCGCGAGATCGAATACGCATTCGAGACTCTGA
>Ga0163163_10004970_pt1 | contig 11449 bp, 6 predicted proteins | sample S65metaG_FD_119766 | JGI IMG/M metagenome (GOLD analysis project Ga0163163, IMG submission 119766) | Switchgrass rhizosphere microbial communities from Kellogg Biological Station, Michigan, USA - S6-5 metaG | ecosystem: Host-associated > Plants > Roots > Rhizosphere > Soil | place: USA: Michigan... | reverse complement strand
TCATGCCGTTGGGTCTTTCTGCTGGCGTTGTGGTTCCCGCGGCTTGTTGTGCCCAACAAGTGGACGCCATTGAGATGAACTGCCCAACGATTATGAGAAAGAAAATCTTCGGCTTACTCAGCAGCATCAAGGGCCTCCTGGCTTCGGCGCGAAATTGACAACGAAAGTGACCTCAGATTCGGAGCCGTTCGTGACGCTGACCAGTTGCTTCTGTGGTGGAACCGGACTAGACGGAGCCGCGGAACCGCCAATACCGACCTGGACCGTTACTTCGTAGGTGCCTGGCGAGAGGTTTGGGATAACAAAGTGACCACGCGCGTCGACGACGATTCCGGTACCGTCACGCTCGCCTTCGCGTTTGCTGTTGACGTTAATTCGAGAGTCGGCGAGTGAAGCCCCTCCTTCCAGTCTAACCGTCCCGCGAATTATTCCGGTGCCGTAATTGAGAATAATGCGCAATCCCGAAACTGATTGCTGGAGGTCGAAGCCTTGAGTGATGCCAATGCCGTCGTGCTCGATGCGCGCAATCGACTGGCGCGTGTAAGTAGGCGCAGGAGCGTATGCATAGATCGATACCCGGCCGGGCCTCAAGCCAGTAACTTGAAAACTTCCGTCCGGGGCCAAGCTCGAACTTCCCCCGTTGGAAGATTCACTGCCGCCTCCGGAGGTTACTCGCGCAAAAATCCGCAGTCCCGGTAGCAGTGCCAACAGGTCTTTGGTCATGACGCCATCAGCAACGACGACGCCACTCACGCTCAATCCCACAACCGCCTTTAGTTCTAATCCGCGGACGTTGTGGTCGACGACTTCAAAGTTGACGCTATCGCTATAGAAGTCTCCCCCGTAAAAATCAGAGGTAGCGATGGCGCTGTAATGACCGGCTGCAAATCCTCCGAAACTAAACTCTCCCCGATCATCAGCCTGTAAGCCAAAGCCGGGTGAAGGCGGTCCGTGATCTTGTCGCACGAGCATGAATGTGACGCCGGCCCGTGGGATCGGCAGCCCCGTTTCCTCATCGATCACACGCCCCGAGGCAGAGTAGGTTTGGGTAGCACTCCCAACCTTGATGTCGATATTGTTGGCTTCGCCCCCTTCCTTCAATTCGACGATGGCGCCCTTTGATTGATCGTTCACATCGGGATAGAAAGTACGCTGATGATGGCCGCCACGAATAATTCCGTCACTAGCATCAGAGCCGACACTTACTTTGTAACGACCACCCGCCAAACCGTAAATCCGATAAACTCCGCGATCGTCTGTCTTATACATTTGGTCGCTGGATGAAACGGGAGAGCCAAATCGTGATGCACCATTCTCATCAACCAATTGTAGAGATACGCGCTCTTCAGCCACCGGCTTGTTCTCGGCGTCGGTAACTTGCCCGCTGATCACCGCGCCTCGGACCAGCTTCATATCAATATCGGATAAATCTTCGTGGGCGCTCAGGATGATGTTCTGGATGGAGCCGAAATAAGGAGAGCCATATCTCGGGACGGGGCCGGGCTCAGCGATTAGACCTGGAGTGACTGCCCATATCTGATATTGACCCGGCGGCAATTCTGAGAGGCGATAGCGGCCTTCACTGTCCGTGACAGTTCTTGCGGCAGCGTCCCGCCGATTAACTGTTTGACCAGATACGGCGACCACCGGAATTCCTTCGGCCGGGTTGCCACCCAGCGTCACGCGACCCGAGATCGATCCGATTGGCCTAGGCTTAACATCGGGAGTTTGATCTCGAGCGAGCGATCCCGAGCAAAGAATTGCTTCCGTCGCCAGAATCAGTGAGCAGCACAGCAGATGTTTCAGACTGGCCATGAGGGATCCTCCAGCACGATATCCGAGGTTCAGCCCGTCAGCGGGCGTAATCATGGCACCGCCCTTCTATACGAGCAAGAATCAGCGGCACGTTGGATCCGAATCAATGACGCAAATAGTCGTGTCCTGGTTTGATTTCCCTGCGCTGACTCGCGTTCTCTCAGTCTTGCTGGTTCGGCCGCTTATGGAACTTCTAAACTAGCCAAGTACTTGGACCGGCGTGATAATGATTCTTGACGAGGTAAGAATTTAGGGCTTTCCTTTGAAGCATTCCAGAACGGCTACTACTTTCTGGGCGACCTTAAGTATTCCTGATATCTCCTCGATGATTTCAAGAGATAGGTCCGTTCCTCAACCACAAAACCATCCAAATTAGTGTTTAGTGCATATTCCGAAAGATCAGTTATCTTGTTTATGAATCCTCTCCCTTTGAAATTCAAAGACGTGTTACATAAGACGCCGTATCCAGTACGTGCCTGGAATGCTACAAGTAACTGATACAAATTTCGATTGCTCACAGATGACACCGTCTGAATACGGGCAGTCCTATTCACGTGCGTAACGGCAGCTAGCGCGTCCGTTCTCACACGATGCGTGTAAAGCATGAACGGACTCGCGTGATCACAGTCAAACCATCGCGCGGCTTCTTCTTCTAAGCAAACAGGAGCAATGGGACGAAATTGTTCGCGCTGCTTAATCTCATTTAGCCGCACCCTTGTGCCTTCGAGGAATGGTGCAGCGAGAATCGAACGGTTGCCTAACGCACGCGGGCCGATTTCATATCTGCCGTTCACCCAGCCGACTATGAGATCGTTTGCCAACATGTCTGCAATCATTTCATAGTTTGTCTCGTAGACGTCATACAGGGCGGCATCGAAAGAGTCGGATGTGTTGAAGCTTAGCCCAGAGTAGACGTCCCAATCGATCTTTGGATTCCCAGTAAAATAAAACTGGGCGTCGATTGCCGTTCCGATCGCCGACCCCGAATCGTTAGCCACAGGCGGCACGAACACCTCGGTAAAAAGGCTGGTCTCCTTCCACTTAGTGTTCCAGTCGCAATTCAGGCCACATCCGCCTGCGATAAGTAGTGGCATTCGTTTGTTCATATTCGATTTCGCGAATTGATAAAAGACATCAAAGATCTTGTCGCTATAAATACCTGCGAAGTTGCGAAATTCCGGATCATCCACCCCCACGTTGTAGTATGACGAATCCTCAAGATCTTCGTACGGACTCAGGTCGAGGTACGGGCTGTTCAGTAGAAAGTCCATCAGCTTTTTTTCTTCAGCCGAAGGTGTGCTGCGATTTGAAAATGAGGCCAAGGCCATGAGCTTTCCTGAGTCCGAAAAGCGAGAAAACGGCGCATTCTTAGGAAAGGTTGGATCGGCTAAGCCGTAGAGTAGGGTATAGCGATTCCCCGGCTGATTTAGGACATCGGCAAGCAGCGTTATGTTCAGCTCAGAATCGATCTCGTAGAAAGCGCCGATCGCCCCTTCCCATACCAACGCATAGCATGGGGTACCTTTCGGTAGACTTGACATGCCGAAAGCGCCAAGTAGGTGCGATCGCTCGTGAGAAGACGAGAAGTAGTAGATTGGCTTTCCCAATAGGCGCCGTTGGTCTACGACAACTTCGCTCTTCAACAAGCCTCGGTACCCAACATGAACGTGCGACCCGAGTAAGTGCTTTTCACGTGGCCACCATCCGCCTGTACAAATAACGTCGGGCATTTCATCGAGTTCGCCAAGAACGTTGAACACGTCATGGCTGGATATCGGCGAATATCGGTAGTTAGAGTTCTTCTCGGCCTCAATTGAAATCAGTAACTGAGCACACTTCACGTAGGCAATCGCACCGTCATGCCCGGGGTTATACGAGAGAATATTCACGCTGCTGTGACACCTCCGCCTAAGTTCTTATCTCCTTGCCGTCCGCTCTTTCATCTATCAGGCCAGCGCCGCATTCCGCCATAGCCCAATGGCATATATCATCTCCGTCTGATGGCAATAAAGCATAAATACTTCCGAGAGGTTGCGAAGAGATGACCGAGAGCTCTGAACACCATCGACAACGCTCGGAATTTATCAGAAGTCTGGTCCAACGGTCCGTAGGTCAGCTACCCGTAGACGGCCGGTACACGGAAGGTACACCTAGAACTATCGTGCAGTTTTGGCACAACCTGCGAGAGTTGCCGCGGGACGTCAAAGAGTGCATAGCGACGTGGACCCGCTGGACGACGAGCGGTTTCACGCATCGCTTGTTCGACAAGCGCAGTGCCAAGGCGTTTATCAGTGGCTCATTGGATGCACGCCACGAACGCGCCTTTGAACGTTGCTACCACCCGGCCATGCAGGCCGACTATTTCCGGTTGTGTTACCTATTAGTCGAAGGCGGCTTCTATGTCGATGCGGATGATGTCTGCGTTGGACCAAAGATCGGCTCTCTGTTTGACGACGGTCGGCTGAAAGTCCAGCCACTCTGCTACGACATCGCTTCTGGAACAATGGTAAATCCGTCCGTGTTCCTTCAGATTGATGCTTACAACCCGGGCTGGATTTTTTACTTCAACAATAATCCATTGATTGCAAACCACGGGCATCCGATTATCGAACGTGCACTACAACAGGCTACTAACCTTCTTGAACTCGCGGACGAAGGCGTCCTGCCTGAGATTCAGTCTACAACCGGACCGGGAAATCTCTCGAAGTCGATTTTCGATCTTGGCACTGCGTCGGTATGTGTGGAGAGCGATCTAGTGGTATTACGAGACTGGGATTCATTTGCTGTCTCAAGATGGCCCTTAAATTACCGCGGTGATGCCAGAAACTGGCGCTTTTCCAACCAACTAAGGTTCCGTCGCAACGACGAATATACCGAATGAACCTGTCGAAACCACTGCACGGTGTATCGCGCTTTGTCCATTTCTGGTTCCTGAAATGCCGAACTTACCTACCGCGGCAGCACTGCCATGTTTTTGGGCCGCCCTCGGACGCTCGGCGATCTTGCATCGGTCCGATCTTCGTTATCAACCTGGAAAGGCAACCGCAACGTTGGGCTAATGTGCTATGCGAGCTCTCCCGCATTCTGGACGCTTCGGGCAGGCCGCTTTCAGAACGAGCTCTTAGGTACTCCGCGTGCGACGCACAGTCCGATGCACAACAATTGTTCGGTGACATTGACATCGAACCTTTCTACACGCTTGGCGACCAGCTTTTTGTCGAGCCGCAACCTCTTGCATTACCTGATGCTTTCGATCTAACGCGGCCAATAAGAATGAGTCGAGAAGAAATAGCCGTTGCGCGCTCGCACATCGGTGTGTGGAAAACTATCGCACGGTCCACAGCCCTCTATGCTCTTGTACTTGAGGACGACATATGGGTCGAGAGCGGCTTTGGACGAATCATCGATCAGGCTTGGAGCGAGATGGAAGACGCTGATCGAACAGCTCCTGCCTTTGATGTTTTGTATCTGTCTTATAAAGAAGTTCGCTACGGTTCTCCAAAAGAACTGGTTTCGAAAAACGTGTTTCGACCGGAACGCGGGCTTTGGTATCTCTCTGGGTACGTGCTGTCGAAGAAAGGAGCTAAAGCACTGCTCGAACTCCTCCCAAGCCGTGGCCCCATCGATCTCTGGATCAATCACAAGTTCCGAGAACTGGACGTGCGAGCTCTACGCCGCTCAGTGATCAACCAGCGTCTCGATACCCCTTCAACAAATTCGCACTCTATCCTTCCGTCACTGACCCGGATTGGCGTACTCGACGAGGGCGACGCGGCGCTTTTTCATCAGCGACCGACCCATTCTCCTGTGTTTGCTTTTGGAGTCCACGGATCTGGTTTGTCATCGCTTGCGATGGCACTTTTGATGCTTGGCTATCGGTGCTGCAGCGATCTCGATCGAATTCCCGAATGTGAGTTTGAGAGCTTGATTGCTGACCGCGGACGCTCCGTTTTCAATGCCTACGTCAACATAGCTTCATTAAAGCCGCATCTTCGCGAGCTCATGCTGCGCTATCCGCGCGCCAAATTCATCGTGATCGATAACATGGGGAGGACTAATCACGACGGTGATCGCGTGTACGACACCTTGAAAGGGGCCGACGTGCTTCATCTCCAAGCTGAAGATGCCCGCACTTGGCGAACGCTTTGCGAGTTCCTAAGGCTTCCCCCGCCCGTGGCACCATATCCGGCTGTTCGAGATATCGGACAGCGAAGGCATCGGCGCGCCGCGGTCAATAAGCCAACCCGTCCAGCAAAGCTGCTTCGGCACGACCGATCACCGTGGGTCACGGAGCGGCATGCGGGGTGGGAAGGAATCAGCGCGAGCGCATCAGAGCCGCCGAAGACGTTAGCGGCGCAGGTAGTCTTTTACGACGATCTGGCGGATGTTCAGCCCGCGCGGTGGCTTTTGCGAAACGATACGTTCCCTGGAAACCTCGCACTGTTTCGCCCAGCAAACGTTACTGCGGAATCGGGCGGCGGTCTCTCGCTCGCAGTTTTTCAAGAGGCCCTGGGCGTTCGGAATTTCAGCGCTGGCGCGATATCGAGCCGAGACAGTTTCCTGTACGGGCGCTTCGAAGTAACTCTGCAAGCGACAAATGTTTCCGGTCTAGTGACCGGCTTCTTCCTTCACCGCGATTCGCCCCGGCAGGAGATCGATATTGAAATTACGGGAAATCGCCCAACCCGGGTCTTGGTCAATGTGTTCTATAACCCGGGGACAGAGGGCGCGAAGTTCGACTACGGCTATAGAGGAACGCCCGCAGCCATTCCGTTGGGGTTCGACGCGTCAAAAGGCGCGCATAAGTTCGCGATCGAATGGTACCCAGAAGAGATCCGATGGTTCGTAGATGACGAACTGATTCACCGTCGGACCGCCTGGAACCCGACTCCCATTCCGCACCTCCCAATGAAATTACACGTCAATACGTGGCCGACCCGATCACGAGAGCTTGCGGGTCGGCTAGCACTTCGCGCACTATCCGCGTCAGCGATCGTGCGCAGTATCGCTGTTGATGCCGCAACGGCCGGCACGTAAGTCGGCCTTACCTGATCTGTTTTTCCAGCTGGCGCCGCGGTACGCGATATCGTGCTGGACCAACTATTCAGAATTCGCACCTTCAATAACGCATCTCCATACCCTTCTCGATATCCTGCGCAAGCTTCGCTCCCATTCGACTAATGATCGTCGAAATGGCTTGAAGCCTCGCCGAATCAATAGCTGCTTTCTGATTTATTTCGGCGCCGCTGATTCTTCCAGTGAACTCTACACGAGTAGCTTGATCATTAAGGCCTTGAGCTGTCTGGTGGCCAGCGATCGAGGTTCCAGCAGCGGCATAAGCAGCACCCGTTGATTCTTTACCTTGTTGTATCGAGATTGAGGCCATGCGATCACCCGTTTCTCGATTCGCTTGATTGACATCGTTCGTGTACTTCGTCGCGTTTTGGTTGGCCGAGTTGACGTATTCGACTCGCGCGCCGTCGTAACCACGTTGACGCAGCGTTAACGGCAACGCTCCATGCTTGCCATCTGAAGCAGATGACACGATGCCACTGATGCCTTCGCGAACAATGTCGGACGGTGGTCCAATAAGCGGAACTGCCCCAATTCCTCTGGACCATTCTTGCTTCCTTCCAACTTGAGAATCAGTGTTTGCCTCAATAGCCTGGCGTCGATTTTGGGCAGCATTGTTCGCAACCGTTCGCTCACGCGCATAGTTGGAAAGCTTCTCGTTGTACCCCTCCACTCCGCGACTTGCACTTCCGAACATCGCGTAAGCCTGGCCCGCACCAGCACGGGAAGCAGCCATTGCTGCGCCGGCAGTGGCTTGTGCCGCTGAAAGTGCGGACGCTTTGCCTGCTATGAAACCTGCTTGATTCCGTAACATGCCAGATTCGCGGTTTGCCCTGGCTTCGGTGGTTTGCGCGTCGTATGTTCCTTGAGCCTGAGTGTTTTGAGCCAACTGATTAATGCCGGCAGCCGCTGTTGTACTGTAAGCCTCAACGCCTGTTCCGATAACCATTGCGGCGAACTGCGACATCGCAGCAGAAACACCTTCATAGATTTGGCCCATTGAAAATCGATATGCGAGATATGGCGAGATCCATAAGCAGCCACCGGCAATCGTCATCATCAAAGCGGCGATCGCGACGGTATGCACAGGAGAAGCAAAATTGCTCTTAATTGCGTACAGCGACGCATAGTCCCACACGTAAAGTGGCTCTGAATCACCAAGCGCCATCGCAACGTTGCCAAACAGATAAGCCAACGCGCGGATGAAATAGCTAACGGAAGGCCACAGGAGAGTTAAGACAACAGCGCCCCAGACAAACGGGTAGCTGACCTTATGTGCCAACTTTTGATCGATGGCGACGGCCATCATCAAAGGCGCTGCCGCTTTGAAAACGAGTACGAGCACACCTCCGAGCAACAGCAACCAAAAGTCACCCGCCTCGAGAATTGTCCGAGAAGCATTGAGCCAGTTGAAAAGCGTAGGCAGTGTGTAAGAAGAATCGTTGAGCTTCTGATCGAGGTCCTTGATAGTGCCCTGGCTGTCATAGAGAACACCCACGAAGGTACCCATCGAAGGAGTACTCGGCTTAACGGTGAAATCTCGACCATCAACCTTCACGGTGAAAGTTCCCAGTGTCATCTTGTCGTAAGACTCATTGAAGCTGTCTCTTTGCGCCTTATAGAAATCGTAAAGCACTGAACCACCACTAGGACCTCGGAGTTCATTGCCCTCGGCAATCTCTTTGCCTGTGGCAGCCATTTGGCTTATTAGCCAGACACTCGAGCCAACCAACCCGAAGAAGAACAACGAACGAACGAAATAGAAGATGAGATTAGAGTTCCCTCCCGAGTTCTCCCGCCAGAGGCGCAAGAAACCAAACAGGAGCACGAGAACTGCGATGGCCACCGCAATGCCTTGCACCCACGCCTGAATTCGACTGAGCACTTCATAATCGAGATAAGGCAGAAGTTGTGAAGCACGCAAACTCAGCCGAGCAATGTGGTCTGAAAGTGTCGTTCCTGCAGCCTGAGCTTGAGCAGGCACACTGTCACCAATCAACACTCCAACCGCAACGACAATAGGAAATGAACTTGCTTTTAGACGTTTCACCGATAACTCCTAACCTAAGGATGAGGTTGACCATTGACGATCAGATCATTAAGTGTCCGCTCGATCTGTTCTTTTGTCTGTTGCAGACTGGACCAACCGTTGTTGACCGTGATGATCGAGAAGGCAAAGTTCTCCATATCCTGAAGTCGAAGACCGTATTTCGACGCTCGCTCGGTGATCTTGTCCTGAAGCTCTGCATGCTCATTCTCAAGATCGACGATTACACTCCATTGCTTCAGAATCACATCGTTAAGGTGTGCCATGTTTGCTTGATCGGGATCCGGCTTGTTCTTCTCAGTCTCAAGTTGCATCTGTGCCTTGTCGCGGATCTCACGAGCAATGGCTAGCTTTTCCTGGACCTGTGCACGGCGCACACACCAACTTTCAAGCTGACTATCGTTGCGGGCGAGCTTGTCGAGCTTTGCAACAGTGTCCTGAGCAGAACGGCCCACTGTATATTTCAGGTAGTTTTCCAGATCATTTAGATCTGCCTCGGGATTGAAGATGCCCGCTCGCAGACGATCATCGATGTTCTTAAGCATGTAGATGCGATAACGGATCATCGTTTCGAGTTGGCGCTCAAGCTGAAATGAACCGCGCACGATTTGACCCACGCTACTTATCAAGCGGACCAACCGAACATTCTGAGCAAGATGTTCATCGACTGTACTTAGCACTCCTTGCATCGTGCTGATTTGTTGGATGGTTTTATCAACCATCGTTGAGTAGTGCTGCACGGTCTCAACCCAACGCGTCGCCTCCTCAAGCTTCTTTTGAACTTGTAAGACGTATTCTGTTGGATCAAACACAGTCCACTGAGCTTGAGCTGGTTGTGCCGGAATGGTCACCAGTCCAATTAACATTCCAACGGCGAGATGCACGGAAAGATTTCTTCTCTTCATACTTACCTCATTCAGAAAGTAGTTCTATGACAGCGTCAGAAGGGTTTCATCGAAAACAGAGCCCGATGCTGCTAGTCCCTGGGGATATTGCGCTGCCAGCCACGCAATGACTTCGGTGAGGGGCCAATCTGATCTAACGGTAGCGACACGCGCACGCGCATTGGCTTCGTCCGGATGAGTCGTGAACGTCCAGAGCATTGTTGGACTTAAATTGTTCTGAACAGTTTCCACTTGTTGTGTATCTCCGGAACCAATCACCATTAGCCACTGCGTATAGAGACCGTCAACGTTCTGCACAGCACCGATCGCCTGAACTGCCCGCGATGAGAGTTTTGCATCGCGCGCCAGTAGGGACAGATCCCCGGTTTGCTTGCCTATCAGCTTCACGCCGGCAGTACTCGTTATGTCGTGCATTCCCTCGAAGTCGTTATAGGTGTGAGTCATCATCATGGTGACGACGTTATGTTTGCGACCGTGACGAGTACCTTTCTTGAGAACCGGAATTAATCCCGGAAAACTCTCGCGATACTCATGCACCTCGTCGAATGCCAGCAGAGTGGGTAGGCGCGTACCATCCGCTTGCTTCTCGCCTATGGAGCGAATCACTCGGGCGCCGATGCGGTTCGCCAGGGTTTGCTTGATGTCAGGCTGGAAGGCGTTGAGAGAATCTAATTCGTAGACGTCGTAGGGTGATTCAACGTGAAAGTCGGGATGAGTGGGTGTATCCAACCAGGGATTCCCTCTGTATTTTTCGAGAGCCAGTGCTATCTCTCGGGCCCTTTCATTTAACGCTTCACTTCCGAAATCATACGCTTCAAGCATTGCCACGAGATCCGAGTGTGTAGGCTCGCGCCGGCGTCTGCCCGGACCATTTCGTGGCGCAATGTTCTTTAGCACTTGAACGACCGCTTTCGAAAGGAGATCGCGGGCCAATGGGTCGGATGCTTCTGCGAGGCTCATGGCGTCCATCACGATCAGCGAAATTTGCTCCGTGATCTTGCTGAGTTCCAAGGCCTTGCCATAGGCCAACTCGGGAAAGTCCCAAATGTTGATCGCTTTCGGTTGTTCGGGATTGAAGCGGTGATAGCGCGCGCCGGTGACCTGCGCGTGCGGTGCGAGCGATCCACCATTGTCCAGGGCGTGCACCCTTAGTCCGGGTACTGTAGCGAGAGCATCGTTGATGATGCGCGCTCCATTGATAGTTTTTCCTGCACCTGGCTCACCGATGATCAAAACTACGGGAGACTTGATGTTTGTCCGGGCTGATTTGTCCCACAGGTTAAGACCGATCAATCGGCCTGAAGCAGTCGTCAGCAAAGTGTGTGGGCGGTGTGAGCCGGTCCACGAGGATTCAACTGGAATGAACGCTGCGAGCGAATGAGCAACTTCAGTTAGCTCGCGTCCAGTAGGATCCGCAGAGGCTTCGCCAACGAGACAGCCGGGGTACAAGCAATGCAGAGCGGACGGTTCCTCACGACCTGCTTGAACTCCGTCCAGCGATTGAAAGGCTGTTACCAGCGTGTCGGCATTGACATCCAACTGCTTGAGCGATCGATGAAGATCACCTCGAGTACGCGCCGGCTCTCCGTAGACAACAGCGTACTGCCGC
>Ga0163163_10004967_pt1 | contig 11451 bp, 7 predicted proteins | sample S65metaG_FD_119766 | JGI IMG/M metagenome (GOLD analysis project Ga0163163, IMG submission 119766) | Switchgrass rhizosphere microbial communities from Kellogg Biological Station, Michigan, USA - S6-5 metaG | ecosystem: Host-associated > Plants > Roots > Rhizosphere > Soil | place: USA: Michigan... | reverse complement strand
GGAGTTCCAGTTCTCCGCTACTACCTCACCGCTGCTACGCCCCGCGGAAGGGTCTAGAATTCCGCTCACGTGGTCCTTGGCCCCCGGTGGGTGGGACGGACTCTCACGCTGGCAAGGTAGCGCAGGGTTTTCGCGTCGGGTGAATGGGCAAGGCGGGAAGTGATGGCTATCACTGTGGAAAAAGCCGCGGAGGGAGACGGGAACGCGATTAGGCGTTTATCAAGAGTGATCCGCGAATAGCGAAAGGCCGGAACTTCATTTTCAGCGCTTTGCGTATTATCCGTCAAAGTGCGATACATTCCGAGTGCGCCGTCATTCGGGCCCATCGGTATCCCTGTCACGTTGGTTGCTGTCGCACCGTAGTAATATGGTCCCACCTCTAAGGCCCAACGGTCATGACTCCCTCACGCTGGAAACAGATCGAGGAACTGTACCACGCGGCACTGGAGTGCGAGCCGGGCGAGCGCGACACACTTCTGGCGCGGGCCGATCCGGAGCTGCGCCGTGAGGTGGAGTCGCTGCTGGCCCAACCAAGCGGAGATCGCAATCTCGGGCGTCCCGCTTGGGAAGGCGTGGAGAGTCTCCTCGAATCGACCGTCACGCAAATGGCCGCCGGCTTTCAGCTCGGGTCTTACCAGATCGAAGGGCCACTAGGAAGGGGCGGCATGGGCGAGGTGTTTCGCGCGCTCGATACTAAGCTCAATCGGCCAGTCGCTATCAAGTTTCTTTCCCGCGAGCTGGCCGATACCGCGGCCCGGCGGCGATTCCAGCGGGAAGCAAAAATGGCGTCGTCCTTGAACCACCCTCACATTGTCACAGTCTACGACGCGGGCGAGTTCGATGGGCGCCAGTACCTGGTCACCGAGTTCGTTGACGGCGGCACGCTGCATGAGTGGGCAAAGACAAGCAAGCGCGGCTGGCGCGAGATCGTCGAGTTGCTCACCGGCGTTGCCGATGGCCTTGCGACAGCGCACGCCTCGGGAATCTTACACCGTGACATCAAACCCGCCAACGTCCTGATCATGAAAAGCGGTTACGCGAAGCTTGGAGATTTTGGCTTGGCGAAATTAGTAGACTCGCCGTCGCAGCCCGATGCCACAAGAACGCTGATTGAACACGATACAAAACCGGGGATGGTAGTCGGAACAATTGCATATATGTCCCCGGAACAGGCCTCCGGGAAACTATTGGACGCTCGCAGCGACATTTTTTCATTCGGGGTGGTGCTGTACGAACTGCTGGCGGGGAAGCGCCCGTTCACCGGGGTGAACGATCTCGAAGTACTGCAAAAAATCATCCATCAATCGCCGGAACCACTCGGTGAAAAGATCCCACCCATGCTCCGGGCCACCGTTGAAAAAGCTCTGGAGAAAGATCCCGCCGATCGTTATCAATCCATGCGTGAAATGGTCGTCGATCTGCGCAAGCTCGTTAGGCAAAGCGCGGAAGAGCCGGTGGTTCCTCGGCGAGGGAAATTGCCGTGGATATGGACTGCCGTGGCGTTAATTGTGCTGGCCGTCGGGTTGACGAGGTGGACCCTCCGTCCCGCTACGGAGGCCCAAACGATTCGGTCTATCGCGGTACTGCCTCTACAAAATTTGTCTGGAGACCCTAATCAGGAATTTTTCTCTGACGGCGCAACAGAGGAACTGATCTCCACGCTCGGTCAACTTCACGCTTTTGAGAAAGTTATATCCCGTACGTCCGTAATGCGGTACAAAGGCGCAAGAACGCCTATTCCTGAAATCGGCAGAGAATTGGGGGTGGACGCGATTTTGGAAGGCTCTGTGCAACGCGGTGAGGGACGTATTCGCGTCCGTGCCAGGCTGATAAGGGCCTCGTCCGATACCCAGTTGTGGAGCCGGGACTACGACCATTCCGACACGGACCTGCTGGCTCTTCAGACCGACGTTGCCACAGCGATCGCTCAGGAACTCCGCGCGGAAATCACGCCGGAAGAGCAAGGCCGTATAAAACGTACCCGCAGGATTTCAGCCGCTGCCCAGGAAGAGTACTTACTCGGCCGCTTCCACTTTGCCAAGAGAAATGAGAAAGAATTAGGCGCCGCGATTGGCCATTACGAGAGAGCGATCGAATTGCAGCCCGATTATGCCGCGGCTTACGCCGGTCTCTCCCGTGCTTGGGTAGACCGCGGAGTTTGGGGCGCATTTGGATTCAGGGAAGTCGAACGACGCGCCAAGCAGTACGCCCAAAAGGCCGTGGAGTTGGATCCAAATCTTGCTGAGGGGCACGTCGCTCTCGCGGACCGCGTTTACCAGTTCGACTGGGATTGGACCAGAGCTGAGCGTGAGCTACGGCAAGCCGTCGCGCTGGACCCCAACAGCGTAGACGCGCATTCGCGCTTCGCCCAGCTGTATATGATCCTGGGACGTTTTTCCGAAGCCGTAGCAGAAGGCGCTCGCGCTGTGGAGTTGGACCCTATGTCGTCGCTAGAGCGATCCTCCCAGGGTCGCGTCCTGTTCCGAGCGCGTCGTTACGAGGACGCTATACAGCAGTTGCAGCGGTCGATCGACCTCGATCCTCAAAACTTTGCCTCTATCTCCCGCCTCGCGGATGTGTACGATACAATCGGCCGGTATCCGGAAGCTGTCGCGACCAGGGAGCGATCCATGGAGATTGGCGGGGGGCGTTTGATTAAGTCACCCGCGCTGGCGCGGACTTACGCACTGGCAGGACGCAAACAAGACGCCAAGCGCATTCTAGACGTGCTCGTCACGTCCCCCGGCCGTAACCAGATCAACGGAATCGCCCTGGCGTATTTTGCTCTCGGCGACAAGAATAAGGGCTTCGAATGGTTGACGAGGGCATTTGATCAGCGTGAACTCGTCGTCTATACCAAACACGACCCGCAGTACGATTCGGTCCGTCCCGACCCGCGTTTTCAGGAACTAGTAGCGCGATTGAAGATCCCGTGAGTTAGTCGCGGGACGCCGACTAGAGAACTAAGCGCCGAACGGCTGGATAGCGGATGTATCGTCGGCAATCTGGAAGTGATCACTTGGACGAGATGTTTGAATGTATAAGTCGAGGAATGTTTCGAGACCGGGAGGGAACACAAACTCAACCTTCTGTGAAGGCCACTAGCGGTCGGAGTCAGCACATGGATGTCTGGTTCTGCGGAGTCTCCCCGCAAGCCACGGGAGGAAAATCGCTACGGGTCAAGAGTGCAATTCGGCGACCAGGGATCGAATTAACCCTGCACCGATTTTCGGAAGCAGGAAACGTAACATCCCACCGCTCGTACAGGCTTAAGGCGTCTGAATCCGGTCGGCTAGGGCGGGGCTGATTGCGCGAAAATGTTTGAGGTTCCAGGTGTATATCTTCTCCGCTTTCACCTTTCCGGCGCAGCGCAACAAGAGTGCGTCATAAATCCGGCCGCTAATGAATTTGAGGGCGGCGGCTTGCTCAATGGTGGTGTAGTATTCTGCTTCGGTCAGCGTAACCAGGGTGAGACGATCGCGCACTTCCTGAACGAACAGCAACGCCTGGTCGGGCGGGATTACGTCCTTGACGGGCAGGGCGGTCATGGTGGCGTAAACTTCGGCGAGCGTGTGCATCGCGCAAGCCGACTTCCGCTTATTGGCGGCGCTTAGAAGCTTGAGGCTCGCCTGATGATGCGGATGACCGCGCCAGAACGAAGCGATGAGGACGGACGTGTCGAAAAATTCCTTCATCCCATCAGCTCGCGGGAGCGCTTTGCCCGTTCGCGATCAATCAGGTCAGGAATGGAAGCGTGAGTGGCTTCGCCCTGATAAACCCACACGCCCTGCTCCTTCTTGAGGAGGGCCTTCGGCCGATCGGGGCGGAGGGTGATATCTTCGCCCTCGCTGTCGAGCTGCAAAGTGTCGCCGGGGCCGAGGTGAAGCTCTTTGCGGAGGGTCTTCGGAATGAGAATGCGTCCGGCACGGTCGAGGGTAAGTTTCGTTGTCATAGTGGGGCAGCTCTGTGGGAAAACCCACTTACTAATCCCATTCTAGCAGTACGAGCAACCAAAATTTCTAAGGGGACGGGATAGCGACTTTTCGTCGGCCAGGGGACGGCAGACACCGGATGGGGTTGGGTGTATAATCCCTACTCAAAAAGTCGAAACGGAAATCAGACGGTCGAGTTAGGCAGCTCTAAAAACAGGGGGATGTCTTTCATGGGTACGAGATTCCACGGGTTCTTCTTTCTTCTATTGGGTGCGTTGGTTTTTGCGACGCCCTCCTATGGCCAGACCTTTGGTCAGATCACAGGTTTGATTACCGACACCAGCGGCGGCGTGATGGTGGGCGCGGCCGTGACGGTAACTAATCCGCAAACTAATTTCACTCGAACGGAAAATACCAGCGGCTCGGGTCTCTACTCTTTTCCCAACCTGCTGCCTGGTATTTACGACGTCAAAGTGGAGGCACGAGGATTTCAGAGCGTGATCCGCAGTGGTTTGGAGTTGCAGGTACAGCAGACCGCGCGCGTGGACTTCCAGCTTCAAGTCGGCGGGGTGGCCGAAGCGATTGAGGTGAACACCGGCGCTCCGTTACTCAACACGGAAGACGCGGCCGTCGGGACTGTGATCGAAAATCAGCGCATTGTGGACCTTCCGCTGAACGGGCGCAATTTTCTTCAACTAGTGGGGCTCAGCTCTAACGTGAGCACCGGCTTCGGCAACGGAGGCCAATCCAGCTCACGCCTGGGCGGCGATCGCAGCACCCAGCAGATCTCCATTTCCGGCAACCGCCGCGAGTGGACCAATTTTACGCTCGACGGAATGAGTAACACGGAAGTGGATTTCAATACCTACCTGGTGCTGCCGTCGATCGACGCCCTGCAGGAGTTCAAAGTTCAGACGGGTGTTTACTCTGCGGAGTTCGGCCGCGAAGTGGGCCAAGTCAACGTCTCAACCAAAAGCGGCACCAACGAATATCACGGCACCCTTTTCGAGTTCCTTCGAAATAACGCTCTGGACGCGCGCCCGTTTGGGTTTACCCAAACCGTACCTATTTCTTCGCCATTCAAATGGAACCAATTCGGCTTTACGTTAGCCGGACCGGTTCAGATCCCAAAACTGTTTAATGGCAAGAACCGGCTCTTCTTCATGGCCAACTACGAGGGATTCCGGCTCCGCAACCAGACCCAGGGCGTATACAATGTTCCATCCCCTGCAATGCGCGGCGGCGATTTCTCGCAGATTCTCCCAACCGCTATCATCGACCCGACGAATAATCAGCCATTCGGGGGCAATCGCATTCCCTCGAACCGCCTGGATCCAACTTCCATCAAACTCCTCGAGTTCTACCCGGCTCCAAATCAACCTGGAACAGCGCTGGTGCGTAACTATCTGGCGCTTCAAAATAACGTCACAAATAAGGATCAGTTCAACACCCGCGTGGATTTTGTGGAGAGCGCAAAGTCGAACTGGTTTGGCCGCTTTAGCTGGGACGATGAAAACATTCTGAATCCCGCACTATATCTGAACGGTCATAAAACAGCCACTACGGCGCGCCAAGCACTGATCGACAATACGCGGATTCTGAAGCCGACCTTGGTAAACGAATTCCGCATGGGATTCAACCAGTTCATCAATACTATTGGCGGCGAGCTCAACAATGTCCGGGATCCTATAAAGGAGTTCGGCATTCCTGTGCCCGATCCGCCGGCGATCGCGTGGGGCACTCCCGCCATTGGCATCCTAGGTTTCAGCGGCTTTGGCGACGATTCCAACTCGCCCTACGTGAATCACAATTACACCTTCCAGTGGACCGACAATCTTTCATGGACGTTCGGAACTCATTCCCTGAGGGTCGGCGCCGACATCCGCCGCGATCGGTTTAGCCAGGAGGGGAACCAGTTCCCGCGCAGTTCGCCGGGTTTCCAGAATCAGGCAACCGGGTATGGTTTTGCCGATTACCTGCTCGGCTACATGCAAAACAACTCTGACGCAGCGGGATTGGCGAATTCGCAGCTGCGCGCCACCAGTCAGGCTTATTACATTACCGATTCGTGGAAGGCCCGCTCCAACCTAACCATTACCGCGGGCCTCCGCTATGAGTTCGTTCCGCCTTGGACCGACAAGGGCAGCAGTCTGATGAACGTGCAGGTCAATGCAAACATAGCGGTGGCTAATATAAGCGACCCGAAGCTTCATCCTGTGTTCGTGCGGGAAGGTACCGGCGATTTTTATCAGGGCATGCCGATCCGGTTCAACCCCGCTATCGCCATCGCGCGGGACGGCCGGCTGGGGGACAGCCTGGTGCAAACGGATTACAAAAACTTCGCGCCGCGCCTAGGCATCGCATGGAGCCCGACCTCGAAGTGGACCGTACGGCTGGGGTCCGGCATATTTTTCGCGCAGGACATCGGGAATTCCGTTTTCGATATGGGCCGCAACTTCGTTGGGCGGTTCACGGTTACCCAAAGCAATCACAACCTCACGTGGAAGAACCCCATCTTGGCTTTAGGAAATAACTCGTGCGGCGTAAGCGCGCCTCTGGTGTGCATCAATCAGCCTCTCGCGCTGGTACATAACTACGATCGCAAGACGCCATATATTATTCAGTACGAAGCGAATATCCAACGGCAGCTCTCAAAGTCCACGGCTCTGGAGGTGGGGTACCTCGGCAGCCAGGGAATTCGGCTTCAACGCTTCAGCTACCTGGCGAACCAGCCGGTTCTGGGTACGGCGCCGCTAGCGCAGCGTTGGCCTTTTCCCGAATTTGGCTTGGTCCAGGGAGTGGTCAACTCGGGCTTCTCCAATTATCATTCGCTTGCATTCAAAGTCACGCGCCGCTATGCCAACGGCTTGACGGTCCTGTCGGGATACACGTTCTCGAAATCCATTGATAATGGCAGCGGCGTACGCACTCTGGGTTCAGACCCCCTCTTCCCGCAAAACGCCTACTGTTTGTCGTGCGAGCGCGGCCGGTCGGTTTTCGACCAGAAGCACCGCTTCGTCACATCGGTGGTGTACGCTCTGCCATTCGGAAAAGGACGCCCCTACCTCAATCAAGGTTTAGTCAGCAAGGTCATCGGTGGATGGGATCTGAATTCGATCTTCACGCTCGCCAGAGGTTTCCCGCTGACGGTTGTGCCGGGTTCGGACCGTTCACAGACCAGCACCGGCTACGATCGCACCAATGCCACCGGCATCAGCCCCCATCTTGATAATCCGACTCCCAACGAATGGTTCAACATCGCCGCATTCTCGCTGCAGCCCCTTAATACCTACGGGAATGCTGGCCGCAACGTGGCCCAAGGTCCAGGAATTTTCGACTGGGACTTCTCTACTTTGAAGAACTTCAATTTCACTGAGAAAAGGTATTTGCAGTTCCGATTCGAGGTCTTCAATTTCTTGAATCACCCTAACTTCGGAGACCCTAACCTCACGTTGGGTAACAATAAAACCGGCCCAGACGGAGTCCCGTTGTTAGGAACCGGCAGCTTCGGAACGATTAGTAATACGCGCTCCGGAATCGATATGCGGGAGCTGCAGTTCAGCTTAAAGCTGATTTTCTGATTACAGGAAATCTGCGGAAGGAACCGAAAGCCTCGGCGGCGGTTGCGGTTTCGCGGACTACTGGGCCCTTGCAGGCAAGGGTGCCCGGTGCCCGATTACGATAGACTTGCTTTCGGCGAGATCACTGAATGCGGTCCGTTTATAGCCTCACGTTTCTCCTCGGTGGCGTTGTCGCGTTTGGACAAATGAATACGGGAGAACTCTCGGGCAGCGTGCAGGATGCCTCCAGAGGCTTGCTTCCTGGTGCGATGATCGTGGCCCAGCACCTGGAAACCGGGCAGAAGTTTACAGCGGTCGCCAACACTTCCGGCGAATACCTGTTGCCTCAGCTGCCCGTAGGCGTGTATTCCTTGACGGCCAGCGCGGCGGACTTCAAGCAATCGGTTTTGCCGCGGCTTGAGATTCACGCCAGCGGCCGGGTCAGGCGCGATTTCACCTTGGAGGTGGGCAATAGAACCGACGTTGTGACGGTTCGGGCCGACGATGGAAGAGTGCAATTGGCCTCCGCGGAAATCCGGGATGTGATCGCGCACCAGCAGGTGGTCGATTTGCCGGTAAAGGATCGTCAGTTTCTGGATCTCGCAATGCTGAGCCCAGGCGTTGTGCGGCCTCCCGGGGGCACGCGCGGCGATGCGATGCAGCAGGCAGGCAGCCTGGTAAACGTTCTGGGGCAGCGCAGCGGACACAACCTCTATTTGATGGATGGCGTCGCCATCACCGATGAGCACTTCAACAACCTGGTGATTGCGCCGTCCATCGACGCCATCGAGGAGTTCAACATCGAGAAGACATCCTATGCTCCGGAATTCGGAGGCAAGTCGGGGGCGGTGATCAATATTGTGAGTAAAGCGGGGTCGAACAATCTTCACGGCAGTCTATTCGAGTTCGTCCGCAATGACGTGTTCGACGCCAAGAATTTCTTCGACTCGGCGGCGGCACCCATACCTCCCTTTCGCCAGAACCAGTTCGGCGGGAGCGTTGGCGGCCCAGTGCAGCAGAACAGGACCTTTTTCTTCTCGAGTTTTGAAGGACAGAGGGTACGTAAGTCGCTTACGCAAACGTTTTCGGTTCCTACGTCCGCAATGCGGCAAGGTAACTTTTCCGGTTTGCCCGTGATTTTCGACCCGGCCAATGTTTCCGGCGGGCAGCGCCAGCCGGTTCTGAATAATCAGATTCCAAGCGGGCGCCTGGATCCCGTGGCTGTTGCGCTGCTGGCGCAGATTCCACTGCCTAACTTACCGGGAACCGCGCAGAACCTGCGCTCCACCGGTAGCCAGCACCTCAACGGGAACCAATACAGCGCGCGCCTCGACCATCAGTTTTCAGAGAAAGACACCGCCTTCCTTCGCGCGTCGCTGTTCGATGCGCGGCAAGCCGATCCATTCGGCTCCAGCGTCCTGCAGGAAAGTTTGCTGCCGGGTTTTGGACGTCACTTGAGCACGCACGCCATCAATGGCGCGGCCAGTTGGACCCATTTGTTCAACGCGAACGTGCTGAATGAGTCGCGGTTCGGATTTCTCACGGTGGCCGGCGGCCAGACCAGTCCCAACGCTGGGAACGCATTTGCCGCTCAGGCCGGGTTGCAAGGAGTGACCACGAATCCACTTGACCTGGGGTATCCGCAAGTCTCCTTCGGCGGCCAATTCGCGACGATGGGCGACCCGTCTCTCTTCACGTTTCGTGACAACCGAGACTTCGAGTACTACGACAACCTGATCTGGCACAAGGGCACCCATACCATCAAGTTCGGTGGATATTTCATGCACTATGATCTTGAGACCGCGAATCCAAACGGCGCGCGCGGAATTTTCTCATTCACTCCACGGTGGACGTCGTCGGCGCCAGGCTTGGCCAACGGCAGCGCATTCGCGGATTTCTTGTTGGGGTATCCAACCACGGCGCAGGCGGGTCTGGGGCGCGCCTCCATGGATGCGAATACGAATTGGGGACATCTCTATGTTCAAGACAACTGGCAGGTCAACTCGAATCTAAAGATCGATGTTGGAGTCCGCTACGAGTACAACCGGAACCTCACAGATGCCAATAATCAAATCGCGGCGATTGATACTTCCGTCGCGGGCGGCCGGTTTGTGGTTGCCAGCAGCGGCGCCGGGAATATTTCTCCGGCGGCGAACGCGCTGCTTCCGTTCCTTCCGATTTCGTATGTCACGTCCACGGCAGTAGGCTGGAATAACAGCCTGCTGGCGCCGAGGAACTTGCGTATCGCGCCGCGCGCTGGGTTTGCGTGGCGCATCCCTGACAGTTCCAAGACTGTCATCCGTGGCGGCGCCGGGATCTACCCCAATCAGGCCGCCTACAGTATCGTTACGAACCTGGCCCAGAACCTGCCGTTCTTTGTGACCAAGACGGTCAACTCAGCAGTGACCCTCTCGCCTGCCTTTACCACCGAGAACGCATTGACCGCGAGTACGATCGGAACGGCGGGCGGCAACAACCTGGACCACAATTTCAAGATCGAATACAACGAAGTGTGGAACGTCAATCTGGAGCATGAGCTGACTTCCAGCATGTTGCTCTCGTTGGCCTACGTCGGATCCCGCACCGTGCATGCGGATAGCGCCACTCTTTTGAACGTCCCGCTCCCCGGCCCGGGAGCGATTGCGGCGCGCAGGCCGATTCCGCAACTGAGCCAGATTGGCGACATCCGCTGGAATGGGTGGGCGACGTACCATGCCCTGACCTTAGCCGCCAAGCGGCGCTTCACGAGAGGGCTGATGTTCGACGCGAACTGGACATGGTCGCATTCAATAGACGATGCGTCCGATCCAGGCACCACATTGAACGAGACAAATATTCCGCAGAATGTGTATGACTTGGCGGCCGAGAAGGCGAGTTCCAGTTTCGATCACCGCCAGCGTCTGGTAGTGAGCTTCATCTATCAACTTCCGCTGACCAGCAAGACGAACGGCTGGATCCACGCGCTGCTCGGCGAGTGGCGGGCTGGCGGGAATTTCACGGCTCAGTCAGGCGCGCCGTTTACCGTGAACATCTCCAGCGATCAGGCCAATATTGGCGCCGGCCCGGCGCAACGGCCCAACATCGCGGGCAACCCGAATGAGGGGCCCAGGAATCCGCAGCAATGGTTTAATACCTCAGTGTTCGCGCTGCCGGCGTTATATACGTTCGGGAACGCGCCCAGGAATGCGGTGATTGGTCCGGGACTGCAAGAATTCGATCTCTCACTCCAGAAAGACATCAGACTGAGGGAGGCGACGAAGCTGCAGTTTCGCGCCGAAGCGTATAACCTTTTCAATCACCCCAATTTTAATATTCCGAATCGGATCGCGTTTACCTCGAATTTTGGCAGCATTTCAAGCGCGCAGGACTCGCGGCAATTGCAGCTTGCGCTGAAGCTGGCATTTTAGGGTTTCGCGAAAGGAGTTTTCAGCCGCTCCGCTTCAGGTCTTCTGGCACGATCCCGCTGTCTAGATGCTCATCCAGGCGGCGATGAGCTTTCATTAGTTCTTGTCTGGCTGTCGATAACTTAGCCGAAACATTTTTTATTCGCTGCACACCATCTGGGTGAGGTAGATCGCTGGGGATTTGGCGCATGACTTCGTCGAACTCCGCAGAGGCTGCGTCGATTCGTGCAGTCAACTCAAGGATGTCTTGAAGCAAGGTGCTTCGAATCTGCTGATCTGTGGCGGGCGGTTTGGGGTTTATTCGCGCGTTCGCGCACTTAAGGCAGATCGGAACGCCGTTCTCATATAGCGCCGTGTCCTCCGCTTTGCAGCGCGCGCACCGTTCCATAACCAGCACCAGAACTTGAACTCTACGCGCTGTTTACCCATGTGTCAACTACAGTCTGGGGAGTATGTTCGTTTTCAAAGAGCGGGAGCGCCCGTTTCAGAGCAACAGGCGGCTCCCGTCCCGTAGGCACTCGGAGGGAATGCCCTTCGTTGTTCTGAGTATGGGTC
>Ga0163163_10004966_pt1 | contig 11451 bp, 10 predicted proteins | sample S65metaG_FD_119766 | JGI IMG/M metagenome (GOLD analysis project Ga0163163, IMG submission 119766) | Switchgrass rhizosphere microbial communities from Kellogg Biological Station, Michigan, USA - S6-5 metaG | ecosystem: Host-associated > Plants > Roots > Rhizosphere > Soil | place: USA... | reverse complement strand
AACAACCAAAATTGCATTTACAGGTCGATAATGTTTGAAAAAGAAATCCTTAACATCCTGCAACCTCGCATTTTCTATGTGTGATAATTCCTTGCCAATGGTCATCCAGCGATAAGGATGAACCTCATACGCAAGATCGCGAAGCTTCAGCCATACATCTCCATAAGGTTTATTAAGATAATGTTCCTTAAATTCTTCGCAAACTACTTTACGCTGCACCTCCAGGCTGCTGTCGGTAAACGCCAGCGATAACATGCGATCGCTTTCTAACCAGAAAGCGGTTTCCAGGTTTTCTGCAGGCAGTTGTATATAATAATTAGTAAGATCGTTTGTTGTGTAGGCATTGTTTTCACCTCCCGCCATTTGCAAAGGCTCATCATAAACGGGAATATTGATGGAACCACCAAACATCAAATGTTCAAACAAATGAGCAAAGCCCGTTTTATTGGGATCTTCATCCTTTGCACCTACATCATACATAACATTCACCACAGCCATAGGTGTAGATGTATCACGGTGAACAATCACTCTTAACCCATTCGATAAACTAAAACGTTCAAAATTGACCACTGATTTAAATTTAAATTCAAAATGCCGATGGGATACATCGGCTTGCAAAAGTATCTGAAAAGGGGAATATAAAGCTATTGAATTGGTTGCAGTACTACCGAACCTTGGTTCTTTTAAGAATGCTTTTCACTTTCAGGTTAAATTGAATGAGTTCACCATCGCGTTGCACAATTAACAATAAACGTTCCCCCGTAGATTGAATAGCAGCTTTATATTGTTGTAAGTTTTGACTGAAATTTTTGTTTACGGCAATCAAAACATCTTCCTCCTTGATACCTGCATCCTCGGCAGGAGAACCTTTGGCCACGTCACCAATAATTATTTTTCCATCAATGTAATATAGTTCGATACCTGTGTAGGAATAGTCAAAAGGCTCATTAAAATGTGTGTTCGGAAGCAGGTGAATATCCCGCCTGTCATAATTAAGAATTACGTTGAAACGTCTCAGAATATCATTACCCAGTAATCCAGCTAAAAAAGGGTAGGATGTAATATTAAACGTGTCATTAAAAATATAAACAGGTACATTTTTAAATTTATAGGGGCCAAGTCTTACCTCTTTAATTACGGTCATGGCCATGTCCACCTTTCCTCCCAAACCTTCCGCTTCCTTTGCATACAATTTTCTCTTCTTATCCAGCAAGGAGCTATCCTTTAAAAAATCAGTCGACAACATCATGTTCAGTCCGGCACCCATGTCGTACAAAAACCTTGCTGTAATGGTTTTGCCGTCCCGCACCCGCAGCGATTGAACCGGTGTAGAGTTTATAATTGGCCTTAGCAAAAATCCCCCGCGTGGATATTTATATAAACCTCTTGTCCAAAACTCAATGTTCGAGCTGTCGTAATTAATTTTAATGATATATCGGCTCAAAACCGAATACCCAATGATCCCATCAATTTTTTCCCCATAAACTGCAGTGAGTATAGAGTAATCATTTATGTGAAAATTCAGGCTGTCTATATTGAGCCCCGGCAAATGCAATTTTCGGTTATTCAGAAAACTTACATTACGGATGCCCGCAATTCCACGAATAGTTCTATTGGAAGGAGTTCCTTTCAGTTTAAAATAATCTGCTGTAGTGGAGTCCAAAGAAATACCACCGCTGCCAGTGTCTAATATAAAATTCAGCGTGTCAGAAAATGAGTCGAAATGTGCCTGCATGATAACAACGCCGCCGGTCATTTGAATAAAAGGAAATTTAGTAAGGAATTTGGATTGCTCAACAAATTCTTCTTGTGCAAAAGCAGACAAGCAAGCTATTATTGACAAGGCGCAGTAAAGCAGTCGTCTCATGTGATTTGGCAGCTTTCGATAACAAGATACTTCATGTAAAACTTGCAATAAAAAGAATCTATTAAAGTTATGATAAGCCTACGTGCTTATGATACCACTCATCCTCAATGATGTTGAGACACCGTATTTTTGTGGCCTTATGAATATTTCGGCACTTTACGATAAAGCCTTACACTTTGAGTTTCTTTCCCTTGAGGAGGGTATGTTTTTATTTGGGAATGCTCCTTTGACGGAGTTAATGTTTGTTGCTAATGAACTAAGAAAAAAACAGGTTCCTCATGGCAAGGTCACCTGGCAGATAGACCGTAACGTTAATACCACAAATGTTTGCATTGCTAACTGTAAATTTTGCAATTTTTACAGGATCCCCGGTCATTCTGACGCCTATATAACAGATATGCCTACCTATAGAAAAAAGATCACAGAGACATTACGGTATGGCGGCGATCAATTACTTCTCCAGGGAGGCCATCATCCGGAATTAGGACTTGATTTTTATGTAAATACATTCCGCAGAATCAAGGAGGAATTTCCAAATATAAAATTGCATGCGCTGGGTCCACCAGAAGTAGCACATATCACCAAGCTTGAAAAAAGCACCCATCGGGAAGTGTTGTTGGCATTAAGACAAGCAGGCTTGGACTCGTTGCCAGGCGCAGGGGCCGAGATTTTAGTTGACAGGGTCAGAAGATTAATCTCAAAAGGAAAGTGCGGGGCTGATGAGTGGTTAGCCATCATGCACGAAGCACATAAGCTCAACATCACAACATCTGCCACCATGATGTTTGGTCATGTTGAAACCATTCAGGAACGCTTCGAACATTTAATAAAGATTCGCGAAGTGCAGTCTAAGAAGCCTGAACATGCAAAAGGTTTTCTTGCCTTCATTGCATGGACCTTCCAGGATGTTGATACCTTATTGGTAAAAATTCGTGGTATACAAAATTTAGTCACCCCCGAAGAATATATTCGCATGGTGGCAATTAGCCGCATCATGCTTCCCAATATCAAAAATATACAGGCTTCATGGCTAACAGTTGGTAAGCAAACCGCTCAGCTGTGTTTGCATGCAGGTGCCAATGATTTTGGTTCTATTATGATAGAGGAAAACGTAGTGAGTGCTGCTGGGGCTCCGCATCGTTTCACGTATAGAAGCATACAGGGCGCTATTAAAGAAGCGGGTTTTGAACCTCAACTACGCAACCAACAATATGAGTGGAGAGAAATTCCTGAAACTATTGAAGAACAGGTAGTGAATTATTAATATGAAGAACTCAACTTTTCATTTGCATTGGGCAAGTTTTATTATTAGTCTCCTTTTCGGAATTTTTGCGTTTATATTTTATGTAGTATTTGCCAATACAGATAGAAGGGATAAAATCTATTCCTCCCTGTTTGGGTGGTTCCTGGCCACTGCAATATGGATGTTACTTTGGAAGTTTACTGATTTAAGATCTATGGTTCCAGCCGACGGATTTCAATAAAAGGTGTGGATCAATGTTGCTTGTATAAATATTTTTCCAGCACATCAATGGCTTGCTCCTTCAAATCATCAGGTAAAAATTCCACATTGTGCCATTCATCATGTTCTCTTTTCAGTGAAAAGGTTGGAAATGCTATACCTGACTGCGACTGGAAAACATACTTCTCATTGTCAAAAAATACATGATAATTTACATTCTCATTATTGATGGCAATGTTGGTTGAAAAAAGGTTTTCCATGATTAATGCTTTAGAAGTTAACGAATGCCCATTGAATCCATCCTAGGTGCCGGTTTCCCCAACTGGCTTTTGCTGTAGTAACTGCATTAACTCATCCAGCTTGGGCGCAAGTATAATTTCGGTGCGTCGATTCCGCTGGCGACCTTCGGGTGTTTCATTACTATCCACGGGCTCAAATTTACTTTTACCGCTGGCAATTACTCTTACGGGGTCCACCTTATAAGTATCGGTCAGTATTCGAACAATGGAAGTAGCCCTTGAAACACTTAAAGCCCAATTGTCTTCGTACTTACCCCTAATAGGAATGGAATCAGTATGTCCTTCAACAACAACATTGATATCAGGATTTAAATTCAGCACCTGCGCTAATGTACCCAGGGCTTCCTTGCCTTTTGGATTTACAACTGCACTTCCTGATGGAAACAACAAACTTTCCTGCAGGCTAACATACACCCTTCCATTTTTTACAAACACCTGTAGTTCGTTTGAGTTGAAACCTACCAATGCATCAGACATTTTTTTGCGAAGGTTTTCTACTGCTTCCTGCTGTTGTTGTAAAACCTTTCGCAAATCCCACAATCTTTTTTGTTCAGCGTCCAGTTCCTTCTGTGTCATATTAGCCAGCCCTGTGGCATCAGATGCCTTTTTTAAGGCATCGTCAATTTGTTTCACCAATTTGGCATTATCAGTTTGAAGTGAAGCCACCTGGTTACGCAGATCCGTGATCGTGTTGCCTAATTCAATATTTTTTGCATTCAGGGCTTCCTCCCTGCTTAATGCAGCTTTATATTTTTTCTGTGAAACGCAGGAAGCAAAAAGAAGAGCAAATGAAAGGAGGCCAATGAAACAATTTCGTTTCATAAGATAATTTTGCTGCAAAAATCCAAAAAATTATGCCATTAGTAAGTTATTTGCACAAAAAACTATGCACATCAACTACGAATTCAAGGCCAGATGTGACAATATTGAAACAGTCGAAACAAAACTTAACGAATTAGGTCCCTTGTTCATTGGAGTGGATCAACAGGTGGATACTTACTTCAACATAACCAATGGTCGTCTAAAACTTCGGGAAGGAACCATTGAAAGTTCGCTGATTCACTATTACAGGGTAAACAGCAAAGGTGTGAAGCAATCAGACGTAACATTATATCAACATCAACGTGATAAAAATTTAAAAGAAGTTTTGACAAAAGCACTAGGTATCACAATGATTATTACCAAGCAAAGAAAGATTTACTTCATCGAAAATGTGAAATTTCATTTTGACTACGTAAATGAATTAGGCAGCTTTTTGGAAGTTGAAGCGATTGATAAAGATGGTACCATTGGTATTGAAAAATTAAAAGAGCAATGTCATTATTATATCCAGTTGTTTGATATTACCGAAGATCAATTCATAGCTGAGTCATATAGTGATCTGCTGGCAAAAAAATCCTCAACGGGGTAAGCCTATATTTTTTACAGTAAAGTATAAAGGCCTGAATTTGTAGTTTTTATTGGGATAAATATTTTGGCATGCCTTTTTTATTAATTCAACAAAGGCATATTATGCAAGATGCATTGAATGAACCAAATGAATTGGATGAGCAATTTGAAACAGTTGGCCGCAGTTCCCAACGCATTTTTGCAGAGCGGCCATTATCTACCAGTCCTGAAACGCACCCTGTGAATGGCAACTATAACTTACCTGATGAAGATGACGATGAGAAAACGGAAGAAGATCTGATCCTGGGAGATGAAGATGAATTGAGTGGCGATGAAGAAGAGTATGACGTAGAATTGGCAGATGAATTGGATGAAGACGACATTGATGATGATGATCTTGTGATTAAAGCAGACGACGATGATCTTGACGAAGATGATGACCTCTGAAAACAAATTAATAAGAGGCAGCGAATTCTAATCGCTGCCTCTTATTTTTCTAGTAGCTTAAGCAACTTTTTGGCATCCTCAATGGCATATCCATGAATGTCATTATTAAAGAAAACCCACAGTGTATGCCCTTGCTTTTGCCATTTCAGAAACTTACGTGCAAATTCAGCCAACATTTTATCTGAATAAGAAGAAGCGTATAATTGGTGTGGACCGTGAAAGCGGATGTAAATATTTTTTGCCGTTATCATTTCAGAATAGGGAAATTGTTCGCCTGATTGGGAAATAACTAAACCAATGTTGTATTTAGCCATTAGTGTAAGACTTTTTTCTTCAAGCCAGGTAGTATGCCTCACCTCCATTACAAACTCATATTTTTTATACGTCTTGTGTAATAAACGATATAAATGTTCCGCCTTATTATAGTGGAACTTCAGTATCCCTGGGAGTTGTAACAAAACTGGACCCATCATTTTCTGCATGGGTTTGAAAATTCCAAAAAAACGTTCTAAGGGTTCTTCAGGATCGTTTAATTTTTTCATATGCGTTAGGAAACGACTCATTTTCGGACAGAATACAAAATCTTTAGGTACTTTTTGTGTCCATTCAATTACAGTTTCCGTTGATGGCAATTTATAAAAGCTTCCGTTGATCTCCGTTGCCTTAAAATGACTGGAGTAGAAGTTTATCCATTCGGTTGTCTTCAATGTGGGCGGGTAAAAAATTCCCTTCCAATGCTTGTAGCTCCAGCCAGATGTACCAATATGGATCTTACCTTTCAATTCAAAAAAAAATCATAAAGAAACATGCCATACAACTGTTGAACGGATGTTTTCGTCAATATTATTGTTGTGGAAAAAACCGCAGCGCTTTTGAAAATTGAAAAAACTTTTTTTCAAAGGAATTACAAAGTTCTCTCCATCTAAAACAAAGTATTATCCTGTTAAGCAAAAGCCTTTGCCCTCATTGGGTTTTTGTATTCTGATGGACCTGATCGGTTATAGCAGTTTTGCCCTGCCTTTTTTTGGCGAGTTTTTCGACCTTTTATGGGCGCCAATTTCAGCCGTGATTTATTGGAGAACGTTTGGTGGTTTAAAGGGTTTCTTGGGCGGCGGATTTAGCTTTCTTGAAGAGTTATTACCCGGCACCGATATTATCCCTACGTTTACTATTAGCTGGTTTATGCAGTACTCCAGGAGAAGAAAGGAAAACTATTCCGTTCGACCATTTATCAGGTCGTAATTATCTCCGCTAATTCTAATTGTTTGTCCAGTACTAACAATTGCCCCGCTGCCTGAGGGGCAATTTTTCCGTATTGTTGATCACAACGAAGAACCTGTGCAGGGTACAGGGTACACATACGAAGGGCCTCTTCTACTTCAATACCTGCATTTCTTACTAAATTTTTAAACGCCTTGTGCATACTTAGTGCCGAACCACTAAGTGTTCCATTACATTCAAATTTATCGCCGGCTAACTGGTGTTGATATGGCCCTGAACTGGTTTCAGTGACAGCATCTGTAATTGCAAATAACCGGTTTCCCATAATTTTTTTTGCGATGGAGATGGCTGCATAGTCAACATGATATCCATCGGGAATAATACTTGATCTGACGCTGGTATGATTTAACGTAGCTCCTACCAGACCAGGGGACCGGTGTTGTAAGGCACTCATAGCATTATATAAATGAGTAACGGTGGAAATACCCTTTTCAAATCCATACATTGCTTCGCCATAGGATGCATTACTATGCCCTGCCGAAATGACTATATCGTAGGAAAGAATAAGATCAATCACTGCATCGCTGCACACTTCCGGCGCAATTGTAATCATTTTAACCACGCCATTACCATACTCAAGCAAATCTTGTACTTCGTTAAACGTAGGGGAATGAATCCAATCTTTAACATGGGCTCCTCTTTTTATTTCGTTGATCCAGGGACCTTCCAAATGCAAACCATAAACACCCTGGCCATTGTTTTGCCAATATTCTCTAACAGCATCAATGCTCTTTTTAAAAATATCAAATGTATTGGTAGCTAACGTGGGCAGAAATAATGAGGTTCCCTCGCCAGTGAATTGCTTATACATAAGGGATAATGTTTCAGCCTCCGGAAAAGCGGCCAGTAATTTTTTTGCTGCTCCATACACCTGTACGTCAACGAAAGCAGCAGCTATAAAGCAACTACTAAAATGTGTTATTGCAGTGGATTCAATGTTGGATCTTGGTATGATGCTTTCAATCTTACCATCCTTTATAACGATGGCCTGATCGACCAACCATTCTGCGCCGGTAAAAATTTTGTCTGCTGAAATAATTTGCATGTGCAAAACTATACAATCGGTGCGGAGGCATCGTTCAGGCCATTGCTTTTCTTAATTCATACACAGGTAATCAATGGTAGCCATAATCTATTGATATCTTCCGGACTTCATCATAACGTCCTGCATTCCTGCAAATATGGATTTCCAGAGCAATCCAAAAAATGACTGAGTAGTAAGACGCGCTACTGTTTTATTTTGAGCAATACGTTCCGTGCCGTCAGGCCCGGGATTATTTGGCCAAATCACAAAACGATTGAGAATCTTGGTCATAAATTTTTTTGTTTTAACCAGACCGGTTTCTTCATCTGTTTTGCGCAGAGTTATTGAAAGATCAGAATACCGCATTCGGACGTCGGCAGTCGCGCTGTAATTTTCCCCGGCAACCTTAAACTCCAGATCCCGGATATTACATGAATTGATTTGAACATTTGCCAAAGGAACAGCTACTTCATTGAGTTGTGCAGCAGAAACATTTTTTACAAAACCAGTTGCATCGAATCGGCCGTTGACAGAATCGAGATGTAATTTTAAAGAAAGAGAGACAGGACTATTTTTAAAGATAGCACCGCTGAAACTGGCAATGCAGATAGGATTTTTCTTTATTAGCGCACTATCGTTGGTGACATTACTTGCGAGGAAGTTTACATGACTTATTGTGATTCTTCCTTCCTGGTTTGTTTCTGGATTTTTTTCAGCTAATTCAAAAGCAGCATCTTTAAAAGAAATGTTTTTTACATTAATCGTAGCTCCGGCAGTCAATAATCTTTGATGAGGAAACTTGCCGATCTTGCTTTCAAAATCTGGTGGCAAACTTTTATCGTTGTAAATCTTTACATCTGGCTTTTCAAAAATCACGCTATCGGCATCGATAACATTATTGTGGATGAAGTGATCAAGCCTGGTATTGACAAAACGTACTTTGGCAAATTCAAGGTAATAAAGACTGGTTTGGCGGTTTGCCGCGCTATAAAAATCCTCCTTTTCCAGCGTCGGTTGAAGCTTAAAACTGTCTACCACCAGTGTTCTTTCTTTTGAAGAGTATTTAATTCCCTGTGCTTTCATTTTGTAGCTGGAATCCGATGTTCGAAATTTAAGATCTTCAAAATTCATTGAAATTTCCTTTGTAAAACCGATTCTTGTTGTATCAAAAGCTGCTGCACTATCAATAAGAATATCGTCAAAAAGAGCATCGCACCTGTCAAACTGTAGTTTCACCGATTCGGAAGTATCTGCATTTTTATACAACAGCTTAATTCCATCCAGTTTGATTCTGCCAACAAAAATGCTGGCTATCTTGGGCTGAATGGCTTTCCACACAGGTAGGTTTTGGTCATTGGCATTGTGCGGACGAATATTCCGGGACAACTTAATGTCTGCCTGCCTTGACATAATTTGTTCAATCCTGATTTTTTTCCCAAATAAAATATCGATGATACCAACTCCTTTAACATAGCCCCGTTGTAAACTCAATTGCATTGTAAGCGAAGGAAGAGCATTTCTTTTACGTAAATACTCATAACGAGAACTATCAACACTGATCTGTAGATTTTGGACCTCAACATTACCGCCGTAGAAATTTGCGTCAAGTCTACCCAAAGTGTACGTATACAAACTATCAGATCCCTGGATAATCAGGGTGTGCAACCGGTCTTTTAAAATAGGTTCGATAAAACGGTCCACGAACAGCAGTAAAACAATGAACAGACCCAGTAGAAGTGAACCGGCAATTAAAATTAATTTTCGGTATCGCCGCAGTCCCAATTTTCTCACCATACCAGGAAAAATATAAAACCTATGCCATTACAAAACGGTAACCGATCCCTTTAATGGTGATAATTTCAATAGCAGGATCACGTTTAAGATAACCCCGAAGTTTGGTAATATAAACATCCAGGTTGCGGCTGTTAAAGAAAGAATCGCTACCCCAAAGAAGCGTTAGTATCTCTGAACGTTCCACAATTTTATCCCTGTTTTCATACAATAGCTTTAAAAGTTCACTTTCACGGTACGAAAGTTTGCGTTGCTCTGAAGGATGATTTAGTGCCTGCCGTCTGGTATTGAAACTATATTCACCAATTTGCACCTCTTCCGTTTCCTCGGATACGGCAGTCTTACGTTTTAACACATTTTCAATACGAACAATGAGCTCTTCAATGCTAAACGGTTTGCGGATGTAATCGTTTGCGCCAGTTTTAAACCCGTTAATTACGTCTGTAGTTTGTGATTTTGCACTGAGAAAAATGATTGGTACATGTGTATCGCGGTCTCTTATTTCGTCAGCAATAGCAAAGCCATCTTTATTTGGAAGCATGATATCAAGTACACAGACATCAGGCTTTTCCTTTGTGAATTGTTCAAGAGCTTTTCCTCCGTCGCTTTCAAGTATTACATCATAGCCACGAATTTGCAAGGTTTCGCTGACAATTTTTGCGAGGAAAACTTCATCTTCAACGTAGAGGACCTTTGCTTTTTTCATGCTTCAAAATTAATTGGAACCAAAAGCATTTTTAAGATTTGTATTTGGGAAGACTTATAATAAACTTACTGCCATCTCCCGGAATGGATTCCACATGGATACTTCCGTTATGCCTGTTTATTACATGAGAGACATAACTTAACCCCAGTCCGTACCCCTTTGCGTTATGCAAATTGCCGGTTGGTACTCTAAAGAATTTTTCAAAAATTTTCCCTTTATATTCTTCCGGTATACCAATACCAGAGTCCTGGATAACGAGATTCACTGCACTTTCTTTTCCGATTATTTTGACCTGGATACTGGGCGCATCTGCGCTGTACTTTATCGCATTATCTAAAAGATTAAAAATAACACTAACCAGGTGAAGCCTATCACCCTTAAGTGAAGTGTCGCCTTCAGAATATACATCGACCTGAGCGTGATGTTTTTCAAATTGAAGACGTAAGGAGGAGGTCACTTCCTGAACGAGGCTTTTCATATCAAGCAATTCATATTGCAGATCGATTTCTTTTTTCTCGAACATCGAGAGCTTAAGCACCTTATCGACAAGCAACGATAGCCGTTGCAACTCATTGGCCGAAATATCGAGGTATTCTTTTGTACGTTGAGTATCCAGATTGGCATTGAAACTTCTTAATGCTTCGATAGCAACACTAACAGTAGCAATAGGCGTTTTTAACTCGTGTGTAATATTGCTCATGAATTCATTTTTAATATCCGCCAACCTGTTTTGCCTAAGCAGATTTCGGTATAATAATGAAAACGACAGAGCTGTAAATGCAACTAAAAAGATGGAAAATAAAATAGGAATAGCGATGCGTTTAAAAATGAAGGCAGTTTTATTGTCAATGTCTAGCCGGTAGGTAATTGGATTGCGAAAACCAAGTGTGACTTCGTTAAACACGGGGTCCTTGGTTTCCCTGGTTTCTACTCTTTTAATTGCAAAGGGTATGTCCAGGTTTTGATCTGCTAAACGCTTTGCATAAGCGCTGTCCAACTCTATTATTTTAATTGAATCCTGCAATGAATCCAAATCAAATAGAAATTGAAGCATCCTATCCCTTCGTCCGGGAAAGGCCTTGTTAATAATCTGCAGCGAATCGGAAATCTTTGGCGACAAAACATAGGTGCGTTGGTTTGAATCTTTTACACGGTTCATTACCACATCCAACATTCCTTCAATTT
>Ga0163163_10004965_pt1 | contig 11451 bp, 12 predicted proteins | sample S65metaG_FD_119766 | JGI IMG/M metagenome (GOLD analysis project Ga0163163, IMG submission 119766) | Switchgrass rhizosphere microbial communities from Kellogg Biological Station, Michigan, USA - S6-5 metaG | ecosystem: Host-associated > Plants > Roots > Rhizosphere > Soil | place: USA... | reverse complement strand
GGTCTACGCCCTGCACTCATCAGCCAAACTCGGCGAGCGAGCGCTCGCTGGCAAAACTTGGCAAGCTTGGTCGGAGGATGGGCCTTGGTGGAACGCTGCGGGATGGTGGGCCAGCACCATGCGCGATCGGACGCGAGGATACGCCCTTCTTGCCGAGCAAGGCGATCGAATATCAACTCGACCGTACTCGTTTGCTGCAATACGCGGTGCGCCGATTCGCGTGTTCGTGGACAACGGCAGTGAGTTCTCAGGCCGATTGCTCGATCTTTGGGCATATCACCATAAAGTCCGCATCGACTTCAGCCGTCCGGGCAAACCCACGGACAACTGTTTCATCGAAACCTTCAACGGCTCGCTTCGGGACGAATGCCTTAACGTGCATTGGTTCGATTCGATTGACGAAGCCAGAACAAAGATTGAAGCTTGGCGGGCCGAATACAACGAGAGTCGGCCTCACCAGGCCCTGATGGAAAAGACGCCTGCGGAATTTGCCGACTGGGCAAAGACTTCAGCGCTACAACTTGAACACCAACCCGCCGGAAACTAACTCTGCGGCTGGCTCAACGAATCAAAGCAGCTCAGTGATGAGTCGCTCTCAACTAATCCGTGGTCCGAGAAAACCCGACAGGTCAGCTCGGCGTACGCTAATGAAGACGTGCATTTGGACGCTGAAATACGTTTCCGCATCTAGAAGCAATTGGACGATCTGAATCGAACCCACTTTTTCGGAAGGCGATAGCAACACGAATATACCTGTGCCGTTGCCGACTAAATATGCGGGGTCTCGAAGGGTTGCAGAATTACAGGCAACCCGGCCCGCAAACAGCATTTTAGCTGCACAAAGAAAGAAGGAGCCCTCTCGATAGATGATCCGGCGACTCCTTCACCATCCGAGAAAATCGCTAAGGAATTGCCTATGACCGAAGCACACCTGGGACCGTCTTGGAATAACAGCCGAGATTCTTTTGCACTAAATTTGCTATTCGAATGCTGTAGTAGATTGGAAGATATATGGCGTTGACAAAATTGGCAATTGCAGAGCGTCTCGCCGCTGAAATAGGCCTCAACAAGCGTGAAGCAAAAGAGTTCGTCAACGACTTTTTTAGTGCACTGCGTGAAGCAATCGTGAAAGAAGGTGAGCTTAAACTCTCGGGATTTGGAAAGTTTGTTGTGCGTACCAAACGCAGCCGCCTTGGACGCAAGCTGGGAACTGGCGAGGAAATCGCCATCTCGGCGCGTCAAGTCACTGCATTTCGAGCGGGACAAGTGCTCAAGGATCGGATTCACAGCGACCCGCAATGACTGATCCGGATCTCCAGCATTTTTTCACGTCGGTGGCCTCGGTTTTGCCGGACCTCTTGCGCCACACGCACAGCGTCTGCTCGCTGATCCCGTGCTGCTTGACCACCTGCACTACGGGCGTCCTATCCGCCTCTTTCTACTAGCATGCCGTGCATTCGCAATGGGTCTGAGCATTTTGCCCATATGGAAATCGGTTGGACTTGTTGGCACTCCACAATGCCGACCGCTGTGCCCGCATACGTTGCCAAACTCCGTGGCCATCGACATTGAGCTGCGCACGACGGCCTTCCGCACCCTCAAACCCGAACCATGATGGCTATGCAATCCGGCCACGCTCAGGAGATCAGGGTTACCGGCGAGCGAGCATTTCTTGCCTCGTCATAGACGACGTTGCAAGAGCGGATAATCCATTTTCCACTGCTCAATGTCTTCACAGAGAAAAGGATGTCAGCAGATCGCGGCAACACGCAAGACATGGGGTTGGAATCTGTGGATACGTTCACATGAACGCGAATGTCGTCAGTACCTTCCTCATGAAGACGAAAAGCTTCGATCCACTTACCGGTGCCAAAGAACAATTTTTCCCGAAGGCGAAATAACTCATCAATGTCAATGATGCTCGCAAGCATTGGTCGATCGCGCGGGATCAAAGTGACACGCGCAATTGGCATGAACATCGACCGACTTATCATCAACTCGCGCTTATTGCTCTTTTCGTCGAAGAGAGTGGACACAACAAAGCAGATTAAGCGGTCAAGGGCGGCGTTTTGTGAAGCCCCCACAGCTGCGTTTTCCTTGAGATCAATAACGTCAGTGGAGCCCGGGCGTCTAAAGTTTGAATTCATGGATCGGATTCCCCAATGATTATGATTTGGCGCAGCTTTATGGCTGCAGCACTTTAAACGTCTAGTTGTGCCAAAACGCACACCGTTGCGTCTTTTAGCTCGACCTGAGCAGGCAGGCCACCCGCCATCAACCTTCGTCAGATCACAAACGCGGTGGGTAGCTAAACGCGCCCGGAAACTGAATTGAAACGTTGCGGCGATAGACCATCACGAGAAACGACGCCCAAAGCAGCCCTGCACAAGCAAGCCAACAATTTCGTCTCCGCAGGAGACGAATTACCCGAGAATGCAAGCGAACGCTAACCTCATCGCGGGGTCAAGGTTGGCAAGCTATTCCCACTACGAATAACGCTATAACTCACCGCTGCGGATGAGGACCGAATGCTGAGGTCTTGGCCTCGGAAATGGAGTAGGAATAGGGTAATCCTGTTTGGCTGAAGCAATCACCTTGCACCTTGCGAAAGTCGATTTGTCGCCAACAACACGGGAGGGGCAGCAAACAGTCTCAGCGACATTGAACTACGTTCAAGCTCGACGATCTTGGGCGCCAACAATCTGGTCACCTCATCGGGCGTAGCGCTGCCTGCCGGGACGCTCAATACCGACGCCAAACTCGGTACCTTGAAGATCAATGGTGGTGCCACGCAAACGCACTCCTTGCTGCCCGGCCGCCTCACAAGCGGAATGGGCAATAACTGGGCGAACCAAGGTTTCGACCAGCGCGGGCGAGGATATCCGCGAACAGCTGGTATAAGTGCGAGCACCGACATCGGGGCATTTCAGTTCGACTCGATCTTCGCTGACGACTTCAAGTAAGCAAAAGCAGTCTTCCTACTTCGATTGCCAACGATTCACGCGTGAACACGTCCACGATCGTCAGCGCGCGAAAGCGCTCGCCGTTGGTGAGCTGGTCAGACACGAAATCCATCGCCCACGCCTGGTTCGGTCGTTTCGGCACGTAAACATCGCGGCGTGTCACAACCATCTTGCGCCGCTTTGGCAATTTGCTGCGCAGTTGCAGCCTTTCCTCGCGGTAAACACGATAGGTCAGCGTCTTTCCTACGCTCCAGCCCTCACGGCGCAGCAGCACTTGGATCCGTCGATAACCGTAGCGCACCCGAACCTGGGCGATCTCCCGCATGCGCGCGCGTAGCGCCAGCCGTGGATCTTTGCGCGATCGATACCACTGGATACTGCGATGCTGATGTACCAATCCGCAGGCCCGCCGCTGGCTGACGTCGTAGTGGTTCACGATGTAATCCACCATCGGTCGCTTCAACGCGGGCCGGACCATTTTTTTTTGATTGATGTCCTGCAGGATCGCTTTGTCCAGGCTCAGGTCCGCCACCAGCTTCTTCAGCCGCGCATTCTCTTCCTGCAGCTGTTTAAACTCCCGCACCTGATCCGATTGCAGACCCGCGTATTGCTTCTTCCAGCGATAAAACGTCTGCTCCGAAATGCCGATCTGCCGGATTACGTCCGCCACCGGCATGCCCATCTCGGCCTGCTTGAGGACCGCTACGATTTGCTCCACTGCGAACCGCTTTTTCTTCACGACAAACTACTCGCCGTTCAGGCGTCAGTTTGCCGGAAAACTATCCTTCAGTTTGGCTCGATTTCCTCAATGCAGCTCATCACTCAGAATCAATGATCGTGCGTTCTTATGTGAACCGACGTTTAGTTTGTGCAATGTGGACATAAGGACGTTTGCAATGAAACGAAAGATGAGTGTCGTTTTGAGTGTCATGCTCTTGGGGCTGCCACTAGCGCCGCACGCCACCCCAGCGTCAAAAGAAATTGGTCACGCCGTCGAAAGGAGCAGCGACGAGTATCGAAAGCTTGTGTCCAATGTCCCAGAACTCAAAGGGGCGCGGTTCATATCAGTGCGTAACGAGTTACCCGATCACGTCGTTTATCAGCAGGCAACGATCGAATCGATGATGGCGTTGGCGAACTATTTGTTGGGTAGAGTTGATCCGGGGTCCAAGGCAACCTTGGTAGAGGACAAAAGCCGGGCAAGAGCATTTACCGACCCCAATACTCAATACGCAGTGGTGCTGCAACACCGCGTGGATGGCGTCGACGTGATGGGTTCCGTGGTAATTTTAAAGTTCGGCAAGGATGGCTCGGGCGAACTCATCAACGCCTTGCTGCCTGTGGCGCCGCGATCCCACGCCATTCTCAACCCAAGTACCGCTTTGACGGCTGCCGAGCAAACGGGAAGGCTGCGCAGTAGAAGCAAGAGCGAGGGAAATTCCGCGGCTCTCTCATGGAACCATCGCGACCCGGTGCTGCAGTATCAGCGCGGAAGCGATGGTTATGCGCATTTGGTCTATTCTACAGGGGCCAGACAGTCGAATGGACACGAATGGGCGGTGTCCGTCGACGCAAGCAGTGGTGACGTACTGAGCGTAGATGACCTTACAAGCTACTCCGATCCCGCGCCGGACGACCAAAACTGGTCCTACCCTGAAGTGCAATGGTTCGGCCAATCGCAGGTGACCGGCAACATCCTTCCTTGCTACGCGTCGACACCGAAGGACGCTTCTACGTCGTACTACGACAATCCTCAGTACTACCTCAAGCCACTAACCGGTAGCTGGAACATAGCTGGACCTGCTTGGCGCATGCGCCATCCGGATGATGGCGTAACCGCGATGGCGTGGTCCGGCACATTCGATGAATTCTTGGACAAGGTCAACGATATGCCGTGGGTGGAGCTGGCCCCACTCATTTATCAGTACTCGGCAAACTCCGGAGCGTGTTCTCCCAATGACACTCTTGCCACCACCGGGCCGTCCGAGCCAGCGATTTGGCCTGCTCCCCTCGAATACCCCGGTGACCAACTCTTCTCCCAGGGAACCCTGGACATCTATCGTGAGCTTTATACGTCCATTGATGATATTCGTGACCGGTTCGGATGGGACGGAGCCTTCAACAGCCACGAGCCGATCTTCTTGGTGAGCTATATCAAAGGCGCTCACACATGGTGCGACGTGACGTTTCCAACAATAGGATTGTCAATGCCAACGATCATCGGTTGTGCTCAGGATCTGCTGCAACTTCAAAGCGGTCAACCCGAGCGTACTCCACCGGTGGAGGTGATGGCACACGAGTTGGGCCACCTGATCGTATACAACAAAGGTCTTTTGATTCCGTCGGCGACTGTTGAGATTAAGGACTTGAAGGAGGGCCTTTCAGACATTTTTGGGGTGTTCGAGCGGTCTCTACACGATTCATCGCCATGGTCGTACGGCACTAAACCGGATTATTTGAGCCGTGTAGCCGCAGAGTACTGTGAGTGGAGCAAGACCTATCCTGCCATCTCACCCGCCTATTGCGATTTCGTGCCACCTGCAGTTCGCGATATTGAAAACCCGAAGACATTTGATCCCTACAGTCCGTATCCCACGTTCTATGGTGGAGACTATTCGGGCGGTGACAAGGACAGGATGATACCAGCGCACATGCTGTATTTGCTTTCGGAAGGTTCTCCAAACGGTTCGCGCGACGACCACTCTGCAAAAGGAACGTTTAAGGGATTTTGGGGGATATCACTTCAAGAAACGTTGGAGATCTTCTTTAAGTCTCTCGATACGCTTCCGTTGATCAACGTAAGCGGTAATAGCCCAATGTCCGAATATGCGTATACGACATGGCAGGCTGCAAGTTTGCTGTGCGGTTCTGCTTCTCGGGAGGCAGACGTTGCAAAGGAGGCTGGCTGGATATCGGGCCTGTTGACGGATTCCAGCAACTACAACGCGGATCCGCCTCCTCCAACAGACAATCTGTCTCCGTTGATCAAGTTAGTGGTAACCGGGCTCTTGCCTAACGAACCATCCGAATTTCAGATCAGTGCCGATCCTCAATTTCTGCTCGATACGAGCAGTGTCGTCGTGAAAAGTGATGCGGACGGTACGGCCACTCACAAAACAAAACTCAAGCCCAACAAGACCTATTATTGGCGATTTCGCTGGGCAGATGCGCCAATGCTAAAGTCCAAGTTCGTCAAGGTAAGTGACGCGTGCTGGGCGTCTTCCAGTTCATTCAATACGGGGGCGATGCCAACCGTGGAGGGAATGTCACCTGCCAATGGCGACGAAGTTGAACCGTGGTTGGGTCAGCTGAGTTGGACGGCGGGTGACTGGGACGGTTTTGAGTGGTGGGTGGACGACAACCAAGAGCCGCGATATCAAAAGTTCTGGGTGCATCGTCAGCTGCTGATGAAGGACTACGTTCCGTACAAGGAAAGCCAGGATCCCAAATCCCTGCAGGTGCAACCCGCAATCGCTCCATTGCCGCAATCCCACGATCTGTGTTGGAAGATTGTTGGATTTAAGATCGACGAGAACGGCAATCGTATGGACGGCAACCCTGTTGAAAAGTGCTTCCATACGAAGGAGGCGGAAACGGTCATTACGTACCCGCCGCCGCCGGACGCCAATGGCGTGCTGGCTGATGCACCTGGGCAGCCGTTGCAGATTGACTACGACCCAGCCGACGGCGCGCAGCACCATGATTTTTCGCTTGAGGTGACAAAGCTCAAAGGCGGCTCTCCGCCTCCCGACCCGGTTGGCCCCTGGGCCTATCTCGATGACCCCGCGCACGACCTCGAAAATTCCGTGAAGGAAGAGGATATCTCGGCCACGAACAAAGATTGGACCACGCGCACACGGCTTCGCATGCTGCCGGTTGAGTTGACTAGCAGTCCTTATCTCACTCACAGCTTGGACACTGTTCAGTTGAAGGTCGTCAGCTATAGTCCGGCGATCTCAGGGCCCGCTAATGGGGGCACCTATCCGGTGAAGTATGAGCAGACCAAACCCGCAGTAGTGGACTTCCACCCGAGTACCACTGTCTCGTTGAAGCCCACGATCTTCGCTCCCCCTGGTATGCAACAGTGCAGCAACAACCAAGACAATTCACTTGCAGTGGCTTGGCATCAGGCCGCGACCGCCAGTCCTCAATTGGTACCGGCCTATCATATCGATCTTTACCCAGAACACTGCGGCACCAAGGGTAACCTTGTGGATGCGCCTTATCCCGGCTGTTATCCAATTGCGGACGTGGACGATCCGAATTTTACCAATTCTCTGGCCTACAGCATTGATATCCCGAACGAGGGCGTTTCTTCGATGGCACAGGCGTTTTCTCGCGCCCAATTGTTCCCTGACGAGCAATCGGAGATGAACGGCGCAACCGGGTTCTTGGTGCACCTGTATGGCGTGAGTGGCCCAGAGCCGGGCCCGGCAGGGTTGAACATTACCGGCGAATATCTGGTCGACCTGCCGGTGTTGCCTGACAAGCTTGAGGCCAAGGTGGTATTCGAAAACGGTACCCAGCACGAATTTGATGTGTATTCACAGGCTAACAAGTATCTGCTCAATCCATTGCTCGAGGATACCTATAACACTTATTACAACCATGTCATCGTACGCGCTTACGCCGGCGACGCCTGTCAAGGAAATCCGATCCACACGAACGAGTCCACGAACGACACCACCCTGTTCATTAATCCCGCCGAGATCCCGGCCTTGCAGGATGACGCGCACCCGATCGTGTCCGCGCGTGCGGAGCTGAATTGGGGGTTCATGCAGTGCAAGGTAGTATATTCTCAGTGTGTGTCGCAGAGCGGCACCAACCCCAACGCCAAGCCCGATCCGGTGACTGGTCTGACAGCGCAGGAACAGCCCGGTCAATTGGGGCTGAGTTGGGACACGCCCACTACTGATCCCAACCCGGCGGCCATCGAATACCACGTGGCGGTGTACGACAACGGCACGCTGGCGCATCAACCCAACCCAGCGATCACGGTGTTGTTGCCCAATACCACGCCGTTCGGCAATCAGATCGGGGTGGCTACGTTGGCGCCGCTGCAGGCGGCCGATCAGGGCAAGGGCGTGACGTTGGCGGTGCAGGTGTGCCGGCAGGGCACCAACAAGTGCAGCATCGAAACCCAATTGCCCTATCAGATTACCCAGCAGGGCAATGGTGGAGGCAACGGAAACGTTGTCGATTACAGTGCAGGCATTGTGGAATTTGAGCCATCGTTTTGGGGCAAGACAGCCATTGTATGGAGCGGCAGTGCCACGCCGTCGTTGATTGACTACTACAAGGTTAATTTGAGCTGCGAGCCTGATCCTGCCAATGGCGATCCACAATATCAGCTTGTTACAGCGACAACGATGCTGCAGAACTCACAGCAATATGGTTCACCACCGGCACCACACGCGGGATGGAACTGGACGGCGATCTGGCTGGACTACACCGGCACGCCGCAAGGCACCTACGTAACATGTACCGCTTGGGTGCAGGCCTGCACAAATGATGGCACCTGCGGAAGTGGCAGCAATGCAACGGGCTTCTCGCAAGCAGGCAACCCGAGTTGTGGCTACACGGGATGGGATTATAACTACGACAATTCTTGCAGCAATTAGCTGCAGGTCCACGCTGTAGTGTTCATTTGGAGAGATCTGCTCGGTTCGTAGGCTTCCCCTGATCTGATACGCGCAGGTTGAAGAATTTCCCGGCAGGGATTAGCTCAGGAGGTTCCTACGCGCAAGAGTCGATTTACCGAAACTCTGATCGTGCAAGCACGGTATCAGTTCGGGTGGAGTATCTCCGATTCTCGGACAGGTTAATTAAGATGCTACCGCCATCTGCTCGAACTGTGCGGGCGAGCGGTAGTCCAGTCCACTATGCAATCGTTCTCGTTGTAGAACACTTCAATGTGGTCGAACACCTTGCTGAATGCCTTGTCTCGATCAACGAAGTGCTCATGGTGTGTGAGCTCCTGCTTGAGCGAGCTGAAGAAACTCTCCATCACGGCGTTGTCATAAGGCATGGCGACGTGCGGTGCTGGGGAGTCGCTGTTGACACCGGAGCCTTTTCATTGCAGTAGTGTCAGCAGCAAGTTTAATCTGACCCTCGGCAGCAAGTGGGAATCGACCCACGTTGCGTAGTCTTGGCCTTTTGGGGAAGGCCTGCACGCCGCCAGGAAGTCGCTCGCTGGGTCCATACGACCTTTGGGGTGAGCGCACGGCGCGCTTACGGGCTGGCCCGCATTCAACGCTCGACATGTGAGCACCATTCCTCCTAGCGATCACTCGTTGCTGTGCAGGTGCCTCTTGAGGCTCGTTTTCTATCAGTGCGTACGTAGCACGGGAGCCAGTCATGATCGTTGCGTTGTTGTTGCTCGGTTTGAGCGGGACTTTGCTCGTCCTTTCCGGTTGGCTGTGGGTCCGACGCAATCGGTCAATCAGTGTATGGCCGTTGTGGGCGCCTCTGATCGGAGTCATATTTTGGGTTTTCCTTGCGGCGTTGCGAATTGGGCGCGATAGCGCCGGGAACCTGGCTGAAGTCCTAGTAGTCGCGGTACTTTCGGTACTGTTTGCCTATCTTGAGTTCTCCTTAGCGGCCTTACGCGATCGTCGGGGTAGCTCGCTATGGCTTGTGGCTGCAATGACCCTCTTGCTGCGCACACTTTCTCCGGCATTGGGTACCTCATGAACCGAATGATTGCCGTGGCCGTGTTCGTTGCCCCTTGGTCTGCCACCTGGCCGATCGTCGTCGACTCTCGGCGCACGCTGGTCAGCAGACTGGTCGGCTGTGGTCAGCTTGGCCAGCGCGCAGTGGTCAGTTTCGCTGGCGTACTATGGTCAACTGGCTGGCAGAATGCACCTTGCTCGACCGTCTGCTGCACCACGCCATCGTCGTTCAGATCGAAGGCTCCTCGTATCGTTTGCGCGAGCACGTCGATCTGTCGCCGGAGATCTGCGCAAGCGTCCAAACTCGCTCAATCCGTCGCCGCCGGAACCGATTCGGCGTCGATCCGATCGTCCGCGAAGGAACCCTCGGATCAAACCACCGGTTGATCACCGGCGTGCCTAGAGTGGGGATTTTTATTTCGACACTTCTGGGGAACTTTCATTCGACGTTGGCACTCGGAAGCGACGCAGGCACTCCTGCACGGTCGAGCGCGCACTGGCGATCGCTCCGTGCGCAAGATTCGAGAAGTCGTCGTGGCGTTTGGCGTAATACGCCTGTTACCGTTCGCGCCGAGCAGGTTGTCCGCGTAGAAAAGAGGCGCAATCAAAAATTCATTTGTCCTCTTTTCCGAACTCGTCTGCATCGACATACCATCCATCCACGACTCCCTTCTCTTTTTGTGTCTTGGAAGGGAAGCAGTCCGCGGCACCGACGTTGCATCTATGCCGGATGGAGAACATCCCTGCGAGGCAATAGGGCCAAAATACCCAAGGCAATTTATTTGGGCTTGCAAAGTCATCTCTGCGTCCCATTCAATTTGTCCGTTCCCATATATGAACAAGCGCCTAGGACTTTTGGGGGACTCAAAGAGTTTCTCGGTACGCTTGAGAGTCGGTTCTCGCCAGGGCACTTAGCGGAGGGAATCGTGTTTCACCATCCACCATCCGGATGGGCGTCGGGCAAAGATAAAGCGCAAGGACTTCCCACGGTAGGACCAACTCAGTGCAGCGATTTTTCCGATGAGCGCAGGCTTCAAAATATCTGAGCAAGTATTCTGGGGCACGAATGGTGCGATAGAGGTCTACATTGAGGCCATCGCCCAGCAAGCAGCCATACGATTTGGGACGGACGATCGCATGGCTGCCTTCTTCCGCGAAGAGCGTGCCGGCTTCTTCATGGGTAAAGTGATCTCCTTAGATACCTTGCTGCTCGACGCGACGAGCTGCAGGCACTTCCTTGAAGTACTCAATGTTGCGACTGAGCAACTATTCGAACGCGACATATTTTCCGAATACGGCCGCGTTTGGCTCTGGGACACCGCGAGAGAGTTGCGCGCGCACGTGTCCGATTGCTTGGCTAGGTTCACTGAACAGTAAGCATCATGCGGCGCGCGCTCGTCCCACGCTCATGCGCCAGTTCACTTTCGCGAATTCATCCGCCGCAACGTGGTGGGACCTCGATTGCTGCTCATCGACGAGGTCGGGTATTTGCCAATGAGCCGGGATCAGGCCAATCTCTTCTTCCAGGTTATTGCCAAGCGTTACGAGAAGGGCGCCATTGTGCTGACCAGCAACTTGTCGTTAGGCCAGTGGGACCAGGCGTTCGCCGGCGACACGACGCTCACGGCGGCGGCGCTACTGGATCGTCTGCTTCACCACTCGCATGTGATACAGATTATTGGCGAAAGTTACCGCCTGAAGGACAAACGCAAAGCCGGCGTGATCAAGCCCCGATCGCTTGTCGCGGCGGAACTTTAGTCGCGCTGCACAGGCATTTGCGGATGTATCCCTCCTAATCCGCCAACCTACTCGAGCCC
>Ga0163163_10004964_pt1 | contig 11452 bp, 5 predicted proteins | sample S65metaG_FD_119766 | JGI IMG/M metagenome (GOLD analysis project Ga0163163, IMG submission 119766) | Switchgrass rhizosphere microbial communities from Kellogg Biological Station, Michigan, USA - S6-5 metaG | ecosystem: Host-associated > Plants > Roots > Rhizosphere > Soil | place: USA: Michigan... | reverse complement strand
TCGGACGCGAATCAGCGGGGGATTGGCATCCGGAAAGATTTCGGTGCCCATTCGCGGCAGGTACACGTAGAGAAGTCCGATCGCGATGGCGAGATAGCCCGCAACCAGCGGCCATCGCAGACGGAGCACGACATCGAGATAACGTCGATAAAACGCTCGCAGGTTTCCGAACAGTCCCTTGCCTTCTTCAACCGGCCGGGAGTGACGCATCAGCCAGGTCGAAAACACGGGAACCAGGCTGCTCGACAGCAGATACGAAGAGATCATCGCGAAACCAACGGCAAGCGAGAGCGGAACGAAAAGTTGTTTCGAAACTCCCGCCATGAAGAAGGATGGAATGAAAACCGCCAGCACGCACAGCATCGCGAGGAATCGCGCGACCGACGTCTGCTGCGATGCTTCGACGACAGCGCGAGCGCGCGATAAGCCGGTTTGCATCTGAGTGTGGATGTTTTCGATGGATACCGTGGCCTCGTCCACAAGAACGCCGACAGCGAGAGCCAGACCTCCGAGGGTCATGATGTTGATCGTCTGCCCCATGGCCCAGAGACAGATTACCGCGGCAAACAGGGCAAACGGTATGTTCATGACGACGATCAATGCGCTGCGCCAGTCGCGCAGGAACAGCAGGACCATGAGTCCGGTCAGCAGCGCTCCCAGCAGGCCTTCGGTTGCCAGGTTCCGAATGGCCGCGGCAACGTATCCGGATTGATCGAATTCCAGGCGGACATCCACGTCGTCCGGTATTGCCTTCTTAAATTCGGGCATCGCGGTTTTGACGCGCTGGATCACAGCCAGTGTCGATGCGTCCGCGCGTTTCGTCACCGGAATGTAAACGGTACGCTTACCATTCACATGGGCGTAGGCGGTGATGATGTCGGTGCCATTTTCAATCGTGCCAATATCGCGGAGATAAACCGTTGTTCCGGAAACCGGCCGTATCGGTGTACTCAGCAATTCGTCAAGATTCCCACCTAGTGTTGCGTTCGTCCGCGCGATCCGATTGGTTTCACCGGTCCACATATTTCCGGAAGGCAGAACGAGAGTCGCGTTACTCACTGCCGTGATCGCTTCTTCAGGAGAAATCTGGTGCTGCTGAAGCTTGTCCGGATCCAGAGTGACAACGATTGCCCGTTGATTGCCGCCGAATGGCGGAGGCGCCGAAACGCCTTCCAGCGTGGCGAACAGCGGACGCACCTGGTTCAGCGCCATGTTCTGCAACTCACCCTGGGTATGGTTGTCGCTGCTGAACACCAGCTGCCCGACGGCGACGCTGCCCGCATCGAATCGCGTCACAAAGGGCGGTACCGTGCCCGGCGGCATGAATGCGCGCGCTCGATTGACGTACCCGATGGTCTCTCCCATCGCCGACGCCATGTCGGTGCCCTGATGGAATACGAGCTTCATCAGCGCGGCGCCTTGAATGCTCTTGCTCTCCACGTGATCGATACCGGTGATGTAGAGGAAGTGATATTCGTAGTAATAGGTGAGGAAACCTTCCATCTGAGCGGCGTCCATTCCGCCGTACGGCTGCGCGACGTATATTGCCGGGTCGCCCACCTGCGGGAAGATATCCACTGGCATGCGCTGTATCGCGAGAACCGAAGCCAGTGCAACCGCAATCAATGCGACGACTACAGTCAGTGGACGGCTAAGCGCGAGAAGTACAAAACGCATGGATCAGCCTTTCCTTCGCCGGTCTCTCACTGGCTGGCGCCAGCGAGAAAGGGTTGAATGTCTCCGTCCGCAGCGGCCACGGCCAGCTGAGCGCGCCATACGCTGAGCCGGGAAAGTGCGTCGTCGATCTGAGACTGCGAGAGCAGTCGCTGTGTATCCGCGACTTCAACAATGGTGCCCAGCCCGGCCTGGTAGCGAGCCGTCGCCTGTTGACTGGCCTCCTGTGCCGCTGAAACCTGAATGGGAGTATTTGCCGCAATCCGCCGTGCTCCTTCAAGCGTCGCAACGGCGGTGTTCCACCGAGCCGTCAGGTCCGAGGTGATCTGCTCATTTCGAGCAGTCTCCACGCGAATGTTTGCGGCCTGTCCGGCTTTGCGTGCGCCATTGGATTTGAAATCGAAAATCGGAAAGGTCACGCTGAACCCCAATGCGTAGTTTTGCGTGCTCGTCGCCAGTCCGTTGAACCCTCCGAGTGTCGTACCGTCGTTGAGGGCTCCTGTGCCGCGCGCAAAAGCGGAACCCTGAAGTGAGAATTTCGGAAAGTACGTTTTTTCCAAAGCCTGGAGTTCCGCTTTCTTCTGCTCGACGACAGCACTTTGCTCGGCAGCAATCGGATTCTTCAGTGGTACCAAAGCCACGGGAGCCTGCTCGTCAGGAAGCGTGAGGAGCTTCGAAGTCACAGTCGTGATTTGTCGGGGGTCTCCCCCCACGAATTGCCCCAGCACCGCACGCGAGACTTCCGCGGCCTGCTGTGCACGTGCAAGCTGCGTCTGCGCGACCGCAAGCTCGGCCTGTGCCCGCGATGCGTCCGCGCCTGGTCGCAACTGGGCATCGACCTGTGCCCGAACGATGCGAGCCAGGACCTGCGATCGATCCACTCCCGCCTGCGCCGCCTGAATGGTCTCCTCGGCGGCAACGAGTGTGAGGTAGGCATCGGCCGTTGCGACGGCAACTTCAAGCTGTGTGCGGCGTGATGACGCTTCGGATCGCGCTTTCGCGGCCGTTGCGGCAGAAACGTTTGCGCTTCGAAGGCCGAAATCAAATGGTTCCCACGTTACCAGGGCTCCGATCGCGCTGCCCCAGACGGATCCCGCACTGTTCGTGCCCAACACCGGCCCGGAAATCGAAGGAATCACACTTTGAGGCAGCAGCAAGCCGAAGACATTGTTTCTTGTTGCGCGATTTATCTGAGCCAGAGTGTCGATGCGCGGCAGGTATGACGTTCGTGCGAGATCGATGGCCGCTGCCGCGGCGTTGATCTGTTCCTGGGAAACGGAAATGGACGGATAGGTCTTCAGCGCGCTTTCTACAGCTTGAGCGATGGTCATCGCTCCGGGATTTGCCTGTTGCGCGTTGATGGATGAAGACAGGGTCAGTACTGCGAAAGCCGCGAGAGTAATACTTAACCGCATTAACGGCCGATGGTGTCACACGAGGGATTAAGGAATCCTGAATGGAAGATGAAAATCCATTCAGAATGTTGTAGGGGCGGTCTATGACCGCCCACGATATCTCGTCTTGAAGGTACTTGGGCGGTCATAGACCGCCCCTACAGCTTCTATTGCCTCCCATCAAGCTGATGAAGCGGAAGTTCTACTCGGAAAATTATTCCTGGTCCGTCGGGACGCCGGAGTGCAATCGTCCCGCCGTACGCCACGCAAATCGATTTCACGATCGCAAGCCCCAGTCCCGTTCCTCCAAGCTGACGGGATCGTGCCTTATCGACTCTGTAGAATCGATCAAAGATCTGTGCCGCCGCTTCCGACGGCACTCCCACTCCCGTATCCGCAACTTCCAGCACAACCTTTCCATCCGTGGCGAAGTTTGAAACCGAAATCGATCCGCCTTTCGGCGTGTACTTGATCGCGTTATCGACAAGATTGACAACGATCTGCTTCAACCGCATTCGGTCGCCCTCAATATCCAGTGGTAGTGTGCTTTCAAAGATCAGCTGCTGATGCTTCTCTTCGGCCAGCAATCGCATCTGCTCTACAGTCGTTCTCGTCATTTCCGAAAAATCAAATCGCGTTCGATCCACCAGGGTTTCGCCCGCTTCCAGCCGCGAGATCTCCAGCAACTGCTCCACGATTCGGGATAGTCTTTCGGCTTCCTCCAGCGCGCTTCGAACAGTTTCGCGCATTTCCGGGAACTGCTCCGCCGCCAGAAGTGCGTTCTCCAGTTCGCCACGGATAATGGCAAGAGGAGTTCGTATCTCATGCGATGCGTCCGCAGAAAATCGATTGATATGGTGAAAAGATTCTTCCAGCCTGCCCATCATGCGGTTCAGCGATTGGGCCAGCTTTTCGATTTCATCCCCCGTCGCCTCAACCGGCAGGCGTTCGTTCAGATTTCGCGACGTGATGCGCTCGGCCTTTGTCGCGATTTCATCCAGCGGACGAACCAATCGGCGCATGATCCCATACCCGCCGCCGATGGCAATACCCAGCATCAAAGGGAAGGCAATGGCCAGAGAGAAAAGTAACTCGTGAAGCACGCTCTCGACTTCGTCGTATGGTGCGCCGGCTTCGATCACGAATCGATTGCCCTTACGATCGATATAGGGATTGCTGTGGATCAGCAGCGGGCTTCCACCCTTCATCTGTTCTTCGCGCCACGGGCGCAGAGAATTCAATCGTTCCGGAGCGATGTGCGAAGGATCGAAGGCGCGATTTTCAGGAATGCCGGACTCATAAAGGAGGCTGCCGTCGCTGCGTGTGACGCGAAGAAATCGGCTGGTGATCCTCGGTGCAAAATGTTCTTCCATTTCCTTGATGACATACTTTTCGCCCGTTTCATCAATGTTCTTCAGCAAAGCTTCACCAATCGTCTGAGCATCCCTGGAAAGGCTTTCACGAAGATTGACCTCCAGAAAATGTTCCAGCGCAAAATAGATGAAGACGGCAAAAAGGACCAGCAGTCCGGCGAGCAGGCTGGCATACCATGCCGTGATTCGAAATCGAACAGACCGGACATTCATGCCGGCTCCTCGTCACTGATCACATATCCGACGCCCCTCACCGTGCGAAGCAGCTTCTGCTCGTCGCCGCCGATCTTTCCCCGAAGGTGACGGACGTACACGTCGACGATATTCGTCGCACCATGAAAACTCTGGTCCCAGACATGATCGAGGATCATGCTGCGCGAGAGCACGCGGCCGGAGTTCGCCATCAGGTATTCCAGCAGGCCGTGTTCCTTTGCCGTGAGTTCAATGCGTTTCCCGCGCCATCGAACCTGTTGCGTCAGACGATCCAGTTCGAGACCGCCGACGCGGAGGACGCCTTCACGTCTCGCGGTGCCGCGGCGCATCAAAGCTTTGACCCGAACCAGAAGCTCCGACATGGCGAAGGGCTTCGTCAAATAATCATCCGCGCCGGCCTCAAAATGCGCGACCTTCACGGTTACCGAATCCCGGGCCGTCAGGATGAGAACCGGCACGTGGGGATTGAATCGGCGGACTCGGCGGAGCACTTCGCTGCCGTCGATTTCAGGTAGGAGGAGGTCCAGGATAATCAAATCGTAGTCGTAGGTTTTCGCAAGCTCCAGTCCGGTTCGCCCGTCGTTGGCCACATCGACACTGAATCGTTCCGCGACGAGAGCGCGCTTCACCAGGCGGGCAAGTTTTTCTTCGTCTTCAACAAGGAGTAGCCGCATTGCAATTTCCGGAGGTTATCGCAGAAGTGGGATTGGGGACAGAAAGGAAATTCGGATTGCGAGTATTCATCCCTCACGAGGCTAATTTGGAATTTGGCGCTCAATTGCCCTCCTGAGTCAGGAGGGCAGCGGGATCGCGAAGCGGATCCCGCGGGGGGAGGTTCCAAAGCCGAAAAGTTTCGGTTTTGGAACCACCCCTCGCACGATCTCGACTACGTCTCGATCATGCGGCCCTCCTGACTCAGGAGGGCAATTATTCTCGCCTGCTTCGTCTTACTGCGGCGCGTTCAGTTTCGCGAGCATCCCTTCGACCTGGGTTCGATCGGCGGCGGATGGATTGTCGACGAGGTATTTGTCGAGCTGGCTGCGAGCCTCGTTCCACTTCTTCTCGCGAATATAAAGGTTGGCCAGAGCCAGGCGTGCGGAGCCGAGGTAGGGCTCGAAAAAGAGCGCCTGATTCAAACTTGCCTCCGCAAGCGCGTCGGAATTCGCTCTGTAGAACAGCACGCCCAGCAGGAAGAATACGCGTGCGTTGCGGGGTTCCAGTTTCGCGGCAACCTGAAGCATGTGGAGCGCGTCGTCGTACATCACTCCCATGACAAACCTTCCTTCTTTTTCGTTCGCTTCGGCTTCCTGGAGATACAGGGTCGCGAGATTCAGCAAAGGAATGGCGGATCTCGGCCTCAAATCTCGAAAAATGTTGTACTGCTGTTCCGCATTGCGGAACTGTCCCATGCGCTGATAGATGGCTCCCAGCATGCTGTGTGCTTCGTAAAACGCCGGGGTCGTCTGCACCAGCGCTTCGAGCAGCCCGATCGATTTTGCAGGTTCACCCTGATGCTCGGCGTTCACGGCCTTCTGAAATTCTTCGAGAGACTTTCTGGGATATGCGCGCGTGAGGTCGGCAATGTCGACGACATAAGAACTCAAGTCAATCGAATCCCCAGCAGTGTCCAGCTTCCGCGCCAGCGTCACTGGCACCGTGACGGTGGCGCCGGCGGTCACTCTCGTGACCCGCGCACTCTCGAATCCCTCAACCCGGATAACGACGTCGAAGATTTCCGGAACGAGATTCAGAAATCGAAACTGTCCATTGCGGTCCGTGAATGTCCGAGCCACGACATGTCCATCGTCGTTGGAAAGCAGAAACACTTCGCATTTGTCCATGGACCGTTGTGTGGAGGTGATGTTCCCCACGATTCCGGCAGGGTAACGCGTCGTTTCAGAATTCGGAGCTGGAATGAAGGAGATGTTGATGGACGGTGGCTGAACAACCGGCGTCTGGCCGACCACGGGGGCTCCGGAAAGAAGCATCAACAACAGCGTGGAGAGAATGCTTTTACTCATGATATTTCTCTGCGAGCCATTCGTCCTTATATAACAAAACACCATGGCTGGATACGATTCTGAGGTGGAAACTGCGAAGGGTGTCGGTATCGGGAAAACGTGAGCCGTTAATTCTGTGTTAATCTTCGCCGATTAGCCCCGCGAAAGGATCGCACGATGTTTATCCCGCACGCTCGGACTCCGATCATCCTGGTTCTGGTGATGGTCTTTTCAATTTCCGCACAACCGCCGCAGTCGGATTCGTTCTATCAGGCGATCCGCAACGACAACCTTTCTCTACTGCGTGAATTGATCAAAGCACAAGGTCCGAATGTCAAGGATGGTGCGGAGCAGATGACGCCGCTGATGTTCGCCGCTGCCTTCGGTAGTCGTGACGCAGTCCGCGTCCTTATCGATTCGGGAGCAGATGTTAACGCGACCAGTAAAGCGGGCATGACGGCGCTTCATCTGGCATGGCGTGATGAAGCGGTGGTTCGGCTCCTGCTGGTTCACGGTGCAAATGTGAATGCCAGATCCAATTTCGAGCTTACGCCACTTATTGTTGCCGCGTCTGCGACAGGTACGGCGGGTGTCATTGCACTGCTGCTGGAAAAGGGAGCGGACGTGAATGCTGCGGAAAAGAGAGGTGTCACACCCTTGATTGCCGCTGCCAGCGTAGGTAATACGGCTGCGGCCAAACTGCTCCTGGAACGGGGTGCAAACGCTGGCGCCTTCGCGAAGGGAGAAGGCCAGAAGACGGCCACGCCGCTGATGGGCGCAGCGCATAACGGGGACGTGGAACTCATACGTCTGTTGCTCGCGCGAAAGGTGGATGTCAACGTGAAGTCTCCGGATAACGACGGGCTTGCCCCCCGGAGCGAGTTGCCAGTTGTTTTCGGAAGTTTCACGGCGCTGCACCTTGCCATTGCAGCCCCAAGCTTGACGGTAGCGAAGATGCTGCTGGATTCAGGTGCCTCGGTCGATGAGCCGGATGTCCGCGGCCTGACGCCTTTGACCTGGGCTATTGCCACCGATCGGCCGGATCCACAGATCGTCCACCTGTTGCTCAACCACGGCGCAGATGTGAAGACCGGCTTAAAGGCCGGGGAAGACGCCGTTGCGTGGGCGAGAAAGTTCAACAACCCGGCGGTCCTTGCGGAACTGAAATTGACTCCGGCCAAAGTTTTTGCGATTGCGCCGTCATTGCGAACGATCGTACAGGCCCGCGAAGCGGTGGAGCGCAGTTTGGTGCCGTTGCGTGCGGGTTCAGCGGGTGTTAAAAGTGTGAGAGGATGCCCGGCCTGTCATGCTCAGCCAATGACGAGTATTGTCGCGGAACTTGCGTCGCGCCGCGGCTGGAACCCGGCTCCGGCGTTGGAGGAGTCCTCAGTTGTCACGAATGCGATGCAAACCAATGCGACGTCCTATCTGCAGGGGCGCGAATTCGGAGGTCTGCCAGATAACTTTCTGTATGGAACTTTCATGATGGCATCGTTGAATATGCCGTCGTCTTCGGCTACGGATGCCTGGGTTTACTATCTGGCTGCCAAGCAACGACAGGCGGGAAACTGGCACGGTATGGCGACGCGCACGCCCATACAGGACGGGGACATCAGCCGCACCACGCTTGCGATTCGGGCGCTCTCGGTCTACGGAATCCCAGCTCGCAAAGCGGAGTTTTCCGGCCGCATCAATAGCGCCGCGGCATGGCTAGCGGCCCAACAGCCTCACAGTACCGAAGAACGCATCATGCAGCTACTGGGTCTCGCCTGGGCCGGAGCGAATCGGCCGCTCCGGGAAACACGCACACGGGAGTTGATGAGGCTGCAACGCTCCGATGGCGGGTGGGGGCAGACACCGAACCTCGTCAGCGATGCCTACGCAACTGGCCAGGTTCTCTATGCTCTTCATGAACTCGGGCAACTCGCCTCAGATCCTGGAATTCAACGTGGGATTGCGTTCCTTCTGCGCACCCAGGCTGAAGATGGCACGTGGCATGTGATGAGCCGGGCCATGAAGATTCAACCGTATTTCGAAAGTGGATTTCCCTACGAGCACGACCAATGGATTTCACAATCCGGAACGGCGTGGGCCGCAATGGCGCTTGCCGTCACCGAAGTTCCTTCAACTGCGGTTCGTAGCGCTTCTCGTTAGGAACGGTCGCAGCCCCACGCGACGAGATCGTTTGTGTGCTGACCGTCGGTCTTCCCACGGATCGAGCCAAGACGCTTCAACCCGTCGGTTCACATCTCCGGGGCTCGTCATTCATACCCTCGGTAGCGGCGGACAAACGATTGCAAGGCTCTCTCGTAATCGCTCACCGTCGTTGATGGCCCTGAGTTTGGGAGTCGATCTGTAGGACGTTCGTCCCGGTCATTACGACCTTTCACCTATACCCACAATTCCGACGGTAGCTTCTAATCGCCGGGTGACCAATGAATGGTCACTTTTCCATCACATCAAGGATGATCAAAATGAAACGTGCCTTCAAAACGAAACTCCCAGTCGGTATGGTTCTTTGCTTTGGGATTCTAGCGTCCGTCATCGGGTCATCGTCGCCGCTGCAGAATCCGAATCCACCACAGAATCCAACTGAAAAGTCCGCAACACTGATTGTCAAACTGAAGCAGGGGTTGTCGGAAGCGGCACGTCAGGCGACAGTCCAGAGGCACGGGGGCACACGGAAGCACTCCTTTTCGCAACTGGACCTGGAAGTGGTGGAAATGCCCGAAGGAAAAGTTGCGGCATTCATCAAGAATGCCAAAGACGATCCGGACCTGGTTCGTGTGGAGGTCAACCATACTAGGAAGCTTCAGAGTCTCCCGTCAGACACTTTGATCGCAGATCAATGGGCACTTCCGAAGATCGGATGGGACCAGGTTTATGGAAACGTCTTCCCTTCATCGACTGCGGAGGTGGCGATATTGGATACCGGCATCGATCCGACGCATCCGGATCTGGTTGGGTCAATCGCCCCTGGCGCATCGATGATTGATGATTCGGCTGGACTGACCGATCCGAATGGTCATGGGACATGGCTCGCCGGAATTGTTGCGGGCCGTACGGATAATGCCGTTGGAATTGCGGGCGTCGCATACTCTCAGGTTCGCGTGCAACCCGTGAAGGTGCTCGATGCCAACGGCGAAGGGCAGGACAGCGACATTATCAACGGAGTCCTCTGGGCTACAGATCACGGTGCCTCCGTCATTCTCATGGCATTCAGCGATACCGGATTCAGCCCCGCCCTGCAGGAGGCGATCGACTATGCCTGGTCCCGGGGTGTCGTTCTGGTTGCTGCGGCAGGAAATGACGCCAGTAACGTTGCAACGTTTCCCGCCGGAGACAAGGGTGTCATTGGTGTGTCGGCGACAGATCCGAACGACGAACTCTCTGTCACCAGTAACTACGGCCCGTCCGTCTTCCTTGCAGCTCCAGGGGTGAGCATCGAGAGCACCTACCTGAACAGCGGATATGTCACCTTTAGCGGAACATCTGCTTCAGCCGCAATCGTTGCCGGCACGGCAGCAATGATGCGCGCCATCGATCCGACTTTGGCGAATGGAGTCGTTGTCAGCCGTATGGCGCGCTCCGCCGATCCTGCCGGAACACTGGAACAATCCGGCAATGGCCGCGTGAACATGGCGCGGGCAATTGCAGACTCCAGCATCGATGAAATCGAACCGCTTGGAGCTCCGCCTGTGGGCGGCGCCGGCCCGTTTGTGGGGCCATATCGTGCAGCGGCATCGAACCTGACCAGTGTGACTGTCACCGCGCAGTCAGGCGTACTCACGTATGGGACCAGTGGCAGCGTCAATTACACTGTAACGGTAAATCGGAACGGAAACGGAAACCTCGACGTAACTCTTGGTACCACATCACTTCCTCCAGGAACGACCTCGTCATTTTCTCCCAGCATTTCGTTTACTGGAGGTACGCCCACGTCCAAGACTTCCACGTTAACGATTACAACCGGTAGTACCACACCTGCAGGTTCGAATGCGTTTACAGTAACGGCCTCAGGTGGAGGCGATACAAAAACGGGCCCTGGATCGCTCGTCATTGCAGCAAAGCCTGTAAGCGGTAGCTTTACGGTTTCGAGCAAGACCTATGATGGCAATACTTCCGGAGCGGTCCTGACTCGGTCACTCAGTGGGGTATTTGCCGGTGATGCGTCCAACGTCAGTCTAACAGGAGGCACAGCGGCATTTGTCGACGCAAGCGCTGCAAATGATAAGACCGTCACTCTGTCAGGCGCGACGCTTACCGGGACAGCGGCAGGTAACTATTCACTGACATCAGTAAATCCAGCGACAGCGAACATTACCCCCTTGGGTATCATCGGAAAGTTCACCGCCTCAAACAAGACCTTTGACGCAACGAACTCGGCGAGCGTTCTGACGCGTTCGCTTCAAGGTGTTCTTTCTGGGGATGTGAGCAATGTCAGCCTCATTGGGGGTACGGCAACGTTTGCCGACTCGAGTGTTGGTACCGGTAAAGTCGTGACTTTGGCGGACGCGATCCTTTCTGGGACGGCTTCGGCAAACTACAGCCTGACTTCAGTAAACACGGCGACCGCAGACATTACGAAGGCGAATGCCACAATCAGTGTGACACCGTACAGCCTGACATATGACAACACATCCCACACCGCAACGGGGACAGCAAGCGGTGTCGCTGGAGCGAACCTGAGTGGACAATTGACGTTGACTGGAACGATGCACACCAACGCGGGGGATTATCCGGCCGATGCCTGGAGCTTTGCCGGTGGCACCAATTACAACGATGCAAACGGCACAGT
>Ga0163163_10004962_pt1 | contig 11453 bp, 8 predicted proteins | sample S65metaG_FD_119766 | JGI IMG/M metagenome (GOLD analysis project Ga0163163, IMG submission 119766) | Switchgrass rhizosphere microbial communities from Kellogg Biological Station, Michigan, USA - S6-5 metaG | ecosystem: Host-associated > Plants > Roots > Rhizosphere > Soil | place: USA: Michigan... | reverse complement strand
TAGATCGACGAACAGCCCGTGGCGTTCGCCACGAGGGCGCGATCGCCAAACAGTTGCGTGAGCAGCTTGATATACGGCGTTTCACCGCACCCGGCGCACGCCCCCGAGTACTCGAACAACGGCTCGTGGAACTGGGAGGTCTTGTGATCGACTTTCGGCAGATCGACGCGCGCCATCTCGGGCAGATCGAGAAAGAAGGCGTAGTTGTCCCGCTCGGCGGCGCGCAGCGGAGCTTGCGGGTGCATGTCGATCGCTTTGTGCCGGGGATTCGTCCGGTCTTTGGCCGGGCAGACGTTCACGCACAGATTGCAGCCGGTGCAGTCTTCGGGTGCCACCTGAATCGTGTACGCCTGCGCCTTGAACTCGATCGCTTTATAGGGGACGGACTTGAACGTCGGCGGCGCGTCTGTCAGCCGGCCATCGTCGTACACCTTGGCGCGGATGGCCGCATGCGGACACACCAGGACGCATTGATTGCACTGAATGCACACCGCCTGGTCCCACACCGGAATGTCCAGCGCGAGATTCCGCTTCTCCCATTTCGCGGTGCCAACCGGCCACGTGCCATCGACAGGAAACACGCTCACCGGCAGCAGGTCGCCTTTCCCCGCCAGGATCATCGCCGTCACCCGCTGCACGAAGTCCGGCGCCAGCGCCGACACCAGCGGCGGGCGGGCATGGGTCGCGGTCACGCGCGATGGGATCGCCACCTCCTGCAAGTGGGCGAGCGTCGCATCGACGGCGTCGAAGTTGCGCTTCACCACCTCCGCACCGCGCTTGCTGTAGGTCTTTTCGATCGCATGCTTGATCTGCGCGATCGCTTGATCACGCGGCAGGACGCCGGAGATGGCGAAGAAACAGGTCTGCATCACTGTATTGATCCGCCCGCCCATACCCACCTCGCGCGCGACGGCCGACGCATCGATGGTGTAAAAGCGAATGCGCTTGTCGATGAGCTGCTCCTGTGCCTCGCGCGGCAAACAGGTCCAGACCTGGTCGGCCGTGTAGGGCGCATTCAGGAGGAAGACGCCTCCCTCCTGCACGTGCTCGAGCACGTCGATACGTTCCAGGAACTCGAACTGATGGCAGGCGACAAACCGGGCCTTCTGGATGAGATAGGCCGACCGGATCGGACGAGGGCTCGTTCGCAGGTGCGAGACCGTCGTCGCACCCGATTTCTTGGAGTCGTACACGAAGTAGCCCTGCACGTACAGGTCGGTCTCTTCCCCGATGATCTTGATCGAATTCTTGTTCGCGCCCACGGTGCCGTCGGCGCCAAGGCCATAGAACAACGCCGTCGTGACGTCGGCCGCCTCGGTCTCGAATCGGTCGTCGTACGCGAGCGAGGTGTGCGTCACATCGTCCATGATGCCGACCGTGAAGTGGTTCTTCGGACGGTCCTGGGCAAGCGTCTCGAAAACCGCCTTCACCATCGCCGGCGTGAACTCTTTGGACGCCAGGCCGTAGCGGCCACCGACGACCAGCGGCTCGGTCGCGAAGGTGGACCAGCCCTCTGCGCGCGCCTCGGCCAGCGCCGTGACCACATCCTGATACAGCGGCTCGCCCACCGCGCCGGGCTCCTTCGTGCGGTCCATCACCGCAATCGCCCTAACCGACCGGGGCAGCTCGCGCAGAAACGCCGCGATCGAGAACGGCCGAAAGAGGTGTACGTTCAGCACGCCCACCTTCTCGCCACGAGCCACGAGCGCGTCGACCGTATCGTGGACGGTGTCGGCGCCGGACCCCATGATCACCACGACTCTTTCGGCCTCGGGATGGCCCGTGTACTCGAACAAACCGTACCGTCGGCCGGTGAGCGCCGCAAAGCGCGCCATCAGCTGTTCAACGATGTCCGGACAGCCGCGATAGAAGAGATTCGCCGCCTCGCGCGCCTGGAAGAAAGTGTCGGGGTTCTGCGCCGTTCCGCGCAGCACGGGGTGGTCCGGGGTGAGCGCCCGCCTGCGGTGAGCCGCCACCTGGTCCTCGGACAACAAGGCCCTCAGGTCGTCGTCGGCCAGCTCGCGAATCTTCGACACTTCGTGCGACGTCCGAAAGCCGTCAAAAAAGTGCATGAACGGCACGCGGGACTCGAGCGTCGCCGCGTGGGCGATCGCCGCGAAGTCGTGCGCTTCCTGCACGCACGAGGCGCTGAGCATGGCGAAGCCGGTGGTGCGGCACGCCATGACGTCGGAGTGATCGCCGAAGATCGACAAGGCGTGGGTGGCGATGGTCCGCGCCGCCACGTGCATCGTGAAAGGAGTCAGCTCTCCCGCGATCTTGAACATATTCGGGATCATCAAGAGCAGCCCTTGCGACGCCGTGAACGTGGTCGCCAGGGCGCCCGCCTGCAGGGCGCCGTGCACCGCTCCAGCGGCGCCCGCTTCCGACTGCATTTCGACAACGTCCGGGACGTTGCCCCAGAGGTTGCGTCGGCCCTGATTCGACCATTCGTCGGCGAGCTCGCCCATCGCCGACGACGGCGTGATGGGATAGATGGCGATCACGTCGCTCACGCGATGCGCCACAGACGCCGCCGCCTCGTTGCCGTCCACCGTGATCGTTCGTGGTTCGGTCATGACGTCTTCTTGAAATAATGCGCGACCTTCTGGCCGGCTTCGTCGGTGTAGTAGACAACGACCTTGGTCGCATCATGTGAGCCCGAGACCTCATCCAGACCTCGCCACGCCTCTGCCGCCACGGTCGGGGTGAGTTGCATCACTTCCTGCTGGCCGTTGGCGTATTTGATGGTGATCCGCCTGCCGCGGCGATCGATGTCCGCCGCCACGCCTTCGGTCGTCTGCAGTCCCTTGTCGCCGACCCGATCGATTTCGAGCGCCGTCTCTTCAGCATTCGTCACCGCGTAATGCACCACGACGGTCGTGCCCTCCTCGAGGCCCACGAAGGCGTCAACTCCGGGACCCTTTCCGCCATGGAGCACGAGATCCCTGGTGAAATGGATCATGTGTTCCACGCCGTCCCTCGTTCTCACAACCACAACACGGAGGGCGGCGTATACCTTGTCGGTCGTCCCTTCGAGTGCTATCGTGCCGCGGACGGGCGGTGGACTCTGTCCCGCGAGAGTGACCGAGGTCACGAGGAGGCACGCGACGAGGAAACCGGTACGTGAAGCCATCTGTTCTCTCCATCGAGTTCCCGCCAGGTCGCCTTTGCTCTCTGCGCCTCGCGTGTTCCGCGTTCCGAACCAGCAGTCGACATCGCTACGCTCCTGAGCAAGCCAGATGCCGCTGCGCCGAACCGGTCAAGCCGCTGAAAGAGCTCGATTCTGCCCGTAGAACGCAGGGACTCTTGGGTGATCGACGATGAGCGCTGGAGTTTCCGCACCAGGTGCGGAAAAGTTCACGAACCGGAATCCGATGACATTTGTGATCGTGCTCTGGCGTGTCGGACGCGAGGGACGCTAACGGCGCACGATTTCAAGCATCTCCACATGCCGCCGGGACAGCGTTCAGTCGAGCGAGTACGGGCCCTTGGCACCCTACCGCCTGATCGTCGAACCGCAGGGGACGCGCTGATGGCTCACAGATTGCTCTGCAGTGGAGCGTTTGGGACTTCCAAGCAACAGATTGAAGGCATCTGGTCGTTCGAATGCCGCTGTTCTCCCGCAAGGGTGGGAGCCTCGGCGACGGTCTCGTCGAAAGAGCGACTGTTCAGGAGTTGTCATATGGGCGCAGATCTCACGACAACCAATGTCTTGCTCGGTATCATGGCCACGGTCAGCGTGCTCGAGGCTGCCGCCGTTCTCGCCGTCGTCTCCGGCGTCCTGCTCATCCTTCGCCGGGTGGACCAGGTCGTGTCCAGCATCGAGGATCGGCAGATCGCTCCCGCGATGCTGCGCGTCGATGCGATCCTGGACGACGTGAAGAGCGTGACCGCAACGGTCAGGGAACGCGCCGGGCATATGGACTGGTTGGTGGACTGGCTGCTCAAGACCCTCGATCGCCGGCGCAATCCTGCTCACCCCACGGCGTCGACGAGAGTCATGTGAGCGCTGCCTTGCGCGCGTCCGCTTCGCACCGAAACGCATGACTACCTGAGCAATGGCCAACGAGAATCGAGGCGCGGCGATCCGGATATGCGCCGCGTCTTCCGACCATCATCAGGCGTACGGCGGCACCGCTCTGCGGCTGATACGGTGGAAGCGAGATGGTTGACGCTTTCTGGCTCTCCGGTCTCGCCGTGGCTGCACTCGGCGGTGCGTGCGTCGGCGTGGAGCGTCAGCGCTCCGGCCATGCGTCCGGCGACCGGGCGCGCTTCGGCGGCGTACGGACGTTCACCATGATTGGCGGCGTGGCCGGCATCGCCGGCCACTTGTCGTCACTTGGCGCAACCGCGGTCGCGGCGCTGCTGATCGCGTCCGTCAGCGCACTCGTGATCGCCGGCTACGTCGCGGCGAGCCGGCGCGACGTCGATGCCACCACCGAGGTCGCCGCCATGGTGGTCATCGCGGCGGGCCTGCTCGCCGGCCGAGGCGAGATCGCGCTCGCGAGCGCGGTGATCGCCATCACCACATTGCTGCTGATCGAAAAATCGCGGCTCCACACGCTCGTCGCGCAGATTGATGACGCCGAGTTGAAGGCCGCCGCGCGCTTCGGCGTGATGGCGGTCGTGATCCTGCCGCTGCTGCCGGCAGGCCCGTACGGACCGTTCGGCGGCATTCGGCCGCGGGTGCTCTGGATCCTGGTGTTGTTCTTCTCCGGCGTCAGCTTCGCCGGCTACCTGGCGCAGCGGCTGGCGGGACAAACTCGCGGTTATCCGCTCGCCGGCCTGCTCGGCGGCATGGTGTCATCGACCAGCGTGACGTTGACGTACGCGTCGCTCAGCCATCGCCAGGCGGAGCTGTCCGGGGCGCTGGGGGTCGGCACGATTGCGGCGTGCACAATGCTGTTCCCGCGAGTGCTCGTCGCGACTGCGGTGCTGAATCGCCACGTCGCCATGGCACTCGCCCCGCTGCTCGCCGCACCATTTGCGGTGGGTGCCGGTGCGCTGCTCGTCTACTGGAGGAGGAACGACACATCGACCTCCGCCGAAAGTCCTCGCAATCCCTTGCAGCTGATGCCGGCGCTACAGATGGCTGCGGTCTTCCAGGCCGTGCTGTGGGTGACGTCCTGGGTGCAGCGCGCCATCGGCGATGGCGGACTCGTCGCATCGGCTGCGGTCCTTGGCCTGACCGACGTCGACGCGCTGACGGTGTCGATGGTCAATAGCGCGAACGCCGGCACCGCGGCGACGGTGGCCGGCACCGCGATCGCGATCGGCGTGCTCACGAACTGCGTTACGAAGCTCGCGCTCGCGATCACGTTCGGCGCCCCGGGGTTCCGTCGCGTCGCCGCCCCGACGCTCGCCTCCATGATTGTCTGCCTCGCTGGCGGGCTGCTGCTTCGCTAGTGCCCACGCGAGAACCGACGGCGATTCACGGTCAATTCCGGTGCCACCACTTCAGCACGCGTAACGCGCGCAACGTGTGCCAGCGACTCGGCCCACCGACGCGTTCCAGCTGAAAGTATGTCTTACCGTTGTAGGCATGCTGCAGGGACCATCGACCATCGTCACGACGGCGGGTTCGGACCATGTCGATCGCTTCTGAGAGGCGCGAGTCGCGGGGCGCATCGACCTCCTGGAAATGATCGAGTGCGCGCAGGATGTCGTAGTGCCAACGGGGCGGGAAGACAAATCGGGTGAACTCGGTCTTGATGATATGGCCGGTCCGGTGCGACTGGCTTCACAGGCACCTCGCTCTAATGAAATCTGAGCTCAGACGCCCGCACGATGTCCATGGTGATCAATACATGGCGTGGACAGCACGCATCCTCCCGAACTTCACAGCCCGTAGGCGCTCAGCTGTCGCCGATTCTGAGCATGATCAGCAGCATTCGACACGGCTCGGATGCGTCCAGAGCGTGCGGGACACCCGCAGGCATGCGGACGATGGTTCCAGGCGTGGCTCGAACCGCGGTACCGCCGATCGTGAGAGTCAATGCACCATCGAGTACCAGCACGAACGCCTCGAAGGGCGAAGAGTGCTCGGTCAGACCCTGACCTTCATCGAATGCAAACAGCGTCACGTTGGCGCCGCCGGCCTTCGCAAGGATGCGGCTGGCGATGCCTTGGGTGGTCGGCGTGATGAGTGTCTCCAACGGCAATGCCTCGCCTGGTGGAAGGTGCGATGCGGCCGACATGGGCACGTCCTCTCATTGAAATGGTTGGCGCCACCGTTCGTGTGCCAACCCTGACGCTTCGTCACTCAACCAAATTCGAGGCCTCAACGCGAGACCCGCTCCATGCGCCAGACAGAGCGGAGGAGCCCGACGTTCAACGCGCATGCCACCAGACTGACTAGCGCCGCCGGCACAATGACCCGCTGGTCGCCTCCGAGGTACGCGTTCATGGTCGCGGTGAGCAGCCACAGCTGCAGCACCATGATGACGATCACGAACGCGAGCATGCCGAAGATGATCGTCGTGCGTTGGTCGCGGGAAAACGGTCGCACCATCGCCATGGCTAGATCGTCCTCACCTCAACGCCTGTGGCGTAGATGTCCTGGCCTCTCACTTCGAGCGTAACGCGCGGCAGTGGCCGCCGCGGCGGGCCCGCCGTCGGGCTTCCCGATCGCAAGTCGAAAGACCCCTCGTGACACGGGCAGCGCAGCACGCCCTTCTCGGGTTCGGGAATGACGGCGCACGACAGGTGCGTGCACTTCTGGCTGTAGGCCAGGAGCTCGCGCTCAGAACGGCGAATGAGCACGCAGTTGTCCAGCTCGCCCGGGTACTGGAACACGAGTGACCCGCCCGATGGAATCTCGCTCAGGCTGGCGACGCGGCGCGCCGGAGGGAGTCCGCTTCGCCGGCGCAGCCAGTTCAGACCGACAATCCAGAACTGGCCCACCGTCAGCGCCACACTGGTCAGCACCAAGAACTTCATGAAATCGCGGCGCTCGACGTACTGATCCTGGGGCCAATCGATTGGGAAGTCTTCGCGCCACGCCGGTTGTTGATCGTCCGGACTGCGATTGGGGGCGGTCGTCATCGACTCGCGCTCCCGGCCGCGCAGGTAGATGTTCACCGGGGCGGTGCCCGTCAGCCCCTCGCGCCCTGGCGAATTGATCAACGCGTCGAGCGCCCCCGAGGAACCAACCGGTGGCTCGGCCACGTTAGACCTCCACTTCCGCAAACGGATCGTCGCTCGGCACGTCGACGGCGGCTCCGCTGGTCGAGGGAATCACCTTGAGACTCACCGCCCGGCTGGACGCGTGCTCGCTCATGGCCGCCGTCACATCGACATACGCCGCGCGGCTGACCAACGCTCTGGGCGCCATCATGTACACCTGTGTGGTGATGGTCTGTTGGCCGAATTGAAACTGATTCACCGGCACCGACATCGGCCGCAGGTGCTCAATCTCTTCACGGGTACCGAAGAAGAGGGCCTGGCTGGGGCAGACCGTCGCGCACATCGGCTTCTTACCGACGCTCGTCCGGTCGTAGCACATATCGCACTTCATCATGATCTTGCGGTCTTCGTAGAGCTCCGGTACGCCGAACGGGCAGGCCACCACGCAATTGCCGCAGGCGATGCATCGCGGCTTGCGTGCCGACTGCACGATCCCGTCCCCCGTCCGCTTGATCGCGTCCGCCGGACAGACCTCCGCGCACGTGGGCTGCTCGCAGTGCATACAGACCACCGGCACCGTCTGCACGCTCTCGGCTCGATCGACGTACTCGAGATGGATCATCGACTTCCCGCGGTGGGTATCGCATTCCGTGCAGGCCTGCAGACACGACTGGCAGCCGATACAGCGGTTCGGATCGATGAAGAAGTGCAGGGTGTCGGGTTTGGCCATGACGAGGTCCCCTACTGCTGCGGCTCCAGTTGCGTCGCGTAGTCGGGCGGCGCGTCCGCCCTGCGCACCCGGCATCCGCACACCTTGTATTGCGGAATCTTGCTGACCGGATCCTGCGCGGCGACGGTCAGCTGGTTCGCGGCCTTCCGGCCGGGCCAGTGATAGGGAATGAAAATCGTATCGGGGCGAATCGTGGTCACGACCTGCGCTTTCAACGTGATGTGGCCTCGACGCGTCTCGGCGGTGGCCCAGTCGCCCTCGGCGATCCCGAGCTTGGCCGCCAGTCGAGGATGCAGTTCGAGCCGCGGCTCGGGGTACTGCTTCACAAGGGGGCCAATCCGGCGGGTTTGCGTGCCGGAGAGGAATTGGCTCACGACCCGGCCGGTCGTGAGAAAAATCGGATAGTCGGGACTCGCGTCATCCACAGGCGGCCGATATTCCGCCACATTGAACCGGGCGCGCCCGTCCGGAAAATAGAACGGACCCAACCCCTTGGCTATCGGGTTGTAGCTGCCCTGCTCGAACAGCCGTGGCGTGCCTTCATGATCGGGCGTCGGTGCACCGGTTTCCGGATCCTCGCTGTAGCACGGCCAGAAGACGCCCATCTGTCGTTCAATCTTCTCGTAGGTCACACCCGAGTAGTCGGCAACGCCGCCCTTGCTTGCCACACGCAGTTCCTCGAAGATTTCGCGGGGATTCGCAAACATGAACCCGTGCGGACGCCCGAGGGCCGCGGCGATATCCTGGATGATGCGCCAGTCCTCGCGGGCCTCGCCCGGGCAGTCCACGGCCTTGTTCACCTTGATGATTCTCCCCTCGACCTGCGTGACCGTCCCTTCGTCTTCCTCGTGGAGGCTGCCCGGGAGCACGATGTCCGCGTGGCGCGCGGTGTCGTTCAGGAAGAAGTCGATGGCCGTGAAGAATTCGAGCTTCTCGAGGCAGCGCGTGACGAACGTGTTGTCCGGCAGCGATACCTTGGGGTTGAAACAGATCGTCAGCAGTCCCTTGATTTCTCCCGCGTCGATCTTGCGGAACAGTTCGTAGGCATCGACGCCGGGGCCGGGAATCTCCCGCTCGTCGACCTGCCACACGCCGGCGATGTACTTGCGATGCTCGGGGTTGCTGATGTCGCGCCAGCCGGGGAGTTGATCGCACTTCTGTCCGTGCTCGCGGCCGCCCTGGCCGTTGGCCTGACCCACAATCGTGCCGTATCCGCTCTTGGGCTTGCCAATGCGGCCCGACGCGAGCACCAGGTTGATCGTGCCGAGCGAGTTCTGCACGCCGTTTGAATGATGCTCGATCCCTCGCGCATGGAAGAGAAAGCTCGACCGGGCAGTGCCCCACATCTCGGCGGCCTGCTCGATCGCACGCGGTGGCACACCGGTGACGTCTGCCGTCTGCGCGAGCGTCCATTGACGGCAGTACTCGGCCACCGCTTCGAATCCGGTCGTGTGATCGGCGATGAAGGCGTGATCCAGCCAGCCGCGCTCAATCATGATTTGGAGCACGCCCGCAAACAGCGCCGCGTCCCGTCCAGGCTTCACGGGAAGGTACAAGTCGCAGGTACGTGCCACTGGCGTGATCCGGGGGTCCTGCACGATGATCTGCGCCCCTTGCTCACGCGCCTGCCAGATGTAGTTGGTCGTGATCGGCGAACATTCCGCCACGTTCGAACCGGCGACCCAGATGACTCCGGTCCCGACCATGTCGGACCACGGATTGGTCGTGCGGTCGATGCCGAAGGCCTTCTTGTTGGCCGCGCCGGCGCTCACCATGCACAAGCGGCCGTTGTAGTCGATGTGCGGCGTCTTGAGACAGACTCGCGCAAACTTGCCGAGGAGGTACGTCTTCTCGGTCGTCAGGCTGGCGCCGCCGAGCACCGCGACCGAGCCAGGCCCATGTGTCTGCTGCAGACGTGAGATATGCGCGGCGACCTCGGCCACCGCCGCGCCATAGGGCATGTCGGAGAAGCCAGACCGCGCCGTTGTGTCGCGGCGCTGTGCCGACAACAAGCGGTCCGGATGCGAGCCCTGCAGGTAGCGCTTCACGCCCTTCGGACACAGCATGCCGCGGTTGAACGGGAAATCCTCCCACGGCTCGAAGCCGATGACTTCGTTGTTGCGTACCTTGAGCTGGATGCCGCACTGCTGTCCGCAGAAGCAGCAGTGCGTCTTCACGAGCCGCTCCGGATCGACGCTCGTCGAGGCGCTCGCCGCCATCGTCCCGGACAGGTGCGGGCCGAACCGGTCGATGATCGCGCGTTCGTCGGCAGGTAGCGTGGCCATCGTCAGGGCATCCTCTCAACCGAGGCGGTCGACTCACCATCCGCGCCGGCATTCAAATGCGTGCGCCACAGCGCCCCTTGAGACAATCCAAAGAGCGCCCGCCGGCACTTCGGGCAGATTTCTTGGTAGTGACCGCCGTTGGGCAGCTCGTACGCAAATCCGAGCTCGTGCTCGACGATGGCGAGATCGCGCACCATCATCGCCGAGGCGTACGGCTGCTGACAGCGACGGCAAAGCGCTTGCTCGCCGGCTGCGCCGGCATCGGTGTAGAAGCCGACACCGAGTTGCGCCGGGCGCTGGAACACGTGAAACAGTTTGCCGAAGGGGAGCCAGAGCAGCGTGACGATCACGGTCACGGCGTGAAGAATGGCGAGAAAATCGTACGCATAGCCCTTCATCCACGTATAGCTGGCCGTCAGCATCAGACCGGTCACGCTGATCGAGAACAAGAGCAGCAGCGGCAGAATGTCCTGTCCAAACTGTTGCACCGCGACGGCGCCGTGGTCGATCATGCGGCGGCGAAAGGCGAGCATCACGCCGGCAATGACGAGCAGCGCGGACCAAACCAGCCCATGAAACACGACGAAGGCGACGACCGAGTCGACCGGGAAGTCTTGTACCGCGATGCCGAAGACGAACGTGCGGTACAGATGCAGATTGCCGGGCACGGTCTCGAAGTGAATCCAACCCCACACCAGGGGGAAGGTGACGGCTGCTGCCAGGACGCAGCCCCACATGATCAGCCAATGGGCCAGGCCACGCAGCAGGCCTCGCCGAAAGATGTAGCGATTGGCCGCGAATTCCACGACCGCGCGTCGTCCGAGCGAGAGGGCGTTGGTGCCAAACGCGCGCCCTGAGAAGAACGCCTGCCATCCCCTGCGCCAGTACATTCGCGTCGGAGGACGGTTGAGCCACATGCTGTAGCGGTAGGAGATGCCAAACACAGCGAACAATGTCGCGAAGGTGTAGCTGACGAGGGCGGCATCGAAATGCTCGAGCCGTCGCGAACCCACCACGATCGCGATGGCCAGCGCACCAGTCGAGAGTGCGGCCCAGGCGCCGGCGCGGACCCGCTCGAGCGTCCGGCGCGCGGCCGGCGAGAGCGACTGTGTCCAGGCCACGTCGGCCGGTTTGAAGACGCGCTGGTTCGCAAAGCGCAAGGACAGCGCCGTGGCGGATAGAAGAAGGAATCCGGGCCACAGCACGCCGAGCCGATCGCGAAACACGCCAAGCAGCAGCGGCGGAAAGAATCCGCCGAGCCCGCCAAGCGCGCCGACAAGGCCGGTCACCGTGCCGGTATCGCGCGGAAACCG
>Ga0163163_10004961_pt1 | contig 11454 bp, 10 predicted proteins | sample S65metaG_FD_119766 | JGI IMG/M metagenome (GOLD analysis project Ga0163163, IMG submission 119766) | Switchgrass rhizosphere microbial communities from Kellogg Biological Station, Michigan, USA - S6-5 metaG | ecosystem: Host-associated > Plants > Roots > Rhizosphere > Soil | place: USA... | reverse complement strand
CAGTCGGGTTGTATGACGGCACATAAACCACCTGCGGGTTTGCCTGTTCGATCACAATGACTTCTTTGCTCTCGATGGTCTGGGTTTCGACTTTCTGCTGCTGGTTCGAAGCCAACGCGCCGGCACTCTTCGCCTTGTTGCGCATGCGCTGAATCGAATCCATCACGTCTTTTTGTTGCGCGAGAAACGCGTTGCCCAGATCGGTGGTCCATTGGATGTCGTCAGCCAAACGTTTCACGACGTCGGGCAAAGCGGCCATTGCCTGAATACTCGGATCCCACGGTTGTTTTTTGACCGCCTCCGCTAACTTCTTCTGGTCTTTGCCGAGATCCGGGTGTTTCTCGAGCCATTGCTGGAGCTGAATGATCTCCAGCGGATAAGTCGACGCAACCAATGTCTGACTAAGCAGGTTGTCCGGATAGAGGGCAATCGGCGCCACCAGAGAATCAAGTTGCTCGGCAGGGATCGTCACTGCTGCGTCTTCAACAGCGACTGGTTGTAGGGGCCGCGCGAACAGCAATGCCTGCCCCGGCGTCAGCACCAGCGTGCAAGTCATTGCTATCACGCACTTCGTTAGTCGTTGCGTTGTCAAAATATTCGGTTTCATCTCAAACCTCCGCTACCAGTGGAACTGGTCTTGATGTTTGCCTGTTCCCAGCTCCGCACTTTGCGCCTTGCCTCGTCGAAGAGCCGCTCATAATTTCCCTTGCGCACTTTCTCGCTTGCTTCTTTGCTCAGCAGCTTCCAAAAAGGTTCGTATTGGTTGTAGACCCGCAAATACTTTTGCTGATCTGTTGGGGCGACCTCGTCTGTGCCAAATAAAAATCGCTCGGGATGTTGATTCACCATCGCCGCTGCGTTTTTGGTGGACTCAGGCGTGGCCACGATGTACTTCGCCACTTCGTCCCACGAGATATCGAAATAGATGTGACTCATCTGTGGATCGCGAATGATGTCTTCGACGATCGCGGCCTGATCTTTCACCGGACGAATGATCCGGCCGACGCCGATGTGGGCCCAGATGATTGTTGTCTTTGGGTGACGTTTGAATAAGGCCTTGATCTGCTGCGCGTAGGCAGGTTCTGAACCGGGCTTAGCAAACGGAACGTCAACGTCGCAGTGAATCAACACCAGCAAGCCGGCTTCAGCCGCGAAGTCGAGTAGACGATCGAGTGCCTGGTCCTGAAGACTCGCCACTTCGCCGGCGATCTTCGCCGAGACAAACTCTTTGTGGATCGTGAACTCGCCGATTCCGCTAAACACCCCCGGAAAAGTACGCAGCACGCGTCGAATATGATCCGCGGCGTACATGTCGGTCGGATTGAACCCGGTGATCATCGGATCGAAGCGTGCTTGTTCTTCCTTCGACAGCGACTTGTAGGCCATCGCGATCGATGCGTCAGTGAAAGAGTAGTAATAAAGCGGGGCATCGGAATTCAGGTAGTAAGTTGGACCACGATCGCCGTCGACGCGATACGACCACTGTTGCTGCAAGGGAATTCCAAACAGCGCAACTCGCCCGACCTTGTCACCCATCGTATTCAGGAAGTCGTGTATGTCGACGCCTTCCTGAATGTAGTTGGTGAGATGGAAGTGACTGTCGTTGAAGAGATAGTCATTAGCCTGTGCTTTAACGTTGCGCGACGAAAGCAGTAGCACAACGACAATCAGAAGACTCACGCAAAGGCGCAGCGGCACAAAGTACGTATCGCCCCCACTGTGTACTATTTGCGCTTTTGCGCCTTTGCGTAAGAACTTGCTCATGATTAGAACGCGAGCTCCATGCTCGAGTGGAAAATCCAACCCCTGCCGCCGATCGGATAAGGAACAGACGTGTAACCGACCGGAGATCGGTAAACGTAAAGAGCTTCGTTGTTCCACCGCACTACCTTGTTGTTGAACGGGAAGAAATTTGCTCCAGCGCGAAAATCGCGGGGCTGCCCGTACTGCCCAAAGATCTTGGAGAAACCCATGTAAGCCTGAAGCTTTTTAGGGACGACCATCGCAGAGCCCTGGATCTGGAAAGCATGATCGAACAACGTCGAGGGCACTAAGGCGAGTGCTTCGGGTGTCGGACTAGTGGTGAATTTGAAATCGTCGAGCCAGCGCCAGAAGTACTCACCTTCAAGCGCAAATCCGCGATACTTGAAACCACCATCGACCGTCGTCATCCGGTAGCGTGCGTCAGTGATCGTTACTCCGGGAGCGAACAAGTTGGGCGTGAAGATCACAGTTCCATCTGACAGCCGGAGCTGAGTGTTTTCAAACTGCTCCGAGTCAGGCTGGCTCTCCTTGTTCTCATTGCTGCGGCTGAAGTGGACCGCGAGGCGAGTTGAAAACCGCTCGTGGTGTTCGAAGTCTCCCCAGCCTTGCCCGCTGAAACCTTTTTCGAAATCTCCGGTGGGAAACCAAATCAGCGCGCTCGATACTGTGTTTAGGCCGTTGTCGATGCGGGAGGCGGGCACGCCGAGCGTGCTCATATTGTTGCCGACCATGACCTGATACTTAAGCCTGTCAGTCACATTACCGTGGCCCAAAGACCCGACGTATACGACGGCCTCATGAATTCGTCTGCGATGTGACGACTATCGACATTCAGCCAAAATGGGAAATTGCCTTCGACGCTCCGTGTGCCCGGTAACGATCGGATACCGCCACCCAGCGTGAAATATTTGTTGAAGGTGTATTGGAGATTTCCGGCGAGTACGACCTGAGCACCCTGTCCCTGATTTGCGTTTGAAGTCCAGGCGTACAGGAAGTAACGCATCTTCGGATTCATAATCCAGCCGAGAAACTTGATCTGAAGCTTCAGCAGCTGCATGTCCTGACGCCTTTGAATGTTTTTTGTGTTACCGAATGAGTCGGTGTAGGTTGGGTCAAGGCCGAGTTGGTTTAGATAGCGAACGTAGCTGTAGATGCTGACGTTCATGTCACCATACTCGGTATTGACCACTCTGAAACCGAGGTTGGGCGTGTACCGGCCGTCAAACTTATCATCGTCATCCTGCCCGGCTGGTTTCTCTTCAACCGGAGCTGGTGACTCTGAGTTTGGCGACGGCTCTGCCGGAAGTGGTTGTGGTGCTGTACTCGGCGCCGCGGCGGCGACGACTGGAGCAGACTTCTCCGTCCCGCCCTGGGCAGCTTCCAGTTTTTCGACCCGTTCCTGAAGACTGCGAATCAGTTTCAGGAGTTCTTCACGTTCGTTCGCAGTCAGTGGTTTGTTATCGGCCGCTGGTTTGGCAGGCGCGGGCGCAGTTGTTTCAGTCTGCGCAAAACAAGTCGCGTTTAGTAACACAACAATTTTGACCAGCAACGCGGCACGCAGCAGCAAGCCGCGACACCGCGTTGCAGGGCTGATTCGAGAAAAAGCTGAAGCAATCAACATCATTGTCCGTCACACCGACCCACCCGCTACCGCAGGTGGTACTGACCGTGTCCAAGCATCTCCTGCACAGCAAGCCGGCGATTGCTACCCGGTCAACATCACAACCAAACTTGGAAGAGGTCAGTACCACCTGCGGTAGCGGTTGGCTCAAACCTCAGAAACCACAATCAACAGTAAGGTCCTACCCGCTGAACACGTGCCGGTTACTCACCCTTCAAACCGACTGAATTGTCCGTCACCGCGTCCCACCCGCTATCGCAGGTGGTACTGACCGTGTCCAAGCCTCTCCTGCACAGCAAGCCGGCGATTGCTACCCGGTCAACATCACAACCCAACTTGGAAGAGGTCAGTACCACCTGCGGTAGCGGGTGGGTCAAACCTCAGAAACCACAATCAACAGCAAGGCCTACCCGTCTGAACACGTGACGGTTACTCACCTTTCAAACCGACTGAACGAGGCGAGAACAAATTGAAGTCGAGCCGGTTGGCTACATACTCAATGACCTTCTGCGCCTTCACACTGTTACCCGCTTCATCCAGCGGCGGAGCAAACACGGCAATCGCGCCTTTGCCGGGAACAACCGCAACGATGCCTCCACCTACTCCACTCTTCGCCGGCAGACCGACGTGCCAGGCCCAGGCGCCTGAACCGTCATAGAGTCCCGCCATGATCATCGTGGAGAGAATGTGTGGAATGTTTTCAGGCTTGATTACCTGTTCGCCTGTCGCCGGGTTCTTGCCGTTGTTCGCGAGCGTCGCGCCCATGCGCGCCAGTTGGGCCACGTTCACGCCGACTGAACATTGCTTCGTGTAAACGTCGACCGATTCAAACGGATCCGCGTAGATGCGATCGTATTTCGCGAGCAGCATCGAGAGCGCTTTGTTGCCCGTGTTGGTCGCTGCCTCTGATTTGTAAACTTCGTCGATGAGCTTGAGCTTCTCGCCGGCGGCACGACTGTAGAAGTCGAGGATCTTGTTCCACTTCTCGTCCGCGGTTTTTCCGGAGATCAAACTCACGGTGGAGATCGCGCCGGCGTTCACGTACGGATTGCCCGTATGAGTCGGCATGTCGGCGACTGCAAACACTGAGTTGAAGGCGCGACCAGTCGGTTCAGATCCAACTTTCTCGAAAACTTTCTCTGGTCCAAGCTCCTCCATCGCCAGCGCCTGCGAGAACACTTTCGAGATCGACTGGATGGAGAACGAGTAACTAATATCTCCCATCGTCAGCACCTGGTTGTCGGTCGTGACGATCGCGATCCCAAACAGTTTCGAATCAACCTGGGCCAGGTAAGGAATGTAGTCGGCATTCTTGCCGCCGGTGTCGGTTTTGAACTTGTCGTACGCTTCCTTCACCACCGCCTCGACTTGCGCTTTCGAGGGCGCCACCGGACTTACCTTCTGGGCCAATACTGACGGCGGCGCCGACACAAATGTCATCGCGACCAACAGCGCGACGATCATTCGTGTCCCTGCAATTCTCTTTCTCAACATGAAAATTCTTCTCCTCTCTCATCCAGGCCAATGCTTCGGGCTCAGAAAGTGAGCGTCTTGTTAAAGTTGTACTTAAACGAAAACTGGATGCGGAAATCGTCTGACTTGAAGCCATCGAGGAAGTTTTCCCGGCGTCCCCACTGAAACTCGCCGCCGACCATCACGTTCTCGACGGGATAGAAGAGCAGGTTCCCGAGTCCGTAATGGCCGCGATGGTACGCATCCGCTGTCTGGCCGTTTGAGTTGTCGATGTCCATGAACGAGTAGCCGACGGCGGTGCTGAAACGTTTGTTCCAGTTGTGGTCCAGAAATGCGACCATGCTCCACATCGGCAACGCCACGCCTTTGATCGGCCGGCGCGGATCTCCTCCCGGAGTAATCTCGATACCGACGTCCACCGGCGCATCGTTCATGTAGTTCTGAATTCCCTGGCCAATGACAAAGGCAAAGCGGCCAGTGTCGTTGGGTGTGAACTTCAGGTTCGAAGTCAGATTGAGACCGGCGCCGACTTCCGTGCCGCCCAGGTCAACGCTGTCGTCGATCGTGTCGACCCACTTGATGCGGCGAAGCATTCCCGCTGCCTGGAAGTAACCCCAATCACGCGTGAAACGGACGTTGCCCGAGAGGTCGGGCAGATCAAACTTCGGCCTGATTCCCTGCAACTCAATGCGATCTGCAAACTGGCCCTGGTCACCACTGGCGCCGGGACGCTCGAGTGCGATGGTGACTGAGTTGCGGCCCTTCAACGGCATCCAGCGAAATTGCACGTTGCGGAAGAACACCATGCCGTTTGGTCCCCAGTACTCGAGTGAGTTTGGAAACACGTCGATGTCCATGAACGGGCTCCAGGTCTGGCCCGCGCCGAAGTGGCCCAACTCACCGTAGGCGTGACGCAAGCGGAAAGTTGTCTGGCCCGCATCGACACCGGTGCCGAACAGTTCGAATTCAAACTGCGTCTTCAACTCACCGTACTTGGTTGGCGTTGACGATTTCACTCCGAGACGACTTTGACGCACGCCGTAATAGACGTGTCCATTCGGAGCAAACTCGTTTGGAAAAGCCGGCAACTTGGTGGGCCGAATAACGTCGAACCAGTTTGGATCGTTCTGCTTGAATTGATAGCCCGCGTCGAGCATTGCAAATCCGTAGATCTGAAAAGTGCTCTCGCCTTTGGCGTCCTGAGGCTTCGCCGGAGCAGGATCTGCAGGCGGGGCAGCCGTGGCTGCTTCTTCCTTATAGTTCGCCGTTACGATCGCGGGCGCAGCGCTAGCCGCAGGCGTCTTTGCTTTTGTTTCTTCAATCGCATTAATCTGCCCTTTGAGATCGGAAACGATCTGCTCGAGTTGTTGCAGACGCTGTTTGAGTTGTTCAACTTCTGAAGTTGGCTTCGCGGGTTCCTGAGTTTGTGCCAGCACGGAGCCGGTCGTAAGTAAACAAATCGCGACGAGTGCCAACATTAAGCGTCGCAAAAGAATTCGAGTATCCACGTCCATAGATTCCTCCTTAAATGCGGACTCTAGTGGGCGTAACAGATCTCGCAAACTGGCAAAACTTACAGGTCAAACACTTAGCCACGGGTGAACACGGATTTCATACATACACAGGTAAAGAAAATCCGTGTGTATGAAATCCGTGTCTATCTGTGGCTGATTTGGTCGTTGAGTTTAAAGCTTGCGGACGCCCATTAAGCGGATGGGCTGGATGCCATAGCTCTCGACGTCGATTGACTTGCCGTCGAGCACTTTGATCTTGGCCGAATAGATCAGCGCGCCTTCGCCCTCTTCTCTACCCTTCTTGTTCGGCTTCAGATCGATCTGGAGAATTCCGAAGGGGTAGTCCATCGATCTGTTACCGGCGTAAGCCTCGAGAAATCCGATCGGCCGATCGCCAACGGCATAGATGCGCCGGCCTTCCGGTGTGCGATGCGAGCGAATGAGTTTCAGATCGTAAAAACCAACCCGGCCCGTGAGAGTTATCTTCCCGATCGACTTGGCCTTCTCAAGCGCCTTGAGCAGAGCTTCCGGGCCGGAATTCACCAGCAGACCAGCCATCGCCTTCGCCTGTTCGTCGCTCGTGTAACCGCTGATGCGTACATCGACAGTCGCCCTGGCGCCTGCGCCCACCATGGCCGGACCCGCTCCTGAAGGTAGATAGGCGAGCGCGCTAAACGTTTCGCGCTTCGGTTGTTTCTCTTCTTCCTGCGCGGGCACTGCCGAAGTGACAAGCACCGCGCAGGTCACTAGCACACAACAGATGATCAAGATTTGCTTTCTCATGATCCACCCCCGTCTACGACTTCGCTGGTGGCGGATATTTCTTGAACAACTTCGCCATCGCTTTGTTCAGGTTCTTCTGGACTTTCTGCGGATCTTTGCCGGAGCCCAACGTCTTGGTTGCGTCGCCGCGCCAGACCTGTTTCTTCTGGGCCGCGTCATAGATATCGCAACTGAGCGTGCCGATGTTGATCGTCTGGCTCGTAGTTGTCGTCGTTGACATGCCACCCCAGCCACGCCATCCGCCCCAGCCCCACATATCGCCGCCGCTGCTGTAGGAGTTCCATTGCTTTTCCTGATTGACGGCCACCTGGTAGGTGACAACAAGGTCCGGATTGTCGTCTGACTTCGTCAAACCTTTCGTCGCCAGTTGGGTGTCGATTGCCTGCATGATCTGCTCGTCGAGAATCGAATTCGGATACTGAGCATTCGGCACCTTCACCCACTTGTAAGTCTTGTATTTGCTGAAATCGGTTCCGGGGAGAAAGTTGAACCGTATGTCCTGAGCGGACGCGACCGCACACCACGCGAGTAGTAGCCCAGTCACTAAGCTCAGTTGGAGAATCCTGCCGGCCTTTTGCATTTTTCGCACACCGTCCTTCCTTAAACTTCGAGAGATAGTCAGGAATTCTAAGCACCCGGTGCGAATACGAAACTGTCACTTTTGACAGGCGAGACTTACGCGCGCGGCGAGGTAGCTTTTTCTAATTTGAACCATTGTTTACCTCGGAGGTCGCTTAATGATTCGCAGCTTTATTTGGCCTGTCGTCATACTTTTGATCTTGATGTGGGCCGCAACAACTTTCGCCAAGAACGACGACGACGTGGTGGTTCTGAAAAACGGCGATCGAATGACGGGAGAGATCAAAGGACTGCAACGCGGTGAGCTGCGGATCAAGGCGGATTACATGGCGGAGGCGGTGCGACTCGATTGGACCAAAATAGAGCGGATTGAAAGTAAATCAACCTTCCTCATCTCGCTGGTTGACGGCCAGCTCTTCACGAACGTAATGCGCCTGCTTCCGTCAAACTCCGACGACGTCACGAATTTCGTCATTGGCTCATCCAACAAGGCACTGCGCGTGCACCAGTCGGACGTAATCAGAATTCTGCCGGCGTCGCCAGGATTCTTTACCCGGCTCGAAGGATCGATCGATTTAGGTTTTAGTTTTACGAGCGGCAACGACCAGTATCAAACCGGCCTTAATGCCACAACCACCTATCGCACCGGCGATCATTCTTTTACTGCGACGATCGATTCGACTTTCAGTGGCCAAACGCAGGGCGACAGTATTACCCGCAACCAGTTCACGTTCGATTACCGCAAGCAGTTGACGCGCCGCTACTACGTTGGCGCGCTATTCGACTTACTGCAAAGCGATCAGCAGAGTCTTGACTTGCGCACGTCGGTCGGCGGTTTAGTCGGCCGCAATCTCCGTCAGACTGAGAACACGCGCCTGTCAGTGTTTGGCGGCGTGGTTGGCACTCGCGAACATTATTCCGCCACGGTTGGTACGCCGAGAACGACAAATGCCGACGCGTTAGCGGGTGTGGATTTTCTCACTTTTCGTTTCAAGACCACTGACATTCGATCGCGCTTCAGTTTGTTCCCCAGTTTGACCACGCCGGGACGCACGCGAATGCAAGCGACTTCGGATCTCTCGATCAAGATAGTCAAAGATCTCTACTGGGGTTTTCATCTCTACGAAAACTACGACAGCAAACCACCGGTGCGGGCGGATAAGAACGATCTCGGCATCAGCACGTCTCTCGGTTGGAAGTTCTAGATCCCCACAAAGGCCGCCTGTAAATTTTGCCAGTGGCTCGAATGGTTAAAGCCCGATACAAAGGGAGAGATCATGGAAGGCCAGAAAAAGTTGACCAGAAACTTAAGTGAAGCCCTCGGCGATACCTGGGCTCCGTTAGACGTCGAGATTGCAGCAGCTACGCATCAAGGCCACGTCAGGGAAAACAATGAAGACAGTTATCTGACGATTCGTTTTGGTCGTTCGCTGGAAAGATTGTCGACCAGCCTCGATGAACATTTACTCGAGCAAAACTACAACCTGACCGGCTATGGAATGTTGGTAGCAGACGGAATGGGCGGCATGGCAGCCGGAGAAGTTGCCAGTCGCATGGCCATCTGGAAGTTGATCGAACTCCTGGTCGACACGTCAGACTGGACTCTCGCGCTCAAGCGCAATAAAGACGTCGAAACTGTCTTTCAACGCATGATCCAGCGCTTCTACGAAATCGATCGTACGTTGCGAGAAGAAGCGAAAAGCGACGACACGCTTTACGGCATGGGCACAACGCTGACAGTGGCCGGTACGCTCGGCAACGATCTGGTACTGGGCCACGTCGGCGATTCGCGCGCCTATCTCGCGCGCGGAACCACTTTCCGGCAGTTGACCCGAGATCACACGTTGGCCCAGGCGCTGATCGATGCCGGGGTCGCTAATTCTGACGATCCGGCGCCGCGATCGATGCGGCACGTTTTGACTGCGGCGATTGGATCCCTGGATGAACGCGTCGTGCCTCAGGTGCAACGGTTCCGCTTGTTTCCTGAGGATCAGCTGCTGCTCTGCACCGATGGCCTGACAGAAATGGTTGATGACGATTTGATCGCCAGCGTGTTGCGCGAAGCAAAAACAGCCCAGGCTGCCTGCGACGATCTGGTTGATTTGGCGCTCGGCGCCGGCGGTTCAGACAACATCACGGTCGTGCTGGCTCGCTTTACGAGGAACACGAGCGCTTAAACCTCACAAACACTGTCAGAATTAACAGTATTGCATATCGGAACGTCTGGTTAGGATTCCCATGCAAAAACAGCAAGTCGGCCCCAAGGGCTGGCAAATGCAGGACACGCGCAGGTCAGGCGTGACCGCGTTGCTCAAAGAATAGAAGGCTGACTCATGCGTTAAACCGAAACTGACAAGGAGCAGATAATGAGAATTAGGAACACAACCCTGAGACTGATGACAGTCGCCTTCGTTCTTGTGTCGGCAGGCGCTGGGAGCGCTTACGCCGCTGGATCAATGGCGACTAAAACAAAACCAGTGGTAATGCGCGCCGCGCCGCAGGAACAAGTCAAGAAGATGAAGGGCGTCGTGGTTAAGCGCGATCCCGATTCGTTCACGATGGCGGAGACGACGGGTGGACCGGCGACGACTGTTCTTTTGACCTCCGATACGGAAGTCAAGAGCCACAAACGCGGTGCTTTCCGAGGTTCCAAGGAATATGGCGTCAGCTACATCCTGCGTGGGCTGCGACTCGAAGTTGATGGCACTCGCAACTCCGATGGGACAATTACGGCAGACAAGATTCGATTCGACGAACAAGACTTGCGAACCGCACAGGCGCTCAAAGCAACGCTTGACCCGGCCGAAAAAGAGCTGAATGAGAAGCTTGCGCAACAACAAGCCGAACAGGAACGACTCGCGGGACAAATGGAAGAGAATCGAGCCCTGACAGCCCAGGCACAAGCGGCAGCAGATGCCGCCGCGGAAGCTGCAAAGAAAGCACAAAATACCGCGGATTACGCGAATAACCGGATTAATGGTCTGGACGACTTCGATCCCATCAAAACGATCACCGTTTATTTCAACACCGGCAGCGCGGCACTTGGTCCCAAAGCCAAAGCGGAGATCGATAACGCAGCCGCATGGGTGAAGACGCAGAACACTAAAGGCTGGGTAATGGCCGTGATCGGTTATGCGGACACGACCGGCAATTCACAGCGCAACATCGATCTGAGCGAGCGGCGCGCCAATGCCGTTATCTATTACATCGTCACCAAGTACAAGATGCCGACCAATCGCCTGGTCCAACCTTTCGGTTATGGACAGTTGGAACCGGTAGCGGAGAACAAGACGAAGGGCGGACGAGCCAAGAACCGCCGCGTCGAGATCCGGCTGATGGTTAACAAGGGAATCGCCGGCAAGGTTGCTGACGGTAATTGAGTTCGAGGTGCGGTGGTGCAGGCTCGGGCGAGAACGCACCTGAACACCTCAAAGGGCCGGGAAGCCAACATCCCGGCCCTTTCTTTTGCCACAGATGAACACGGATTGGATCCGGATCTAATCCGCGTTCATCTGTGGCTTAAAAAGAAGATAGAAAGGTGCGGCCGGCGAGGACTTCTCTTACTGCGGCGATGAGATCGACGGCCATGCGCGTTTTGAAGACGTATCCTTGCGCGCCACTCTTGAAGGCGGCGCCCACGAAATCTGAATCGTTGTGAATTGTCAGGAAGATTACTTTCGCGGGTGAGTCGTTCCGCTTGAGTTGAGTGGCGATCTCGAT
>Ga0163163_10004960_pt1 | contig 11454 bp, 11 predicted proteins | sample S65metaG_FD_119766 | JGI IMG/M metagenome (GOLD analysis project Ga0163163, IMG submission 119766) | Switchgrass rhizosphere microbial communities from Kellogg Biological Station, Michigan, USA - S6-5 metaG | ecosystem: Host-associated > Plants > Roots > Rhizosphere > Soil | place: USA... | reverse complement strand
GCGCAGCCGGCGGACCTCTTCTACGAGCGCGCGGTGATGTCGGCGGCGGACCAACGCTGCGGACTGTTTGCCCCCGAGGTCGCCGCGGCGCTCGCCGCCGCGACGGCGCAGGCGCACGGCGCGGCTCTGCGCCTGGGCGCGTCCGCCGACGAACTGCAGGCGATCGCGCGTTCCGCCAAGGCAAAGGCCGCCGCTGTCGACTGCCGCTCCGCCGACGTCGCCACGGCCGCGGCCCGGGTGCGGAACGCCTTTTCCGGCTACGCCAAGATCACCCGCGTCACCTACGTCGGCGACTTCGCGGACTGGCAGGCCGACCGCAACATCAGCCGCAAGGTCCGATGGCAGCTGTCGCAGGAAACCGCCTTTGGCCCCGACCACCTCGCCTTTGGCCTGGTCGGCCGGGACGGCGCCAGCGCCCTGATCGCCGTGGCGCGCTTCGCGGACGGGGCCCAGCCCTATTCGGCGCGGCTGGTCCTGAGGGACCCGGCCCGGGCGGCGAAACCCTATTTGGCCCGCTACGGCGGCGGCTCGACCGCCAACCTGCCGCTCACCCGCCGCCTGCCGCCGCGCAGCGCCCAGAAGGCCTATGCGGCCACGGCGCGCGCGCCCGCCGGCGCCGACCTGCTCCCCAAAGGAGCCGCAGCGGGATGGACGTTCCGATTCTCCGACGACGCGGCCCTCGAGCTGACGAGGCTCGACCCGCGGGAAGCTGTCGCCATCGAGTTCCTGTTCCCCGGCGACGTGACGCGTTGCGCCTATGTGGAGGTCGGCGACTTCGCCGCCGGCTGGGCCTTTCTGCAGCTCGCCTCGCGCTAACCCTCGGCGGCGCGCGGCGTCGACACCAGCTCAGGATGGATCAGCACCGGCATCCTGACCGTGACGGTCGTGCCTTCGCCCAAGGTGCTGTCCATGGTCATCTCCCCGCCATGAAGCCGGGCGAACGCGCGCACCAGGGATAGGCCGAGACCCGATCCGGCCTGGCGCTGGTCGGCGTCGCCAGCCTGCTCATAGGGCCGGCCGAGCCTGGCCAGGTCCTCGTGCGAGATGCCCACGCCGGTGTCGCTGACCGAAATCTCCAGAACGTGGCCGGCCGGTTGGGCGCTCACGGTGACCGAGCCGCCGCGCGGGGTGAATTTCAGGGCGTTGGAGATGAGATTGAAGGCGATCTGCTTGACCGCCCGCCGGTCGGCGTCGGCCTCCAGGGGCTCGGGCGCGATCATGCCGCGCAGGTTGACGCCAGCCCGGTCGGCCTGGCCGCGCATCAGGCGCAGGACGGCGGCGATCGCGTCGCGGGCGTCGAACTCCTCCCGGGCCAGTTCGAACCGCTCGGCCTCGATCTTCGACATGTCGAGGACGTCGTTGATCAGCTCCAGCAGATGCGCACCGCTTTCGTGGATCAGATCGGCGTATTCGCCGTACCGCTCCGACATCGGGCCGAACAGCCGCTGCCGCATGATGTCGGAGAACCCCATGATGGCGTTCAGCGGCGTGCGCAGTTCGTGGCTCATATTGGCCAGGAAGCGCGACTTGCCGGCATTCTGCTGCTCGGCGGTCTGGCGCGCCGCCTCCAGCTCGGCCTCGCGCTTCCGTTGCGCCCGGGCGTCGCGCATCGCCGCCACCAGCCGGGTGGAGCTCATCCGCCGCAGGTTCAGCTCGCACCAGCCCTCAGGGTCATGGGCAGGAACGAAGCAGACGTCTGCTGAGCCGTCCGACGCGGCGCGGGTCAGGGCCGCGGCCACGTCCGAGCGGTCGTCATCCGAGACCAGCTCACCGAGATTGCGCCCAGGCAGATCGCGGGTCTCCAGCCCCATCGGCGCCGCGCCGAACGCCTCGAGGATTCGGCCGCCCGGGTAGATCGCCATCAGCAGCTGAGGCTGGTGATCCAGGGCCTCGCGCAGGGCCAGTTCCGCCTCCCGGGCGCGGGCGTCATCGCCGCGCACCTTGCCCTGCAGGGCCACGAGCCCGGCCGCGAAGCCCAGGCCGGTTGTGGCGAGCGCCAGAAGGTTGAGCCACAGGGCGTCCGCCGACGGCGCCGCCGGCAGGACCAGAAACGCCGTCCCGAGGGCGACCGCCCCGGCCGTGGCGACGCCCGACGCCGCCCCCAGGGCCAGCAGCCCGGGCCGTCCGAAGGCGGCGCTGGCCGCCAGGGGGGCAAGGCACCAGGCTTCCAGCGGCCCGGCTGCGCCCCCAGTCAGCAGGGAAGCAGCCGCGCCCGCCAGCGCCCAGACGACGATCGCCACGCCTTCGCCGACCCGCCTCTCGGCCCGGGCCACAAAGGCGCCGATCAGGGCCGCGGCGACAATGGCGCCCAGCGCGGCCAGCTGAACCGTCGGCAGAACATTGCTGCGCAGCGCCAGCACACCGGCGGCCGCGGTCACCGAGAGCGCCCAGGCGAGATGCCAGCTGACGGCGAAACGCCGTGCGGCGCGCCCCGCCTCGCCCGCGCGACGACGTTCTAGGGTGCTGATCAGGGTCAAACCTGGGTCATCTGTGCGCCGGACATGGTCGGCCAGCTTACCCCCCCTGGTGAGTCCCTGTAAGGCCGCTCGCCTGTGGAGCGATCAGCGGCCCAGATCATGGGTCCTCGAAAGGAATTCGTAAGCGCGGCGCCGCACTATGGGCCCCTCTTGAAACGAAGGCGCGACGCCCTCAATGCCCGCAGCGGCTCACTCCGCCAAGGCGACCGTAGCGTCGCCCGCCTCTCCGCCTGGCGCCGACGAGCGTCCGCGGCGACGCGCCGCGAAGGCTCTGGAAGACCAGAAGCGGGCCTTCCTGCGCCTGGTCAGCCATGAGTTGCGCACGCCGCTCAACTCGATCCTGGGCTTCTCCGAGATCCTGTCGGCCGAACTCTATGGACCGCTCGGGGCGCCCCAGTACAAGGAATACGCCGACATCATCCGCGGCAGCGGCAAGAAGCTGTTGAAGCTGGTCAATCAGGTGCTGGAGATCGGGCGCCTGGAGGGCCTGGAGCTCGAGGTCGGGCCCGAGCCGGTGGATCCCGCCCTCGATGACGCGATCGCCAGCACGAGCGGCGACTTCGCCCGGGGCGTCAGCCCGCGCATCCTCAAGCACGGCGACCTGCCGATGGTGCTGGCCGATCCGTGGGGACTGCGCACCGTTCTCACCAACCTGCTGCAGAACGCCGCCATGTACTCGCCCGACGACGGCGATGTGCGCATACGGGTCGAAAGCCACGACGGCTATGTCGATATCTTCGTGGAAGACGATGGGGAAGGCGTCGATCCCGCCGATCTGCCGCGCCTGATGCGCCCTTTCGAGCAGGGTCAGAACGCCCTGGTCCGGCGCGTGGAAGGCGGCGGCCTCGGCCTGCCGATCTGCGAATTGACCTGCCGCGCCATGGGCGCGCGGCTGCAGCTGACGTCGGCGCCCGGCAAGGGCATGAGCGCCCGCGTGCGCCTCAAGGCCGCCGACCGGGACTGACTCCCGTCGCCGCAGCGGTTGCAAGCGCCCCTCGCGCCCCCTAAGTCGCGGCCATGGGCGCCATCGAAGCCGAACTGGCTGAGCTAACTGCCGAGTTCGAGGTCCTGGGCGACTGGGAAGAACGCTACCGCTATGTGATCGACCTGGGCCGCGATCTCGCGCCCCTCACCGACGCCGAGCGGTCCGAAGCCAACAAGGTGCGCGGCTGCGCCAGCCAGGTCTGGCTGGTGACCGAACCGCAAGCCGACGGCGCGCTCGCCTTCCGAGGCGACTCCGACGCCCACATCGTGCGCGGACTGATCGCGATCCTGCTGCGCCTGTTCTCGGGGCGGCGGCCCGACGACATCCTGGCCTTCGACGCTCCGGCCGCGTTCGAGGCCCTGGGCCTGAAGGGCGCTCTGTCGCAACAGCGGTCCAACGGCCTGGCCGCCATGGTGGCGCGGATCCGCCGGGACGCCGACGCGGCGCGAGCCTAGCCGCTAGGTTTTCAAGCCGAGACCTATGCCGCCCGGATGCCGCTCTGCATCTGGGTCATGCCGATCACCGCGTCGAGGCCGAGGATCATGTCCACGTCCTTGCCGTCCGACGCCAAGGGCAGGCGCAGCCACAGGATCGACAGGTGCGAGGCCCCGCGCCAGGCGAGATTGTGCACCCCGACCGCTGGCCGGCGCTCGGCGACCACCTTGCCGAGCTCGGTCCGCCAATAGTCCGTCGCCGAACTATTGTAGATATCCGAGAGCCGCTTGCCGGTGATCTCGCGTCCATAGACGCCATAGAGGCCGGTGCCCGCCAGACGCATGCGGAATTCCCCCGGCTCGTCGACGTCGATCAGGCTGATGGTGGGCAACAGGCGCTTGATCCCCGCGGGATCGAGATGCCGGCGGCCAGGCAGCCGGGCGCCCTCCCTCAGAGAGGTCCAATAGGCGAACAGCTCCTCGTGCGCGCGTACTGCCGCGCCCGGGCCCCCAATCTGCGCCGCCATGTGCAGATGCCCCAGCAACCGGTTGGATTCACAACGAATCACTTATCGCCGATCCGGCGAATCGCCGGCAAGCGGAAAAGGGTTAACAGGGCGCGAAATCTTTCGGCTGCGCCCAAACGGAAACGCCCGCCGAACCGGCGGGCGTCCCAAGATCCAAATCGTCCGCCGAAGCGAACGAGAGCGATCTAGCGCTTCTTGCGCGGCGCCTGACGGCCGCCTTGGCCGAGGCCCATCTGCTTGGCCAGGTCCGAGCGCGCCTTGGCGTAATTCGGCGCGACCATGGGGTAATCCTTCGGCAGGCCCCACTTGGCGCGATATTCCTCAGGACTCATGTTGTACTTAGTACGCAGGTGTCGCTTCAGTGATTTGAACTTGCGCCCATCTTCCAGGCAAACCAAGAAATCCGGCGTGATCGAGCGGCGGATCGGCACGGCCGGCTCCTTCGGAGCCGCTTCCGCCGTCTCGCTCCCCGAGGAGATTCCGGCCAGCGCGCGGTGCACGCTCTGGATCAACCCCGGCAAGTCGGCCGCCGTGACGGAATTGTTGCCCACATAGGCGGAGACAATATCCGCCGTCATCTCGATGACTTCCGACTTCTCATCCATTCTTGTTTTCCATAGGAAGCGCGCCGTTCGACGGCGCTGAAGTGATTCACAACATCAGTAGCGGGGTCATTATATCGAACTTTTCCCTGGCACAAGCATACAAATAGAGCTGTTTTCGCCGTGTTGATGGAACTATCCAGGTCGAAATAGGCTGTTGAATTCAAAAAACCGGTTTGCGCCAGTAAGTTCGGCCCCCTCTACCTACGCGGGTCTCGTCGTGGCGGCCGCCTCAACGAAAATCCGGCGCCTCCCACTGGGCCCAGATATCCGGCAGGTCGCTCGACACGCGATCCGGGAAGGCCGCCGGCCGCTTTTCGAGGAACGACATGACGCCTTCGCGCGCGTCACCGGACTTGCCGCGCGCCTGGATGCCCCGGCTGTCGGCGCGGTGAGCTTCCATGGGATGGGCCGCGCCCGCCATGCGCCAGATCAGCTGTCGCGTGAGCGCCACGGAGACGGGCGCGGTGTTGTCGGCGATCTCACGGGCGAGCGCCCGGGCCGCCGGCAACAGGTCATCGGGCGCATGCAGCGAGCGCACCAGGCCACGATCGAGGGCTTCCTGCGCCGGGAAGATCCGGCCGGTGTAGCACCACGCCAGGGCGGTCTGGACGCCCACCAGATGCGGCAGGAACCAGGAGGAGGCCGCCTCCGGGTTGAGCCCGCGCCTGGCGAAGACGAAGCCGTAGCGGGCCTCGGTGGACGCCATCCGGATGTCCATGGCCAGCTGCATGGTGGCGCCGACGCCCACCGCCGCCCCGTTCACCGCCGCGATCACCGGCTTGAGGCTCTCGTAGATCCGCAAGGTGAGGAGGCCGCCGCCATCCCGCTGCGCGCCGTCGCGGGTGCGCGCCGCCATGGCCTCCGCGCCGCGCGTGTCGTAGTCGAAGGTCTGCGCGCCGCCGGAAAGGTCCGCCCCCGCTCAGAACGCCCGCCCCGCCCCGGTGACGATCACGCAGCGCACCGCATCGTCGCGGTCGGTCTCGTCGAAGACCGCGATCATGTCCTTCATCATCTGGGTGTTGAAGGCGTTCAGCTTCTCCGGTCGGTTCAGCGTCACGGTCGCAACGCCGTCCTCGACGGCGTAGAGCAAGGTTTCAAAGGTCGGCGCGGCCATGGTTTCCTCCCGGGGTTTTCCGTCATTCCAGGGTCCTTGACGGACGGAAGGTCAAGGCCCGCTATAGCGACTGAACGAAGATAAGTTGGCGGGGCGGCCAAGCGCCACCGCTATCGGGAGCGAGACCATGCATCCGGCGATCCACGCCAAGAGCCACCCCGACAAGCCGGCCTACGTCATGGCCTATTCCGGGGAGACCGTGACCTATGGGGAACTCGATGCCCGCTCGAACCAGGGCGCTCACCTGTTCCGCAGCCTCGGCCTGAACGCCGGCGACTCCGTCGCGCTCTTCATCGACAACCACCCGCGGTACTACGAAATCCTCTGGGCGGCTCAGCGTTCGGGCCTGCGCTACACCTGCCTGTCCTCGAAGCTGACCACCGGCGAGGTGGAGTACATCGTCAAGGACTGCGAGGCGAAGGTGTTCGTGGCCTCCAAGGCCCTCGCCGAGACCGCCCTGGCGGTCGCGCCCCTGATCCCGGGCGTGGCGCTCTACATGGTCGGCGGAACGGAAGGGCCGTACCTCAGCTACGAGGACGCCCGCAGCGGCTTCCCGACGACGCCCATCGCCGATGAGTCGGCCGGACGGGCGATGCTCTATTCATCCGGCACCACGGGCCGGCCCAAGGGGGTCAAGCGGGCCGGGGTGGTCGACCCGGCCATCGACGCGCCCAATCCGCTCTCGAACCTGGGCCAGGCGCTCTACAGCTGGACGCCGGACACCATCTACCTTTCGCCGGCCCCGCTCTATCACGCCGCCCCGCTGGGCTGGTCGATGGCGGTCCAGGCCCTGGGCGGGACCGTGATCCTCATGGAGCGCTTCGACGCCGAGGACGCGCTGCGCTTCATCGAGCAATACAAGGTGACGTCGGCGCAGTGGGTGCCGACGCACTTCGTGCGGATGCTGAAGCTGCCGGAGGGCGTACGCGAGCGCTACGACATGTCCTCGCTGAAGGCGGTGTTCCACGCGGCCGCCCCCTGCCCGGTGCCGGTCAAGGAGCAGATGATCGCCTGGTGGGGGCCGATCGTGCACGAGTACTACGCGGGGACGGAGGGCAACGGCTTCTGCATCATCAACTCCCAGGAGTGGCTGGCCCACAAGGGCTCGGTCGGCCGCGGGCTGATGGCCCAGGTCCGGATCTGCGACGAGGACGGCGAACCCCTGCCGCCTCGCACCGAGGGCCTGGTGTTCTTCGAGGGCGGCGGCCAGTTCGAGTACCACGGGGACCCCGCCAAGACCGCCGAGAGCCGCAACAAGCACGGCTGGACGACGCAGGGGGATGTGGGCTGGCTCGACGAGGAGGGCTACCTCTACCTCACGGACCGCAAGAGCTTCATGATCATCTCCGGCGGGGTGAACATCTATCCGCAGGAGCTGGAGAACGTGCTGATCGGCCACCCCAAGGTCGCCGACGCCGCCGTGGTCGGCGCTCCCGATGAGGAGATGGGCGAGAAGGTCGTGGCGGTGATCCAGCCGATGGACTGGGCCGATGCGGGCGACGAGTTGCGCGCCGAGCTGATGGCCTACGCCCGCCAGCACCTCAGCCACGTGAAATCGCCACGGGTCATCGACTTCATGGCCGAGCTCCCGCGCCACGCCACCGGCAAGCTCTACAAGCGCCTGATCCGTGACGCCTATTGGGGCAAGGAAGGCGCGCGCATCGCCTGATGCGTGCTAGACGAGCCGCTGAATCTGCAAAATCGAGGGAGCAAGCGATGAACCCGGTGGAGATCAAGGACCTGCCCGGCCTGGTGGGCACGGAAGTGGGCGTATCCGACTGGCTGCTGGTCGATCAGGACCGGGTCAACAAGTTCGCCGACGCCACTGGCGACCATCAATGGATTCACGTCGACGTCGAGCGCGCGACCCGCGAGATCGGCGGCCCGATCGCCCACGGCTACCTGACCCTGTCGCTGATCCCGTTCCTGGGCCAGGGCATGCTGCCCGTCAAAGGCGTCACGCGTGGCATCAACTACGGCTCCGACAAGGTGCGCTTCATCAACATGGTGCGGGTCGGCAAGCGCGTTCGCATGCGCCAGAAGCTGGTCGGGGCGGAGCCCAAGGCCGGCGGCATGCAGCTGAAGAACGAGTGCACGATCGAGATCGAGGGCGAGGACAAGCCCGCCTGCATCGCCGAGACCATTTCGATCGTCTACGGGGGCTGATCCAAGACCCGTCCGGTGGGCCGCCTGGGACCGCCGGCCGCTCTTACTTCTTCACGGCGTCCTTCACCGTGTCCTTTACGTCGCCGACGGCCGACTTCACGCCGCCCACGACCTCGTCGTGCTTGCCCTGGCTCTTGAGCTTGGCGTTGCCGGTCAGATCCCCGGCGGCGGATTCGATATGGCCGATCGTTTTCTGGCTTGCGCCGCTCTCGTGGCTCCGGTCGCAGGCGGCGAGCCCCGTGGCGGCGAGGGCGGCGGCAAGCGCAAGGCGAAGGGTGGGCATGTGAGCGTATCCATGGGTCCGCCGCGAGCGTGGGCGAGAGCATAACGGCCAAGCTTGCTGGAGGTTCAACGCCGAGGGCGTCCGCGGGACGCCGCCGGCGCCGGCGCCGGTGTCAGGTCGCCTTCGGCCGCTTCTCCGTCGTCCGCCCGTCGAAATGCTCCTCGACCGCTTCGGCTTCGGCCTTGGTGGCGCGGACAACGCGGTCCTTGTGCTCGGGCGGCCCGTAGAGGGTGTAGAGCTTCATCGACTTCGCGCCGGTATTCTTGACGTTGTGGCGCGCGCCGGCTGGAACGACGATGGCGTCGCCGGATTTGACCTTCGTTCGCTTGCCGTCGATGAAGACCTCCCCCCGACCCTTTTCGACCCGGAAGAACTGGTCACGGTCGGGGTGCGTTTCCTCGCCAATATCCTCGCCCGGCTTGAGCGCCATCAGCACGAGCTGGAGGTGCTGACCGGTGTAGAGGACCTGCCGGAAGTCCTTGTTCGATTCGGTCAGGCCTTCGATGTCGTCGACAAAGCCCTTCATCGAGGTGCTCCTCATACGGCCGCGTGCGGACGATCATTCACGCCGCCTCTGTCGGCGACCATGCGCCAGATCAAAGAGCGTTGCGAACCTTTAGAGGGTCTGCTTTCCCGCGCGGCGCACACGCCCGCTCACGTCCGCGTACGGACGTTGGCCTGGGAGCGACGAAGGACGGTGGCGAGCCTACTCGGGCCGCGCGGCTTCTTCCGCCGACGCCGCCTTGGCGCCGGTGATCACGGACTGGCTGGCGACCTCGGTGACCGGAGCCGCAGGGTCCTTGATGAGGTCGAGGGTCTCGCGGATGTACCTGGCGTTGGTGACGATGCCGATGTCGAGCCGCTCGCTGTTCAGTTCGACCTGCTGGGTGAGCAGGCCGGCGATGAACTCCACGTCCGGACGCGGCTGCGCCGGATCGGCCGAGGCGCGGCGGGCCGGCCCGCTCATGAACACCGGGCCGCCCGAGTTGCCGGGGAAGACCGCGAAATCGAGCAGGAACGTCGGATAGACCTTGGCCGGAGCGATCGGGAACGACGCCACCTTGCCGGCTCGCAGGATCGGGAAGCCGGCCGGGTTGGCCGCCAGGCCGCGCGGGAAGCCCAGCGCCATCATCTCATCGCCCGCGCCGACCTGGTACTTGGAGAAGGTGTCGTCGGCCGCCAGGTAGTCCTCGGGGATCGCCGCCTTGGCGAAGGCGGGGGGCGCGGTGATGGCGATGGCCGCCACATCGCGCGAGGGGTGATGCGTCCAGAGCGGATGCCCCTGGGCGTCACGGATCCGCAGCGACTGGGGCGAATAGCTCCAGCTGCCATCCGGGTTGGCGATGCGATAGCCGATGCGGGCGTCGGTCTTCGGCATCTTGTCGAAGACGTGGTTGGCGGTGACCAGGATGGTGTGCGGCCGCCCGTCCGGCGTGGTCTCGGAAATCAAGAAGCCTGTGCCGACCGTCCGCGTGCCGTCGCCGAGCGGTTGCTCGAGTTGCACGGTCGCCTGCATAAGCTGCACCGACAGGTCCATGACCATGGTTTAGCCCCGAAACTCTGAAAACCCCTCGCGTCTGCGCGCGATCTCGATGAGCGGATACTGAATCACTTAGAAGTTTCCGCCAAGATAAGACATCGTGAGATCTCCGCGCCCAAGTGACGCGCGGCGTGGCGGTGCGGCGCCCGGCACGGCCTGACTTGAGCGATCGGGGTCGGCGGGGCATCTAGCGGCATGACCCGGCCCCTCCCCCCCATCGCCCCGAAGAATCCCGAGCGGATCGAGCAACTCGGCCGGGTGCGCGTCGACGACTACGCCTGGATGAAGGACGACAACTGGCAGCAGGTGCTGCGCGACCCCAAGGTCCTGCGCGCCGACGTCCGCGAGCATCTCGAGGCCGAGAACGCCTATACGAAGGCCATGCTCGCCGACACCGAGGCGCTGCAGGCCCAGATGTTCGCGGAGATGAAGGGACGCATCAAGGAGGACGACTCCTCCGTGCCCGCCCCCGACGGTCCCTGGGACTACTACGTCCGCTACGCTCTCAGCGCCCAGCACCCCATTCATGCCAGGCGGCCGCGTGGCGCCGCCGACCGCGAGCAGATTCTGCTCGACGAAGAGGCGCTGTCCAAGGGCAAGCCCTTCTTTCAGGTGGCCGCCGCCAGCCACAGTCCCGACCATGCGCTCTACGCCTGGGCCGCCGACGAGCAGGGCTCGGAGTACTACACGATCCGGATCAAGGACCTGGCGACCGGCCAGGCGCTCGGCTCGCCTATCGAAAGCGCCTACGGCGACCTCGCCTTCTCGCCCGACAGCCGCTGGCTGTTCTGGATCTGGCGCGACGAGAACGCGCGGCCCTCCAAGGTCTTTCGCCGCCCGGCCCGCGGCGGAGAGGACGTCATGGTCTACGAGGAGGCCGACGAAGGCATGTTCCTCGGCGTCGGGACGACCTCGGACGACAGCTACGTCGTGATCCATGTGGGCAACCAGGAGACCACGGAGATCCTGGTGATCCCGGCCTCCGATCCAACAGCCGCGCCGGTGGTGGCCGAGCCGCGCCAGGTCGGAGTGAAGTACAGCCTGGATCACTGGACCGACCGCTGGGTGATCCGCACCAACGCCGATGGCGCGGTGGATTTTAAGCTGGCGGTGAGCGACGCGGCCATCCCCGCCAAGGCGACCTGGCGCGACTGGATCGCCCACCAGCCCGGCCGCTACATCACCGGGTTCGCCGCCTTCGCCGGGCACCTGGTCCGCGCCGAGCGCGTCGACGCCCTGGACCGCCTGGTCGTCACCGCCCGCAGCGGAGAGGAGCACGAGGTCGCCTTCGACGAAGAAGCCTACGCCCTGAACCTGGAGGGG
>Ga0163163_10004958_pt1 | contig 11455 bp, 11 predicted proteins | sample S65metaG_FD_119766 | JGI IMG/M metagenome (GOLD analysis project Ga0163163, IMG submission 119766) | Switchgrass rhizosphere microbial communities from Kellogg Biological Station, Michigan, USA - S6-5 metaG | ecosystem: Host-associated > Plants > Roots > Rhizosphere > Soil | place: USA... | reverse complement strand
TGTAACCACCACGACCACCTCTGTCACAGACCGGACGACCACAGTCGGCACCGGCACCGTGTGGTGGGTTGCGGGAAAAACGGTGATCATAACGCTGCCGAACGGTGAGAACAGGACATATACTGTGGAGGATAGTTTCAAATTCAACGTTGAAGGAAACAAGACGGCGAATGTTTCCGACCTGAAGAAGGGCATGAAGATCTCCGCGGAGAAGATCGTGGAAGAGCCAAGGACGGAGATCGTCTCTAACACGGTTGTTACCGGACAAGCCCCGCGGAAGTAGTTGGCGGTGCTGACGCCGTCCTGAAAATCGTGACTAGTTTAGCTCGGCCGGTCAATCCGTGCGGCATCAGAAGTTGTAACCGACGATTAGGCGAAACGATGGCGCCGGATTCGCATAGACACTGGCTTTCAGTTCCGTAAATACGCCACTGCGATATTGCACGCCGACCAGGACATTCAAAGCAGAGTCGTATCTGAAGTCCGAAAAACTAATGTCCCTGTTGCCGAAGCTTTGTTCGGCAAAATTAAACGCGGGCCCGCCGCCCACGTACATGTCCCACCGGCCTGTCCGGGACGCGATCGGCATCTTGTAGATCACCTCCGCATTTAGTCCGAACATTTTTGTGACTTCGCCGAATTCAAAATCGGCGTTTGGACGCAAGTACAAATTTCGGCTGAAGAAAGGGCCGAACTGCGCGTGCACACCGATGAGGATGAGTTCGGGGTCAAGTGCGAAGCCACCGCGAACTCCCATTTGGAACCGCCTTGCCCCCCGTTGAATCGCACGCTCGAGGCTTCGAACTTCGGGAGGGATGACGTCTGTCTGCGCCGGACTGCCGGCCGCCGGAGACGGACCTTGCCGTAAAATCGTGATGACATAAGCAGTGCGAAATCCCGGGTCGCCGGCGGGGTAGGAGACCACTCGGACTTCGGAGCCGACTGGGATCACTGCCGGCTTGGTTGTATTCCGGTCGAAGTTGAAGAGCCTGAACAGGCCATCGTTAGTCTTTACCAGCATCGTAGTCCGGGTCAGAGAACTCACGGTTCCTGTAATCGTTTCCTGTTGAGACTCCTGAGCTTGCACCGGTATGCTCAGAATTCCGGCGCTGGTGAACAAAAGACTGAGCGCGACAACCCGGCATAGCAAAGAAGCGTTATCGTCCGATTTCCGCATAGAACGCATTTCCAAAGTCCTCCAAAGGCACTCTGCCGGTTCGGACGTTTCAGATCCTGCACCGATTCAAAAGTTCTCCAAGCCACAGTCCGGTCCCTTCCGGGGCAAAAAAAGTAAATCGTAGTCAGGCCCATCTGTCGTCAAATGCTCGGCATGGTCAAGTTGCCGCGCTCACGGACCAGGAGAGGTCTTGCGGGTCTAGCGGCCCTCCTCATGCTGAGAACGGAAGAGAGGTCTATAGTCATGAAGTCTCTATTCACAGTGCTCATAGCACTCGGCACGGCAGTTAACCTCCATGCGGCGTCAGATGAGGACGCTCAACGGCTGAAGACGGCTGGGGAGGTCTTAGGTGAAATCGAATCAGCGCCGGACAAGTCGATTCCCAATGACTTATTGCAAAAGGCGCAGTGCGCCATCGTGATTCCCGACATGAAAAAAGCGGGATTCATCGTTTCAGCCAAATACGGACGTGGATTTGCCTCGTGCCGTAAACCAGGCGGGGGCTGGTCGGCTCCGGCGGGAATGCGAATCGAGGGCGGTGGTTTTGGGCTGCAAGCGGGCGGCTCCGCAACGGACGTGGTGATGCTGGTCATGAGTAAACGAGGAATGGAGGGTCTCCTGGCAAGCAAATTCACGCTTGGAGGCGAAGCCTCTGTCGCTGCGGGACCCGTGGGACGGGACACTACCGCGCAAACGGACGCAACGTTGAAGGCCGACATTTTATCCTGGTCACGCTCCAAAGGCGTCTTTGGCGGTGTTTCCTTACAAGGAGGCACCCTTCGTCCCGACGACGATGCCAACAAGGCGCTTTATGGTGACAAGGTCACCAATCGCGACCTCCTTACTGGAAAGGTCAACAAGACTGTCGATTTCCTGACCGCGAAACTTAGCCAATACGGAGGTAACGCGCCGCTAAAGTAATTCGCTCACGCCGGCGGCAATCAAAGGGCCCGGACACGCTCACAAATGCATGATTTTTTCAAATGGCGGGTCTGATTGCCGCCTCCGTGGTGATCTATCTGATTCTCCGGGCTCTCTCTTCCCTATGTGCGCAAGCGGCGGCCGACCCATGCGTGACGTCGGACCAAGTCGGCAAAGCCTTGTTACGGGCAACCAGCACGAAGACAATTTCCAAAGCCGGCTCCGGCTGCGTTGCCATCCAAAGAGGTTAGCTTGAGGGTACAGGCTGGAAAGCGGGCGGCGAGTTTTGGAAGGTGATTGATCGTGGAGGCATCGGCCGAAACCGGCTGCCTGCTATGATGCCGGATACCGGAGTCGGGTGCTTTATTTTTTGGCGAAAAGGACAGCATCGAGTCAGCTGAGTTCGGGCTTCGCAAGCCGCTGAAACCATTGGCTGGCGCAATCCGCGACCAGGCTGCCGCGACGAAGGTCCTTGAGTAACAGAACGGTTCGCTAGGTTGTAATATGCGGTCTGCGAATCATCCGGTACACGACTAGGAGCAATACCGCTCCAAGCACCGACATAATAATTCCGGCCGGCGTACCCGCTGCGTAAAGCCCCAACATGCGCCCCAGGAACGTGGCCACCAGTGATCCGGCGATGCCGAGCAGGATGGTCACGAAGATTCCGCCGGGGTCGCTTCCAGGCATCACCAGCTTCGCAAGTGCGCCCACAATCAAGCCAATTAGGAGCATCCATAAAATTGTCATTTTTGCCTCCAGAAAAGACGCTAGCGCACTTGTTAGACGCAGACGGGCGTTGCCGGACTTAAAGAACTTTCGGGGTTCGCAAGTTCGGCTTAGATCTGCCCCTGGTAGACCTTTTCTATCGGAGTCGAAACAAAATTACATCCAAGCATGAGAACGAGCATTAGTTGGTATTGTTCGCGAAACTTGTGCCGGGTCCAATCCCCGCCCAACAGCGAAAGAATCCAAATCGAAGGAGTAAATTCAATGGCCATTTCGACACCGAAGGAACTATTCGTCAACCTGCTTAGCCAACTGCGGCAGGGCGCTGATCGCAGTGTAAGTGTTTATGAGATATTGGGCGAGGCTGCCGACAATCCCGAAATCAAAGAGGCTTTAGACGCACGTCAGCTTATCGCCGGTCAGGTTCTGAGCAGGCTGGACGAGTGCTTCAAACTCATAGGCGAGAAGCCGGTGAAGGTAGGCGGGCGCCTGTACGACGTTTTCGTCGAAGACTTCAAGACAGAGGTTGCGGAAATCAAGTCACCGGTGGCGCGCCGGCTCTTTGTCCTTGCCAAGGCCAATCGGCTAATGCACCTCCGGGCCGGAGAATACATTGCCCTCATCGCAGTGGCCGATACCCTGGGACACCCCGCCGTTGGTGTCCTGCTTGAAAGTTGCCTTGCGGACAAGCTGGCGTTTATGGAACGAACCCGACGCCTGATCCGGGAGCAGGTCCAACAAAGAGTAGCGGCGGCCTAATCGTTTTCTCGGCGCCACAAAAACACTGAACCCGCGCCTCAGAAGCCCGGACCCAGGCGCGGGTTTTAGGCTCGATTCTCGGGAAGAGCCACGAATCTGAAGACAGTTCGATCTAAGGAGATCAACGATTACCGGTTTAGGCTTCCGCTGGCGTGCCCGCCGCACCTTCCAACTGGCGCTCTTCCTGCGCCTTTTCCTTATATTCATGGATCTCGCGGCCCAGGAAGTAGTTCAGAGCGGTCCGGATGACTGCGGTTGCGCCCAGTTTTCCAATCTCCTGCCAACCGGGAGCAATGGATGTGGAAAGTATGTCGGATGCCAGCTGAAACTCAAGTGCCAGTGACAGGTAGCGGCTGAATGTGAGTCGAATCGCCGTGAAACTGGCCGTTCGACGCACTAGCCCTATGAACGCGTAAACAAAGCCGACAGCAACCCAAAACCCGCCGACTGCTTCCAACGCGATGCGCAGAATTCGAACAATCGGAACCAGGCCTTCTTCGGCTGCGTTAACTACCTCCAAATGCTAGCCTCCCGGGGCCGGTCTGACGATGCATCGGAATCCGACATGACAGGTCGACGTATCTACGGGATGAGGAAATCGAGCAGCCGGGCGATACCGCCGGCAGTAATTGGGAGCACAAAGGTGCGAGCCACCCTTCAGCACCTTTCGTGGAATTCGGACCGTGGGTTGACCGGGATCGTAACTCGCATCCTCACGGCCGCCACGAGGATTCTGCGGCACGCAGCATGCCTTGGGACGATCAGCCGAGTGACCCGCCTCGAACCAGTCCGTGGTCCATTCCCACACGTTTCCGATCATATCTACCAAACCGTAGCCGTTTGCGGGGAATGCATCCACGGGAGAGGTGCGCTCGTAACCATCACTGCGAAGATTGTGCCAGGGAAAGTCGCCTTGCCAGGTGTTTGCCATGTGCTGGCCGTCTTTGTATAGCTCCTCTCCCCACGTAAATTCCGCTCCGTCGAGCCCGCCACGCGCCGCGAATTCCCATTCCGCTTCCGTGGGAAGTTCCTTACTCGCCCACTTGGCGTATGCCTCAACGTCCCGGTACGCCACGTGGACAACGGGATGCCTGTCCAGGCCATCGATCGAACTCTCCGGGCCCAGCGGATGCCGCCAGTCGGCTCCAAGGACGAAGTTCCACCAGGTGCATTCGCCAAGATTCGTCTTTTGACGAGGCTTATTGAACACGACCGATCCCGGATGGAGCATTTCGGGAAGGGCCCCCGGGTAGTCGGCCGGATCCGGCGCTATCTCGGCGAACGTGACGTATCCGGTCTCATCGACGAATCCCTTGAATTGGGCGTTCGTCACAGGGTAGCGATCCATCCAAAAGCCATCTACCCGAACCTTATGTTGCGGAGCTTCTTCCGGATAGTGCTGGTCTGAGCCCATCCGGAAGGTTCCTCCGGAAACCCAGAGCATATCGGTGCCAGGCGAAGCTCCCGGCATTTCAGGGCTTGGCGCGATCGGTGTAGGCGAAATCATGATTCTCCGGACAGTTAGATGCCTAGCAGACCCGCGAGTTCTGGATTTTTCACCTCGCCGGGGCCGTAGCTCGCGGCCCTGGTTCGCGATCGCCGTCCTTTCGGAGCGCAGGTTCTAATTCGATAGCCGGCGCCAGCGAGGCGAGCACAGCACCGCTCGCAGTGACCACATCCATGATTCGCAGGAAAATCTTCTGCTGGGCAAGGAGAAAGCTCTCGTAGTCCGTTTCCCGAATGTACGCGAAAATCTCGACCATGAAGGATCCATGTCCGAACCCGATGAACCGGTTTCGGATTGTTTGCGATTCGATCGCGGGATGCCCGCTCAGTGTATCCTCTATGCCGCCGAGAACGCTCCGCATTTGGTCCGCCGAAGTGTCGCTGGATAGCCGAAGGATCTGATGGATCCAGAACTTGTCCCGGAGAGTCATATTTTCCATATTTTGCTGAGACAGTTGGGCGTTGGGTATGGACACCACGGTCCGGTCCAGAGTCCTGAGTCGGATGGAACCCAAACCGATGTCCTCAATCGTGCCGGTCTGATCGGCGAGGCGGCACGAGTCCCCGACACGGATGGTTTCGCGCATGATGATGGAGATACCGCCGAAGACGTTCTCCAGGGTTTTTTGCGCCGCTAGAGCCAACGCGATGCCGCCCACACCCAGGCCCGCGAGCATCGCCGTCACATTGACTCCGGCGCGTTGAAGCAGCAGGATAGCCGCAATCAGCGCCACGACGATCTTGAACAGCCGGCGGGCCAAGCCGAGCATCGCAATCTTGTCCGGCTTTTGCCGACGTAGGAGACGGCGCGTTCCAAGGTCCGAGACGATGTCGCTGAACTTCATTGCTAGCCACGAGAAGCCAATGACTGCTAGGACGCTCGAGATATTCGTCAAAAGCAGGCGCGCTAACAACGCGATCGCGAACGACGACAGAACTTTTATCGCGACGGCGAGCAGCAGCACACGCACGGGACCTTCCAGGGAAACCAGACGTTGATCGTCCGTCTCCCCGGTGATGTGACGCAGCGCGAGGCGAAGCAATGGCGTGAGCGCGCGTGTCACCAGAGAAGCGCAGAACAGAGCCACAGTGATGCCTGTGAGGCCGAGGAGCCACCGCCACAACGCCAACCCCAGAATCCGCGTTTCCACCAGAGGCTGGGGCAACATTCGCACCAGAAGAGGAGTGTCGAATTCCGCGAATGCGTCCGGTACTCCCCGGAGAGTATCGGACGAGAACAGCCAAATCGGCGGCCCGTTGCGAGTCTGGACGCGATCCAGCACGATATCGAGCTTCTTGGAAGCCATCTGGATAGTACCCGCGCGCTCCTTGGTTGGGGGCAAGTCATCGCGCAGATCGCCTTCGGGGGTCCGGGCAAGCGCAAAAAGGCCCCCCGGGAGACCGAGGTTGAGTACCACCTGCAACTGCCGCGAAAGCTCTTGAGCACGCGCCGGCGAGGCGGAGGTATTTAGATACTCCGCGGCGCGAGTGTAGTCTTCTCCTTCCGCGGCGCGAAGAAAGCCCATGACGCAGCCGTAAGGCGTAAGGCGTCCGAACGGATCGGACTCTCCAGTTGTGTTATCGGAGGGACTCGCAGTGCGGCCAGGTGTCTGTCCGAATCCCGCCTGCGTCAGCAGGGAGAACACCGTCAACGCTGCTACCCGGAACATGATGCATCGTAAAACGGTTTATCTTCGGAACCGCCCTCCCCCCTGGCGAAACTTCTGAAACTGTTGCGTTTGCACCTGGCCGCGCTGCCGTGACTGAGACGAGCTATTCAGCCTCTGCATCGTGTCCGACTGGACGGCTGGGCGTGAGGACGCCTGTCCGAAACTGTTTTGTTGCTTCACACTCTGGACCTTCTGCTGCTCGGCTTCGTAGGCATCCACTCGATTCCACCCGCCATCTCCATACTTGCTCCAGTTGCTGCTGGAATCCTTCCGGTAGACATTGCCGTCATCGCCGGCGTATGCATAGTTGGCTCCTTTGGCGATAGTGCCGTTTTGTCCGCGGTAAGCCACCGCCTGTTGTTCTGAAGAAGTTCGGAATCCGGCCACCGTCCCGTTTGCCGTGCTCAAGTGTCCGGCCTGAGCCCATTGGTCTCCGCGCACGGCGGCCGAAGTTCCCCACTGCGCGTCGGCGTTGTGTCCTTGCCTGGTGGCGCCATACGTGCCGGTCCAGGGATTGTAAGCGCTCGCGGCTGTTCTGCCTCCATACCAGCCCTGCACTGTGGCGGCATGTCCGTACCTTCCGGTGGCGGGGTTATACCAAGCTGCGCTGCCGGAAGCGGCGTACGGACCGTAGGCGGCGTGGCCCACCGCGAACCCGCCGGTCCACGGGTTATACACTGCCGCGGTCCCGTACGTGACGGGCCACGGCCGATAAATTGGGTAGGCCAGGCCAGCTCCCCAGTACACATAAGGCGGATAGTAGTAACCCGTTCCAAACGCGATTGCAGGACCGGCAGCAGCACCTACGACGAACACTCCCAGGTATCCTGCCGCGCTGCTGCTCTCGACTGTGGTGGGGGTGGTGGTCTGTGTAACGTAAGTTACGTTGTAGACCGGTGAACTCGGAGGTATCGTGTAAATCTCTTCGGGCACCGAATCGGCCACCTTCCACGGGCCAGTGGGCTTCATCGACATGAACCAGACGGCTTGGAAGCACATGTAGTAGAGGTCGTCATTCCGGATCACTTTTTCCTGCGTGTTGGTGGCGTACTGCATGGCGGTGTCTTCGATCGGCTTGAACTGTGGATCTCCATCGTAGGTCGCCTTGGCTTGGGCCTCCGCGTCTATCCTACCCAGAATGGCGGTGGTCGGGATCTGCGCCAGCATCACGGCATCGGCTGCCTCGACGGTACCGGCTATGGAAGCAAGTACACGAGCTTTCGGAGAATCGGACGGGATCCTGGAGAAGTCGGCGGGCAGATTGCCACCGGCATAGCTCCAGGGTCCGTCCACGGATGTAGCGCGGAACCAGCGGCCGGACAGGAGGATGTAGTACTCTTTGTCGCTCTTGTCCACAAAGAGGTCACTTTCGGTATTGGAGGCGTAGAGCAATTGTGTACCCGGAATCTTTTTATAAACGGCATTTCCTTTGAGCAATACTAACTCCGCTGGAACATTGCTGAAAAAGACGCTCGGCGCCAACTCCTCCGGCGAAAGCAATGATAACGCGGCTTTCTTTACATCAATCCACGTTCCGCCGTCAGGCAATTTGGCCATGTCCTTCGGAACTGCTTGCGATTGAGTCCACGGCCCCTTAAGGTCCTTGGCCGTGAGCAGCCTGTCTTCATCGAGCAGGTAGTATTTCTTCTTGGACTTGTCGAAAAGCACATTCCAGTTGGCGTTGACGACGAACCAAAGGTCCGTGTTTTCGATAGGAGCGAGCACAGGGTCGCCATCAACGATCAGCAGAATCGCAGGGCCGGTGCTGAAGAAGATCGGCGGCGGATCATTTTTTACAGGGACGGTCTGGGCGGTGACTCTTCCGTGTTCCAGGTCTGCCATCAGGCGGTCGACCGAGATGGGTTCGCCCCCGGCCGGAATCAATTCACGGAACAGTTGCTCCAGGGGCATGGACGAGGCTAAATCCAGCGATGCAAAACGAACATCGGTAATCTGAATGTCGCGGAAGAAAACAGTGCGCGTGTCTTTGTCGACTAAAGTTCCGGCATGAAACGAGGCGACGCCGAGCGCCTGTTTCCCACCTGCAGGCGTGAGCGAAAACGCCACTCGGCCTGTTAAGTGCTTGTAGCCGGACCAATCATCGATTTGCGGCTGGTAGTAAACGAGCGTGGCTCCGTTTTTTGCGACCTGACGCGGCCAGCCAATATCTTGCGTGGGCGCCACCGGTAGTTGTGCGGCAGCGAAGGGTTGCACCAGTGTGACGGTCATCAGGACCACGATCGTCGTTCTAGCCCTGGTTCTAGCGATGTGACATTTGCCCATGGCGCTACCTCCAGACACGTTGGGCTTGACAACGCGTCCGCGCGGACTCGCTACGCACTACTTTAGAGCTGCGCTGAGGCCAGACGGATTTAATTTTGTGACGGCCTCTGCAACTTGTGAAGTCGTGCCCCGTAACGCCGCTTAAATAATGCATCGGGACGTGCCCACACGCGTCGAACCATCGGCGGGCGGCCCCTGAGAGGGCGTTCATGAACATCCGCTCCTTTCGAGAAGCAGCGCTCCACTACCTCCTATTAACCGCGCTGCTCCTCCGCGGTCGGGTTGCCTCCGTGCAACCCGACCCGCTTCCCTCTTAGAGGGACGCCGCCCAATCTTCGCCTCCGGCAATTCTGACGGCGATCTCGAAATGCTGCAATGCACCACCGCAGGCACATCCAAGGCGGCGTTATGGCTGTCAAGTTATCGAACCAGGCCGCACTAGCCGGAGCCTTGTTGGTTGCCGGCTTCTTCACTGCTGACGGCACGGCCCACGCAATCGTCAAAACGCGAGCCGCCCAGAACGTCGATTTTTCGCGTTATCGATCGTACGAGTGGCTTCCGCCGCGGGTTCTTTTGAATACCGGACTGGAGGAGGAAGACGCAGTGGTCGCGGCGATGATCAAGGCCGCCGTGGGACAAGAACTCTCTCTCCGCGGTCTCCAGGAGCTGCCGTCGGGAGCCAGCATTCAGGTAGCCACCATCGGCCGGTATAGCCATCGGGGGACTCTAGTGGTGAATCTAATCGACCAGGCGACGCAGAGGTCGGTTTGGGTGGGGCTCGCCACGGGCAGGTTCGACAAGCCGGACCAGCTTGAATCGAAGGTTCGGCAGGCCGTAGCCAAGATATTTAGCAGGTATCCGGTTCGCCGAGTATCACGCCGTTAACTTAAGTTCCGGCGGGACCGGATGTCAGAGTTAGCGCAGGGCAGCTCCCAAGTCCGCCATCGTTACGTTCTTGCAGTTCGCCTCTCTGCCCCAGCGCTAGCCCTCGTGGCCGTGAGCATCGTCGCGGCTCTGCCGGCCGTGATCCGCGCCATTCACATCGACCCGGTAAAAGTGTTGGGGTCTGCTTAGGAATGTCGGAGGACCGATTGCCACTATCATCCCTTGCCGCTTGGGGACCAAGTTTGCTTCTCCAAAAGCCTCTACGCTATCGATTACGACGATGCTCGCTATATCCGGCACCAGCGTCAACCCGAGCTGTTGCTCAAAAACGGAAACAATCGGTGGGCCGGGAGGATTATTCGAGGGAGCAAAGGGAGAAGGAAACCCTTATGTTGACTCCCGCGTGTCTACATTGCCTCTCTAACGGTCGCGGAAAACTAACGTCGCCGACTCTGCCTGAACGGATACGATGTTGGCGCTACTGGAATTAGCACCCGGATGCGACCGTTGTTCTCGTCAGCGAAGTAGACTCTGCCGGATCCGTCTACTGCGATACCGGCCGGGAAGCTGATTTCGGCGTCGATGGCTGGCCCTCCGTCGCCGCTGAACCCGTTTACGCCGTTCCCTGCAATCGTGGAGATGAGGCCCGTCGACGCGTCAACCCGCCGTATCCGGTGATTGATCGTATCGGCGACATAAAGATTCCCGTCGACGTCGGACGCCATCGCCGCGGCATGATTCAGGATCGCGTTCTTAGCTGGTCCGCCATCTCCTCCGAAGCCACCTTGGCAAACCAATACGTCGAAAGGGCCTCCCGTCGCGCAGGCACCGGACCCCGCCAACGTAGTCACAATTCCCGTACTCGCTGTCACCATCCGAACACGGGAGTTTTCATAGTCGACGATGTAGACGTTTCCGTTGCGGTCGACCACCGAGGGAATAGGATCCCAAAACAGAGCGTCGACGGCCAGTCCGTCGTCGCCGCCGAAACTAGTGGTAAGTCGACCCGCAATCGTTTCGATAGTCCCGCTATTCGCAGTGAGTTTCCGAACGCGCGACCAGGAACTGGAAAAATATAGATCGCCTGCAGCATCTACCGTGATACCCGTGGGCCGCGAGACTCCGGCATTGACGGCGGGCCCTCCATCACCGCTATCCACTGCTGCGCCCGTCCCCGCCACGGTGGTGATGATCCGAGTCGATATGTCGATTCGCCGAATGCGATTGCTATCACCATCGGCAAGGTAGATGTTCCCGGCAGCATCGAGTGCTATGCTGATCGACCTTCCCAGCATCGCATTGGTTGCCTGACCCCCATCGCCGCTATATCCCAGAATTCCGATGCCAGCGATGATGCTAATTGCGCCATCTCTTACCCAGATTTTGCGGATGAAGCCGCTCCAGTCTGCCACATAAACATCGCCTCTTTGGTCGACAGCGACGCTTGTCGGGTTGCTTAGAAACGCACCTGCCGCCGCGTTGCCGCCAATCGTCGAGATGGTGTACTGCTGTCCAAACACCGGCG
>Ga0163163_10004956_pt1 | contig 11455 bp, 7 predicted proteins | sample S65metaG_FD_119766 | JGI IMG/M metagenome (GOLD analysis project Ga0163163, IMG submission 119766) | Switchgrass rhizosphere microbial communities from Kellogg Biological Station, Michigan, USA - S6-5 metaG | ecosystem: Host-associated > Plants > Roots > Rhizosphere > Soil | place: USA: Michigan... | reverse complement strand
TAGATGCGGCCGTTGACGCCCGTGCCGACGTACGGCTGCCCGTTGGGGCCGAGCGTGAGGCTGGTGTAGTGTTCGTCGCTGTCTTCCAGCAATTCTTCCGGCGTGCCGTCGCTGGAGAAGCGGAACAACACACCCTTGCCTGTGGTCTTGGCCGGCGGCGAAGACTCGCCGCCGTCGTCGTCGCGCGAGGGGACGAGGCCGCCTGATTTGATGTCGTTGGCGATCGCGTACACGTCGCCCTTGGGGCTGACCGCGATCGAGCGCACCTCGGTGCGACCGAAGTCGTAGAGCACGCTGGCGCGGCCCGGCGCGCGCACCTCGTACAGCTTGGCCTTGTCGCTGGCGCCTGCGTACACCACCGTGCCGTTGCGCTGCGGCGCGACGGCCACGCTCATCAGGTGCTGCTCCTCGGCGTCAAAGTAGACTTGCGCCTTACCGCTCTGCTCGATGCGGAACAGCTTGCCTTCGGGGCCCGTGGCCGCGAACAGAGCTTGCGACGACTTGTCGAAGGCCAGCGCCCACACGTGGTCCACGCCTTCCAGCTTGGCCAGCGTCGAGAGCTTGCCACCGGAGTAGCGCATCACCTCGCCCTTGGGCATCGTGCCGAGTAGCACGTCGCCCTTCCAGCCCTCGACCATCGAGGTGATGACCAGGGCCTTGGTCTCGGCGGCGACCTTCACCGAGCCGCCGCGCACCTCGAGCAGCTTGCCCTCGTTGCCGGTGCCGAGCAGCAGGCTACCGTCCGAGCGCGGCAGCGCGCACCAAACGGACTGCGCGTCCGCCAGCGGCAGCGCCCCCAGGTTCAGGCCGGCATGCACGCGCCCGGCGCTGTCCACGGCCACCCCTTTGAGGTCGCCGCCCTGGAAGTCCTTGCCTCGGTGTAGCTCGAAGCGGCGCGTGCCGACGGCAGCGCTGAGCGCCGCCGTGCCCAGCACGGCCAGCATCGACAAGCCCGCAATCCCCAGCCGCATCGTCCTTCGATTCATCGGAGCACTGGCCTCACTTTGACGCTGACGCTGTCGTTTCCAACCATGAAATCATCGAGCTCGACCACGTGGTATCGATTCGATTTGAAGGCCTCGGGGGAGAAGCTCGCGGTGCGTTGCCGGATCGCGTCGATCGCCCCCGGCGGAAGATTCTCTGCGACGCGGCCCTTGAAACTCACACCACCACCTGCAGCATAGGAAACGACCACGGCCTTCGGTGGGTAAATTGGGTCTGCCTGGTTGGCGATGAACTCGTCCAGGGTCTCGGGGTTGGCCTTCTCGCGCTCCACCGAGTGACCCGGGCGGATCGACAGCTTCAGCGTCGTGTCCGCGAGATACTTGGGCACCGGCACGGTTATCGTCCGAGTGAAAGGAGGGCCCGCGAACGGGATCAGGGTCAGCTGGATATTGACTGGCTGCCCGGCGTCGACCTCGGTCTCCAGCGCGCGCGCCTCGCGCAAGCGGACGATCTCGCGCGCATAGGCGAGCTTGATCTTCACCGACACGGAGGTGACGATCGCCGGTTCCCATGGGTTGTTGAGGACCGCGCCCACCGTCGAGACCAGGTGCGAGCGCACGAACTCGCGCGGATCCGGGGTACCGCCGATGGACACGCCGAAGTCCTCCAGCGTGACCTCGCCGTGGCCCTGAATGGCTACCTTGCTCTGTGCCGTCCAGCTCACGTCCTGGCGCTCCGCGCCTGTGGCCTGCAGCGCCTCGCCCAGCGCCATGGCCAGGAAGGTGGGGGTCATGAACTTCTCGTGCGCCACGTCGAACGTCCAGTCGCGATAGGGCGCTCCAGGCACGCCGTCGATGTGGAACGTGACGGGGATCACCGGCGCCTTGGCGGACTCCGCGACGACGATCGACGCCTGGCGATCGTTCACCAGAGCGCCCAGCGGGCGTACCGACATGCCGAGCTTGAAGGAGGAAGACTCGCTGGCCAGCAACCAGAGCACGCGCCCGATGGCGGTGGGCAGCGCGCTCACGCCGCCTTGCATCATCGGATGACCGAAGGCGACCAAGCGATCGCCTTCCACGCGCGTCACCGTGCCGAGCCCCGTGGCATTGAAGTCGCCGCTGATCAGGTTGACGGCAATGGCTCCGCCATCCTCGTAGTGCAGCGGCGCACCGGGCTCGACGCCGGACCCGCCGCCACCCTGCAACGGCTCGAGGCCGAGCGGTTCGAGCAGCTCGCGCGCCATGCCGGTGGCGAGCTCACCCATGCCGCCGAGCAGGATCGGAGTGGCCACAGGCCGCAGCCCGCGCGCGTTGGCCTCGGCGCTGACGCCGCGCTGGCGCAGCTGCTCCGCGTGGCGCTCGAGTTGATACTCGCCGGGATCGCCGGCGTAGCGGTTGGCGGAGGACTCCGCCGGCTCGGCGCGCTTGGCCTGCGGCCGCGCGCCGTTGCTTTGGTTTTGCAGAGGGATGGCGCCCGGCGATAGAGGCCAACCGAACAACGACTTGGGCAGCGGTCGCGCCAGATCTTCCAGCATGCTCTGGATCGGTGTCACGCCCGCGACGGGCTCCTTGCCGAAACTCCAGCCATAGGCATAGGCGCCGATCATCTTGCCATCGATGAAGATCGGGCTGCCGCTCATGCCACGCACCACGTTCACCACGTCGAGCCGTGGATGCACGGTCTTGATCAGGATGGCGTCTTGCCGCGGACGGAAGTTCTTGATCACGTCGATGACTTCGACGCCGAAGCGCTCGGGCTTGGTGCCCTCGAACACCGTGAGCCCGTAACCCTTCATGCCTGGTCGAATCTTCTCGACGGGCAGGACGTCAGGGCGGTCTGTGGCACTTCCCGCTTTGGCGACTTCGAGGCCCGAAGGCATCGACGCGAGGAGGCCACCCACTAGGGCGGTCATGAACCAGGCAGTCCAACGCACAAGTCGAGTGTAACATCGACAGGGCGTTCGCCCACAGCCAGCCGTGCGAAACCCTTCACCTCTCGCCGCGCACCAGATGGCAGGCCGTCTGCCCGAAATTGCTCGGCTTCGGCAAAACCATCGCTTGTCACCCCTCGGCAGCGCATGGTCTGGCCATGCTCGGTCTGGCCCTGGTGGTCTGCTTCGCCAGTTGGTTGACGGTGCATCTTTCGATCGTCGTCGGGCTATTCGCCGAACCTCCACGCTGGCGAGCTGCCGTTTGCCTGCTGCCGCCGCTCGTCCCACTGGCGCTGGCTTGGGCACTTAGACAAGGGATGTATAGGCGAGCCATTCTCTGGGGCGCGAGCGGCCTGGGATACCTGGCGCTACTGTACGCGGCGTACCGCTGAGACCCGCCGCTGGCGCCGCGCCAGGCAGCAGCTCTCGACGAATCGCGGGGGGACGGCGGCCTCAGCCAGTGGCGGGTGGCGGCGCTCGCCACCCTTGCGCGCGCCCGCCAGTGCGGAATTTGGCCCGGCGCGCGCCCGGCACGGCTTCCGCAATGGCCCTCTCGTGAGCGCGCCCTCGCGGCGCCGGCATGGAGCCGGCGGTGTGGGCGCCAGGAGAGAGAGTCATGGACGCCAGCAAGATGAAGATCGTTTATGTCATTTCCGAGCGCAACGCGCGCAAGTTCTGGAATCGCATCGGAGTCGCTTTCATCAACTCCGACGGCTCGATGAACGTGAAGCTCGAAGCCATTCCGGTTTCGGGCGAGATGCAGATTCGCGACTACGTTCCGCGCGAGGAGTCGCACCCCGCGGCCGCGAGCCGAGCGACGAATGGCGGAGGCGACTATCTATCGCCCCTCAGCTGAGCCGCGGCCCGACGACGTCGGCGAGGAACGGGTGGTGGCAGGAGAGCAGCAGCAGCGGCACGGCAGGGCTCTCGCCGAGGGAGCCAGCCGAATCACGCAGGAGCAGATACACCTGCACCGTTGGCGCGCATGGGCGCCGATCTTGGCGCGCGTGATGGCGACGGCTCTCGCGCTGCTCGGCCTGGCCGGTATCGGCTGGGCCGCGCGAGGTTCGAATGAGCTCGCCGAGCTCACCACCGCGCCGCTCTCCTTCGGCCTCGCGCAGATCGCGAGCTCGAGTGTCGCCGCCAGCTCGGTGCAGCCGGGCGCGGCTGTCGCGCCGGCGCGGCCGCTCCCCTGCGCGCCAGCGCCGGCGCCCGACGCGGCTGCTGCGACAGCCCGCGCCGGCGCCGAGCACACGCCGCCGCTCGCCATCCAGGGGGGCGGCTCGCAGGGCCTCACGGCGGAGGGGCGGGTGATCTTGAACCTGGCAAGCGCGGCAGAGCTGCAGCGCTTGCCAGGTGTCGGCGCCAAGCGTGCCGCCGCGATTCTGGCTCTGCGTCAGCGCTTGGGGCGCCTGCGCCGCCCCAGCGATCTGCTGCGCGTCAAGGGCATTGGCCCGCGGTTGCTGGAGCGCATGCTGCCCCTGATCGTGCTGGACGCAAGCATCGAGCCTCCGCGCTGAGCGCGCTGCTGCTCACGGCAGGATCGAGGCTCGGGGCGTTTCACTCTCGGATCGTCGCGGGCGCGAGGGTGTCACGCTCGGCGCAATGCGCGCGCTGCCGAACACCGCTCCGGGCGCACACGGACGTTCGAAGGCGTCCAGCACGAGTCTTGCTTGGTCGCCGGTCGAGGGGGGATTGGACTCATGGAGCGCGTGACGGCCGCATCGGCTTTCGTTCGTCCAGCGTCTGGAGCGGTTGAGGACAGCGCGCGCCAGCGCTCTTTCTGGGGCCTGCTGAGAGCTCAGTGGGGCAGGGGGGCCCATGAGACCGCGCGAGAGCACATGCCCGCGCCCGCACAGCGAGAGCGCGAGCTCACCCGGATCGAGGCCCGCGACGTGAAGCGCTGGCTGTACCAGGGCTCCGCGGAAGATCTCTCCTTTCGCGATCAAGTCAAGGCGCTGCTCTCCGAACCAGAGTTCGCGCCTCGAGCCAGCTCGTCGTGCGCGGAACAGGTGCAGCGCTGCTACGCGCGCTTCCAGTTGTTGCGCGAGCGCCTGGATCTGCGGCTCAGGGACGTGCAGGAACGGCCCGCGCGGCTGTTCACTGCGCTGGAGCTCGCCGGAGTGGTCGACTCCGCTTTGTTCAACGTGCTGCAGAACCACTACTGCCTGTGTGGTGGCACGCTGCTGCGCTACGCGGAGAGCTCTCCGGCGATCGAAGGCTATCTGCGTGAGCTCGACAGCGGGGAAACGCTGGGGGCGTTCGCAGTGACCGAGCTCGGCTTCGGCAGCAACGCGGTCTCGCTCCAGACGCGCGCGGACTATGATCCGGCGCTGGAGGAGCTGGTGCTGTCCACGCCCAGCCCGGAGGCGCGCAAGTTCATGGTCAATGCGGCGTTCGCCGGCGTGCCCAAGCTGGCGATCGTGATGGCCCGCCTGTTCGTGCACGGGGCGGACCGCGGGGTGTTTCCGATCGTGGCGCGCCTGCGCACGCGCTTCGGTCCTTGTCCGGGAGTGCGCATCAGCGCGCTGAGCGGCGCCGCCTCGGCGGGGCCGGATCCTGCGCTGCTCAGCTTCGCCGGCGTGCGGGTGCCCTTGCATGCCCTGCTGCTCGGTGCTGACGCGGGGTTGCTCGCGGACGGCACGTTCTGGAGCTCCGTTCCCAGCCCGAGAGCGCGCTTTTCGCGTTCCATCGAGCAAGTGCAGCTGGGGCGGCTGTGCCTGAGCGCGGCCGCGGCGACGCTCACTGGAGCCAGCGCCTTCATCGCCATCAAATACGCCGAGCAGCGCCGTACCTTTGCGCTGCGCCGGCCCGACCTGAGCGTGCTCGAGTACCGCAACCACCAGCGCGACGTCTTCTCCGCGCTCGCCCAGGCGTACGCTAGCCGGTGCCTGATCGACTTCGTCGTCGGCAAGCACCAGACGACGGATCCGCGCGAGCGCGACTATCTGTTCCGGATCAGCGCCGCCACCAAGGCACACGTGACGTACGGGGCAGAGCGCGCCGCGCGCCAGTGTCGCGAGCGTTGCGGCGCGGCCGCGCTGTTCGAGGAGAACCGGTTGTCCGCCTTCACGGCTCGCGCCCAGGCAATGCTGACGGCGGCGGGCGACAACCAGGTGCTGCTGCTGGAGACCGCGCGCAAGATGCTGCTGCGGCGTGGCTATGTGCGGCTGCCCGCTGCGCATCCGAGCCTGGCGGCAGCGCTCGGCAACCCGGCGCGGCTGATCGGCCTCTTGCGCGAGCGTGAGCGCCGGCTGCTCGACGAGCTGCGCGGCGCGGTCGCGCATTGTCGGATCGCCGACCACGAGCGCTTCACGATCTGGAACGAGAACGTCAATCTGGCGCTGGAGGCCACTTCGGCGCACGCCTCACGGCTCGCCGCGGAGGCCTTCGCCTCGCGCCTCGCGGAGCTGGACAGCAAGCACCCGGCGCAGGGCCTGTTTCGGTTGTTCGCGTTGCAGGAGCTGCGGCCCTACCTCGGCTTCTACCTGGCAGAAGGGCTGATCCACCGTGCGGAGCTGAAGGCACATGGTTCGTACCTCGACGCTGCCTGCCGGGAGCTTCGCCCCTTCGCCCTGGAGCTGGCGAGCGCCTTCGATGTGCCGAACAGCATGCTGCGAGCTCCCCTCGCGAGCGACGACTACGTGGCGCACTATGATCACAGCGTGCGGCAAGACGAGCCGGCCGCGGACAGGCCCGAGCGCTTTCAGCGCGGTGGCCCGGCGAGCTCACTCGGGGATCGGTGAATCGTTGGCGCCGTGTGCGGCGCTACTCGCGCTGACGCCCTCGGCATCATTCCGCAGATCCCTCCGGGAGTCATTGCGCGGCGCCTGTCGCGCCGCCGCGCGCGGCTCGCGGAACAAGCCTTCGAGCTCGCCGTCGGCCGTTGCCTCCGTCGGGCGCCGCGGCGTGGCTCGGGGCTCGATCGCCCGGGCCTCCAGCGTGGCCACTGGATTGTCCGCCCTTCGCTTGGTGCGCCGCTGGCTCAGCCTGCTCGGAGGCTGCAGTGCCGAGGTGCGCTGCGCGATGTCCTCGGTGGCAGCTGCAGGCTGAGGCGCTCCTGGAGAAGCCGGGGAGCGCCGCCCAGCCTCGACCGCTGCAGCGGAGGCCTGGGTTGCGCCCGATTCGCGCAGCGCGGCGCTGTCGGGCGTGTCCGCCTTTGCCGACGCGACGCTCGACGCCGGCAGCGCCGAGCCGCGCGGGGCCGACACGGTCGAGGAGAGGCCAAGCGCGAGCGCGCCCAGCAAGGCGAGCCCGGCGCCGATGCCGAGCGGCCACACCCAACCACGGCTGCGAAAGCGCTGACGCGCGAGGCCGGGATCCGTGGGCGTGCGTTCCAGGTGGGAAGGGGTCCTCTGTACGAGCAGGGTCGGCGCGGCGGTGTCGCCGAATAGACCCGAAATTTGGCCATTGCCAAAGGAGGGCTGCCAGATCGTTTGCGTGCGACCGTCCGCGAGCGGCCACAGCGCGCGGCCCATCGCGCGCAAGCTGCCGAAACGCGCACCGGGGTCGCGCTCGATCGCGCGCAGGATCACCTGCTCGAGCGGGGCAGAGATCTCTGGTCGCAACGCGCTCGGCGGCTCTACCTTGCCGAGCGCCACTGCCTTCAAGAGCTCGAGCAGAGTCTCGCCCTCGAAGGGCGGGCGGCCCACGGCGCATTCATACAGCACCGCCCCGAGCGCATATTGATCGCCGGCCGGCCCGAGCTCGCGCACGCCGTCCAGCGCTTCGGGCGCCATGTACGCCGGAGTACCGATGATCTCCCGCGTCTTCGTCGCGCGTTGCAGCGGATCATTGAGCGTGTTGCTGAACTTCGACACGCCAAAATCCAGGACCTTCGGCACCACGACACCGTCGGCGCCGTTCGACAGGAAGATGTTGCTGGGCTTCAGGTCGCGATGCACCACGCCCGCGTCATGGACCGCCATCACGCCCGCGATGATCGGCAACGCCAGGCTCGCGATCTCGATCTCCGAGAGCGTGCCGAAGCGATCCAGATAGGTATCCAGATCGCAGCCCATCAAGAGCTCCATCACGATGAACGGGCGGTCGCGCCACACCCCCACATCGAGGATGTCCACCACGTTGGGATGCTTGATCGACGCTGCCGCGCGCGCCTCGCGCAGGAAGCGGTCCTTGCCGGTGGGCTGATCCAACACCCAGCGGTCCAGCACCTTGAGCGCCACGGGGCGCGCGAGCGCAGCCTGCTCCGCGCGATAAATGCGCGCCATGCCGCCCCGTCCGATGCAGACTCGGATGAGGTACGCGCCGAACTCCGAGTCCGGCGGTAGCTCTTCGGGCAACTCGGACATTGCGCAAATCCTAACCGGATCGCGCGCGGGGCGCGGGAAAAACGGACACCTACATCCAGACGCGGTCCCCGGCTCCTTCCGTCGGACGCAGCGTGATCCGCAGAACTCCAGGTGTTTCTCTCGCTATCGAACCCCAGCTCGTGGGAGTCCGGTCCGGCACCCCTGGCTAGAAAGCAGCGTGCCTGCTCCGTTTCAGCACAAACGGGAGCGCGTCGCTCGGCGCTTTTGTGGCGGCTCCGTGATGAGACGCCAGCGCGACCATGGGCGGCTTTCGAAGCAGCGGCCCGGCTCAGTTGCGCGAGCGAACGCGCTGCCGCCAAGCGCTCGGCGCCTCACCGACCACGTGCCGAAACTGACGGCTGAAGTTTTGCAGGCTCGAGAAGCCGAGATCGACCGCGACCTCGGTGAGCGGGCAGTCCGAGTGCAACATGCGCCGCTGCGCTTCGCGGATGCGCGTGATGTCGAGCTCGGCTCGAAAGCTCGTACCGAGCGCCTGGAGCCTGCGCTGCAGCGTGCGCGCCGTGATACCGAGCCGCGCCGCTGCGCGCGGCAGATCCGCGTGGTCCAGGTCCGTACCGAGCACGGCGTGCAGCTGCGTGAGCAAGCTGGGCACGCCGGCCGCGCTCTCGCACAGCCGCGCCACGCTATCGCGAATGGCCGCGTCCAGAGGCGGGTCGAGCCAAGCCAGCGCCTGGTCGAAGTCGGTAAACAGCGAGACGGGATAGGGCGCCGCGAAGATCTCGTACGAACCGCTGACCACGGCGCCGAGCACGCCTTCCGCGCGAATCACGGCGTGTCGGATCACCCGGCTCGCCAGCGTAGCTCGATGCCGGCTCATATAGCGACCGATCAGCCCGAAGCTGGCCAGGTCCACGTGCTCGAGCCCGCGAATGTCCAGCAGGGATACGTGCTCGCCCGCCTGCTCGATGGTGCGCTCGACCAGATCGAACAAGCTGGTCAAGTTCTGCTGCTCGGCGCGGCCCCAGAGCGTTGCCCCCCAGAGCGTCGGGGTGGCACAGAAGTGCAGCCAGCCGGGTCCCATCACATAGCGCCCGAGCGGATCCCTCACGAACGTATCGACGTCCTGTTCGAGCCGCAGCTCACCCCTCAGTTCTGAGGATGGGCCGGTCGTCACGTCGCGGACAATGCGACGTGCACGATCGCTATCGTCGTGAATCATGCCCGGGGCTCAAGCTACCACGTGCAGGGAGGACTCGCTGCAGGTTCGGGGGTGCGACTTGTTCCCGAATACATCTCCGTATTTATCCGGCACTGTGTCGGGTGTCATTTGCAAACTATTTTGACTGGGGTGCAACGTGGCGTGAAGTGATTGAGCGTTTGGCGCGCACGGGAACGCACGGTCGATCGGAGCGGGCTAGCCTCTGGATCGAGCGCCGGGATGGGTTGCGGCCAGCTCTATGGCTACGGAGTGGCTGCAACCCCCGGTGCCGCCAATTTATTGTGCGGGGGGGGGCGGTTCTACGGCTCTACGCAGCGCATCAACGATCGGTGCGATGCGATCGTGATGCAGCTTGAAGAGCGCTCGGTTCGCGACCAGTAAGCTCGAGATCGAGCAGATGGTCTCGCGCTCCTCGAGCCCATTTTCGCGCAGGGTCGAGCCCGTCTCCACCAGGTCCACGATCAGGTCGGAGAGCCCCGTCACCGGCCCGAGCTCGACGGAGCCCTGTACGAAGATCACCTCCGCTTGCACGCCGCGGGCGGCAAAGTGCTTTTGCGCGATGCGCGGGTACTTGGTGGCGACCCGGGGCACCGGCGGGATGCGCGCGCCGACGGGCGCGGCGACCACCATGCGGCATAGCCCGATGTGCAGATCCACCGGCTGATACAGCTCGTAGTTGCGCTCCAGCAGGGTGTCCCGGCCCACCACGCCCAGATCGGCGCAGCCGTACTCCACGTAGGTCGGGACGTCGTCCGGCTTGAGCAGCAGAAAGCGCACCCGGCGATCCTCGCTCTCGCGCACCAGGCGCCGGTCGTCGCCGAGCAGGCCTTCGGCGCTGATTCCCGCCTGCGCCAGCAGCGGCACCAGCACTTTGGAAATACGCCCCTTGGGCACGGCCAGGGTCAGTGGACGGGGGGTGGCGGAGTTGCTCATGGGCCCGCTCGCGGTACGCCGAGCCGTGGCATGTGGCAAGCGGCGGACGCCGGCCCAGGAGCATTTTCTGCCCGGATTGTGCAAAAGTAAGACATGCCCCGGCCTCGGTTCGCCTTCCGGCGCCTTTTGTTTGTCGGGCTGGCCGCGCTGTCCGCCGTGTTCCCGGCGGCTCTGGCCGTGGCGGCCCCACCGGCCGCGGCCCGCGGCGCACGCGGCGATGCTGGCGAGACGGATGCCAGCTTGGAGTCTGAACGGCCGTCGCTCAGCGGGCGCTTCGGCCTGGAGCGGCTGGCGAGCTCGCTCTCCTCTCCCCAGCTTGCCGATCGGCTCGCCGCGATCCAGCGCCTCGCCGGGCTCGGCACACGGGGCGCGCTGCATCGGCTGGTGAGCTTTGCGCTCGAGCATCGCGCCCAGCTCGGAGCCCGCGAGTGTCTCACGCTGGCCCGAGTTCTCGCGCCGCATGCCGCGGACGATGAGACCCGTGTGCTGCTCAGCGCGCTGATGAATCAGCGCCCCAGCGCGCCCGCCGGACCCGAAGACGCCGCGCTGTTCGAGCTCGGACGTGGCAGCGCCGCGCTGGCGCTCGCCGCCAGCGGATCGGACGCGGCCCTGCGCACGCTGGGAGCGACCTTGCGTGCCGGTGGCGCTTCCGCCGCGCTGGCCGCCGACGCCCTGCTCGAATATCCGCCCGCGGATCTGCAGGGCTTGCTGGCCGTCCCCGGAGAGCCGAGCGTCGAGCTCGCTCGCTGGCTGGGTGAGCTCGGCGACCAGCGCGCCTTCCACACGCTGCGCGACTGGGTGCGCGGTGAGAGCGCCGATGTGCGCGCGGCGGCGGCGGTCTCACTCACGCGGCTCGGCGAGCTGGAGACGGTGCCGCTCGCGCGCCAGTGGTTGAAGGCGGGCATCCCTGTGCTGGAGCGCGCCGCCGTCGAGATCCTGAAGCTGACGCAGCAGCCCGAAGCGGCTGCGCTCTCCAGCCGAGAGCTGGCGAGCGAAGGGGAGCCCGGTGAGCGGCTGCGCCGCGCGCTCGACTTTCCGGGCCCCGAGCTGCTGCCGCTGGCGCTGCGCGAGCGCGCCGACCCGAGCCGGGCACAGCAATCCTGGACGTTGCTCGGCCGCATCGGCGGCGCCACGGCGATCGGCGAGCTCGAG
>Ga0163163_10004953_pt1 | contig 11458 bp, 9 predicted proteins | sample S65metaG_FD_119766 | JGI IMG/M metagenome (GOLD analysis project Ga0163163, IMG submission 119766) | Switchgrass rhizosphere microbial communities from Kellogg Biological Station, Michigan, USA - S6-5 metaG | ecosystem: Host-associated > Plants > Roots > Rhizosphere > Soil | place: USA: Michigan... | reverse complement strand
GTGAAGACGCAGTTCGGCTATCACATCATCCGCCTCGATGAGGTTCAGCCGGGCAAGACGAAATCGTTCGACAGCGTCCGCTCCGAGCTCGAAGCGGAGCTGAAGCGCAACGCGGCCGCCGACAAATTCGGCGAGATCCAGGAGCAGATCCAGTCGCGCCTCGAGCAGGCCGGCAACGACCTCGGCGCACTGGCGAAGGAATTCAACCTGGCGAGCGGCGAAGTGCCGAAGTTCCTGCGGGGCGCGGGCGGCGCGCCGCTGGGAACGGCGCAACCAATACAGGACATTGTGTTCGGCGACTCGCCGTTGCAACCTGGGCATGTGGGCGGACCCGTACTGGTTGGAGAGGACCGACTCGTGCTCGTAAAGGTGACAGAACACAACAAGCCACAGCCGCAGCCGGTTGCAGAGGTGCGCGACACCATCGTCGCCGCAATCAAGAAGGAGCGTGGCTCCGAGGCAGCCCTGAAGGCCGCGCAGGACGGCCAGGCGAAGTTGCAGGCCGGCGCGTCGTTCGACGATGTTGCCAAGCAGTTGGGCGTGTCATCCGAGCCCGCACGATTTGTCGCGCGGAGCGATTCGACTCTGCCGGCCCAGTTGCGCGAGCTCGTATTCAACTCCCCGAAGCCGAACAAGCCCGTCTATCGAGCGGTTGCCTTGCAGACCGGAGGCGCCGCGGTGGTTGCCGTAACCGGGCTGCGCACGGAGACGCCGGAGGCTGACAAGACCAAAATGGCAGACCAGCTCAACCAGCAAAGCACGCAGGCCAAGCAGGATGCTGCACGTCACGGGCAAGCGGATGCGGAAGCGTACGTCGAAGAAATGCGCCGCACCGCTGACGTCCGCAAGAATCCGAAAGCGTTCGAGTAAGCGGGCAGGCGGCTGACTAGCTCGTGGCCGCACATCAATCCCGACCTATTGCCGCCACGCCCATTCTCGTGGCGATGGCGATCGGTGCGATCGTCGGCTGGCTGGTCGGTCCCGCCGGGAAAGTAGGGGGCGTCGAGGTTCTCGGCTTCTTCGAGTTCCTCGGAACACTGTTCATCAACCTCCTGAAAATGGTGGTGGTGCCGCTGATCTCGGCTTCCATTGTGACCGGGGTTGCCAGCATCGGCTCTGGCCGCGATCTCGGCCGCCTCGGCATCAAGACCCTCGGGTTCTATGTCTTCACCACGCTGTTGTCGGTGTTGATTGCGCTGGCCCTCGTCGATCTCCTCAAGCCCGGCATCGCAAACGGTGTTCCGGCCCGTTCGCTCCTCGCGTTGGAGGCCTCCTCGGACGTCGTCAACTCGAGCGTCCAGGCGCGGGCCTCGATCACCGTCACCGACACGTTGCTTGGCATCGTTCCGACCAACGTCCTGCAGGCCGCCAGCACGAATAATCTGCTTGGCGTGATGTTTTTCAGTGTCCTGTTCGGCTTTTTCCTGGCGCGTATCGAGCTGCCGTACCGGCAGACCGTGCTCGATTTCGCGCAGGGTATATTTCGCGTCATGATGCGCATGACCATCTGGGTCATGAGTCTTGCGCCTGTGGGAATATTCGGGTTGACGGCACGTGTGGTTGCCAAGTCGGGCATTCACGCCGCGGGCCCGATTCTGACGTTTGGTGCGTGCGTCGTGGCCGGCATCATAATTTACGCTACCGTAGCGCTACCGCTGCTGCTCCGCGCCGCGGGTGTGCGCAATCCCTTGCGCCTGTTTTCCGCTATGAGTCCTGCGTTACTGACGGCGTTCTCTACTGCTTCATCTGCTGCCACTCTGCCGCTGAGTCTCGAGTGCCTGGAAAAGCGGGCTGGTGTGTCGGAGCGAATCGCAAGTTTCGTCATGCCGCTGGGTACTTCGATCAATCATGCGGGTAGCGCTCTCTACGAATGCGCCGGCGCCATGTTCATTGCGCAGGCTTACGGGCTCGACCTGACGTTCGGTCAGCAGTTCACAGTGGTTACGTTGGCTTTGCTCACGTCCATGGGAGTCGCCGGAATTCCGGCCGCCTCGCTGGTCGCGATCGCCGTCATCCTGTCAGCGGTCGGCCTGCCTCCCGAAGGCATCGGCGCCTTGTTGGTGCTGGACCGTCTGTTGGACATGGCGCGAACGGCCGTCAACGTCTTTGCCGACGCAGTCTGCACGGTGATCGTGGCAAGACTGGAAGGTGAAAAGGGCGTCTTAACCGACGCTGCGACCGCCACTAACGCCACGCCCGCGGCGGGCTGATAGGGCTACCCTGGCTTCGCCGCCGCGCGGCGATAGTCCGACGGCGAGCGGCCCACCACGGCCTTGAAGTCGCGGGTGAAATGCGCTTGATCCGAGTACCCCAGCTCATGCGCAAGCCGGGTCAGATTCACGTGTCCCGTGTCAGCGAGACGCGCGGCAGCATCGTGTAGCCGCGCGCGTCGGATCACCCATTTCGGCGAGATTCCAACATACTCGCGGAACAACCGCTGCAGCGCGCGGATCCCGAGGCCTGTGGATGGGGCGAGGTCCTCCACTTTGTTGATCGTACGATCGGCTGCGATGCGCTCCACGATACCGTGCGTCACCTCGACGTTCGGATCCGCGGCGGTAAGCTGGGCGCGGCCACGCACGATTGCCTCGGCGGCTGCAACCATACCAGCGTCGTCGGGCGCGCAAAAAACCGCCGCTTCGGCTTCCGCGGCGCTGACGTTGAAAATCCTTTCGAGCGGGATCTCCCGATCCGTGATCGTCGCCACCGATGCTCCGAGCAGTCCGCGAAAACCACCCGGACGAAACCTGACACCCAACACCCGCGCGGCTCCTGCCAGGCGATATTCAAATGTTCTGCGCATGACACCGTGGATCGTCGTCTTACCTGGCTCGAATACAAGGTGCACGCAGGGATAGGGGAGTGTCTTCTGTACATACGGTTCCTGACCGCGAAGATCCCATTCAACGACCCAGTGATGCTCGATCACGCCGCGCAGATCATCTGCCGGTACGTACCGCGCCAGCCGAAATTTGCGCGCGGCCGCGGCAGGGGCGAGAACGCCCTTGGGCTCGGCGTCGACGGTCTGCATTGGCCTGTCGCGAATTTTCAAGGCGGACCCACATCTCTCGTTTAAGGTCTACGCGGGCGGCACGGCCCGGCCGCAATCAAGGAGGGCTCTCCAATGAAGCTCTATTCGCTCCTCGCATCCCCGTACGCCGCGCGGGTTCGTGCCGCGATCTACGCCAAGAATCTCGACGTGCCGATCGTTGCTCCACCGCCGGACTGGCGCGCGTCCCCTGAGTATCGCAAGTTGAACCCCCTGGTGCGTATTCCCGTGGTGATACTCGACGACGGCACCTCGCTGCCGGAGTCTGGAGTCATCGTCGAGTACCTGGAAGATGCATTCCCACAGGTACCCCTCAGGCCGCGTGACGCGGCAGAGCGGGCCCGCGTGCGGCTGGTTACCCAGGTTGCCGAATTATATGTGCAGACGCAGATGAATCCCCTGTTTCGCCTGTTCGACACGAAGGAGCGCGACGCGGCGGCGATCGAGGCGCAGATCAGCAAATTCGACGAAACTTTGCGGCAGCTGAATGCTCTACTGCGCCCGGGCGAATACGCCGTGGGCAATCGTCTCACGACCGCCGATCTGTGGCTGGCGCCGCAGCGGATGATGTTGGGCGGACTGATGGCCTGGGCGGGCAGGACCGAGCTGCTCGACGGGTATGACGCCCTGATAGCCTACGAGGACGTTGCCCGGCGCGATCCATTCCTCAATCGTGTGTGGCAGGAAATGGAAGAAGGCGTAAAGATCTTCATGGCGGAGCGCGCGGCGAGCACACCCGTGTCTGCAACGTAGGGAATCACGTCATCGGCTGCGGGTTTTGATCAAGGCTCCGGTACCGTACCCGCCTCGTAGTTCAACACCCAGCCCCCGCCGAACATATTGCCGCGGAGCCTGACGTTTACCGACGGCATCGGAATTTCTCCCATGATGCCGCGCACGGATATTCCAGTGCTTTGCGGGCCCTCGCCACCCTCCAGGTAGTTGGTCGAGATCTCTACGTTCTGCGTGCCCCAGGCCAGAAGACCCATGGCATTGATGTTGTCTGACGTGCTGCCGACGAAGGCAATCTGATTATTGGAAAATATTCCGTCGTGCACGCCGGGCAACATGTAAGCGCCAATGTTGCAACTCACCAAGATGGTGTTGCCGGATACGTCGAAAAAAGCCGTGCCGACATTCAGGCCCAGGGATGCCTCGCGCGCCACGCCGAAGCTGTTGCCACGCAAGGTGAGGTCGACTGTCGCTGCAAACTCGTTCAAGATTTCCTGACCGCGCCCCGCGCTGTTGGTAATGGTCAGATCCTTGGATAGGTAGGAGTACAGCGGCTGCGCATTCCAGTCGTCGACCTGCACGCGGTCGATGGTCGTATGGAGCGCCGCAAAGACCGATATGCCCGCCGCCGAAGCCTCAGGCAGTCCCGCATCCGGCACGGTAATGTTGAAATTTCGAAATACCGTATTCTCTACAGGGGCGTCGATACGCCAAAATCCGAGGCCCCTGCGCCCTGTGTCCCATTCGCGTTTATTCACAAACGCCGTTCGAAATGGCGTGCGGACAGTCACGACCTGCTCGGAAATGGAATCCACTTGCATCCAATCGACCGCAGCCTGGCCGCCGATTACTGCATCCAGCTCGGTCAGGAGCAGCCAGTCCCCGGGGTGCAGATCCGACAGGTCGGCGCTCGTGGAAAAAGAGCGGTCTCCAACGGCAATTGAGCTCGTGATCCGGCGGGGAGCCTGGTCGATGCGGTCACAGGGGGTGGTGAATACCCGGTCATTCACACAGTGCACACGGCGCGTGTTTGCTTTGAATTGAAAGATCGTGTTGGGCCCGACGCCCTGGATGACGGTGTTACTGTGGCGGACGACGATAGTCCTGCTGAGATAGTAGGTTCGCGCCTCAAATGTGACCACCCCTCCCTGATCCACTGCCTGTTGCACAACATCCGTATCGTCCTGAGTTCCTCCACAACCTTGAAGCAAAAGCACGGAGGCCAGCGCCGTGGTTCTCGAGACCAAGGACGCGAAGCGAGTTATAGGATGCGCCACAGCGTGTAAATTCCCCCATGCTTCGTGTTAGCCACGCGCGTCCGCGAGATAGTGCCCACTCCTATCATGTTAATCAAATATTTGTCGCCAGTCCGCGACCTTGGTCTGAGTGTTGTTGTTTGCGCTCTCGATCCAGACAACCAACCCACCTGCGGGTTGGAGGCGTGCTGGAATGTTAACTAAGTATGTCATCGCGTCGTCAACTGGAGACACGTACGGTTCGGTCAGCAGTTCACAGTGGTTACGCCAAGTGCGCTTGATCCGCGTACCCCGGCTCGTGGACCAGCTGGGTCAGATTCACGTGCCCGTGTCGGCGAGGGGCGCGGCGGCCGGCCTGGAGCGGCCCGGACGATTGCCGCGGCCGCGGCTGCCGGCGCACACCCGCGGAGCCGAGGAAATTCTGCAAAGAGCTAAGTAGAATCCGCTATCGCTTCTGGCTGCCAGTCAATGGACGGCCACCGAAGCATCATCCAGGATTCGCGTTATGGACCTTGTCTCTCTGAAAACCAAAGCTCGCGCAGTGCGACGGTTCTTCTATCGTCGCGCCTACCGTGGCTACGGGCCGATGCCCTATTTCGCGAAATACAATGCACTTCAGAGAGTCTTCATACCGGGCGCTCCCCTCATCGAGACCGGAACCTATCTGGGGGATTCGAGCAGGTTTTTTGCCAGCCGCGGCTATCCTGTGCACACCGTCGAGGTGTCGGCTGATCTTGGCAGGATAGTATTCCCGGGACTCAGGGCCGCCGGAATCAAATGCTATGAAGGGGACTCTGGCGTGTTGCTCGGTGGCATCCTGGATGACCTGCAGCACAATGGCACCTCGGCTGTAAATTTCTGGCTCGACGGGCATTGGAGCAAAGGCCCGACGAGCAAGGCCGGTGCATACGAAACCCCGATCGTCCCGGAGCTCGAGACGATATCGGCCCGTCGGAATAACTTTCTCAAGCTGGTCGTGGCGATTGATGACGTGCGCTGCTTCGGAAACGATCCGGGATATCCGGACAAGAAATTCCTCGTCGATTGGGCTGTCGCCAATCGCCTCGGATTCTATTTCCTGGCGGACATCTTTGTTGCATCGACGGAAACATACGCCGATATTTGAGCTCGCTCAGCACCCGGCCGCACACACTAGTTCTGCGGAACAGCGTACAACGCCTGCTTGGTCCCGTTGGTGAAATACACGGTCTTCCCGGCGATGCTGGCCGTTCCGGGAGTCGAATCGAACACCAACTGGCGGCCGGCAGAGGGACTCCACACATACAGTTTGGAGTCTTCCCCGAACAGCACATAGCCCCCATCGGTACCGTAGAGATGGCCGGACAGACGGGTTGAAAGTGTAGTGACGGTAGTGCCGTCGGACACCTTGATGGCGGCGTTGCTCACGGTGGCTTCGGCCCAAGCCAACAGGCCTGCGTTGAGCTGGAACTGTGTCACGGTGCTCGACAAGGTCTGCCGGGTGCTGGAAGCCAGGTCGAGCGCGACCAAGCTCGCTCGACTGTCGCTTTGATCGCGTGGCCGGGATTCCCAGGCCAGGCGCACGCCATCCGTGCGCGGAGAGAATTGCAGCAAGGTGGGGTCATTGGCTAAGTCGGTGACCTGCGCCGTGTTCTGATCCCAGCTGCTGATGCCGATGGGATGGGATGTCTCGGGTGAGTCGCCAGGCTGCGCACCCAGGTCCTTCATGAAGTAGAGCCTCAAGTGTCCTGAGGAGGCTGAAAAGTCCGCCTGCGCCTGCCCGTGAGAGGCCGAGCCGAAAATAGTTGCGTCAGGCAGTGCCGGTACCGCCAGGCGCTGGCTCGTCTGTGCGTTGAAGAATACGAATGAAGTCACGCCAACCGAAGCGCCTTGCGGGTAGCCCCAGAACGTACCGAGCGCCCAGGGCCCGTGTGCTGCCGTCAGATCGAGGAGCGATAGGGCCCCGGAGGCGCCCAGCAACCCCAGGTCGGTGCGAACCCCGGCGGAATTCCACGCAATTACATCCCCGTTTGGGATGGTGCTTCCGGGCGGGTATGTAGAACCCAGCGCGAATGCGTACGGGTCGCTGATGAGCCACGGGCCGTACCCGGTACCGAGAACGACGTCGTTCGTGCCATACAGAAGATGCTGGTTGGCCTGCTGGCCCCCGACATCATAGACAATGGAGTTGGGCCCCGTTGCAAGGAGGCTTGCTGCGCCAAGGCGTATGAGCGGCGTGTGGACCAGGCCCGCGGCGGAGGTAACCGTCACGATGTATGCCTTGGTACTAGTCGTCCCTGCGGGGTCTGTAGCCTTCGCCGTCAACGTGTAATTGCCAGGCGTAATCCCGGTCAGGGAAAAGTCTGTAGAGAATGGCGAGGTGGTCGTGTTGAGTATCGTAACCTCGCCGAGTGTCACAACCACACTGACGGTGCCCGTCTTGTCCGAGCTTGCAGTTCCGGCGAGGTGCAGAGTCGAGTTCACGAGATCGCCGTCCGCGACGCCGGTAATCGTGAGCATCGGAGGATTGTCGAATTTCACGGTCTGCGTTGCGCTGGCGGTCTTGCCATTGCCGTCGGTGACTACGGCTGCGATGACGTGATCGCCGGAGCCTGCGGCAATCGAGTCGATCGAGAAGACGTACTGGCCGGTCTGATTCACCGTTGGCGTGCCCAACGACTTCCCATCCAGTGTCCCCATGACACTCTGAATGCCGTAGTCCGAGGTGGCACTAATGACGACCTGTACGGTCGGACTGACGTTGTCCACGCGCATGGACATCGCCAACTCGGGGTTGGCAACCTGCACCGTTCTTTGCAGTTGCAGGGTGAAGTCGGGCCCGGTTTTCAGCTGGGCCAGAACCACGTGCGCACCCGCGGTGACATTGCCGGTATTCAGCGAGACCGCGAAGTCGGGGACGGTCGTGCTGCTGCCAAAGCCGGCCTGATCCGGATGGTCCAGATAGTAGGTAGCCGAGATATAGGACGCTGCGTTAGTGACGGAGACTATAGTCGGTCCCAGGAGCGGTTCGGGGTCGGCGAGCGCTATCGCGGGAGCGGTCGCGGGGAGCGTGATTACAAGGGAGTCCTGACCACTGAATGTCGGCAACGGTACCGTATAGCCGGTTTTAACCGCCGCGACCCGAAATGTCGTTTGGGCATTCACAGCGTGCGACCACGTCAGGGTGGTTCCATCACCTCGTCCGGGAATCGTGTCGATGGCGGTCCACGTTCCGCCCTCGTTTTGCTGCTCGATTCGGTAGCCAGTGACGTTCTGGACCTTATCCCTCCAGGTGAGGGTAGCCATTCCAGCCGACAGGTTCATGCTGCCGGTCAACTGAGCAGACTTCGCGTCCGCGATATCGTCCGCTGTCGGTTGCGTCGCTTGGGCAGGCGGTGGGGTGTCCTGTTGCGCGGTGCTGCGCGCCGATCCGCCGCCGCATGCGGCCAGCAGGAAAACCAGAAGCAGGGGGGCCACCGCCGCGAATCCGCATGGCATGGATTTGGAAATTTCGCTCACAGCACAAGCTCCATTCGCGCGTAGCGCCAGCAACCAGCAAGAGGATTCAGGGTAACGAAACGTTCTGGTGAACGTCTCGGGTTGATAGTAGTGACGTCGTTTGCCGACGATCTTGCCCGCAGTTGCACAGAGAATCAAATACGTACGTCGCAGCTGACCGCCGCGCGGCAGCGCGGGCAAGTTGACTTAATATGTCAATCGCGGCCTCGACTTTCCGTTGCCGGCGGCAAGCTCAGGCTCCTCGAGACCGCAGATCGCGCGTCCACAAAGTTTGTCTGGTCCAGACAAGTCCCCGTGTTCGTTCCCGACATGACGACTGCAGCCGCACCGGTGCTCGTCAGCACGTTGGACGAAATGAGGGTCTGGGTGCAATTGTCGAGCGACAATGCGATTGCCGGACCGGCCATGCCAACGTTGCCGGTCACCGACGCGAGTGTCATATTCGCAAGGTGGAAGGGGATGGAGGCAACGCCGCCCGCCATCACGTTGTTGCCGTTCACCACGACATTGGTAAGTCTCGGCTCACGGGTCGTGTCCACCCGTATGCCGCGCACACTCGTGCCGCGGACAAAGTTGTTGGTAATCACTATATCCGTGAGGTCGGCTTCGCTCGCGAAGGCAAAGATGCCATGCCCATTCGGGATGCTCACATCGATCCAGATATTGTTTTCGTGCACTATCGTGCGGCTGGCATTGTTCAGGTAGATCCCGATGTTCGCTCCGGCACCGCTGGAGAATCTGACCGTATTGCCGGTTACGATGGCGGGCCCGTGTACGACCTCGATGCCGTAAAAGTTCGCAATGTCGAGGATGACGTTGCCGCGCACCGTAACAGGCGCGAGGCCGGGGTCCAGGTTGAGTCCGATGCCCGCCGGAGTGAGAGTGTTGACGGTGGTTTTCAGGCAGCAGTTTCTGACCGTATTGTTCGCGACCAGCACCGCGCCCGCGCCCATTATGTAGATGCCGGCTCCGGCATTGCCATGCAGATCCGTACCGGTGATACCCTCGACCTCGTTGTTTTCAACGGTCGAGTAGGAATCGGCATGGTCGTTGTTATATAACAGAATACCGTAGGATGAGTGTGGTCCGACGCGGTTTCCGGTCACCGTGTTGCGCATCGGTATGGCCGATCCGCCGGGATCCTGCAGCATTATTCCGTGCTGACCGCCGCCGTAGCATGTGTTGTCCGCGATGGTGTTGTAGCTGGAGTTGCGGTAGACGCTGATATCCGCCGAATCCGGCACGCTTCCCAGCCAATCGTGGAAGCTGCAGCCGCGCACGCTGCAGTGCTGCGAGCCATTGAGCAGCACCCCGCCCCATTGCATGCCGATTCCTTCGATATTCTCCACCGTGCAGTGCGTGCATGCAGTCAACTCGATCAGCCCGATGTGCGCTGCCGAATCGAACCGGGTCTGTCGAAAGATTCCACCGCGGATGTGGATATTTTCTCGGGAAACCGCCTTCAGGAGCGATATGCCGGGGACCGCGGTCGTGAGCAGCGCACCTTGCGCAAATACGATCGTCGTATCGCTGATGAGCGGGATGCTCGCGGTGATCCTGGCGGTGAGGGCGGGAAACGTTCGATATCCGCCTGCCGCCGCCCACCGGGTAAGTGCAATGGTATCGTCGGCTACACCGTCCAGCTCGGCTCCGTAGCTTCGCGGGTCGTGGCGCTGCCAGTCCTCAGCCATCCGACTGCGCTGGAAAGCTCATCCCGACGGTATTGAATCCACCATCCACGTAGAGGATCTCGCCGGTAATTCCGGCGGCGAGGTCCGAACACAGGAATGCGGCGGCGTTGCCGACATCCTCGGGTGTCACATTGCGCCGCAGCGGCGCTATTTCGGCAACGTGGCTCAGCATCTTGCGAAATCCGGCGATGCCCGCGGCGGCCAGAGTCTTGATCGGACCTGCGGAGATACCATTGACCCGAATTCCCTGCGGCCCCAGGTCGGCCGCCATGAAACGCACGTTTGCTTCCAAACTCGCCTTCGCAAGTCCCATGACGTTGTAGCTCGGGATAGAGCGGACGGCGCCCAGGTAGGAAAGGGTCAGCAGCGCGCCATTGCGGCCTGCCATGAGGGGCTTCGCGCCGCGCGCCAGTGCGGTAAAGCTGTAACTGGATACGTCATGCGCGATGCGAAAAGCTTCGCGCGTCGTATTGTCGACCATGCTGCCGGAGATGGCCTCGCGGGGCGCGAACGCGACAGCGTGGATCACGATGTCAACCTGTCCCCACTCACGCTTCAGTAAGTCGAAGGCGGAATCGACCTCTCCGTCGACGGTGACGTCGAGGGGCATCGTGAGCCTGGAGCCAAGAGACTGCGCCAGTGGCTCGACGCGTTCCTTCATCTTGTCGTTAACGTAGGAAAAGGCGAGCTCGGCTCCCTCGCGATGCATCGCCTGGGCAATGCCCCACGCGATTGAGCGATCAGTCGCCACGCCCACGATGAAGGCGCGTTTACCTGCAAGAAATCCCATTGATAACCCCTTCAGGGCACCCCGGTAACCAGGGGGTGCGGAAGGGTGAGTTTAACAATGCCTGCGGCGGCGGTGGCGAGTGTCGTGCGGCTAGCCGCGGCGGCTGGTCATCCGGATGGTGAGCTTCTGGCCGGCCGAAATGCCCGAGCGGGAGCCGATTCCATTCCAGGCCATGATTTCCTTGACTGAGCACTGGAACAGTTTTGCGATCTGCGTGAGGGTATCGCCGGCGCGGACCGTGTAAGTGACCTTACGCGCCGTTGCGGCCGAGCGACCGCCCGAATCGCTGTTCGAGAGCCTGAGCCGCTGGCCCGCCCGCAGCGGATCGCCGGGCTGCATGCCATTCATCATCGCAAGTTTGTTCACATCCATGCCGGTGCGGCGCGCAATGCTCCACATCGTGTCGCCACGGCGCACGACGTGCACATGTGGGCGCCGGGAC
>Ga0163163_10004952_pt1 | contig 11462 bp, 7 predicted proteins | sample S65metaG_FD_119766 | JGI IMG/M metagenome (GOLD analysis project Ga0163163, IMG submission 119766) | Switchgrass rhizosphere microbial communities from Kellogg Biological Station, Michigan, USA - S6-5 metaG | ecosystem: Host-associated > Plants > Roots > Rhizosphere > Soil | place: USA: Michigan... | reverse complement strand
GCGGCCGGATCCGGGGGATGCCGACCCGTTCCATCCCCGGCGGACGCGCCGGCGCAGGTACGCCGAGGTGGAGCAGCCCTGAGTCTCACCCCGCCGAAAGGCGCGTCCTCGGCTCGCGTCCGAGCGCGGCTTCCGGTCGCGACGCGCCCGGAGCGACGAGAGCCCTACTCGTACCGCAGCGCCAGGGTCGGAGCGATGCGGGCGGCCCGCCGGGCCGGGACCCAGGCCGCCAGCATGGTCACCAGGACCATCGTCGGGACGACGACGGCGTAGACGAGGAGGTCGGTGCCGCCCGCGTGGAAGAGCATCGAGTTCATGGCGCGCTCGACTCCGAATCCCATGGCGATGCCGAAGACGGTTCCGATCGCCACGAGCGCGAGGCCCCGGCCCATCACCAGCCTCAGCACGTCGCGCGGCCGAGCGCCGATCGCCATTCGGATCCCGATCTCGCGCGTCCGCCGGCTGACGTTGTACGAGACGAGCCCGTAGAGGCCGGCGATCGCGAGCAGCAGCGCGACCGCCCCCAGCGTGCCGACCAGCTTGATGGCGACGCCGGGCCCCACCACCACGCTGTACCGGTAGAGCTCGGCGTAGCTCATGGTCCTGAGCATCGGCATGTTGGGATCGAGCGAGCGGACGACGTCCTGGATCGGATCGAGCAGCTGCAGCGCGTCTCCGTCGGACCGGACCATCAGGACCAGGCGCGCGACGGGGTGCTGGGCGACGGGCATGTACAGGAAGTCCGTCCTTCCGGAGAAGGTGTCCCCGTAATGGATGTTCTGGGCCACTCCGACGACCTCGACGGGCTCGCCGGCGCGACCGCCGAGCCGGAACCGCTTTCCCAGGGCGTCCGCACCGGGCCAGTAGTGCTGGGCGAAGTGTTCGTTGACGACCGCGACGCGCGGGGCGCCGCTGTCGTCGGATGAGCGGAACCCGCGGCCTCGAAGGATCGGCACGCCGATGGTCTCGAAGTACCCCTCGTCGACGGTGTCCGCCCGGGACGCCAGGACGTCCCGGTCGCGAGGCATCTCGAAGTTCTCGGGCACGAACGTCACCATGTCCCAGCCCTCGAGGCCGAGCGGAGGATTCTGCGTCAGGGCCGCGCTCCAGACGCCGGGCTTCTCGCGCACCCGCTCGACGAGCTGCTGGTAGAAGCGTTGCGTCCTTTCCGTGTCGTACTGCACGAGGCGCGGGTCGAACCTCGCCAGCAGGACGTGGTCCTTCGCCTCCGTCGCGAAGTCGAGCCCCTCGCTCAAGCTTCGTTGGAAGCCGCGATACATGACGAACGAAGCGGCGAGAAGCATCAGCGACATGGCGACCTGCGCCACGACCAGCGCGTTCCGCCCCCACAGGCGGCGGCGCCCGTTCGGCCCCTGATCGGCGGCCTTCAGGCCGTTCACGAGGTCGACGCGTGTGCTCTGGAAGGCCGGGAAGAGGCCGCAGAACAGGGCGCTCAGGATCGAGAAGCCCAGGCTCGCCGTGAGCACGCGCGCATCCATGCGGAACGGGATCCGGACGGGTATCTCGGCCGGGATGCTGAACGTCTGGAGCGCGGCGATGCCCACATAGCCGACGGCGACGCCGCAGATGCCCCCGAGGAGAGCCAGGACGAGGCTCTCGGTGAGCAGCAGCCGGACGAGACGGAAGCGGCCGGCGCCGATCGCCAGGCGCACCGCGATCTCCCGCGTCCGCGCCCGGGCGCGGGCGAGCAGCAGCCCGGCGGCATTCGTGCACGCGACCAGCAGCACGACGAAGGCGAGCGTCGTGAAGATCACGGCGAACTTCCAGTTTGCGTCGCCGGGCTGAGTCCGCGTCTCCAGCATCGTCCGAACCGCCGCGCCGCGTTCCCGGTTCGTCGCGGGGTACTCTCGCGCGAAGTCCCTCCCGAGCAGCTCGAGCTCACCTCGGGCGTCCCCCAGGCGCGTGCCCCTCCGGAGGCGTCCCCTCACCGTCAGCTCACGGTCGTCGCGGTCGGAGAAGAAGCTCTTCTTGGGATTCGTCGTGAACGAGCCCGCCATCGCGAGCGGCACGTAGAAATCGGGGCGGTCGAAGATGTAGAGGCTCGTGAAACCCTCTGGCCCGACGCCGATCACCGTGAAGTCGCGGCCGTTCAGACGAATCGTCCGGCCCACGACGGATGGATCGCTCCCGAACTCGCTCTTCCAGAATTCGCTGCCGAGAACGACTACGGGGTCGCGTCCGGGGACGCGATCCTCGTCGTCGCGGAAGCCGCGCCCGATGCGGGGCTCGACCTCGAGCGCGCGAAAGAAGTTCCCGGACACCAGGAGCGCGCCGCGGATCCTGGGGATCTCGACGGGCCGGGGGCTGAAGCCCACCGTCATCAGGGCGGTGTGGGCGACCACCCCGACATAGCTCTTCACGTGATCGCGGATGTCGAGGTACTCGCGAAAGGAGAAGGAGTCGAAGGGGTTGTCGCGCGAGGTCGAGACGAGCGTCACCACCTCTCCCGGGCGGGGCACCGGGTAGGGCCGGAAGATCAGGGCATCGAGCATGCTGAGCGGCGTGGCGGTCATGCCGACGCCGAGGGCGATGGTGATGACGATGAACGCCGTCAGACCCGGACTGCGCCGCAGGCTCCGGGAGGCGTAGCGCACGTCGTCGACGAAGTCCGTCAGCCAGTGGATGCGGCGGGCGTCGCGGATCTCCTCCTTGCGCTGGTCCAGCCCGCCCATCGCGAGGAACGCCCGGCGGCGCGCCTCCTCCGGCGTCAGGCCCGCCTCGACGCCCTCCTCGATCTTGTGCTCGAGGTGGAAGCGGAGCTCTTCGTCCAGCTCGGTCTCGACGCGGCGGCGCCGGAAGATGGACCGGATCCGCAGCGGGACGGTGAAGAACCAGTGCTCGGGTCTCATCGCTTCCTCATGCCTCCGAGAGCTGGACGACGTGGGAGATCGCGGAGGACAGGCGCTGCCAGTTCGCGCTCTCGGTCTCCAGCTGCCTCCGGCCCAGGCGCGTCAGCGAGTAGAACTTCGCCTTGCGGTTGTTCTCGGTCTGCTTCCACTCGGCCTGGATCCAGCCCTCCTGCTCGAGCTTGTGGAGCGCCGGGTAGAGCGATCCCTCGCTGACCTGCAGCACCTCGTTGGAGATGGACCGCAGCCGGAGGCTGATCGCCCAGCCGTGGAGCGGTTGGAGCGCCAGGATCTTGAGGAGGAGAAGGTCGAGGGTTCCCTGGACGAGGTCGGCGGGTTTACTCATCTCGGTTTCCTAGGGGAGAATACGGCCCGCGGGCCGGGAGGTTTCAGACTCATATCGGTTTCCGAGGGGAGTCTACGCTCGCTCCACTCGGTAAGCAAGGGGAAGGCGGACCGGGGGCGGCCACCCGCGCTCCCGACGAGCGCTAGCGGAGCATCATCCCTAGCGGAGCATCATCCAAAGATAGGCGTACTGGAGAGCCGTGACCTGCGCCGTCTGCTTGTTGACCGCCCCGCTTCCGTGCCCGCCCTCCGTGTTCTCGAAGTAGTAGACGGGATGGCCCAGCGCCTCCAGCTTCGCCACCATCTTGCGGGCGTGCGAGGGGTGGACGCGGTCGTCGCGGGTGTTCGTCCAGAAGAACGGCGTCGGATAGTCCGCGTCCTTCTTCAGGAGCTGGAGCGGAGACCAGGTCTGGATGTAGGCCCAGTCCTCCGGCTTGTCCGGATCGCCGTACTCCGCCATCCAGCTCGCTCCCGCGAGGAGGTGGCTGTAGCGCCGCATGTCGGCCAGCGGCACCTGCGCGACGACCGCGTGGAAAAGATCCGGGTACAGGGCGAACGTGCCCGAGACGAGGAGACCACCCTGCGAGCCGCCCATGATCCCGAGATGCCGCGGCGACGTGATCTTGCGCGCCGACAGGTCGCGGGCGACCGCGGAGAAGTCCTCGAAGTTGTGGATGTGCTGCTCCTTGACCGCCGCCTTGTGCCAGGCCGGGCCGAACTCGCCGCCGCCGCGGATGTTGGCGAGCACGTAGGTCCCGCCGCGGGTGAGCCACGCCGAGCCGAGCGCGCCGTTGTATGTGGGGACTCTCGCGACCTCGAAGCCGCCGTAGGCATAGAGGAGCGTCGGCGCGGTGCCGTCCGTCTTCGCGCCCTTCGGGCGTACGACGAAATACGGGACCTTCGTGCCGTCCTTCGAAGTGGCCTCGAACTGTTCCGTCGTCATCCCGCTCGAATCGAAGAACGCGGGCATCGACTTGACCTTCGCGGGAACGGCGCCGGCCTCCGAGAGCCAGAGCGACTCGGGAGTCGTGAAGTCCTGGTACGTGTAGAAGAAGCTCTCCGTGGCGTCGCTCGCGGCCTCCAGCTCCGCCGTGCCGATCCCCGGCGTCGGAACCTCGGCGCGCTTCCACTCGTTGCCGTCGAGGGAGAGCGCGGTGATGCGGCTGCGTACATTGTCGAGCGTCTGGATCAGGACGCGATCCCGAGTCCGGTCGACTCCGCCGAGCGAGACGCGCGGGGTGGGCTCGAAGAGCACGTCGAACCGCCGCTCGCCGCGCAGGAAATCGTCCACCGGGGCGGCCAGGAGCGATCCCTCGCGATACGTCTTTCCTCCCGCGGCCGGAGTCCAGTCGCTGCGGAGCGAGAAGACGACCCTTCCGCGGAAGAAGAGGCGGAGAGACGCGTCCTCCGGAATCTCGAGCTTCGAAAGGCGATCCCCGACGAGGAGGAACGTCTCCTGGCGGAAGAACGCCGGCGTTCTGGTGACGACGTCGTAGCGGCCGTCGCTCAGGATCTCGGTCCCACCGCTCGAGGCGACGTCCTCCGTCTTGCCCTCGAAGATCGTCCGGGCCGCGGACAGGGCCGTGCCGCGTTTCCAGAGCTTCACGATGCGGGGGTAGCCCGACGACGTCAGCGAGTCGGGACCGAAGTCGGTGCCGACCCAGAGCGTGTCCGCGTCGCGCCACGCCACGGACGACTTGGCCTCCGGAAGCGAGAAGCCGTCGGGCACGAAGCTCCGGGTCTTCGTATCGAACTCCCTCTTCACCGCGGCGTCCGACCCGCCCGGGGAGAGGCTGATCATGCAGCGGACGTAGTCGGGCGCGAGGCAGGCGGCCCCGTGCCAGACCCACGCCTTCCCTTCGGACTTCGCGAGCGCGTCCACGTCGAGCACCGTCTCCCACTCGGGCGAGGCCGTCCGGTAGGAGGCGAGCGTCGTGCGGCGCCAGATGCCGCGCTCGTGCGCCGCGTCCTTCCAGAAGTTGTAGACCGTCTCGCCGTAGAGCTCGGGCGTCGGGATCTTCTCCTTCGAGTCGAGGATCTCGAGCGTCCGGTCGTAGATGGGCTGGTACTCGGGCCTCGCCTCGAGGACCCTGGTCGTCTTCGCGTTGTGCTCCCGGGCCCAGGCGAGCGGCTTCTCGCCCTGCACGTCCTCGAGCCAGAGGAGCGATTCGTCGCCGTCGCCGGCGGCGGCCGCGGCCGGTCCCGCCAGTCCCGCGACGGTGAGCGCGGCCCCCGCCAGGGCGCGAACCCGAGAGCTCGTCATGTCTGCACCTCCGAAGTCGGCGAGGATCATAAACGGTTCCCGGACGGTCCAATTCGTCGATCGGGGGATGTATCGTCTCGGCATGCCCAAGAAAAAGACGAAGACGAAGACGAAGACGAAGACGACGCCGTCATCCCGGGGCCGTCGCAAGCCGGCTTCGAAGAAATCCGCGTCGCGCCCCAGGGCGCGATCCAAGGCGACCCGCCCCAAGGCGCGCTCCAAGACGGCACGCCGCAAGACGGCGCGCTCCAAGACCTCGCGGCCCAAGACGTCCTCGCGCTCCAAGCCGTCGCGCGCCGGCGCTTCGCGTCCCAAGCCGCGCGGCGCGAGAGCGGCGGCGAGAATCCGGAAACGCGGCTCCGCTCCGGCCCGGAAGCGGGTCGAGAAGGCGGCGGTCCGAAAGACCGGGCGCATCCGGCCGCCGGGCCGCACCGGGCGAGGGACCGGCATCGCGATCGGCGAGGCGATCGACGCGCGGGGGCTCGGAGCCGAGGCGGCGGGTCAGTCGGGCGACACGGAAGGATTGTCGCGCGCCGAGCTCGCGGATTCCGAGAGAGTCGAGGAGCTCGTCGAGGAGGGACAGGCCTTCGAGGCGGGAATCGTCAGCGGAGTCGAGAACGCGCCGGACGCCGACGAGGGTGAGATCCGGACGCGAGAGGTTCCGGAGGACGACGTTCCGCAGGAGTATCTGGACGAGGACTGAGCGTCGGCGCTCTCGGTCGGGAGGCTCCTCCCCTTCGCGGCGTTACGGACCAGGCTCAGTCACAGGAGCTTGTCCGGGGTGATCGGCAGCTCGCGAACGCGCTTGCCCGTCGCATGGAAGACGGCGTTCGCGATGGCCGCGGGAATCCCGACCATTCCGAGCTCGCCCATCCCCTTCACGCCGAGCGGGCTGGCGATCCGGTCGTCCTCCTCGACGAACATCGTCTCGATCTCGTGGACGTCGGCATTGACCGGCACGTGGTAGTGCTGGAGGTTCGGGTTCATGATGCGGCCGTACCGGTGGTCGATCTCGGTGGCCTCCGTCAGGGCCATGCCGATGCCCCAGACGACGCCGCCGATCTCCTGGCTGTGCGAGGTCAGGGGGTTGATGATCCGGCCCGACGCGGTCGCCTCGACGGCCCGCGTGACGCGGACGATGCCGAGGTCGGGATCCACCTTCACCTCGACGAACTGTGCGCCGTGCGCCAGCGTCGAGTACTTCTCCCGGTCCTTCTGAGGGACCAGCTCGAAGGTCTCCGTGATCTCGTTCGTGTTGTTGCGCCGCATGACGTCGGCGACCGCCACGGCCCGCGCGGCGTCGCGCCGCAGATGGAGCTTGCCGTCGGCGAGCTCGACGTCCGCAGCGGAGGCGCCCTTCAGCGGCGAGGCCGCGTCGCGGTTGGCGAGGTCGAGCAGTCGCGCCGCGACCGCCATCGCCGCGCCCTGGACCGCCGAGCCCACGCTCGCGGTCGTCTTCGAGCCTCCCTCGGACGGAGCCTTGGGCAGCCGGCTGTCGCCGAGCTCGAACTTCACCCGTTCCGGCGGGATCCCGAGGTACTCGGCGGCGATGATGGTCATCGCCGTGTAGGTGCCCGGGCCGATGTCGCTCGTCGCGCTGGCGACGTGCGCGGTGCCGTCCGCTCGAAGCGTGATCCGGACCGTGGCCGGCGACAGGAACGCGCCCCAGATGCCCGTCGCGGTCCCCCACCCGACGAGCCAGCGCCCGTCGCGCATGGAACGAGGCTCGGGCTTGCGCCGGCTCCAGCCGAACCGCTCCGCGCCGAGTCGGTAGCATTCGCGCAGGGCCTTGCTCGAGAACGGCAGGCCGCTGTCGGGATCCGTCTCCGCGTAGTTGGCGAGCCGGAGCTCGAGCGGATCCATCTTCAGCGCGTACGCGAGCTCGTCCATCGCGCACTCGAGCGCGAACATGCCGCTGACCGCCCCGGGCGCGCGCATCCAGGTCGGCGTGGCGAGGTCGGTGTCGGTGATCTTCACTCCCGCCTCGAGGTTCGGGCACGCGTACAGCCGGCGCGGGAAGCTGGTCGTGTTGTCCGAGAACTCCTCGAACGTCGAGGTGTTGTGGACGACGTCGTGGACGATCGCGGACAGTTTCCCGGAGCGGTCGGCGCCGAGTGCGACGCGCTGGATCGTGTACGGACGGTAGCCGTGGCCCGTGAACATCTGGCGTCGGGTGTAGACGACCTTGACCGGCCGCTTGAGCTCGCGCGCCGCCATCGCGGTCAGCGCCGGGTAGTAGTTCGGGCGGAGTGAGGACCCGAACGCACCCCCGACGAACGGCGAGATCACGGTGACGTTGTCCTCGGGCACGCCGAAGCTCGCGGCCAGCTGCTTCCGGTCGTTGTAGACCTCCTGGCTCTTGTCGAAGACCGTGAGGCGGTCGCCCTCCCAGAAGGCGACCGCGGCGTGCGGCTCCATGGGATTGTGGTGCTCGATCGGGATGCGGTACTCGGCCTCGACCTTCACGGCCGCGCTCTTCAGGGCGTCCGCCGCGTTGCCGCGCGGCTTCGGAGGCTGGCCCTTCGACGGGGCGCGCGCGGCGCCGCGAACCGCCTCCGTGTCCGTCGACGGCTTCTCCGCGTCGTAAGCCGCTTCGACCAGCCGCGAGGCGTACCGCGCCTGCTCGAAGTTCTCGGCGAGCACGAGCGCGATGGGCTGCGCGTTGAAGTAGATCCGGTCGGACTGGAGAGCGCGGAAGGACTTGTCGTCCTCGCGGGCCTGGCCCTTGGGCGGAGGATCCGCGGTGGAGGTCTTCGGCCCGAGCCTCGGCGCGTTCGCGTGCGTCAGGACCCGGAGCACGCCGGGCGCCCGCTCGGCCTCGCGCGTGTCGATCGATCGGATCCGCCCCTTCGCGATGTCGGCCAGCACGATGAAGCCGTGGGCGAGGTTCGGCGCCGGGTGCTCGGCGGCGTACTTCGCCCGGCCGGTCACCTTCGCGACGCCGTCCACGCGGCCCATCTCTTTCCCGATGTAGCGCGCCATCCTCTTCTCCGTCAGGCCAGCCGGCTCGCGCGCATGAGCGCTCGCACGATCGCCCGCTTGCCCAGCTCGACCTTGTACGCGTTGTGCGCGAGCGGCTTCGCGTCCTTCAGCGCCGCGTCGGCGGCCCGCCGGAAGCTCTCCTCCGACGCCGGCCGATCCGCCAGCGCCGCCTCGGCCTCGCGGCTGCGCCACGGCTTGTGGGCGACGCCACCGAGGACGACGCGCGCCTGCCGGACCCGGCCGCCCTCGAGCTCCAGCGCGGCCGCGACCGCGACGAGCGCGAACGCGTACGAGGCCCGGTCGCGCACCTTCAGGTAATACGAGTTCTTCGCGAAGCCGGACTTCGGGAGGTCGATGGCGACGATGAGCTCCCCGTGCTCGAGGTTATTGTCCCTCTCCGGCGTATCGCCCGGCAGACGGTGGAAGTCGCCGATCGGGATCGTGCGCTCGCGCCCGCCGGGTCCTCTGACCCGCACGACCGCCTCGAGCGCGTAGAGCGCGTTGGCCATGTCGCCGGGATAGACCGCGACGCACTTCTCGCTCCAGCCGAGGATCGCGTGCATGCGGTTGAGCCCCTCGCGCGCCCCACACCCAGTCCCCGGCTCCCGCTTGTTGCAAGGCATCGCGGTGTCGTAGAAGTACTGGCAGCGAGTGCGCTGCAGGAGGTTGCCGCCGTTCGTCGCCATGTTGCGGAGCTGGGCGGACGCTCCGGCCAGGATCGCCTGCGTCAACAGCGGGTAGCTCTTCCGGATCAACGGGTGGTTGGCGGTGTCGGCGTTCTTCGCGAGGGCGCCGATCGAGACGCCGCCGTTCGCCGCCGCGATCCGGGTCAGGTCGAGGCGGTTGAGGTCGACGAGCTCGTTCGGGCGCTCGACGTCCTCCTTCATCAGGTCGAGGATGTTCGTCCCGCCGGCGAGGAACTTCGCGGCGGGGTTCGCGGCGACCTGGTGCGCCGCGGAGGCCGCGTCCGAGGCGCGGACGTACCTAAACGGCCTCATTGTCCTCTTTCCGGACCCGCGCGAGCTCCTCGGGCTCGACGAACCGCCACGTCTTCGCCGCGCGCTTGCCCGAGTGGACCTCCTGGATCGCGGCGACGATCCCGGGATAGGCCCCGCAGCGGCAGATGTTGCCGCTCATCCGCTCCCGGATCTCGTCGTCGGTGAGCCGCGGAGCCCCCGACACGTCCTCGGTCACGTGGCTCGCGTCGCCGCGCCGCGCCTCCTCGAGGAGCGCGACCGCGGAGCAGATCTGGCCCGGCGTGCAGTAGCCGCACTGGAAGGCGTCGTGCCGGATGAACGCGGCCTGCATCGGATGGAGCTCCTCGCCCTTCGCCAGTCCCTCGATGGTGGTGACGGAGCGGCCGTCCAGGGTGGCGGCGAGGGTCAGGCACGAGAGGACGCGGCGCCCGTCGACGATCACGGTGCACGCGCCGCACTGCCCCTGGTCGCAGCCCTTCTTCGTGCCGGTCAGGCCCAGCCGCTCGCGCAACGCATCGAGCAGCACGGTGCGAGGATCGAGGTCCAGCGTGCGGTTCTCGCCGTTGATCTTTACGACGACGCGGACGGCTCCCTCGAGGCCCGATGCGGAAGCAGGGATTGCGGCCGGCGTAGGCGCGGCGGCCCGGGCTCCCTCGCTCGCCAGCAGCCGGAGCGCGAACAAACCCACGCCGCCCGCGATGCCGTAGCCGAGGAACCGCCGGCGAGCGGCGCCCACGATGCCGAGCTCGTCGAGGAGACGCTCCTCGTCGTCGGTCAGAATCGGATCGTCCGGAGGGGGGCTCTCATCCATGGCGCTCCCGTTCGCCTGCGTGTCCCGTGCCAGAGTCGACGCTGGCTCGCGGCGCGCGACGGCACCGTCTCGAGATCGACTCTACCGGCCCGGCGAGGATTTCGACAGGACGCCGAGCAGGCAGAGGTTCTCGGACGACGTTCCCCGATCGTCATCTCGACGCCCGGACCGTCGACGCGCCCGATCCGGCGAAACGGCGACGTCCCCTTCCCGCACTGGACGCGAGGACGGGGCCGTCGCCGGCGGCCACGCCGCGAACCTCGAGACGCGAGACCGGAGCCCTGCCGTGCGGCGGCGCGATAGCCAACCGCTCTCCCTCAGCGCGGCGGCTCCGCTCCCTTTTGGTCCGCGACCATGTAGAGCGCGTACCAGTCGGACCAGTTCTCGTCCCGCGCACCGCCCATCCGCTTCTCGTGCTCGCCGTGCGCCTTCTCCGCGCGGCGCATCGCGCTCGCCAGATCCTCCGCGGAGCCGAACGACGTCTCGGCCGCGTCGACGCGCCCGGGCAGGCGGTTCGTAATCTCCTGGAAGAGCCACTGGTTGCCGTCCGGATCGCGGAAGGACGCGAACGAGCTGTAGGTGTTGTGCGCCGGATCGATGCCGGGCTCGATCCCCTTCTGCCCGAAGTGGAAGACCTTGTCCGCCGCGACGCCGACGGAGGCGAGCTTGTCGAGCGCCGCCTGGAGGTCGGACACGATCAGCCAGAGGCCGCGCGCGGAGCCCGGCGCCGCCGTCGTCGGACCCGGTCCCGCGCCCCACTGGACCGAGCAGGCGGAGCCCGGCGGCGTGAACTGGACGACACCGGAGCCGGGCGGCGTGGCGTCCTGTCTCCAGCCGAGACTCGAATAGAACTTGGCCGCACGGTCCGAATCGGAAACTGGAATCGAGACGACCTCGAGCTTCATATCGACCTTCGTATCCTTCGGGCCGGCGGTTGCTCCCTGTCTCTCCGTCTCTGTAACACTCATGATCCGCTCCTTGTATGTGTGGGTCTCGACATTCTTCCTATGCTCATCCTTCAGCGACCTGTGTCGCATCCCGATCACGACGACCGTCTGCCCGGCGAGGCACGCGCTCCGGCTCACGGCGCTCACGGTGTGTACCTCGTGAAGACATAGTCGCGAGACCGGATCGGCTCGTGGCACGGGAAGCAGGTCTTCATCTTCGCGGCATCGGCGGGTCTTCCGTCCTTGTCGAACTGGGCGAATCCCCATCCG
>Ga0163163_10004951_pt1 | contig 11463 bp, 11 predicted proteins | sample S65metaG_FD_119766 | JGI IMG/M metagenome (GOLD analysis project Ga0163163, IMG submission 119766) | Switchgrass rhizosphere microbial communities from Kellogg Biological Station, Michigan, USA - S6-5 metaG | ecosystem: Host-associated > Plants > Roots > Rhizosphere > Soil | place: USA... | reverse complement strand
AGTGGAAACATCTTATGTACTCCATCGCGAGCTGCGTTTGAAGCGCTCGACCGTCAGTAAGTAAGATTGATCCCTTTCGCGGCGGCTGGCTAGGCCAGTCTTCATAAGCCTTTGAAAGCAAGACGTAACATGCTCTAGAAACCGCTCTCGTAGCCGTAACAACCCTCTTTGTAACCTGCCCAATCCTGCAAATCCTTGACCGGGCGCTTCAAGAGCCCTCATAATCCCAACCGTTATGCAAACTTCAAAAAAATTTCTACTGGCACCGTTCTTGCTAGCTTCCATAGTCGCCCTTGCCCATCACTCCGGTGTGATGTTCGACAGGGATAAAGAGGTTTCACTCAAGGGAATAGTTAAGGAGTTTGTCTTCGTCAACCCTCACGTCAGTATCCTGATTTCGGTTACTGACGAGAACGGAGTCACCAAGGACTGGAGCTTTGAAGCGGCATCCACACAGGCGTTGGTCCGCTCGGGTTGGAGAAAGTCAACTCTCAAAGTGGGGAACACCGTGACGATCGTTGGTCATCCTCTAAAAGACGGACGTGCCGGAGCCCAATTAGTGCGCGCGATCCTCGCTGACGGCACAGTTATGCCGGGAGCGACCGGTGGAAACTACTAAACCGTTTTCGTGCATCCACCAAAAGTTAGGAATTTAATCAGATGAAGCTCAAAGATGCGTTGTCTTTCGATACCGCCGACCTCTTGGGATTCGTAGCTACAGTCGCGTTGGCAGTGGCGGTGGCCGCGCCACTGGCGACTGCGCAAACCGCCCCCCAAGTCGCCGCCCCGGGAAAAGGCGCTCCTCCCCCGCAACCCGGAGCGCTTTCAAAAGAGAACTTGGCCAAGCCGCGGCCTAAGCCGCCTTTTGATCTGACCGGAAACTGGATGTTCAGTCCGCAGCAGAACAGGGATAACGGCGTATTCGGATATACTCCCTTGCCTAAGCTGAAGCCTCAAGCGCAGGCGCTTTACGAAGCGGGCCAGAAGGCCGCGAAAGAAGGAAAGGCGTTTCATAACGATGAAGGAGCGTGTTACCCGGCGGGAATGCCGCAGCTAATGACTCGCGTCTGGCCCAACCAAACGATACAGTTGCCAACCATGATTCTGATGATTCAGATGCTCAAACATGAGATTCGTTGGATCTACCTGGACGGGCGTCCGCACGCTGACCCTGAAATTAAAGCGCCTAGCTTTTCCGGGGACTCGATCGGCCGCTGGGAGGGCGACACGCTCGTGGTGGAAACTACCAATTTCGAACCCAACCACCATTGGGTGCAAACCGGAATTCCCGTCAGCGATCAATTCAAGATTGTCGAACGTATCAAGCTCAAAGACGATGGCAAGACCATGGAAGACACTTTCATCATGACAGACCCAGTGAATTGGGAGGGCGAATGGGTCAATACCAAGCGATGGTATCGGTATGACAATTCCGATATCGAAGAGGCTTACTGTTTACCGGATTTGAATAGTCGGCTGCCAGCTACGGATGCAGCATCGAATATTCGCTAGGACCTAAGGGGAATTGTGATGAGAATCGGATCTGTTACGCTGCTTGCGTTTGTGCTGTCTTGCGCGGCCTTCGGCCACCATTCGTTCGATGCTGAGTTTGACAGCGAAAAACCCGTGTCGCTAGATGGCACCATCACCAGAGTGGAATGGATCAATCCACATTCGTACATCTACATCGACGTGACCGGCAAAGACGGCAAAGTCACCAACTATGCCGTGGAAGGTGGGCCCGTAGGAATGTTGCGCCGCTGGGGCATCGCGAAGGACTTGTTGAATCCCGGCGACAAGATCCACTTAAATGGCTACGCGTCAAAAGATGGATCCCCCCGTTTGGCCGGTCGGGATTTTGTGCTGCCAGATGGAACCAGGAAACAGATGGGGCCGCCGGTTAGGCCGCTCAAGTAGCGCGCCTGCGACGAGAGCTTCATGACGCAAAAACTATTGATTGCTTGTGCGGCCTGCGGGATCGCGATGGCACAGGCTCCCGGCGGCGATCCGGCAGGGAGCGGTAATGGTATACCGCGGGTCATCTTACCTCCTTCGGGTAAGCCACTGCCTAAAATGTCCAACGGCAAACCGGATTTGTCCGGAATGTGGATGTTCCAGCGTGGCAGGGGGGCGGAAGGGCCCTACAAGGCGGAGATCCTTCCCAAAGTACGGGCGTTAGCAAAAGACAATTCGGCGGATCCGGGAGTGAATTGCTTCCTGCTGGGAACCCCCCGCGTCACCTCCTATCCGTTCCCATTCAAAATTGTCCAGTCTCCCAAAGAGGTCATTATCCTCTACGAAGCCATGCGCACCTTTCGCGACATTCCCACGGATGGACGCGGCCATAGCCGTCTTCCCGAGAATACGTTCATGGGCGAATCGATTGGCCATTGGGAAGGCGACACCCTGGTTGTGGACACCGTGGGCTTCAACGATAAGACTTGGCTGGCCGGGGCCGGCTCTATTCACAGCGAAGACTTGCATGTCGTGGAGCGCTACTTCCCCACTGCGGACGGCAGAATCCATTACGAGGCAGTAGCGGAAGATCCTAAAATGCTCACGCAGCCATGGAAGGTGTTTGACGGGCTATTTAATGCAGCCGTGGGCGGGGACATGATCTCCGAGTACGAATGCATTGAAGGCAACCGGGACGTCGAGCATTTGTACAAAGCAAAGTAGAGGGTTCCCAGCGCGCAAACAAGCGCAGAGAAGAGTAGCGGGAAGCGATCTGAAAATGCACCGGGTTGGTTTTGGTAGCGTTATTGAACGCAGCCATTTTGTTCGGGGGTTTGAATGCCAAGGGGGTATCGCTGTGAATAATTTTTCGCGTTGGATTATTTGTGTGATGATCGCGGGCGTTCAACTCGCCGGGCAAGTCGCGTCTGTATCGCAGATCCGCGGTTCGATTCAAGATTCCAGCGGTGCGGCGATTGCGGGCGCCGAGGTTAAGGCGACTCAAACCGGCACCGGTGCGGTTCGCACGGTAATTAGCGACCGGGGCGGGTAATTATGTGTTGCCCGAGTTGCCTATCGGCCCGTACCAACTGACGGTGACCAAGGAAGGATTCAGCCGCTATGTGCAAAGCGGAATCGTTCTCCAGGTGGATGTGAATCCAACCATTGACGTATCCATGAAGGTCGGAGCAGTTACGGAAGAAGTGTCGGTCCTGGCCAACGCCGCCATGGTCGAGACGCAAAGTACTGGGGTCGGCCAAGTTGTAGACCAGCAGCGCGTGGTCGATTTGCCGCTCAACGGCCGGCAGCCGACCGATTTGATCTTTCTGACACCTGGCGTCAGCAATGGCAAAACGTTTCGTGCGTCGTACCCATCGTCAGTTTCCATATCCATCGGGGGCGGAATATCCGGTTCGGTAGGGTATGTGCTCGATGGCGGTTCGCATAATGACGGGTTGAGTAACCAAAACCTGCCGCTGCCTTTCCCCGATGCACTGCAGGAATTTCGCGTAGAAACTAACGCACTGCCTGCGCAGTACGGTTACTATGCGTCGGGTTCAGTGACAGCAGTGACGAAATCGGGGACCAACTCCATCCATGGCGATTTGTTCGAATTTCTACGCAATGGCGACTTGAACGCGCGAAACACATTCAGTGCGGCGCGAGACGCCCTGAAGCGGAATCAGTTCGGCGGGACGGTTGGCGGACCGATCAAAAAAGACAAGCTTTTCTTCTTCTTGGGCTACCAGGACACGCTCACGCGCTCTAACCCAGACGTCTTGACTGCCTTTGTTCCTACCCCAGCAATGCTAGCCGGGAACTTTTCTGCATGTCCGACCACGGCGAAAACGGTGGTGCCTGCTGGAGCCACGATCAGCCCGGTCGCTCTCAAGCTTGTGAGCGTGTTGCCGACGGGTGTCGGCCCATGCGGGCAAGTGACCTATCCGTATGTCGCCAGCATCACTGAAGCGCAGGGAATCACAAAGATTGACTATCAAATTGACGAAAAACATATGCTATTTGCGCGTTACTTCATCACGAACCTGCAACAACCGGCCGGAGCTAACGACCCGAGCAACGTTCTTGTGGCCAACCAGATCGGGGCCGCGGACCGGGTGCAGAACTTGATTTTAGGGGACACCTATGTCTTCACGCCACGCACCGTGAACAGCTTCCGCATCACCGGCACGCGGAGCACGAATACAAGCGTGGTCAACGACTCTGAGAATCTGCCCGGGCTTGGGATCCAGGGCCTCTACCAGATACCGCAACAGCAGGGGACGTCCGCGGGCTATATCACGGGCTTTACGGTCAGCGGTTTTTTTTCGCTCACTTCGGACCCGCTCGTCCAGCCATTCGACACACTCTCGATCTCTGACGATGTCAGCCTGCAACGAGGCGGACATCAGATCTCGCTGGGCATGAATTTCATCAACGTAAGAGCGTTTAACATAAACTATCTGAACACGAATGGAAACATGTCGTTCACCGGGCAGGGCGGCACCGGGACAGCCATGGGAGACTTCCTTTATGGTCGGCCGGTTTCGTTCGCTCAGGGCGCTCCGTCCTATGGGGACCAGAGACAAACAATCTTCGGTCTGTATGCGCAGGATAGCTGGAAACTGAACCGGCGCCTGACGGTCAACCTCGGGGTACGCTGGGATCCCTTCTTTGCCCACACGGATCCTTACGGCCATGCCTACCGGTTCTCACTCGACGCTTTCAACGCTGGATTTCGCAGTTCGGCATACACCAATGCGCCGATCGGAACACTGTTTCCCGGCGATCCGGGCGGACCCGCAAACGGGGTTGGCGGCGCCATGTTCACGAATAACCAGCTCATACAATTTTCGCCTCGCGTCGGGATCGCTTGGGACCCGTTCGGCGACGGCAAAACCTCCATTCGCGCTGGCTACGGGCTCTTCTATAACTTCCCGTCCATGGCGTTTGACCAATTCGGGAATACCAGTCCATTCGGCGGCTCGGTCACGGTCAACAATCCCGCGTCCGTGACGAACCCATGGGCGAGTCTGGCGGGAGGTAAGAGTCCGTTTCCGGGGCTGTTCGGCACAAAGGGTTCGTTCTTCCCGCAGAACGGACCTAGCTTCAGCTACCCGGCCAACACTCCACCGATGTACGTGCAACAGTTCAATCTCAGTTTGCAGCGGCAGTTTGGAGCAAACTGGCTAGCTTCGGCGTCATACATCGCCAACACGTCGACCCACTTATGGATCGATCAGCAGGTCAATCCAGCGGTTTACATTCCTGGAGTCGCGGGAGTCACCGGAGCCCCTGGAGTCGGCTGTGCGGTAGGGTCATTTGGGGGCGTTCTGGCGGGCAAGCCATGTTCAACCACCGCAAACTACCTGAACCGGCGCGTGCTCTCCCTTCTGAACCCAAACCAGACGCCGGCGAGCAACGCACCATTTAACTCGACCCCCTATTACGGGGCCGTCGACCTCGTCTATCCTTATGGCACGGGCAGTTACAATAGTCTGGTCCTGAGCCTCACGCACCGTTTTGCGCGCAACTTCAGTTCCACCACGAATTACACCTGGGCGCACTGCATTTCGGATGTCTACACGAACGGATTCGGATTCGGTCCGTTCCAGCCGTCTAATCCTAACAATGTGCGCGGAGATCGCTCGAACTGCGTAAGTTCGGACCTCCGCCAGGCGTTCAACCAGTCATTGTTATTAACTTCGCCGAAGTATTCCGGAAGGATGCTCCAATTGCTGGCTGGCAACTGGAAACTAGGGGCCGCGATCCAAGCCGATGCCGGCTACCCCTTGAGTGTGACCACCGTTACCGACGTTGCGCTAAATGGCAATGGCGGCGTGCAGCGGCCGAATCAAATACTTTCTAACGTCTACCTGCCAAACAAGGGGCAAAGCGGATGGCTGAATCCGGCTGCTTTCGCGAACGCTGCTACTGGTACCTACGGTAACCTGGGCGCGAACAACATTCGGGGGCCGGGCGCTCTCATCGTCAATATAACTCTTTCGCGGATTTTCCAGATAAAGGAGAGGCAGCAATTCGAGGTGCGGGGGGAGGCCTTCAATCTGCCGAACCTCGTAAACCTGTACAACCCCGTTACGACGCTGACCTCCCCGATCTTTGGGGTACCGGCGGCCCCCGCGCCGCCTGCAACCGGGGCGGCGCGAAACGATCCGCGCATTATTCAATTGGCCTTGAAGTTCGTTTTTTGAAGGCTCGATGATCGGGATGTGCATTGAGAATCCCCTCAATTTGTCGACATGGAGTTTCCCTATCCTTGAATGCTTCCATATCGTGGGATTCGCAGTGGCGATTCGGCACGGTTGCGATTGTAGATTTTTGCCTCCTCGGACTGGTCTTGGGGAACACTAACCCTGGACAGCTTACCAAGAACACAGATCTATTGACGATCATCGCTCTGCTGATAGCGGTGTGTTCTGGTCTGTTGCTGTATTCGACGGATCCGGATAAGTATTATCTCAACCTATCCTTTTTGTTCAAGATGGCTTGTTTGCTGCTGGCGATCGACTTTCACTATTCGATCCACCGCCGGACCGTCTACTCGGACGCCTCGCAGGCGACCAGCAAACTGGTGGCGTGTGTCTCGATCATATTGTGGGCATCGGTTGTGTTTGGAGAATCTTCATCGCGTTTCCGAATCAAAATCTTACTATTCGCATTGGTAGCCTTGCATGCTCTAGTGTTTCGACGTAGCGTATACAATCAGGCGGCTGACCTTGACAGACTGACTCAGCCGAAGATGGCTGCGAGTCTTTCTCTTCTCCTATGGCTATGCATTGTTTGTGCTGGAAGGGATATTGGGTACCAACCTCGGAGCATCTCCCCTCATTTTGCTCGAGTGACACATGCATCTATTTCCATCTTTCTTTCGAGTCTCGGGGTTACTGATCCGATGTTATGGACGCCTATGGACTTCGACGAAATGATTCACGAGGCGAAGGCCAGCGCTGCTTATAAGTATCGCGAAGGAATTCCCGTCGTTGAGTAGCAATTCTCATAGTCCAGCTCCACGCTTCGATGCCGCTTCTCTGTATCGAGACTGTTGGCAATCCGAAAGGCGCGGCCTTCTCGGCGTTCCTAAACTTGCAAGCGATCATATGGAGATATGCGCGCATCGGTACACTCAGTCGCCATGTTTTGATTTGGCTGGCTTCAGGTCGAGAAGCTGACTCCGAGCCGTCAGAAAATCGAGTTGACTGAAATGGATCTTTTGTCATCCAAAGATTGGGATAACCAGCGGGATGCGAATACCGCAACGGAAGAGGCCATAGCCAAACGCAAACGCCAGATGCTACTAGCCATGGCCACCAGGACTGGCAAGACGTACCGGCTTTCATAGGCGGACGGTCCGGCTCACCGGTAATATCCATGAAGCCAGACTCGCCTTGCACGATGAGATCGTAAGCTGGGCGCTGAGCATCCGCGCCGGTTCGTCCGAACCCCGAAATGCTGCACAAAATGAGTCGATCGTTTTCTTTTACCAGTACGTCGAATCCAATACCAAAACGTTCCAGCGTACCGGGCCTAAAGTTCTCTACGACCACATCGGCAACCGTGGCGAGACGAATAATCAGATCCCTTCCGGAGCGAGACTTCAAATCGATTGCACAACTGCGTTTGTTGCGATTGATGGAGAGAAAGTACGTGCTTTCTCCTCCCATAAACGGCGGACCGTAAGTCCGGCTTTCGTCGCCGCAACCGGGCTCTTCGATCTTCAACACATCCGCTCCCAGATCGCCGAGTTGCATTGTCGCAAAAGGGCCCGAAACAATCCGGCAGAGATCGAGAACTTTCACGCCATGGAGAGGCGCTGCTTCAGGCCATGACATTGGCAAGATCCTCCATGCTGCGCACCAGAATATCTGGCTGATACGGCGTGATCCCGAAAGGGCGCTGTCGGCGATCGATGAATGCAGTACGCATTCCAGCTGCCTTGGCACCGACACAATCAAATGAATGGTTCGCCACAAATAGAACTTGGTCCATGCGCACGCCAACCACTTCGGCCGCCTTGTGGTAAGTGGCAACGTGGGGCTTGAAGGAATTCGCTTCGGCTACCGAGATCACATGGTCGAACGGAATGGCGTGATACTGTTTGGCTGTTTCCAGCATGTCCGGATCGCCGTTTGACAAAACCACGAGTTTGTATCGTGTGCGCAGGCGCACGAGTGCTGCTGGCACTTCTGGAAAGGGCCGGAGTCTTTCGATCTGAGCCACGAGGTAGCGAACTTCGTCCATAGTGTGCGCGATACCCGCCCGTTCGAGCACAAACGCGACTGAGCGGTGACCAATTTCACGGTATGGCGTATGCTCCTTCTGGAGAAGTGCGTCGATCATCGAGTTCTCGAAGTGAGTTCGACGCCACCATGTGACAAAGGAACTCGGATTTCCCGGCCAGCCTTTGGCTTTGAGAAAGGGAGCCGCAACTTCGGTCAGTCCGGACTGAATGTCCACCACCGTTCCGTATTGGTCGAACATGCAAACTGTCACGGTCTGTTTCAGGCTGTCGATATAGTCTTGTGTTTTCGAAAACATTGTTTGGTTCATTCGATTACTGAGTAGCGAATGAGGGTTTTAGAATGCCCTCTATCGGACTGCTACTCCCATGCATTCTGAAGGCAATCCACCAACATTGCGTGACGTACCGGTGACACACGCAAGCAAGCGAACCCAGCGACGAGTTTTCATTTCAGACGTCCATCATCTCAGGTCACTGGTTTCTAGTGCTTACGGTTTTTTTGACCTTACGTCCATCTGATCGACTTACGCGGAGGTCTACTCTCGGTTCGCCACCGCGGACTGATTTTGCTCGGGCTTTAAAAATGGGCGCTAAGTGGAAATGGATGTCCAAACACCTTTTTGCGAAGGCGTGCAAACCGCGGGTCGCTTCGCAGCGGATCCGATTTTGGATCAACGTTCACAATGGTTAAGGCGAACGAGTTCTCTTCGTAGGCTCGATCTAATTCCTGAAACGCTTGATCACGCTCTCCAATGGCGTCCAGGAGCAACGCCATAGAATAGCTATCTACATACTGCGTGGCGCGAAGCGACTCCAATTCTTTGAGTATTTCCAAGGCATCCCCACGGCTTCCGTTTCTGGCCAGGAATCTTGCCTCAAGGGCGCGCTTCCACGGAATGTCTGGCGACGAAGAGCTCGCGAGCCGGTATTCTATGCCTGCCCGTGTAGGCTGGCCTGAAAATTCCAGGGCCTCAGCGTAGAGCGCCCGGCCAGCTTGGGAATTGGGATGGAGTTCCACAGCCTCTTTGCCGCAGGCAGCCGCAGTCTCAAACTCCCTGCGAGCGATCCGTATACACGTTTCTATTATCGCGAGAGCTGGAACCAGCGGGTCGATGGCGCGGGCCCGCCGTATCGCAGTGAGTGCGTCGTCGAGACGCCCCAGTGCGCTGTAGAGCATGGCCAAACGTGCCGGAACGTAAGGATGATTGGGTCTTTCCTTCCGTAACGTTAGCAACTCTGATTCGGCGGCTGCAAAATTTCGATCGAAGACAAAGAGTCCGAAGGCATGATCTAGTCGCAGTTCCGGCGTCCATCCGCAAAGCGCAGCCGCACGAGACTGGGCTTCCAGAAATGATCCGTGGATCAAACGAGGAGCTTGAAGACCCATCACGGCGAGGGTAAGGTAAGTGTTGGCGATCGCTTGGAAGGCCCGGAAATCGGCCGGGGTGCTTTGGACTGCCTGCTGGAAGCAGCGCAGGGCGCTCTCAAGTCCCTCCCGGCTGTATTGATGCCAGAAATGCCAGCCACGCCGCATAAGATCGTCGGACTTGGGTATTTCCAGGCTGTAACCGAACGTCGGCCGACAGATGATCCAGGATCCGTACTCTCCCAAGGCGCTCTTGACTTCATTGACCGTGACGACGATGGTGTGTTGCGAGACCCGAATGCCTCCCCACGCCTCATGGATGAGCTGAGGATAGCTTACCAATCTTCCACGGTTCCGGACGAGGACTCCAAGAGTACGAAAAGCTTGCGCCCTCAATTTGAGTTCAACACCATCGCGGACCAGCTTCGCGCTGCCTAGGTCCACGCTAAAAGGACCTACTGCGAGTTTTTCCTCAACCGCGAATATCACCCCTTTCCCCCTTTCGGTTTTGCCCGTTCTTAGACGCGCGCTTCCGAATTTACCCGTTTTTAGCCTACTCCGCTAACTGCGCTATCTTACACTACTTTCTCGTCCGGTGTTACGAGAAATAAAGTCGACATGCGAAAACTTTCCGCCGCACCGGCAGACTGCCGGGAGCGGTCCATTTTTCTGGGGCAGAGGAGCGAACAGTGCAAGGGAAGAGATTGTCTATCTTGGCATTTTGTCTATGCGCGGGATTCGTATATGGGGTCAATCAGCGGGAACGGCGGCTAACGGGAAGAGTCAACCGACGCATCCGGAGCCGTAGTGCCGAATGTCACAGTGACGGCGACGAGCAACGAGACCAATCAAAGCCGAACCGCCAATACTGACCCAGACGGAACTTACAGGTTTAGCCGCGCGCTTGCTGAAATCCGCCCGGTTCGTCGTTCGTCCTCTGAAAACTCCGTATACAAAAACCGGCAGTCCGTGTATACTAACGCTATTCAGACACCACAGATGTTCCACTACATCAAGGGAGTTTCGTCGAAGAAGGCCGCCATCCCTTTCCTCGCCGCCGGGTTTCTTCTGGTCCCTGTTTTGGCTGCGGACCCGGTGGAGTTCGCCATGTGGAAGCAGGAAGAACTCAAGCAACGAGACCAAGCGCTATCCAAGAGGGTCGGTGCGGATCACTCCGCGCGGGAAACGCTGGCCGACTACGGCAATCACCGCTTCCGACTGCTTTATCGGGACGCGGATGGACTCGCAGAGCAGCATGACAACATTGTCGATGTCGTCATTGTGCAAAGCGGGGAGGGCACATTGGTCTTGGGCGGCAAAATGATCAACCTCAAGGCTGGCCCGGGCATCGGCGAGTACGTCGGCACGGGAATCGAGGGCGGGGAATGGCATGCGCTCGCGGAAGGTGACTTGGTTCACATCCCAGCCAAGACTCCACACAACTTCCTCGTTGCCAAAGGGAAGCACATTACGTACGTGCTCGTGAAGCTTCCCGCACCTTAATGAACCGCGAATGCACTCAGTGCTGGCTAACCTCGCGCAGGAGCCGTCGCGCCCACCGTGGGTGCCAGGCTGTCGCCGTGGCGCGCGGCTCAGCGCGAACAAGTTAGCCGGACGAGATCGAATGAACAGAGCAATTCTCAAGAGCGGCATCCTCTTTGCCCTGGCAAGCGTGGCGCTCATAGCGTCTCTCAAGGCGCAGGGTTTCCCGCCGGGCTTTCCGCGCGAGGGGTCGAGAAAGGTACTGGAGAATAGTCGGGTCATTGTTTGGGATGCGACCTGGCCAAAGGGCAAGGTGACCGTCCTTCATGAACACCCCGTCGACTATCTCTCAGTCACATTGGTTGAAGGGGTAGTGAAGCTTACGGGACGGGACGGAACGTCT
>Ga0163163_10004950_pt1 | contig 11463 bp, 14 predicted proteins | sample S65metaG_FD_119766 | JGI IMG/M metagenome (GOLD analysis project Ga0163163, IMG submission 119766) | Switchgrass rhizosphere microbial communities from Kellogg Biological Station, Michigan, USA - S6-5 metaG | ecosystem: Host-associated > Plants > Roots > Rhizosphere > Soil | place: USA... | reverse complement strand
CGCCGGACGGGCTCGTGACCGGGGGCACCTCGTGCTCCAGCGGTGACGGGAAGGCCTGCGTCATCACCTCGAGCAGCTCGGTCATGCCGAGCCCGGTGGGCGAGGCGGTGGCGAGCACCGGGTAGAACGAGCCGCGGGCCACCGCGGTCTCCAGGTCGTCGATCAGCACCTTGAGGTCGATGTCCTCGCCGCCGAGGTAGCGGTCCATCAGCGACTCGTCCTCGGACTCGGCGATGATCCCCTCGATCAGCGCGTTGCGGGTGGTGTCGATCAGCGCCAGGTGCTCGGGGTCGGGCTGGCGCTCGACCCGGGCGCCGCTGGAGTGGTCGGCCACGGTGCGCGACAGCAGCCCGATCAGCCCGGCGGGCGTGCCGTCGTCGGCGGCCATCGGCAGGTACAACGGGAGCACGCCGTCACCGAACATCCGCTGGCAGATCGCGACCGCCTCGTCGAAGTCGGCGCGCTCCTTGTCGAGCTTGGTGATGACCACGGCGCGCGGCATGCCGACCGCGGCGCACTCCTCCCAGAGGATCCGGGTGGCGCCGTCGACGCCGTCCACGGCGGACACGACGAACAGGGCGGCGTCCGCGGCCCGCAGGCCGGCCCGGAGGTCGCCGACGAAGTCCGCATAGCCGGGGGTGTCCAGCAGGTTGACCTTCACCCCGCCGTGCACGACAGGTGCAAGTGCCAGGGAGATCGACCGCTGCTGGCGGTGCTCGGCCTCGTCGAAGTCGGTGACTGTCGTGCCGTCCTCCACCCGTCCGGCCCGGGAGACGGTGCCTGTCGCGACGAGGAGCGCCTCCACCAGTGAGGTCTTCCCCGCCCCGGAGTGGCCGACCAGCACGACGTTGCGCACGGACCCGGGCTGGTCGGCCGCCGGCGCACCTCCGGCGGCTCCGGGTGCACTGCTCGAGGTCTGGACCATTCCGACCGCCTCCTCGTGGGCTGCATTGCTGGGGTGCCCCCGAGCCTTCACCTCCTGCCCTGTCGCGCACAAGTGCCGTTCGGACCAGGCCGCCCCGGCGCGCCACCCGCGCCGAGACGGCCCCCGTCCCTACGGTTGGCCCGCATGGGGCCCGGCGAGGTTCAGCTCGTGCACCAGCACGCTTCGCTGCTGCACGGCCTCCTGGTCGGCGCCGGGGTGTCCGCGGCGCTGGTGGTCGTGTGGGCAGAGGCGCGCCGGCGGGGCCTCGCCGACGAGCGGCTGCTCGTGCTGATAGCCGCCGGCCTGGTCGGCGGGGCCGTCGGGATGCGGGTCGCGGGGCTGGTGCGGGCCCTCGACGACGTCGGCGGGTCGGCCACCGTTCTCGACGCGTGGCGCTACGGCGCCAAGAGCGTGCTCGGCGGGCTGGCCGGTGCGTACGCAGGCGTGCTGGTCGGCAAGCGCCTCACGTCGTACGCCGGTCGCACCGGCGCGCTGTTCGCGCCGGCCGTTGCGCTGGGGATGGCCGTCGGGCGCTGGGGCTGCTTCCTGACCGAGCCGCTCGGCCGGCCGAGCAACCTGCCGTGGGCGATCCGCGGGCACCACCCGTCGTTCCTCTACGAGATCGCTTTCCACGCCGTGGCGTTCGCCCTGCTGCTCCGCTGGCGGGACCGGTTCCCTGAGCCGGCCGACCTGCTCGTCGCCTACCTGGCGGCGTACGCGGTGTTCCGGTTCGCGGTGGAGTTCACCCGTGCCAACGATGTCCTCGCCCTCGGCCTGACCGGCTCGCAGTGGTTCCTGCTCGCGGTCGCCCCGCTGCTCGCCTGGCGGGTGGCCCGGGTCCAGCGGCCACGTGCTGCAGCGCGCACCGCGCAGGCGGCGGCATGAGCCAGGTGCCACCCGACGACGGCTGGGGGCAGTGGCCCCCGCCCGCCCAGCCGGAGCGCCGGTTCGCCAAGGGTGCCGTCGCCGGCGGCGTGCTGCTCGGGATCGTGGGCACCATCGGGCTGCCGCTGCTGGGGGCCGTCGTCCCCGTGATCGGGCCGCTGCTGTTCCTCGGGCTGCTGCTCGGCGTGCTGGTGACCGGGATCGTCCTGGCGGCCTCGCCCGGCCCACCTGTCCGCCGCGGGCTCGGCCTCGGGCTCGTCATCGGCTGGGGCGTGACGCTGATCGTCGCGGCCGGCCTGTGCGTCGCGATCCTGTCGAGCCTCGGATGACCGCGGCGAAGGCGTCGACCGCACAGCCCGGCATGCCGCTGCGCGGCGACGTGATCCGGCGCTACGTCAACGCCTTCTGCCCGCGCTGCCACGACGAGCAGCCCGACCGGCCGCTCGCGGAGGTGCCGCGGCTTACCGGCTGGCTGGCCGAGCGCGACGACCGGGTCTGGCTCGAGCGCGGCTGCCCGTCGCACGGCCTGGTGCGCACGCTCTACGACGAGAGCCCGGAGATCCTCACCTGGCTGGAGGGCTGGACTGCGCCGACCAAGCAGCACACCCCGGACACGCCGGGCAGCTTTGCACCCGCGCCGGGCGGATACCTGGACGGGCTGGGCGAGATGCAGACCCAGCACACCTGCATCCTGCTCGAGGACGTCGTCGAGACCTGCAACCTGCGCTGCCCGACCTGCTTCGCCGACTCGGCGCCCGACCTCTCGGGCATCGTCCCCGTCGAGGAGGTGCTGGCCAACCTCGACCAGAGGATCGCCCGCGAGAACGGTCGGCTCGACGTGCTGATGCTCAGCGGCGGCGAGCCGACGCTGCACCCCGAGCTGGAGCGGCTGCTCGACGAGGTGGCCCGCCGCGACGTCGTCCGGGTCCTCGTCAACACCAACGGTGTCCGGCTGGCGCGCGACCCGTCCCTTGCCGACCTGCTGGCACGGCACCGCGAGCGGGTCGAGGTCTACCTCCAGTACGACGGGGTGACCGCCGAGTCGCACCGCCACCACCGGGGCGCCGACCTGCGCCGGGTGAAGGCGGCCGCCCTGGCTGCCCTGTCGGAGCGAGGGATCTTCACCACCCTCACGATGACCGCGGCGCTCGGTGTCAACGACGGCGAGATCGGCGACGTGCTGCAGGTCGCGCTGGACACGCCGTACGTCGGCGGGGTCTCGATCCAGCCGCAGTTCGGGTCCGGCCGGTCCGGCGCCATCGACCCGGTGGAGCGGCTCACCCACACCGGCGTGCTGGCCCGGCTCGGGCCGCAGACCGGCGGCCGGGTCACCTGGCGCGACCTCACCGCGCTGCCCTGCTCGCACCCGCACTGCTGCTCGGTCGGCTACCTGATCAAGGACGACGCGGGGGAGTGGCGCTCGCTGGTGTCGCTGGTCGGCGCGGACCGGCTGCGCGAGCACCTCGACCTGGTGAGCAACCGGATCGCCGACCGGGAGCTCCCCCAGCAGGTGCGGTCCGCGGTCAAGGAGTCGCTGCTCGGGCTGCTGTCGGAGCAGTCCTCGCTGTCCCACCCGCGGGTCGCCGACCTGTGGCGCGATGTGTGCGACTCGTGCGACCTCGGGGTGGCCTCGCTGCTGCGGCTGGCCCTGCCCGGGCGGGCCAAGGCGCTGCGCCGGATGCTCGGCGAGCGCGTCGTGCGGGTCACCGTGAAGCCGTTCATGGACATGTCCACGATGCTCGAGGAGCGGCTGACCCAGTGCTGCGTGCACGTGGGCACCCGCTCGCGGACGCAGGACCAGTGCGCGCCGTTCTGCGCGGTCCAGGCCTGGCCGCAGCTCGGCGCGCAGCGGATGTCTGTGGCTGCCGGCCGCCGGTCGCTGCCGATCGAGGTCGCCCCGTGACCGCGGCACCCCTGGCCGACGAGGACGCCGCCACGACGTACGACCCGCTCCGGCTGTGTGTCTTCACGACCGTCGCGCTGCTCACCTGGGTGCTCGGCCCGGCGGTGGTCGTCGCCTTCGCGGCCCTCGGGTTCACCGGCTACCTCCGGGCCCGCCGGGCCGGGTTGACCCGGTCGAAGTGCGTGCTGCGCGACACCCGGCTGGTGCTGGGCTACCTGGCGCTGGTCGGCCTGAGCGCCCTGGCCGGGGTCGTCTGGCAGCTGCACGGGCTGGTCGCCTGACCCGGCTCGGACCCGTTGACAGGCGGTGGGACAGGACTAGCGTCCGGAAGGACCACGGGGCCACCACGGAAGGCAGATCGACATGGCGAAGTACATGATCGCGGCCAACTACACGATGGAAGGTCTCCAGGGGGTCCGGAGCAAGGGCGCCAAGGCGCGCGCGGACGTCATCAGCGGCATGGTCGAGAAGGCCGGCGGCAGCCTGGAGTCGTTCCACTTCGCCTTCGGCGAGGACGACGTCTACGTCATCTGCGACCTCCCGAACGACGAGAGCGCGGCAGCGATCGCCTTCACGGTCAGCGCCAGTGGCGGCGCCACGACCCGGACGGTCAAGCTGCTCACGGTCGAGCAGGTCGACTCGGCCCTCGGGATGCAGGTGGCGTACACCGCTCCGGGCGCCTGATCCTCCGCCCGGGCCACGCGGCCTGAGCCGGAGGAGCAGGTCGGTACGATCCTGCGCACCGACCTGCTGCCGACCCCGATCGGGGACCCTGTGCTCAATCGCTTCGCCCGGGCGCTGTTCGCAAAGCTCCTCACGCCGACAGCCGGCTTCCTGGTGCGCCGGGGTGTGAGCCCCGACGTCGTCACCCTGATCGGCACCCTCGGCGTGGCGGTCGGCGCACTGGCGTTCTACCCGACCCACCACTTCTTCTGGGGCACGGTCTTCATCACCTGCTTCGTCTTCGCCGACCTGATCGACGGGACGATGGCCCGGATGACGGACCGCTCCAGCAGGTGGGGTGCCTGGCTCGACTCCACCCTGGACCGGATCGGCGACGCGGCCGTCTTCAGCGGCATCGCCCTCTGGTACGCCGGTGACGGCGAGAGCGTGCTGACCGTCGCGCTCTGCCTCTACTGCCTGTCGACCGGCGCTGTCGTCTCCTACGCGCGGGCCAGGGCGGAGGGACTCGGGATGACGGCCAACGTCGGCATCACCGAGCGCGCCGACCGGCTCGTGGCGATCCTGGTCGCCACCGGCCTGGACGGCCTGGGCGTGCCGTACATCCAGGCGGCCGCGCTGTGGCTGCTTGCGGTCGGGAGCACGGTGACGATCGGCCAGCGGGCGCTCACCGTCCGCCGGCAGTCGCTCGCCGAGTCCCCGTGACCTACTGGCTGTACGCCGGGGCCTGGGCCGTCGTGCGGCGGCTGCCCGAGCGGGCGGCCTACCGGTTGTTCGACCTGGTGGCTGACGTCGTGTGGCGGCGTCGGCCGTCGGCCGTGCTGCGGCTCGAGGCGAACCTGCGGCGGGCCCGTCCGGCGGCCACCCCGGCCGAGCTGCGGGCCTTGTCCCGGGCCGGGATGCGCTCGTACCTGCGCTACTGGTGCGACGTCTTCCGGCTGCCCGACTGGAGCCACGACAGGGTGGTCGCCAGCGTCCGGGTGGTGGGCGAGGAGCACCTGCGCTCCAGCACCGGCGACGGCAAGCGCGGCGTGGTCGGCGCCCTGATGCACATGGGCAACTGGGACCACGCCGGTGCCTGGGCATCGCTGACCGGCGTGCCCGTCGTGACCGTCGCGGAGCGGCTGCAGCCCGAGCGGCTCTACGAGCGGTTCCTGGCCTACCGCGAGGGGCTCGGGATGGAGATCCTGCCGCTCACCGGCGGCGACCGTGACGTGCTCGACGTGCTGTCGCAACGGCTGCGGGCCGGCCGGCTGGTGCCGCTGCTGGCCGACCGGGACCTGCGGGCCAGCGGTGTCGACGTGCAGCTGCTCGGCGAGCCGACCCGGATGCCGCCGGGGCCGGCGATGCTCGCCCTGCGCACCGGGGCGGCGCTGCACCCGGTGAGCATCTGGCCGGAGACCGTCGAGGGGTGGCGGCGGCCCCGGCTGGTGATCAGGTTCCACGACGAGGTGCCCGCGGCCGCCCAGGGCACGACCCGGGACAAGGTCACGGCGATGACCCAGGAGGTCGCCGACGTGTTCGGCGCCGCGATCGCCGAGCACCCCGCCGACTGGCACATGCTGCAGCCGCTCTGGCTGGCCGACCTCGACCCGGCGCGCACCCGGCGTACGGTCGGCTCGCCATGAAGGTCGGGATCGTCTGCCCGTACTCCTGGGACGTGCCGGGAGGTGTGCAGTTCCACGTACGGGACCTCGCCGAGGTGCTGCAGGCCCGCGGTCACGGCGTGTCGGTGCTCGCACCGGCCGACGACGACACCCCTCTCCCGGCGTACGTCGTGCCGGCCGGCCGGGCGGTGCCGGTGCCTTACAACGGCTCGGTGGCCCGGGTGAACTTCGGCCCGCTGTCGGCGGCCCGGGTCCGGCGGTGGCTGCGCGAGGGCGGCTTCGACGTGCTGCACATCCACGAGCCGACCTCGCCGTCCCTGTCGCTGCTGGCGTGCTGGGCCGCGACCGGTGCGATCGTCGCGACCTTCCACACCTCGAACCTCAAGTCGCGGGCGATGAGCGCGGCCTACCCGATCCTGGAGCCGGCACTGGAGAAGATCGGCGCCCGGGTCGCCGTCTCCGAGGACGCCCGGCGGACGCTGGTCGAGCACGTCGGCGGCGACGCGGTGCTGATCCCGAACGGCGTGTTCGTGGACCGGTTCGCGGCCGCGGAGCCGCGGGAGGAGTGGCGCGGCTCCAGCGGGACCCTCGGCTTCATCGGCCGGCTGGACGAGGAGCGCAAGGGCCTGCCCACGCTGCTCGCCGCCCTCGCCGACGTGGTCGCGGCCCGCCCCGGTGTGAGGCTGCTCGTCGCCGGCCGCGGCGACGAGGAGGAGGCGGTCGAGGACCTCGAGCCCGAGGTCCGGGCGGCCGTGACGTTCCTGGGCGTCGTGAGCGAGGTGGACAAGGCGCGGCTGCTGCGCACGGTGGACGCCTACGTCGCCCCGAACCTCGGTGGCGAGAGCTTCGGCATCGTCCTGGTCGAGGCGATGGCGGCCGGGGCGCCGGTCGTCGCCTCGGACCTGGACGCGTTCGGCCGGGTGCTGGACGGCGGCCGGGTGGGCGTCACGTTCCCGACCGGCGACACCGCCGCGCTGGCGGCTGCGCTGCTGCAGCTGCTCGACGACGCGCCACGGCGGGCCGCGCTGTCGACAGCCGCGGCTGCCTGGGTCCGCCGGTACGACTGGGCGACGGTGGGCGACGAGCTGCTGGCGGTCTACGAGACGGTCGCCGCCGGCGCCGGTCGGGTCGGCGAGGACTCGGCCCGGCCCTGGCGGGACCGGTTGCGCCGATGACGACGCTGGTCGTGATCGCGGTCCTGCTGGTCCTGGTGGGCTGGTACCTCACGTTCAGCGCCACCCGGCTGGACCGGCTGCACGCCCGGCTCGAGGGCGCCCGGTCGGCGCTGGACGCCCAGCTGGTCCGGCGTGCCTCGGTGTCGCTGCAGATCGCGGTGTCCGGCCGGCTCGACCCAGCCAGCGGGCTGCTGCTGGCCGACGCCGCGCACGAGGCGCGGGACTCCGGCGGCGCCGACCGCGAGCAGGCCGAGAGCGACCTGAGCCGGGCCCTGCACGCGACCTTCGGTGAGCGCGGCAGCCTGGACGCCTTCGAGCGCGACGCGGCCGGTCGCGAGCTGCTGCACGAGCTCGGGGCCGCCTGCCTGCGGGTCCAGCTGTCCCGGCGGTTCCTCAACGACGTCGTCCGGGCCGCCCGGGTGGTCCGCCGGAAGAAGGTGGTCCGCTACCTGCGGCTGGCCGGGCACGCGGACTGGCCGGCCATGGCGGAGTTCGACGACACGCCGCCGGAGGCCCTGGCGGCAGGCGTCTTCACGTAGGTCCCGTACCGTCGTCTCCTGTGACTTCCGCTCCTCGAACCGCCCCCCTGCGCCTCGCCGCGGTGACCGTGCTCGGCCTCGCGCTGGTGCTGACCGCCTGCTCATCCGGCTCGGAACCCAAGAAGACCCGGGCCGTGGAGAGCCCGTCGCCGAGCGCCTCGGTCGCCTCCTCCACGCCCCCGCCGCCGCCCGAGCCGAGCCGGTTGTCCGGCCGGATGGGCAAGCCGAACGGGCCGGTCTACGCGGTCAAGGTGGACAACACCGGGCACGCGCACCCGCAGGCAGGCCTCAGCAAGGCCGACGTCGTCTACGTCGAGCAGGTGGAGGGCGGCGTCACCCGGCTGGCCGCGATCTACTCCAGCGAGTACCCGAAGTACGTCGGCCCGGTGCGAAGCGGGCGGATCACCGACATCGACCTGCTACGGCAGTACGGCACCGTGGGGCTGATCTACTCCGGCTCGCAGAACAAGCTGGCCGACAACCTCCGGCGGGCGGACCTCAAGCTGGTCTCCTTCGACCAGGACAACACCGGCTACACCCGGTCGCCCTCGCGGCCGCGACCCTACGACGTGATCGGCACCTTCGCCCGGCTCCGGCAGCGGGCCGGGAAGGTCAGCACGCCACCGAAGATGGGCTACACGTTCGGGCCCACCCCGGCCGGCGGCAAGCCGGCCAAGAGCCTCACCGTCCGCTACCCGAGCGCGCGGCTGAGCGCCGTCTGGTCGCCCGCTCAGAAGCGCTGGCTGGTGTCGATGGACGGGTCCACCGACCGCGCGGCCGAGGGTGGCCAGCTCGGCCCGACGACGTTCGTGGTCCAGTTCGTCACCGTCAAGCCGTCCGTGTACCACGACATCAACGGCGTGAACACGCCACAGACGCTCACCGTCGGCCGCGGCCGAGCCCTGTTCTTCCGGGACGGCCAGGTCTTCGAGGGAGCCTGGTCGCGGGCCAAGCCGTCCGACGTCACGTCGTACACGATCGGCGGGCAGCCGGCCTCGCTCGCCCCGGGCCAGCTCTGGGTCGCCCTGATCGGGCGGGACCGCCCGGTCACCACGACGCCCTGACCCGTCCCGGGGGGCCTTACGATGGGGAGGCATCGTCCGTCTCTCCCGTGAGGTCTTCCGTGTCCAGCCCTGCCGTGCCCAGCTCCGAGCCGACCGCCGCCGCCGCGGCGACCGGCACCGCCCGCGTCAAGCGCGGGATGGCCGAGATGCTCAAGGGCGGGGTGATCATGGACGTGGTCACCGCGGAGCAGGCGAAGATCGCCGAGGACGCGGGCGCGGTGGCGGTGATGGCGCTCGAGCGGGTCCCCGCCGACATCCGGGCCCAGGGCGGGGTGTCGCGGATGAGCGACCCCGACATGATCGACTCGATCATCGAGGCGGTGTCGATCCCGGTGATGGCCAAGGCCCGGATCGGGCACTTCGTCGAGGCCCAGGTGCTGCAGGCCCTCGGCGTCGACTACGTCGACGAGTCGGAGGTGCTGACCCCGGCCGACTACGCCAACCACATCGACAAGTGGCAGTTCACGGTGCCGTTCGTCTGCGGGGCGACCAGCCTGGGTGAGGCGTTGCGGCGGATCACCGAGGGCGCCGCGATGATCCGGTCCAAGGGCGAGGCGGGCACCGGCGACGTGTCGAACGCGACCACCCACATGCGGACCATCCGGGGCGAGATCCGGCGGCTGACCTCGCTGAGCGAGGACGAGCTGTACGTGGCGGCCAAGGAGCTGCAGGCGCCGTTCGAGCTGGTGGTCGAGGTGGCCCGGGCCGGCAAGCTGCCGGTGGTGCTGTTCACGGCCGGCGGGATCGCCACCCCGGCGGACGCGGCGATGATGATGCAGCTCGGCGCCGAGGGCGTGTTCGTGGGCTCGGGCATCTTCAAGTCCGGCAACCCCGCCCAGCGGGCCGAGGCGATCGTGAAGGCCACCACCTTCTTCGACGACCCCGACATGCTGGCCAAGGTCTCCCGTGGGCTCGGCGAGGCGATGGTCGGCATCAACGTCGAGGAGATCCCGGTCCCGCACCGGCTCGCCGACCGCGGCTGGTAGCACTCGGCGCGTCGCCCCTCACCGGGTCATGACCGCGCGTACCGTCCGGCAGATGGAGCTCACGACCGCGAGCGGTGCTCCGCCGGCGCCCGTCCGCACCCCGGTGCGCGACTCCGCCGGCGTGGAGTGCCTGCACTGCGGCACGCGGTACGACCCGATGGCCAGCCGCTGGCTGTGCCCCGGCTGCAAGCAGAAGACCGTGACCTGCTGCGAGGGCGCCCCGCTGCCCACCTGTGCCGCCGACTGAAACGCTCGACGAGCTATCTCGGCGGAACCGCTCTCCGAACGTTTCAGTGGGCGGGCTCCTAGGCTGTCCCGTCGTGACCCCGACCATCGGCGTGCTCGCCCTGCAGGGCGACGTCCGCGAGCACCTCGCCGCCCTGGAGCGCGTCGGTGCGGCCGGTCGCGCCGTACGCCGGGAAGCCGAGCTCGACGGCCTGCACGGCATCGTGCTGCCCGGGGGCGAGTCGACCACGATGGACAAGCTGATGCGCGCCTTCGGGCTGCGCGACCCGCTTCGGGCCGCGCTGGGGGCGGGCCTCCCGGCGTACGGGTCATGTGCGGGCATGATCCTGCTCGCGGACCGGGTGCTGGACGGGCCGGCCGACCAGGAGACGCTCGGCGGGATCGACATGACGGTGCGGCGCAACGCCTTCGGCCGGCAGGTGGCGTCGTTCGAGGGCGACGTCGAGATGACAGGCGTCGTGGGCGGCCCGCTGCACGGTGTCTTCATCCGGGCGCCCTGGGTCGAGGACGTCGGGCCGGAGGTGGCGGTGCTCGCCCGGGTGGAAGAGGGGGAGGCCGCGGGTAGGATCGTCGCCGTTCGCCAGGGCTCGCTGCTGGCCACGTCGTTCCACCCCGAGATGACGGGTGACGGACGGGTGCACGAGCTGTTCGTCCGGATCGTGAAGGAACGTCAGACGTGAGGGTTCAGCCATGAGCGGCCACTCCAAGTGGGCCACCACCAAGCACAAGAAGGCCGTCATCGACGCCCGGCGCGGCAAGTCCTTCGCCAAGCTGATCAAGAACATCGAGGTGGCGGCGCGCACCGGCGGTGGTGACGTCAACGGGAACCCGACCCTCTACGACGCGATCCAGAAGGCCAAGAAGACCTCGGTCCCCAACGACAACATCGAGCGGGCGGTCAAGCGCGGCGCGGGAACCGAGGCGGGCGGCGCGGACTACCAGACCATCGTCTACGAGGGCTACGGCCCCAACGGCGTCGCGGTCCTGATCGAGTGCCTGACGGACAACCGGAACCGGGCGGCGGCCGAGGTGCGCACCGCGATGACCCGAAACGGCGGCTCGATGGCCGACCCGGGCTCGGTGTCCTACCTGTTCAACCGCAAGGGCGTGGTGATCGTCCCGAAGGCCGACGGCGTCGGTGAGGACGAGGTGCTCGGCGCCGTGCTGGACGCCGGGGCCGAGGTGGTCAACGACCTGGACGAGGCGTTCGAGGTCGTGTCCGAGGCCACCGACCTGGTGGCGGTGCGGACCGCGCTGGTCGAGGCCGGCATCGACTACGACTCGGCCGAGGCGTCGTTCCTGCCGTCGGTGAGCGTCCCGCTCGACGAGGACGGCGCCAAGAGGGTCTTCCGGCTGATCGAGGCGCCCGAGGACTCCGACGACGTGCAGAACGTCTGGGCCAACTTCGACGTCAGCGACGAGGTGATGGCCGCGGTCGGCTGACCGCGGTCG
>Ga0163163_10004946_pt1 | contig 11466 bp, 7 predicted proteins | sample S65metaG_FD_119766 | JGI IMG/M metagenome (GOLD analysis project Ga0163163, IMG submission 119766) | Switchgrass rhizosphere microbial communities from Kellogg Biological Station, Michigan, USA - S6-5 metaG | ecosystem: Host-associated > Plants > Roots > Rhizosphere > Soil | place: USA: Michigan... | reverse complement strand
CGCCGGCAGCGGCACCTGCCTCGACGTGACGAACGGCTCGACCGCCGACTTCGCGCTCCTGCAAGGATGGCACTGCTTCGACTACCCCAACAACCTGGCGCAGATGTTCTACCAGCTCTAACCCTGCTCTTGTCGTTAGCCAGGTCCGTCGACGCTTCTAGGACGGCGTGGGGTTCCGCCCGGTTCAAATCCCACGCCTTCCGGCCAAATCCATTGTGCGTCAACGGAAGCGACTCCCAACTATGCCCTCGGGCTGTCCACCGTGACTCTCGAATCCCGTCGTCTCTGGTCGACTTCGGACGGTCCGTCCACGGTGCCGTGGTACTCCGATGCCCGTAGGACGTTCGTTCCGGTCGACCCCTGCCGCTGCCGGGCCTTTCGACAGCCGGAGGTATCGTCGGTCGTACATGATGGTGTCGACATCGGCGGGCGCATGGAACTACTGGAGCGTACGTCCGCGCTCGGTGACCTGGACCGCTGGTTCAACGAAGCCAGCGCGGGCGCGGGCCGGGTCGTACTGGTCAGCGGCGAGGCCGGGGTGGGCAAGACGAGCCTGCTCCACGCCTTCGCAGCCGGCCGTTCGGACGTGCTCTGGAGCGCGTGCGATCCTCTGGCCACACCGAGACCTTTCGGTCCGCTGACGGAGATCGCACCCGCCCTCGGCGGTAGGGTCGCGAGTCTGATGGGGGCCGAGCGGGCCGGGAGTGGCGATGCCGCCATCGCCTCAGAGCGGCACCGTGAACCGGCCCATGTAGCACTGTTCGGCTCCGTGTTGGACGCGCTCGCCGGCTACGCCCGACCGACGGTGCTGATGGTCGAGGACCTGCACTGGGCCGATGAAGCGAGCCTCGACATGCTTCGGTTCCTGGCCCGGCGGATCACGTCGGCACAGGTGCTGATCATCGCAAGCTATCGCCACGACGAGGTCGGATCCACGCATCCACTGCGCATCCTGCTCGGCGACCTCGCCAACATGCCGTCCGTTCGGCGGCTTCGGTTGCCTCGGCTGTCACGCGACGCCGTGGCCGCACTCATCGGTGATCGCGGGATCGATCCTGACCACCTGTTCGCGACCACCTCGGGCAACCCCTTCTTCGCCAGCGAGGTGATCGCCGCTGGTGGCGATGGGATGCCGGCGACCGTGCGGGACGCGGTGTTGGCGCGCGCCGCGCGGCTCTCCCCGGCCGCACGGCTTGTGCTCGACGCGGCCGCGGTGGCGACCGCGCCGCGGGAGACCTGGCTGTTGGCCGAGGTCGTGAGTTCGTCATCGGAGGATCTCGACGCGTGCGTGGATTCCGGGATGTTGCGAGCGCGGCCGGAAGGGCTCGAGTTCCGACATGAACTGGCCCGCCTGGCCATCGAACGGGCGGTCCGGCCGGGGCGTCGCATGGACCTCCATCGCCGCACGTTGACAGCGCTACTTGGCCGGAACGAGACGGCGCAGGACTACGCCCGCCTGGTGCACCATGCCGAGGGCGCGTCGGATCCGGCCGCCGTGCTGGCGCACGCCGTGCCTGCGGCGGAACGGGCCGCGGTGCTGGGCGCTCACCACGAGGCGGCCGCCCAGTACGCAAGGGCGCTGAGATTCGCGGGAAGGTTGGCGGCGCGCGAAGCAGCCGAACTGCGCGAACGGCACGCGTACGAGTGCTATCTGACTTCGCACGCGGAGGACGCAGCCACGTCGCAAGCGCTGGCTCTGGCCCACTGGACGGCGACCGGCGATCGGCTCCGGGAGGGAGATGCGCTGCGCCGCCTGTCCCGCCTGTCGTGGTTCCGGGGCGACCGCACCGCTGCCGAGCGCGACGGGCTGGCCGCGGTCAGGATACTCGAGGATCTGACGGCCGGTCCGGAACTGGCCATGGCCTACAGCAACATGGCTCAGCTGAGCATGCTCGAGGTCAACGTGCCCGACACTCTCCACTGGGGACAGTCTGCGGTGGACCTGGCCACGAGCCTCGATCGGGTCGATATCGTGGCCCACGCCCTCAACAACGTCGGGATGGCGGAGTACATCGCGCATCCATCGCAGCCGCCGAGGAATCTGCTGCGCAGCCTGTCCATCTCGACCACTCATGGGCTGGATGAACATGTCGCCAGGGCGCTCACCAACCTGACAGCGGTGTCCATGACGATCCGGGCGTACCCCGAGGCGGACCGCTGGATCGAGCAGGGCCTCAACTATGCCACCGAGCGGGACCTCGCCTGGTGCAGCCAGTACCTGCTGGCCTGGCGGGCACGCTCCCATCTGGATCAGGGCCGCTGGTCGGCGGCGACCACCGACGCGGACGCGGTGCTGGACGACGCCGACGGAGTGCCCTGGACACACGTCATCGCCGTGACTGTGCAGGCCCTCGTGCGAGCTCGCCGTGGTGAACTGGGCATCTGGCCGCTGTTGGAGCGGGCGTCCGCGCTGGCCGACGCGACCGGCGAGGCTCATCGACGCGTACCCGTAGCATCAGCCTGGGCCGAGGCTTGTTTGCTCGCGGGTCAGCCCGGGCGGGCCGCCGGAATCGTGGAGCAGACCCTCGCCATGAACGCGCCAAACTTCGGCCTAGCCGCCGGCTGGGGGTACGCGGAGCTGAGCTTCTGGCATTGGAGACTCAAGGCCGACCGGAATCATGACACCCACGCTTCGGAGGTGACCGTCGGCGCCGATACTCCCTTCGCCCAGCACATGGCCGGGGACTGGAACGGCGCGGCGGCGAGGTGGCAGGCGCTCGGATGCCCGTACGAGGCTGCCTGCGCGCTCGCCGAGAGCGACGACCCCGATGAACTGACCGCGGCCCTGACGGTCATGCACCGGCTGGGAGCTCGTCCGGCGGCCGCGATGGTCGGCCGGCGCCTGCGGGGCATGGGTGTGCGGGGCGCGAACCGAGGGCCGAACCTGACCACCCGCGGAAGTCCGGACAACCTTACCCGTCGCGAGCAGGAGGTCGTCGCCCTGCTTGGCGAAGGTCTGCGCAATACCGAGATCGCCCAACGCCTGTTCATTTCGACCAGGACCGTCGACCACCACGTATCCGCCATTCTGACCAAGCTCGGCGTACGCACTCGCGAGGACGCAGCGCGCGCTGCGTCGGCTGTCGCGAAGCCCAGGCCGACCGCGGACCCGATCTCCGATCCGGCACGACCGTCAGCAGAACGCGCAAGCGGCCGAACACGACTGTGACCGACCCCGCCTCCCGCGCAGCACCGGCCGATCCGGTCACACGTTAGGTCAGTGACGGCGTCGCACGTACGCCTCCCGGTGGCCAGTCACCATCCTCGGCGGCGTCGCGTAGTCGGCGATCACGGCAATGGTCCGCGCAACGACGCCGTCAGGAATAGGCATTGGTGTCATAAAGATAGGCGCCTCAGTCCGACGTCAGGCCGCGGTGGCCAGGCGACGATCGGAAGCGGTTGCGAGCTGAAGCACGCTCACAACCCAGATCGTCCATGACCGAGCGAAAGCCGGTCTTGGGCCGACACAACTGCCCAGCCGGAAGGACAGCTACATGGGCGCCTCGCCAACCAGGCTGCGACGCACCGAAGAGTCTCGCGCTACCAACCAAGTCAGGATAGGCCAACAGACCAGAAAGCCGATCTGGACGCTGCTGGTATGCGGCATCGGGGTATTCATGGCGTCGATGGACACGCTCGTCGTCACGAACGCGCTGCCGGTAATCCGGCAGAGCCTTCACACAGACCTTGAGGGTCTAGAGTGGACGGTCAACTCCTTCACCTTGACCTTCGCGGCCTTTCTGCTGACCGGTGCGGCGCTCGGCGACCGATTCGGACGGCGTCGGTTGTTGGCCATAGGAATAACCACATTCACGATCGCCAGTGCTGCGGCCGCTCTCGCCCCGTCGATCGGCGCATTGGTCGCGGCTCGTACGGTTCAAGGAATCGGTGCGGCCATCGTCGTGCCGCTGACGCTGACGCTGCTGGCGAATGCCTTTCCCCCGGAGCGCCGCAGTGTCGCGTTCGGCGTGTGGAGTGCGATGAGCGGCGTGGGCGTCGCGCTGGGCCCAGCCATCGGTGGCGCGATCACCGAGTACGCGTCCTGGCAGTGGATCTTCTGGATCAACGTGCCGGTGGGTGCGCTGCTGCTGCCACTCATCGTCGGACTCGTCCCCGAGAGCCGCGGCGGCGCCGGTCGGCTCGACCCGGTTGGTGTCGCGCTTGTCACCGCGGGCCTGTTCGGCGTTGTCCTGGGGCTCGTCCGCGCCGATGGACACGGCTGGACCAGCAGCGAGGTGCTTGCCGGCCTGGTTGTCGGCAGTGTTCTGCTGGTCGCCTTCGCGGTCCGGCAGGCGTCGGCGCGCTCGCCCATGGTTCCGCTGGAATTGTTCCGCATCCGTGGATTCAGCGTCGCGAACGTCGTCTCGCTGACGATGGGGTTCGGCATGTTCGGCGCGGTCTTCTTCGGTGCACAGTACCTGCAGATCGTCGAAGGCTACGGCCCGCTCGGTGCCGGGCTGCGACTACTGCCCTGCAGTGCCGCACCGGCCATTGCCGCCCCGTTGTCGGGAGCACTCTCCGACCGTTTCGGCACGCGCCAGGTCGTGAGTGTGGCGCTGGCGTTGCAGGCGCTGGGGGTCGGCTGGCTGGCGCTGGAAAGCCAACCAGATCTTCCATACTCGCGAATCGTGCCGCCATTCGTCCTTGCCGGCGTCGGGATTGGACTGTTCCTGGCACCCATGGCCCGGCTGAGCCTTGGCCTCGCACCGCGGAACCTGGAAGGGATCGCATCGGGCACCATCAACGCGCTCCGCCATCTCGGTACCGTGCTGGGCATCGCCATCCTCGGTTCCGTGTTCTCCGCATACGGCTCATACGTCACGCCGAACACCTTCGTCGCTGGTATGAGGGCGGCGATGATCGTCGGTTCGGTCGTGCTCGCCATCGGGTCCGTGCTGATCCTGTTCGCTCGCGACCCAACGGCCGACCGCTAGAGCGCGACCGTTGAAAAATAACGTCCAACACCACGCCCGAGACAGCGTCTCGCCGCCCGCAGTCCCGGGTGGCCGCCGCGGCCCGCAGCCGCAAACCGTGGGTGGAGGGCTTCCACAACTCCACCCGCCCGGCCGAGGTGGCCGACCGGGCCGTGCCCGGGCACTGGGAAGGCGACCTGCCTGAACCATTGGCCGGCCCGGGCCGTTGGCTCCACTGCGGCGACGCAACGCTCGTCCCAGTGGCCAGATTCCCCGAGGTGTGTCATGAAGTGTCCGCGGCAAAGTCCGTACGTTCCAAGGGGTCCGGGGGTTTTCCGGAACTCAGTGGTAGGGAATACCCGGGCATGAAGACCTCCGGCGTGAAGCAGTTCTGGGCGGGCCAGTCCCGCAGCGCTCGAGTGTGGACAACGATCGGGCTGGTCGGACTGTTCGGATTCGTGGCCGTGGGGGTGTTCCTCGGCGTCGAGAGTCGCCAGGCGCGCCCGGGTGCGCCGCACGCCGCGACCGGGCCGGTTCCGGCGGACGGCAAGGTAGAAGCCAACCGGCTCGGTCCGTCGCCGACACCGCTTGTTGAATCGTCGCCGCCCAGCGCCGGGCCATCCGCGTCCGCGCCGAACGGCAGCGGGTCCGGAACGTCCGGAGGCACCAATGGTTCGGGCACCGGCGGTATCGCCGCGTCCGCTCCCGACGCGCCCGGCAGTGTCACGCTGGTGGTCGTCGAGCATTTCAACAACGATCTGGCCGTCGCCGTGCACTGGACGAAACCGAACGACCACGGGCGGGCCATCTCCCGGTACGACGTCGTCGTCCACAGTGCACCGGACGCGCCGATTCCCGTGTCGACCACGAACACCGAGACCACGGTGATGGTGCCGTGCGGTACGAGCTGCGGAAGCCGGACGGTCACCGCCACGGTCCAGGCGGTCAACGCCGTCGGGTCGAGTCCGCAGGCGTCCGGCACTTTCGGCGGCGGCCTGCCGGCCGACAACATGACCTGCATGTTCGCGGGCGAGGCGGGCGTCTCGGAGACGCTGGAGTGCACGTTGTACGACACCAACGTGTCCACCGTCTGGACAGTCAAGAACAGCAATGCCCAGCTGACTTACAACAACGTATCCAAGGTGAGCGCTCTGTGTCCGTTCACCCCGCAGTTCGACACAATCGTCGTCACGGTGTCGGCGAGCAATGGCGCCGGTACCACCATCCGAGGCGTCAGTTACACCTGCCCGGTGTGACGAACTCTTCTTGAGATCTTGTGCGTTTGTTTCCGTACGTGCGGAAACAAACGCACACCACTCCCAGGTGCACGTCGGAGCCACCTCGGTCACGCTGACACGGCGGTCACGGAGAAGGTCTACCGCCAGCGACTCCGGCCGGTGCTGCTCACCGCGGCAGTTGCCATGGACCGGATCTACCCGCCACCTCGGATGCGTGCCCCCGTAGTGGTCTCGCACACCGAGCCGTTTCACGTCGCCAGCAACCGTCCACCGCAGTCGACGACCCGCACGCTTTGATGCGGAAGGCTCGGCTCCAAGTCGTCGCCACCACCCCCACGGACAAGGGCATCTACACGGGACTGCTCAAGATTTCTGGACCAGTACGGGCACCGCAAGCTGCCCGTGCGGTCGCGGTGCCGGTGGCCATCGCGGCCGTCCCGTCCCACCGTGAATCGGTTGCGACCGCGCTGGTCGCACTACTGGCCGAGCTCGGGGCGACCGTACCCGCGCCGCCCTTCGCGGTCCTGGAGTCCGAGCTGGCCGACCCGAAGTAACTGGCCCACCAGTCTGCCGCCGACCATGCTCTGTCCCTTGTGGGCCGCCGCCCGCATGGCCGCAGCGAGGTATGAGGCAGCGCCAGGTTTCGGTGCCTTGCGGGAGTTGAGTGGCTCCGTCGCAGCGGGCGGCGTGTCACAAATGGTTTCCGTTCCACACACCGATCGTGAGGTTCACGACGGTTCCAAGGGGTACCGGTAGCCCCGGGGCCGTAACCCCACTTGCCAGGGTTTCATATACGACATTGCCGCCGTCGATACTCTCGTTGACGGGTGTGGTGCTGATGGTGCCGATGATGAGGCCCGCGTTGGACAGCGCCGTGGTTGCACTGGATTGCGTCAGGCCCCGCACATCGGGTACGGGAACGACGGTCGGCGCCGCCCACCCGGCGAACGTGGACTCCGGCGCATTGCTGAGGGTGAACGTGCCATCGCCGTTGGAGAACGCCACCGGGATCGTGCTCCACGTGGCCGGGCCGGTCAGCGCTAGGTCGGTGCGTCCGTCGGCGTTGAAGTCACCACTGATCACCTTCACGTCGGGGGTGGCAGCCCACTGGGCGAAGGACCAGTCGGATGCCGTCGATGCGTTGATCACGTTGAACGTGCCGTCGCCATTCGAGAACGCCACCGGGATCGAGCCCCATCCGCTGGATCCCGTCAGAGCCATGTCGGTAAATCCGTCGCGGTTGAAGTCGCCGCTGATGACCTTTACCCCAGGCGCCGCGGCCCACTGGGCGAAATACCCGTCAGGGGTGGTCGATACGTTGGCGGTGTTGAATGCGCCGTTTCCGTTGGAGAACCCAACCGGGACGGTGGCCCACCCGGAGGGGCCGGTCAGCGCGATGTCGGTGCGGCTGTCGTGGTTGAAATCGCCGGTGACGATTTTCGCGTTGGCTGTCGCGGCCCATTGGACGAGGACTGCGTAGTAGGTGTTGATCACCGAGAACGTGCCATCTCCGTTGGAGACCGCGACCGGCATGGAGAACCACGGCGATGTGCCAGGACCGGGCAGTGCTGCCAGGTCGGTGCGGTTGTCGTTGTTGAAGTCGCCGGCGACGACCTGGGCGCCGGACGTCGCGGACTGGTTGGCGAAACCCGCCACCGGTGCGTTCGTCACGTAGAAGGTGCCATTGCCGTTGGAGAACGCCACCGGAATCGAGGTCCATCCACTCCCGCCGGTAAGCGCGATGTCGGTGAGTCCGTCCCAGTTGAAGTCACCGGTGACGACATGGACTCCGGGCGTCTGTGCCCATGACTGGGCGAAGTACCCCGCTGGCGCATTGGTCACGGCGAAGGTGCCATCACCGTTGGAGAACGCCACAGGGATCGTGTACCACCACGGCGTGTTCGGGCCGGGCAGTAGCGCGATGTCGGTGAGGTTGTCGTTGTTGAATTTGCCGGTGACGACCTGCACCCCGGGAACCTGGGCCCAGCCGGCGAAGTCCACCGACGAAGCATTGGTCACCCTGAAAGTGCCATCCCCTGTGGACGTCGCCACCGGCACCGACCGGAAACCCTTACCGGTCAACGCGATATCTGTGCGCCCGTCGCCGGTGAAATCGCCGCCGACCACGTTGGCTGCCGGCCAACCCTGCACGCCCCACCGGATATTCAGTCCGCATCCCGCGGTCGACCTCATCGGAGCGAGCGTGGTCAGCTGCCCCCCGGCGTAGAGCTGCTGCTGCTGCGTCAACTGAACCGTCGGCACTGTCAGGTTGGGCGGGAAGAAGGTGTTCGACGTTCCCACTCTGACTCGCGGGGAGACAAACAGGGTGGCCAGATCCGCCGATCCGCCCCCGATCAGAGGGCACGGCCCGCGCGGCTCGGAGCCGGTATCTTCCGGCGGAAGGTAATCGAAGTGCTCACCGCCGTACACGACGGCGTACCGGAACTGGGAGAGCGGATTCCACAGATTGCCGAACTGGTCCAGATCCTCGAAGAATAGGCCGGAACCCCACATGTACAGGCTCGGCACCGTGATCGACTGCAGCAGTGGTTGAGCGTCGCCGAGCTCGTCGAACGGTCCGCTGAGACTGACGAACGCGCCCATCTCGGGATGGGCGGCGGCCACCCGCGCGGCCAACAGCGCACCGTAGGAGTGGCCGATCACCGCGGTCTGTTCCGGCCGCTGGTCCACCCAGCTCGCCTCGGCCCAGCTCTGGCGAACCCACGCGATGTCACTCATGGCCTCCGACACCATCGCCGGGCTGTCGGTGGCGGTCGGAAGCTGGGCGTTGTGGCTAGGCACGACCACGACATAGCCACTGCGGGCCAGCTCCGATGGAATTGCCGACCACGTCTTGTAGTAGTCGCTTGGGCTCGGGTAGGGCGGTTGGCCATGCAGGAACAGCACCACCGGCCATCGGGTGCCACAGAGTCTAAGCATCCCGGCCGAGGGTGGGGTGTTGTCCACGCTCGGATAGAAGATCATCATGTCGTTGGGAGTGCCGTTCGCGGCCACCGTCAGGTTCTTCGTCCCGTACAAGACCGGATGGACCGCGTCCACCGCCCACGTCACTGGATCAGAGGAACAGCTCGGAGCGACCGCCGACGCGGCGGTTGCGGGCACGACCGACACAACTGATGCCGCCGCCACGACGACGGCGACCGACAACGACACCCGACGCCGCAGCGACGACAACCTAGCCAGCATTGCGAACATGCCTCGTCTCTTCAAACGAAAGACCGTCCTGCGTCGCACAACTCGCCTCCCACACGACGGCTCACCAGCTGCGCGAGCGGCGGAACAGCTAGATACCAAGCCAATCGTGTTGGCATTGCACGGACACAACCTCGGGATCCGCGGCCCACCCTAGATGCGTCGTCGCGTCAACGTTATGGGGACCTCTCCCCATGTTTCCGGGCTCGGCTGGTTCTGGTGAACCGCACCTCAGCGCCGCGGTACATCGTGTACTCGCCGGACAGGACATGGAACGCCTCGGCAGCGTGGTGATGTACATGCATGGGCGGCCCGAAGCCGTGCGGTTCGAGCTCGGTCCGCAGGAGGGATAACTCACCAGCAGTATCGGCGCCGGCGGCCAGCACGGTGGCGCCGAAGTTGCCGAGATCCAGTTCCTTCCCCCGTCCGGGGGTACGACCAGCCCGCGCCTCCGTGAATCGTGGCAGCCGACCGGCGCACGACGAGGCCGGATCGGTCGCGTGTCGCCGACCCCGGTCATTCCTTCCCGATGCCGGCCGCGAAGCGGATGCAGGCGGGGTCGACGCTGTTGGTTGCACCACGCCGGGCAATGGCCATACTGTCATCGGCAGAAGAGGGCGCGTCAGACGTTGGTAGCTTCGCTCTGTCGAGTGATTAGGCTCTCTGAGTGATTGCGATGCGTACCGAGCGGCTGTTCCTGCGGGACTGGCGGGAGTCTGATCTGGAGCCGTGGGGCGCAATGAACGCCGATCCGGAGGTCCGGCGGTACCTGGGCCGGCCGATGACCGCCGCCCAGGCCGGGGCCTGGGTGTTGAACTTTCAGGATGACCTCGACCGGTACGGCTATGGCTTTTGGGCGCTCGAGGTGCAGGCGACCGGCGAGTTTATCGGCTTTACCGGACTGGACCGGGTGGACGAGGAGATGCCGTTCACCGGGATTGAGCTCGGCTGGCGGCTGGCCCGGCCGGCGTGGGGCAACGGGTACGCCACCGAGGCCGGTCTGGCGGTACTACTGTACGGCTTCGACGATTTGAAGCTTTTCGAAATCGTTGCTATCACGGCCGCCGGCAACGTCCGCTCGCAAGCGGTGATGCGGCGCCTCGGGATGACGAGGGACCCAGCCGAGGACTTCGACGACTCGGACATCGATGACCACCTGCGCCGGCAGGTCATCTACAGAGTCCGCAAAGGTTCTGAGTTGAGAGTCCCCTGTGGACGGATGGTCGGGTGTGGCCCTTGAGGGTTCCGGGGATGCTGGACGAGCAACGTCGCACAACACCGTGCGGGTACCCGACGCCGACCCCCGCTTTTGATCTTGGTCCGGTACGAGCGTCGGGCCATTGTCCACCTTGGCCAGCCTTGACGGCGCCGGTCAACCCCTTGAGGTCACCCCATCGCGGCAGATCCGGTTTCTGATCTTGCCATCTGCCGTCCAGCGACGACCACTCGGGGGCGCCGGTCGTGCGGCTCAGCGTACGCTGTATGCCTGTCGGGGCAGAGCCCACAGCATGAGGTAGAGAACGTGCGGGCGCCCGGCTTCATCGAAGTCCGCGAACGTGATGGTGGGATTGTCAGGATCGGCGGCATCGATGAGAAACGTTCGGTCATCGACGGGCTGGGCGACCATTGTCTGGTCAGCTTCGGTGATCAGGAGGTGGTCGGCCCGCGCGGTCACCTCCACTCGACGGTCGGGCCACGCGTACACGCCGGCGTAGCGGGCAAGGTGCGGCACGGCGCCCGGGTCCGGGGTGAGCCGCAGTGCTGGGACCTGGATGCCGAACTCAGCCGCAATGACTTCGGTGAATACCGCCCGACATAGGGCCCGACCGGTGTCGCTGTTGCTGAGGAACGCAACGGCTGCCGCCTGCACCGGCAGGATCCGCAGCACCGCGCGTTCGCCGGTCATCAGGCCGTCCCAGCCCCACACTCGGCCGCCGGGCCAATCGAAGCGGGCCCAGCCGAGGCACCAGTCGTCCAACCACCCGTGGATAGGTACGTGGGCCTGTACGGTTCGCAAGACGGTGAGGCGGTGATCGTCGAGGTGTGTGGCCGCCAGTCGAAGCAGGTCGGTGGCCGTTGTCCCGGTCGCCAGACCGGCCGGT
>Ga0163163_10004945_pt1 | contig 11467 bp, 9 predicted proteins | sample S65metaG_FD_119766 | JGI IMG/M metagenome (GOLD analysis project Ga0163163, IMG submission 119766) | Switchgrass rhizosphere microbial communities from Kellogg Biological Station, Michigan, USA - S6-5 metaG | ecosystem: Host-associated > Plants > Roots > Rhizosphere > Soil | place: USA: Michigan... | reverse complement strand
GTCGATGACGACATCATGCGGACCAGGGTCTCGCCGCTCAATGCAGAACGGAGTGAGTTCGGCGCCGGCATGTGCGGCGGCGTATGCGTTCATGACGGTCACGGGTTACGGCTCCACCTGGCCGTTCGGACAAACTCGCGAAATTCCGCTGCACTCATGACTTCACGCTCTCCCGTCCTCTTACGCGGGGCGCCGCGGTCCTTCGTAACGAGGATTGAGCCCGTTCAGCGGGAATGTCTCGATCCACGCGACGGAGACCTCGGGACTGCGCGAATCACCCACGCGCCGTACACATCCGGCTTGGCCGTGGTAGGCGTCGCCGCGCGCCTCTGCGAGCGATCGCATCTGCCCGCGTTGCACCGCTTCGAACTCCCACTCGGTGCCGCGAGCTTGATAGCGTGCCTTGGCGACGTACTTGTCCTCGTCGAGGATCACCTCGGCCGTTGATTCGTTGGACTCGATGATCGGCCCATCGTGGTCTGCGACCACCGCGAATCCCCAGTGTTCCCTTCCCAAGCAGAATGCGCCGAACTCATACTGGCCGCCCGGGTAGAAGTTGGCGAACGTCACCCACGCCAATTCGAGGACGTTGAAGATGGGGCCGCTCTTGTAGAACTGCCCGGTAGGCCCGTAGAAGCTGTCCATGGCGACCAGTCCCCGGACCGGGCGACCGCGGATGTGACCCGTGACTTCGAACGGATGCGACACATAGAGATTGCCGCCCCGCTCCTCGATGTTGGGCGTGTACCACTGGTACCCGAGCTTCAGCGGCTTACCGCTGAGATCGAGCAGATCGCCTTCATTCCAATGGAAATGATCGTCACCGATCTCGAATTCGAATGGCTGGCTGTATGGAGTGGCGCCTGCCCACACGCGGAAAGCCGTTTTGTCGTCGTTGAGTGACCACTGCACGCCGGCGCCGCGATGCGAGCTGGCAAATGCCTCGGGCGCGATGACGAGGTTGTCCTCGCCCACATTGGAGGACAGCTGCAGACCGCCGGACAGTTCGGTGTTGACCTTGCGCATCGGGGACAGGAAGTTGCCGTCTTCGTCGGCGAGGCAGGCCCACCAGTAGGTGGCCATCGGTGGCAGCCCGAAAAACTCCGCCTCGCAATAGGCGTCGCGGGCACGGAACTCGCATGTCGAAACCAGGCTGCGGAAATCGAAGTTTCCACGTCGCCGCGACGGCCACAGCCAGTTCTTGGGCAGGCTTCCACTCACGTCGGTGCTCCCTCGCGGATCGGTTGCGCGTCACTGGTGATCTCGTCGTCGGGTAGGACTACGATTTCGCCGCTCTTGCCATCGACCTCGACCAACGCGCCGGACGCGAGGCGCGTTGTCGCGTCTCGGGCGTCGACCACGCACGTGACGCCGAATTCCCTTGCGACGATGGCGGCGTGCGACATCTGTCCGCCGAGGTTGGTCACCACCGCAGCGGCATACTCGAACGCCGGGGTGTATCCGACATCGGTGACCTCGGCGACCAAAACCTCGCCAGGCTCCAAATCATCGATGGTGTCCGCGGTGATGATGCGAACTCGGCCCCTGGCCCGGCCGCCGGACACGCCAAGTCCGGCAAGTTTCTCGCCGGGACGAAGCACCGAGTCGTCGGCGACAGGCTCCCAGTGCCCCTTGAACGACGAAGGCAGAGTGATCGCCGAAAGGCGCTCCTGTTCTGCGCGCCGGCGTGCGACCAATTGGGTGACATTGGGCGGCAGGGCTTCCAGCTCGTCGACGAGTAGGTAGAAGACGTCGTCCACTGTATGAAGGATGCCCTTGTCGACCAGCCGACTGCCGACCTCCCGGAGCAACTTGCGCAACACCCATGTTGCCCGAACCACCTTGTCGCGCCGGATTTCACGTTGCCGCAACTGCCAGCCGGCCAATCGGGCCAGTGCGGGCGCCCGCTTGCGCGGCGAGGTGGCGGCCGCGATGGTGTGCGACTCGCTGGCGAGGGTCTTGGCAACCATCCTGGCGAATAGGGCCGGGTTGTCAGAGTACGTCGCCGAACGCAATTCGCACTCTCCGGGGCCGCGGTGTCCGACCGATGCCAGCTCTCGGAACAGGGCGTCGTGCAGGCGTGGGGCCTTCTCCTTCAAGGCTGCCAGGACATCGTCTGCGGCCAGCGCTTCCCTGGCGCCCGCATCAGACTGTGCGAGGCTCGCCAGGCGCCGCAGGCTCGCGACCGCCCGACCGCTCGCGATGTCGTCGGTGCCCGCGGATCTGCCGCCCTTGCCGCCACGCTCGGCGGCGGTGGCGGTAGCCGTGCAGAAGAGGGCAGACCAGGACGCCAGCACCCACCCATAGCAAACGAGGTCGCGCGCGAGCAGGACCAGACTCTCCAGCCGAGCGTCATCGAGATCGCTCAGGTGCTCGGGCAGGAGACGTTCGAGACGGTTCACGTCGTCGACATAGGCCTGCGAATCCGCCGATGAGAAGGCCAGCAGCCCGATGCCTGTGCTGGCCACTCCTACGAGGTCGGTGATCTTTTCGCGCAAGCTTGGCCGGTTGACCGGCGGACGTTCGTCATCAAAGACTGGTGTGTCGCCGAGCACGCGGCCGAAGAATTGCTCGTTCAGGCTGTCGGGGTTGGTGCCCGGCATTGCGTCGGCCATGTAGTACGTCGCCGTCACACCAGCGTGCAGACGGTGCGCGAAAACGCCGATCGATCGCGCACCCACCTCGAGTGCGGCGGTGCCCCGCAACCGAAGGCGGCGGGCGATCGAGACTCCGCCGGACTGGAATCCCCGGACGGTGGACGACGCGGACGCCGGCGAAAACGGTCCGGGCAACGCCTCGGACAGGTTCGACGCCACAAATGTCGGATAGCGCGGATCCACTGGTGTATCGAACTCGCCGTTGAGTCCGTCGGGACCCGCCGGTTGCGGGAGGACGCCGTCACTTGCCGGCGTGTCGACCGCGGGTACTTTGTTGACCAGGGCCGTGCGCCAGGGCACCTCGATGACGGTCTTGCCCAGCGATACCCGGCCGCGGACAGCCAGTGCGAAGTCCTCGACGCACTCCCGGGCGTTCCATGCAGGACGGTAGCCCCACTCGTTGACCAGCCGGTCGGTGTTCATGATGGGGAAGTTGAGCAGCAGATCAAACTCCGCTGGGGACGCCTCGACGAGCCCACGCCGGAAGAGGGCACCCAACCCCGCCTTGAGCATCCGCTTGTTCATGGGTGCGAGCCGTCGACCTATCGCGGTGGTGATGTCGCGGAATGTCGGCTCGCCTGCGGCGGCGAGGTTGACTGCGCCGGTTTGATTGCCGAGGACGGCGTGGACGAACAGGCGATGCACATCATCGGTATGCACGATTTGGATCGGGCGGTCCGCCGAACCCTCCACGTTGGGAAAGATCGGTGACGCGAGGAGCTTCATGATGATGTTGTCGACGTCGCGGCCCACCACGATGCCCGGCCGAATCGCCACCCATTCCTTACCCGAGTTGGCAAGCATTGCTTCCACTTTCGACTTGTGAAAGCCATACCAGTGGTCAGGATGCGGTTCGAGCGGGTCGTCTTCGGTCAAAGTCCCACTACCCGTCGGCCGCGCTCCGTACGCCAGGACCGACGAGGCGAACACAATCCGGCGGCTTCCGGTTCGCTCCATCTCGCTCAGAACGTTTTCGGTACCGCCCAAATTGATCTCGCGCGTGAACGATTCATCAGGCGTGGAGTTGACCACCCACGCGCAATGGGCCACAACCTCGGCGCCGTCGATGGCCCGACGGACGCCGGCCACGTCTCGGATATCGGACTCGATGAAGTCGCAATCATGGAACCAGTTGTCGGGACGGTGCCGAGCCAACCCGACGATCTCGTGGCCTTCCGAGCGAAGACGTGCCGCGATCCCACGTCCGAACACGCCGCTTGCACCGGTGACGGCGATCCTCATGGCTGGGCCCATGGGGTCACCGGGCCCACCGACTCGAAAGCGGCCTTCCGGCCATGGTAAACAGTCGCCACTGACGTGTCACTTTCTCTTCTGGCTTCGATTGAATAGATAATATAGACAATCTCCTCGTCGCGGCAGTCCCCTTCAGGAAATCCGGGTGAACGGCTAGGACCCCGAGGTGCGATTGCGCGAGGCGCTCGAGCTGATCGACAAGTTGAGGGGCATGGCCAAGCGCCCTGGCGAATCGGACGCCCGCCAGGATAGCTCTAGAAAATCTAACGAAACTGCCGTCGGTCGCGCGCCTCGCTGGTGTTAGAGTTCGCTCTCATGACCTCACGGCTTGAATCCGCCTCGGACATTGGCGCGGAGACAGTAGTCGACGGACCTGAACTGCGGTCGATCCTGGATTCTCAGCGCCGCGCATTCCTGCGGGAAGGGCCACCTTCGGCTGCCGTCCGGCGGGAGCGGATCGACAAATTGATCCTGCTGTTGACCGAGAACGCAGACGTGTTCGCAGATGCACTCAACAAGGATTTCGGAACGCGACCGCTGCCGGCCAGCCTGCTGTCCGACTTTGCGGGAATACTGCCCGACGTCCTCTTGGCTCGGAAACAACTGGAGCGCTGGATGCGGCCCGACAAGCTGCGGAGTACGGCGCTGTCGGGCCTCCCGACGATCGTCGAGAAGCGACCGCTGGGTGTCGTGGGCATCATCGGCCCGTGGAACTTTCCGGTGGGCCTGGTGGTGCAACCCGCCGCGTCAGCATTGGCCGCGGGCAACCGGGTGATGATCAAGTTCTCCGAGGTCACGTCGCACACCGCCGAAGCGTTCGCGCGCGCTGCGCGGCGATACTTCACGCCGGAGGAGTTAGCCGTGGTGACCGGGGGCCCGGACGTCGGTGCGGCGTTCAGCGAGCTGCCCTTCGATCATCTCTTCTTCACGGGCTCACCGGGAGTGGGTGCTTTGGTGGCCCGCTCTGCCGGTGCCAACTTGGTGCCCGTGACTCTCGAGCTGGGCGGCAAGAACCCGGCTGTTGTTGGCGGCGGTGCCGAGGTCGCCGCCAGTGCCACACGTATCATGTCTGCCCGCTTGGCCAATGGCGGACAGTTGTGCCTATGCCCCGATTATGTGTTCGTGCCGTCGCACGCGCTGGACGAATTCGTCTCTACGGCAGTGAATGTGGCCACCAAACTGGTGTCGAACCACGGTGACGAGCTGACGACAATCGTCAACGACGGCAACTACGACAGAGTCCTCGGGCTCATCGACGATGCACGGGAGCGCGGCGCGGAGGTCCGTTCAGTTCCCGTGGCCGCCGATCGTGCGCGGCGCAGGATCCCGCCGACCATCCTCCTCGGCGTGACCGACGAGATGAAGGTGGCCCACGACGAGGTATTCGGGCCGGTCTTGTCGGTGCTGCCCTACGACGACATCGCCGACGTCGTGACGTACGTCAATGATCGCCCTTCCCCGTTGGCCACCTATTGGTTCGGGCCCCAGGATGCTTCGTTTCGGGAGTACCGCCGCCTGGTCACCAGCGGCGGGATGACGGTGAATGACTTTGCGGCCCATTGCTCGGTCAATGCGGCACCCTTCGGTGGGGTGGGCAAGAGCGGTTCGGGCGCGTACCACGGCAGGACCGGATTCGACACGTTCAGCCACCACCGCGCCATCACCACCAGCAAGCTGCCCACCAGCCTCGGTTCGATGATGACGCCGCCTTATCCGGGGCTCGTCACGCGCGGGCTACGGGCCTTCATCGGCCTACAAGCGCGACGCGCGAAGCGGCGGCTCGGACGCGCTGGTGTACGCCTGCCGGAGGGGGAGATCGGCTAGCTTGCAGGCTCTGGGGGTAGTGCTTGTGCCTGGGCAAGGGCACGGCCCCACACGCTCTTGACGCTGTGGCCGGTCGCTTCGGCGATGCGTACGCAGTCGCGGTGTTCGGGCTTGACATTCACGACCTCGCCGTCGAGAACGCCGAGCTTGACCGAGATTTCATGTCCGTCGACTGTCACGGTGTCGAATCGCCGTTGCAACGCCCACCGGTGCTGCACCTGCCGCACGCGCACCCCGAGGGTTGTGCTGTGCCGCAGGATGGCGCGTGCCACGGACCGTTCATTTGAGGTGGATGCCAAAGCGGACAAAGTGATTCCTGGCCGGCCGTTCTTCATCGCTGCTGGCGTAGTCCAGGCGTCATGTGCGCCCGCATCCAAGCATGCCTGCACCACGTCGGGCACCCATTCGGGCAGCATGTCATCAAGGTTTGTTTCCAGGATCAGTCCCGCGTTGCCGGCGACCTTGTGCTCCTCGGTGGTGCCCAAGAGCACGCGCACGACGTTGGGTACAGCTTTCCAGTCGGCGTTTCCGGATCCGATTCCAATGGTGCGCAACGTCATTGAGGGAAGAGCTCCAAACCCGCTGCTCAGCGATTTCACCAACGCCGCACCGGTGGGAGTTACGGTTTCGCCCTCGACCTCAACGCCGTACACCGGACAGTCGGTCAGGATTTGTAGGGTCGCCGGCGCGGGTAGGGGGAGCACACCGTGAGCGGCACGTGTCTTGCCGCGGCCCATCGGCAGCGGCGAACAGATCACCTCGTCGACAGAGAGCTGATCGAGTGCCAGTGCGACGCCACAGATGTCGACGATGGCGTCGAGCGCGCCGACCTCGTGGAACGTGACGTCGGTCGGCGCGATGCGATGCACGTGGCCCTCGGCCACTGCGAGTACCTCGAAGGCGCGGTGCGCACGGGATTTGGCCCCGGCCGGCATGGCGCTGGAGTCGATGATCTTGTTGATGTCGTCCAGCCGTCGATGCGCGTGTTCGTGCGGCGCGGTCACCGTCAGCGCGGCGGCGCCGATGCCGTGCCGCTCTACCATGCGTGTTTCGAGCGAGACGGTGGAGATCGGCAACTGGCTACGAATCGCATCCAGCGAGGCGCCGGCATCGATCAGTGCCGCCAGCAACATATCGCCCGCCACGCCGCCGACACAATCGATGAACGCGGTTGTCGTCATTGATGTCTCATGATCCGTGCGGCGCCGCAGGCGGCTCCGAAGCCGTTGTCGATGTTCGTCACCAGAACGCCCTGGGCGCAGCTGGCGAGCATCGCCGCCAAGGCGGTGTCCCCGCCACGGGCGGCGCCGTAGCCGGTGGAGGTGGGCACCCCGATGATCGGGCACGCAACGAGGCCGCCGACAACCGAGGCCAGGGCGGCGTCCATACCGGCGACGACGATCAGCGCTGCCTCGCGTCGCAAATCCTCGAGCCGGTCGAGCAGTCGCCACAGGCCGGCCACTCCGACGTCGATGTAGAGGGTTGCGTCGATACCGAGGAATTGCAGGGTGCGCTGCGCCTCCAGCGCCACCGACCTGTCCGAAGTGCCTGCGGCGACGATGCCCACCCGGGCGTTGCGTCTCGGCATGGTTCCGTTCAAAAACGCCGTACCGGACATCGCGTCGAAGTCCAATGTCACGCCCGCGCGACTGACGACGGCACAGTGCTGGTCCTCGGTCATCCGGGTGAAGAGCACCGGCCCGACGCTTGCGGCACTGAGTCGTGCGGCGATCTCGACGACATCGTCGACATGTTTGTCGAGGCAAAAAACCGCCTCAGGCAGTCCGATCCGCGCCGTCCGGGCCTGGTCATAAACCAGAACCTCGGGGGCGGTCACCGATGGTTCCTCTAGATTCTTGACATCATTCTTGACATCGCTTGGTGATGAGTTCATGCTGTGATTCAGATTACGGTCTAAATCGGTACGCATCAAGAGGGGCGTTTGTGAGCACGATTCAATTCGGTATCGAGGTTGTCGACGAGAACTGCACAGGGTGTTATCGCTGCGAACGGGTGTGCCCGACCGAGGCCATCGTGATGGTCGGCCCGAAGACCGAGGCGCTTGCGGTTGTCGACAATGACAAATGCATCGCGTGCTTCCGGTGCATCGACTCCTGCGACGACGACGCCTTGCTGACCATCAATCGCGAGGTTGCGCTGGAGCTGGACACCTCTGAGCTCGACGAGGAAGCCATCAAGGACATGTGTCGAGCCGCCGACATGATGCCGACCCACCTGGTCTGTCCTTGCAACAACACCACCGCGCAGGAACTCGCCGCAGCGATTCTGCAGGGTGCCGACACCTTCGAGAAGTTGTCGCTGTCCAACGGTGTGCAATCCGGCTGCCTGATGTACTGCAGCGTCGGTGTGCGCCGACTGCTGATTGCCGGTACCGGCGAGGCCAGGACCACGTCGAAGGTGCGCCGATACGACAGCGATCAGTCGCTGCTCGATATCAACCCCGAGTTGGATGCGCTCTACCCCATTTATGGCGTGCGCGTCGAGCAGGAGTGGCGCAAGAAAGAACTGGCCGAAGCCGATGTGGATCTGTGACCCGAAGGGGAAAATCTGATGACAACGATCGTTGACAGCACCATCTTCAACCCGCCGGTTGAACCGCCCGCCATCATGCCGTCGGTGTACGGTCCACCCGTTAGACCGTTGCGCGGCAAGGATATTCCGGGCATGGCATCGCTGCGTGTCCGGGATCTGTTCCCGGATATTCCGCCCACGATCCTGCAAGATCGACAGGACGGCGCGCCGATGCGCCGGGCCACGCTGGATGCGCTCGCCCATGTCGATATGGACATGATCAAGCCGAATCACCGCGTCCATGTCATCTGCTCGGAGCATGGTTTCGGGATCGACGGTGGTTTCCCCTATGCCAACATGCTGGGGGCCATCCGGGACGAAATTGTTTCGCGCACCGGGTGTCAGAACGTGAAGCTCGTGGTGATCGCCTGGCATGGCCGCAAAGAGCCGGATGAGTTCATCGAATACTACGGCCTCAACGACATGTACAACGGTAAGACGGTCAGTGCCAACCCCCTGGATACCGGGATCAAGATCGACACCGTTCTCGGGCCGCTGTACGGAATCCGGGCGATCTACAACGCGGATTGGATCATTCATACCCACTATGACGATCCGCGTGAGGTCTACGCCCACCGCGCTATCGACCGCATCACCAAGCCGTTCGGTATGTCTTACGCCCGCATGGAAACCCGCTCGATCTTCCACATGCAGATGGGACCCCGCACCGGCAACCTGATCGGTCGCGCCGTTGCCGATTCAGAGTTCGTCCGTAGCAAGCTGGCCTTCTCGGTGGTGATGCAGAGTTCTCCTGACGGATTGACGGGCGTAGACGCCGACAACGACATCGACAAGGTCGGCGCCCGTACCACGACCCACATGCTGCGGTCATACGGCAAGATGCTGGCGCTGTTGCGCACCGTCGAGGACTGCATCCCGATCATCGACGGCGCCCGCTGGCCCTACTACATCCACGCCGGCGGGATGATCTTCGGGCAGTTGTTCTTCAACGGCCGTGACTGGTGGGATCTCGACCTGCCCGACGACACGGCCGACATCGAGCATCTCGTCGGTGGGAACGTTTCGCTGGGCATCAAGGCGTTGGTGTTGAACCACACCCTCATTGGGCTCACCGTGCTCGCACTGCCGATGGTCTACCCGACCGTCATCGCCGACCGTGCGATGGCCGACGTCATGGCGCGCGACTTCGCCAATGCCGACTTCTTGGAGTACGCGGAGGTGGCCGACAACCTCTTCGAGGCAGTCGAGATGGCGCGCGAACGCGCCGACGGATCCAACAATCTGATGTGCTTCGACGGTAGTTACGGTGCGATCAACCTGACCCCGTCGATGGGGGAGCAGCTGCTCTCCAACGCCCCCGAATGCAGTCGTCTCGTCGATGAGGAACTGCTACCCAAGTACCTCAAGCAGCGTGGCCTGGATCCAATTGCCATGGGAGTCGGTAGTGCCTGACGGCCCGCCCAATTTTCAAGCCGGCCCGACCCTCGACCTGCTCGACAAACGCGAACTGAAGGTGGAGGGCATCCACCTGCGCGACGTCAACCTTCAGGCGTTGGCCGCTGCGGCGGCAGGCGCATTGGATCTGCCCACACGCGAGGTTCTCGTCACTGACGTGCTCGGCGACGTAGTCACCTTCGACATCTTGCGCCCACAGCTCTATGCCCATCAGCTTGTCGGTCGGTGGGAACCGATCCGACAGGCTCTGGCCGAAGTGCCGGGCGTGACAATGGATTCCGACGCCCGCATCACCTCCAACGGGGTTTTGGGGTGGATCCCCGCTGATGCCGCGGTGCTCGAAGATGCGCTTGCGGCAGCGCAGGCGGCGGCGGAGGGGATCGCGGCCCGCATCAGCCGCCGGGTCTGCGTCTTGTCGACCGGCGCCGAAGTCGACGGCGGTGACATCGAGGACACAAATCGCCAGACATTGAGCGATGTATTCGGCGACGGGTACGACGTTTCGTTCGGCGGCACGGTGCGCGATGATTTGGACCTGATCGCCGGCCGGATGCGGACCGCCGTGGAAGCAGGCTTCGGCCTCATCATCACGACCGGCGGTGTCGGCGCAGAAAGCAAAGACCACACGGTCGAGGCTCTGTTGAAGGTCGATCCAGACGCCGCAACGCCGTATCTCGCTTACTTCCGAACCGGTGACCACCCCCGCCACGTCAAGGACGGCGTCCGGATCGGCGTCGGTGAGCTGCACGGCAGCGTGATTGTCTGCCTGCCAGGACCAAACGAAGAAGTGCAGCTCGCGGCCCCCTTACTGCTGGAGCACTTGCAGGCGGGCCGACGCCGCGGGGAGTTGGCCGAACCGATCGCCGCTCGCCTGCGCGCGCACCTGCGCACACGAATGCACCTTTATGATCACCAGCCCGCAGAGCACCCAGGAGCACACCAATGAGCCAGAAATACGAATTCTTGACCGATGAGTGGTTTGGCGCCGTCAAAGACCTTCTGGCCGAGGGCGCACCCGAACTGCCAGAAGCGTTGCGCGGCATCGTGACCAACGTGGACATCAAGGATGTCGGCGTCCAAGCAACCTACCGCGGGTGCTGGTTTGAGCCCGGCTTCTCCGACGACGCCGAGGCGACACTGACCACCACCAAGCAGTTGGCCTACGACGTCATGATCGAGAAGAACCTTGTTCTCGGTGTGCGTGCCATCGCCACCGGCAAAGCCAAACTGAAGGGCAACAAGACCAAGATGATGAAACTGCGTGCTGTTCGCCCGACGCCCGCTCAGGAGGCCTTCGAGCAGAAGGTCCGGGAGGTCACAGCGATTTGAGCCTGACATCCGCCTTGCCGCGGCGTATCACCGCAGAACTCGTCGCAGGACTGACGGGTCGCTACCGGGCGGTCGTGACGCCGACCGAGCCCGGACTGGTCGCCGGGACAGCGCTGGTGACACCTCCGTCGACCGATCCGGCCGGACGGTGGGAAGTCATTGCGGTCGACGGAGAGTCGGCAGACACCGGCCAGCCACTCGTCTTCATCGAAGGAACCGCGTGGGAGCTGTCGGTCGCCGAAGACCATGTCCTCGGAGTGCTCGGCTTCGCGGGCGGGATTGCGCGTCGCGGCGCGGAGATCAAGGCGGCGGCGCCCGACGGGCTGCGCATCGTCTGCGGGGGTTGGAAGAAACTGCCCTCACAGCTCAAACCGGTGCTGCGTGCCGGACTCGAT
>Ga0163163_10004944_pt1 | contig 11468 bp, 9 predicted proteins | sample S65metaG_FD_119766 | JGI IMG/M metagenome (GOLD analysis project Ga0163163, IMG submission 119766) | Switchgrass rhizosphere microbial communities from Kellogg Biological Station, Michigan, USA - S6-5 metaG | ecosystem: Host-associated > Plants > Roots > Rhizosphere > Soil | place: USA: Michigan... | reverse complement strand
TCGATGTCGCCAAGGACCCCGCCCGGCCGTTTGTGGTTCACTCCGGCGAGATGCACGCGCGCGCGGTCGGCACCAGCTTTTCGGTGAGCGAGATCGCCAAGGGCCAGGTGCGGGTCGAAGTCGCGGAGGGCGTCGTCGAGTTCGCCGCCGCCCAGCCTGGGCGTGGCGAGCCGGTGCGGCTGGCCGCCGGCGCCAAGGCGGTGTCCAACGAGTCGGGGCGCATCGACGTGACTGTGCCGGGCACGGCGACAGTCTCGCGGGCGCTTTCCTGGCGCAGGGGCATGCTGGACTTCGATGGCGTCACGCTCGCGGAAGCCGCGGCCACCTTCGCGCGCTACAGCGACGAGCGGATACAGATCGACGATCCGGGCGTGTCGCGCCTCACGGTGGTGGGCCTGTTTTCGTCCAACGATCCCGCCGGTTTCGCCAGGGCCGTGGCGCTCAGCATGAACCTCAAGGCGAACCGCGAATCGGGGGTTATCCACATCCGGCGCTGACGGGCGCCTCAGATCGGCGCGAGGGAGACTATGGCGGAAGCGCGCGTCTCGTGGCTCTAAGCCTGGATAGCCGCGCCGAGTTACCCTAAGGCGATGGCGGCGATGGCCTTCCGAAGGGGAAGCGATGAGATGCGGATGGGCCGGCGGGGCGGCCATCTTGACTGTGGCCGCCGTGTGGCCGGCAGCGGCCGTGGGGCAGCCGAGAAGCTTTGACATCCCCGCTCAGTTGGCGGTGACGGCGATCCCGGAGTTCGCCCGCCAGGCCCAGATTCAGATCGTCGCCCCGGCGGACGCGCTGCGCAGCGTCACGACGCCGGAGATCAAGGGCGCCTTCGATGCGCGAGAGGCGCTGAGGCGGCTCATCGCGCGCACCGACCTCGAGATCGCCGGCGACGACGGCATGACGGTGACGCTGCGCCGGAAGGTCCTTCCGGTTGCGCCCCCGAAGGCGGCCGTCCGCGCGCCGGAGCCGACCCTGCCGCTGGCCTCCGCCACGGAAGTCGATCCGCTCTTCGTTTTCGGCAGCGGCCGGGTGCGGCAGGTGCAGACGGTGGCGGGCGCGGAGCTGGCGCGGGCCGCGCCGGGCTCGAGTCCGATCCAGCTCATCGAAAAGCTGCCGAGCGTCAGCATCACCTATGGCGACGCCTTCGGGATGAACGAGTCCTCGACGCGCGTCGCGGTGCGCAATTTCGCCCAAGGCCGCCTGGGGTTCACCCTGGACGACGTCCCCCTCGGCGACATGACCCACGACGACGACAATGGGCTGCACATCTCGCGCGCGATCTCGGGAGAAAACGTGGCTTCGGTGGAGCTGGCCCAGGGTCCTGGCTCCCTGGAGGGCGCATCGAGCAGCAATCTGGGCGGCACGATCAAGTTCGTGTCGCATGCGCCTTCGCAGCTGCGCGGTGCGAGCTTTTCGGCGTCGGCGGGCAGCAACAACACCTTGCGCGGCTTCGCGCGGCTTGAGACCGGCGAGCTGGACACCGGCCTGCGCGTGGCGGGCAGCTACGCCTACAGCACCACCGAAAAGTGGCAGGGCGACGGGCGGCAGTATCTGCAACAGGTGAACCTGAAGGCCGTGCAGCCGGCGGGTGAGGGCTCGCTCACCGGCTTCGTCAACCTGTCGCGCCGGCGCGACAGCGACCCGCAGGACCTCAGCCTGGAGATGATCCGCCGGCTGGGCCTGGGGTGGGACAATATCTCGAGGGACTGGCCCCTGGCCGTCCGTCTGGCCGAGATCGGGGCGAATCGCGGCGACACCGGCGTGCCGCCGCGCAATCCCGGTTTCGGCGTCGTCTTCCCCGCGCCGTTCACCAGCGTGACCGACGCCTACTATGACGCCACCTCCGCCCGCGACGATGCGCTGACCGGCTTGACCTGGCGCACGCCGGTCGGCGATCGCGTCGACGCCAAGGCCACAATCTACGGCCATTGGGGCCGCGGCCAGGACCTCCTGTGGACCCCCTTCAAGGCGTCGCCGAACTACGGCCTGCCGGGGGCTACGGCGAATGACGCGCCGATTTCCCTGCAGTCCACGGAATATTCGATCGCCCGGCGCGGTGTGCTGGCCTCGGCCACCGCGCGCTTCGGGAACCATGCCATCAGCGGCGGCCTCTGGCTGGAGGACAACGACTTCATCCAGGCGCGCCGGTTCTATGGCCTCGATCGCAGCGCCTCACGGCGGCGCTACGACGACTTCCAGACGGACCCCTTCCTCACCGAGTGGGAATATCACTTCCTGACCCGCACCCGGCAGTTCCACGTGCAGGACATCTGGACGGCCGGCGACGCCTTGACCGTCAGCGCCGGCTTCAAGTCCGAGTCGGTGAACAACCAGGCGACCACCCGAACAGGGCCTCAGAAGACGGGCGGAATTCGCGCGCGGGACCACTTCCTGCCTGAAGTGGGTATCCGTTTCCGGCTGTCGTCCGACGCGGAGTTGTTCGCCGACTACGGGCGCGGGATGCGCGCCTTCACCGCCGCCAACACCTCCGGGCCCTTCGCCACGACCCAGGCGGCGTTCGAGGCGGTGCGGACGACCCTGAAGCCGGAGATCTCCGACAGCATCGAGGCCGGTGTGCGCTACACGACCACCGAGCTCAGCCTGCTGGGCGCCGTGTACGGGGTCAGGTTCCACAATCGCCTGTTCTCGACGCCGATCGGGCGCGGCGTCCTGGGCGACCCACTGACCATCGCCAACGTCGGCAGCGTGACGTCGGGCGGCGCCGAGACGGCCATCGTCTGGCGCTTCGCCCGCGACTGGTCGTTGTTCGGTTCCTATTCGTACGGTCGTGCGGTCTACGACGACGATGTGTTCGACGGCGACGGGGTGCTGATCGGCAAGACGGCCGGCAAGAAGGCCGTCGACGCGCCCGAGCACCTCGCCAAGGCGCGGCTGGAATACCAGGGCGACAAGCTGTTCGGCCGTCTCGACGTCTCCTACACTGGCGATCGCTATTTCACGTTCGAAAACGATCGACGGGTCCCGGCCTATACGACCGTGGACCTCACGATCGGCCATCGGTTCTCGGGGCCGTCCTGGCGTAGCGGACTGGAGCTCCAGTTGAGCGTCACCAACCTGCTCGACGCCCGCTACATTTCCACGATCGGCAGCCAGGACTTCCCCATCCGGGGCGACGCCCAGACGCTGCTGGCCGGTCCGCCGCGCGAGGCCTTCGTCACCCTGCGCGAAACCTTCTAGGCTCCCGGCTGCGGCCAGGCCTTGCGGCCTGGCCCCGGGTCTTGGCTAGAATTGCCAGCCGACCCCGGCGTTGGCGCCGCCGGAACCGTGGCTGTCGAAGCTGGCGCCGGCCTTGAAGACGGCGTGGCCGTTGTTCATCACCCGCGAGGCGCCAAAGGCGAACGCCGTCTCGCTGCCCCACGTACCGATCGCCATGCCGACCATTCCCTTGCCCGGCTGGAACGCCTGGGGCAGGCCGGCCACGGCCATCGCCGCCGCCGAGCCGCTGTCCGCGCGCCGGGTCAGGTTCTGCACCCGCTGGCCGATGGCGGCCAGGCCGTCCTCCAGCTGGCCGAACGTCGCGACGTCCGACCGTCCCGTGCCGGCCGCGACATTGGTGATGCGGCGCTGCAGGGTGTCGGAACCCACCGAGACGGTGTTGGCGTCGGTGCTCACCGACCCGGAGCCGAGGGCCACGGAATTGGTCCCGGTCGCCTTGGCCTGGGCTCCGATCGCCACGCCCAGGTCGCCAGTCCCCTGGGCGGCGTCGCCCAGGGCCACCGAGGATGCGCCGCTGGCGACGGACTTGTTGCCGCCCGCGAAGGAATTGACGCCGCTCGCGGTGTCGGCCCAACCCACCGCGGTGGAGAACGTCGCGCCAGCGTGGCTGCGCCCGCCCACCGCGATGCTCATCGCGCCGTCCGCCAGGCTGTTGAAGCCCGAGGCGGTGGATTGCAGGCCTGAGGCGACGCTATTGACCCCGAAGGCCGAGCTGGAATCGCCGGTCGCCTTGGCGACGTCCCCAATGGCCACCGAGGATGCGCCGCTGGCGACGGACTTGTTGCCGCCCGCGAACGAATTGACGCCGCTGGCGGTGTCGGCCCAGCCGACGGCCGAGGCGAAGGTCGCGCTGGCGTGGCTGCGGCCGCCGAGCGCCACGCTCATGGGCCCCTCGGCGAGGCTGTTGAAACCGGCGGCTGTGGATTGCAGGCCCGAGGCGACGCTGTTGACGCCGACGGCCGAGCTGGAGTCCCCGGTCGCCTGGGCGGTGGCTCCGAAAGCGCTGGAATTGACGCCGGTGGCGACGCTGCCGGTCCCGCAGGCGACGGCTCCGGCGCCCGTCGCGGTCACGCCGACGGTGGGTGTCGCCGCATTGGCGCAGGCCGCCTGGGCGTGGGCCGCCACGGGCATCAGCAGCGGCGCCGCGACGGCGGCCAGCAAGGCCCAGCGGCGATTTAGAAACTCGGCGGCCGAACCGCGGCCAAAGCGATTTCGCATGTTCCAATGACTCCTTGCGGCTTCGCCTCGCACCGATCCCGGCGGGTTCGGAGGGCGCACCGTGCAAGGAGGAGAGCCGTGAGGGCCGGTTTTCCGCTAAGGCGCCGCTGTGGCGCACGGGCGATACAAGGAGCGCCTCAGGAAGCGGGTCTGGCGCCGAGGTCAAGTCGCTGGCGTCTTCGCCATACATTCCACGTGCCTACCGCTAGCGATCCGAGAACCAGATAGGCCCAGATCAGTGCGGCCGTCGCGTACGCCCAGGCTCCCAAACCCACGTCGATTATGCGAGCGGCATGGGTGATGACCGCGAGAAGATGGAAGCCCGCGGCGAAGATCGGCCAGTACTTTGGGCTCCAAAGGGCTTGGGCCAGGAGGAAGACGAGGAGCAGACCGTCCGTCATGAAGGCGCCCCACTGCGGTCCGATCCACCGCGGATCGCGCAACATCAGCGTGCCAGCCCACGCGAGGAGCAGTGCAATCGCCGTTGCGCGCTCCTCAATTCCACCTTTCCAGATCGCGCCCCCACAGATGACCGCCATCAGGGCTAGGCCGATCAGGGGCGACAGGGCGTAGGCATGTCCGTGCAATGAAAAGACCCCCGGCGACGCGCCGAGGGTCTAATCTGTCAGACCGCGTCGTGCGGCGAAACGACGGAATGAGCTAGGCGGCGCGGATGGCCCGGAGCGCCCGGCGCCCGAGGGTCGGTTGCTCACCCTGGGCAAAGAGAGGCGGGGGCTTGTTTCCGCTGCCGGGGTCGAAGGAGACGGCGCCAAGCCCGATTTGGGTCTGGGCGATGGACAGCTCCTTATGGGTCTCGACGATGGCGCGGCGGGCGTCGGCCAGGGCCATGATGGCTTGGCTGGCGCGCTCGACGGCGTCCTGACCGATGAGCGCCGAGGCGCCGGCCTGGGTGCGGAGCGCCGGCATGACACCGGTGAGGGCGGCCGTCTTGGTGATCGCGGCGTCGATGGCGGCTTCGGCTTCGAACAAGGCGCCGGCGATTTGTTCGGCGACCATACGGCGTTGCTTAAGCATGAAATCTCTCCTGCGCGTGCCGGGCTGCGACACACACCATGACGATTTACGGCGTTATGGTTTCAGACCCGTTCAGGCCCGGAAAAAAGTTCGCCCGAGGTCCTGGAGAGCGTGGAGCCCCGCCAACATCGCCCCGAACGCCAGGGCGGTGATGATCGCGACCCCCACGATGGCGCCCAGGCGGGCAAGGGGGCTTAGATCGTTTCGGAGGGCGCTTCGTCGGCTTCCGCCTTGAAGTTCTCGTCGAGGAGAACCCAGGTCATGCAGAGGATTTCCCGCAAGACCATTTCCGAAGGCTTGAAAGGCGCGAGCTTCTGCGTACCCGACACCAGGTGCCGAACCATATTGGCCTGGGCCGGGGTCGCCGCCAGATCGACGAGCTGTCGCTCCAATTGCGCCCAGGTAAAGGTCGGAAGCGCTTCCTCCCGCGCGGCCGGCATCGGCCAGCGGGCTTCGAAGTCCGCGATCTCCCGGCGAAGCCGCAGGGCCCTGCCGATCACGGCCCGATTGTCGAAGTTCTGCCAGTCGCCCATTGGTCTGCCCCTCTGTTGCCGGCTCATCCGGCCAGAGGTTGGGGGCGTCGTCTGTCCTGATCGTATCCTGTCCTGATCCGGTCAGGACATGGTTAACGTCGAGTTGCCGGGCCAGGCGGGCGGCGGCGTAGCGGTCCTCGACGCCAAGCTTGCGGCGGGCCCGATCGCAATAGGTGTCGACCGAGGTCTTCGACATGCCGAGTTCGCGCGCGATCTGCTTCGACGATAGATGCTGATCGACCAGCCGCAGGCATTCGCGTTCGCGCGGGGTAAGCAGCCCGACGGAATCCTCGGCAATGATGTCGCGCGCGACCATGACCCCCCCAGTTAACGACGACTTGGCGCGCGCGTCTACTTTAACGCGAAGCTCGTTCGACGATCAGCTACACTCTGACGCACAAGGAGGCGCGAGCATGGACCCGAAGGACCCTGGCCGCACCGCGCAAATCGAGCTGGTGATCGGGGCCAGAATGCGCACGCGACGGCGCCAGCTCGGTCTTTCGCAGAGCGATCTGGCCGCGCGATTGGGTGTGTCGTTCCAGCAGGTGCAGAAGTATGAGCGCGGCGCCAATCGGGTCGCGGCCTCGACGCTTCTCGCCGCCGCCCAGGCCCTCGGGACCAGCATCGGCTGGCTTGTCGGGGAAGAGGTTTCCGGCCGCGACGACGACGAGGACGTCTTCCGGGCCCTTTCGCGGCCAGGCGCCCTGGAGATTCTACAGGCGTTCAACGCCATCGCCGACCTTCGCACCCGCACGGCGCTGCTGGCGCTTGCGAAGGAAATGGCCAGTCGGGATGCGGTTTGACCGACCGTTAAGCCGTTTACGGCTATCGGAAGCGCCATGCGGAGACCGTACACGAGACCTGCACGACCTCTTGGCGAACGCCGGCCCCGCCGCGCGCAGATCAGCGCCGAGCAACTGGCGTCTCTCAGCCACGAGTTCCGGACGCCCCTGAATGGCGTCCTGGGCATGTCGCGACTGCTGGAAAGCACCCGTCTGACGGCCGAGCAGCGCGCCTACGCCACCGCGATCCGGGATTCCGGGGAACACCTGCTGAATCTGGTCAACGATGTCCTCGACTTCGCGAAACTGGGCGCCAGCCGCGTCGAACTGCATCACGGCGAAGTGGATGTCGCGGGCCTGCTGCGAGGGGTCTGCGAGCTGCTGTCGCCGCGAGCCCACGAGAAGGGCGTCGAGATCGCCTGGGCCGCGCCGAGGGACCTGGGCGCGGTCCGCGCCGATGAGGGGCGCTTGCGGCAGATCCTGCTCAATTTCGCCGGCAACGCCGTGAAGTTCACCGAGGCGGGCGGCGTCCTGCTCAGCGTCGTCGAGCCGCAGCGTGGGCGGCTGCGCTTCGTCGTCGACGACACCGGGCCCGGCGTCTCCGCGGCGCAGCGCGAGCGCATCTTCGAAGCCTTCGCCCAGGCCGACCCGGCCCACGCCCATCTGGGCGGCGCTGGCCTGGGTCTCGCCATCGCGCGGCGCCTGGCCCTGGCGATGGACGGCGAGGTCGGCGTCGAGCCCCGGGCTGAAGGCGGTGCGCGCTTCTGGTTCGAAGCGGCGTTCCGCAGCCTGCCCGGCTCGGCCCCGGCGCCCGTCCTGACCGGGCGCAGCGTCGGCGTGGCCTCGCCCAACGCTATCGTGCGTCAGGCCGCCTCGCAGCAGATCGACGCCTGCGGCGGCGCGGCCATCGCCACGGCCAGCATCGACGCGCTATTGGAGGCGACGCGGTTTGGCGACGTCGTGCTCGTCGACCACGCCTTCGCCAACGGCTCGCGCCTCATCCGCCGGCCGCCGGAGCGGCGCGCCATCATCCTGCTGGCGCCGGAAGACCGGGCGCTGATCGGCCGCTACCGGCGGTCGGGCTTCGCCGGCTATCTGATCAAGCCGCTTCGCCGCGCATCGCTCGCCGAGCGCGTGCTGATCGCGGCGGGCGCCGAACAGGCCGGCGCCGCCGGCGCGGAAGACGAACGCGTGGCGACCGCGGCCGCGCCGGGCAAGCGCGTGCTGCTGGTCGAGGACAATCCGATCAACGCGCTGCTGGCCCGCACGCTGCTGACCCGCGAGGGCTGCGAGATCGATCACGCCACCGGCGGCGACGAAGCCATCGCGGCGGTCAAGGTCGGTGGCTACGACCTGATCCTCATGGATATGCGCATGCCGGGCCTCTCGGGCGTCGAGACGGCCCGCGCCATGCGCAATCTCGGCGTCGAGACTCCGATCGTGGCGCTGACCGCCAACGCCTTCGAGGACGACCGGCACGCCTGCCTGGCCGCTGGAATGAACGACTTCCTGGTCAAGCCGATGTCGCCGGACGCCTTGCGCGCCATGCTGAGCCGGTGGACCGGCCGCGGCTGGACGGAAACCGCGAGGCGCGCCAAGGTCGGCTGATCGGGCGCGCGGGTCGCGCCGTTCAGCGAGGCTGCCCATGACCGCGAACGCCCCGGCCCCGCCGCGCCACAAGCGCACGGCCATGGAGGTGCTGGGTCAGGTTCGCCAGCCCAAGGTGGCTGTCATGCTGGCGCTGGGCTTCGCCTCGGGCCTGCCCTTCCTGCTCACCCAGAACACCTTGGGGTACTGGCTGCGCGACGAAGGTACGAGCCTCAAGGTCATCGGCTTCATATCGTGGGTCGGGCTCGCCTATGTGCTGAAGCCCTTCTGGTCGCCGATCGTCGACCGCGTCGACGTGCCCCTCCTGGGCCGGCTGGGGCGCCGCCGCGGCTGGATGCTGCTGTCGCAGATCGGGGTGACGGGCGGCCTCGTCGGCATGGCGGTCGTCGGCCCCGCCGGCGGCCTGACGGCGATCGGCGCCTTCGCGGTCATGGTGGCGTTCGCTTCGGCGACCCAGGATATCGTCATAGACGCCTGGCGGATCGAGGCCGCGGACAATCCGGACGAGATGGGCCTGCTGTCGTCGGCCGCCCAGCTGGGCTACCGGGTCGCCATCCTCATCGCCGATGCGGCCATGATCGCGTCGGCCGAGCACTTCGGCTGGCCCGCATCCTACGTGGCCATGGCCGTTCTGATGGGCATTGGGGTCGGCGCCAGTCTCTTCGCCTTGGAGCCCGCCCGCGCCGACGCCGTGATGCATGGGAAGGCGCCGCTGTGGACGCCCCGCGGCTTCTTTGACGCGGTCGTGGGTCCGTTCATCGATTTCTTCGCCACGCACAAGGCGCTGGGCCTGCTCATGCTCGCGGCGATCGCCGCCTATCGGCTTCCCGACTTCCTGATGGGGCCGATGTACAACCCCTACTACCACGACCTCGGTCTGACGAAGGACGTGGTGGCGGTCGTCCGCGCCGCGACCGGCCTGCCCGCGGCCTTCGCCGGGATCGCCATCTCGGGCCTGTGCGCCGTGCGCTTCGGCCTGTTTCCAACCCTGATGGTGGGCTCGCTGCTGCAGGGCCTCGGCACCGCCGCGTTCGCGCTTCTGACCCTGTCCCACGACATCGGCCTGTTCACGGCCGTCATGGCCCTGGACAACTTCGCCCAGGCCTTCGCCGGGGTCGCCCTGGTCGCCTACATGTCGAGCCTCACGAGCCTCGGCTACACGGCGACACAGTATGCGCTGCTCTCTTCGACCTACGCCTTCCTGGGCAAGTTCCTGAAGGGCTTCTCCGGCGCGGTCGTCGATGGCCTGACGCCGGCGCAAGGCTTGATGGGAGCCTACGCCACCGCCTGGATCGGGACCGGGCTGACCGCTATTCCGCCCATCCTCCTCGTCCTGCTGCTCGCCCGGCTGCAGTCGCGGCGCGACACGGCCGCGGCGGCGCAGACGGCCTAGGTCGTCAGGCAAACCACCTGGGCGACACGGAGGTTGCGGCGCAGGTCATCGGCCACGCGGCCGTAGTTGTCCGCGCTGATCGCGACGCCCGGGCCCGCGGCCAGTCGCCGTCCGCCGACCGCGAGCAGGGTCTGGGCGGTGGTCTCCGGAGCGGTGGTGTAGATCCGTCCGCGACGGGGCGCCTCGGCGATGGTGACGCCCACCACGCGGCCCTGGTCGTCCAGCGCGGGCGCGCCGGAGAGACCGCCCAGCGTGCCTTTCAGGCCATCGGTGCGCCCGGTCTCGGCCCAGACCAGCACCGGCTCGGTTCTGGCCCCGCGGCCTTCCACCACTAGGTTCTCGCGCCCCAGCAGCCGCGAACTCGCCTCGCCCGGCCGCCCCTGCGGAAAGCCCAGGTGGAAGGCCCGCTCGCCACGGCGCAGGCCTTGAGCCAGCCCTAGCGGCAGGGGCTGCGCGCCGCCGTCGGTGGTCAGGATCGCGGTCTCCGCACCGGGATCGATCTGCACCTTGGCGGCGACGCCCCGGCCGGGTCCAACCACGATCGCCGTTTGCGAACAGCCTTCCACGACATGCCGGGCGGTTAGCCAGACGCCGGATTCGGAGATCGAAAAGGCGGTGCCGGCGCCCGGATTGATCTTGTCCGACACCTCGACCCCGACCGCCGGATCGAACGGCGAGGCGGGGCCCAGGGCGGCGCCTTCGACCGCGGGCGCCGGCGGCGGCGGCGGCGGCGCGTCCGCGCGCTCCTGGCGGCCCACGGCGGCGATCAGCAGCGCCACCACCACGGCGGCGTAGATCAACCAGTCGGGCAACCGCGGGAAGTGCATAGACCAGGTTCCGCGATCAGCCCGAGACCGCCGCCGCGAGGATCAGAGCCGTGGCGATCTTGGCCCCCACCAGCAGCGAGGCGGCCGCCATCTCGCCGTCCTGGATCCGCCGGGGCAGGCCGTGCAGGATCAGGTCGACGAGCCGGAAGATCAGCAACTGCACCAAGGTGATGGCCACGCCCCACAGGGCGAGTTCGATCAGCGTCGTCGAAGCCTTCAGCGACACCGCCAGCGGCACGGCCAATCCCACCAGCACGCCGCCCAGCGACACCGCCGCGGCGGTGTTGCCGTCGCGGATCAGGGTGATCTCCTTGTGCGGCGTCAGCATGACGTAGAGCGCGGTCGCCGCGATCAGGATCGTGACCGTGACTCCCGCGTGCAGCAGGGTGACAGGAAAGCCGGTGGCGAACGCCTGGATCTCCGGCGACTGGAGGGTGGTCATGGGCGCTGCAGCTCCGTGGACGAGCGCTCTCGATAGCACGCGCCGGCGCGCTTTCGGAAAACGCCTTAGGTCGCGGACTCTGTGACGCGGAGAGCCTTGCGCCGGACGCTCGCGCGGACCTTTTCGCTCTCGCTTTTCAGCTGGCCGCAGGCGGCCAGGATGTCGCGGCCGCGCGGCGTGCGGATCGGCGAGGCGTAGCCGCCGCGGTTGAGGATCGCGGCGAAGGCCTCGATGGTCCCCCAGTCCGAGCACTCGTAGGGGCTGCCGGGCCAGGGGTTGAACGGGATCAGGTTGATCTTCGCCGGGATGCCCTTCAGCAGCTGGACCAGCGCCTTGGCCTCCGCCGGGCTATCGTTGACACCCTTCAGCATGACGTATTCGAAGGTCACCCGC
>Ga0163163_10004943_pt1 | contig 11470 bp, 11 predicted proteins | sample S65metaG_FD_119766 | JGI IMG/M metagenome (GOLD analysis project Ga0163163, IMG submission 119766) | Switchgrass rhizosphere microbial communities from Kellogg Biological Station, Michigan, USA - S6-5 metaG | ecosystem: Host-associated > Plants > Roots > Rhizosphere > Soil | place: USA... | reverse complement strand
GTACCCAGCCAGAAAGTCGCGACCTACGATCTCATGCCGGAGATGAGCGCGCCGGGCATCACCGACGTCCTGTGCAGCGCGATCGAGACCAGGTCGCACGATTTCGTGCTGTGCAATTACGCGAACGGCGACATGGTGGGGCATACGGGCTCGATTCCGGCGACGCTCCAGGCGGTCGAGACCGTGGACGCGTGCCTAACGCGCGTCGTCGCCTCGGCCGACCGCGCCGGTGCACGCCTGCTGATCACCGCCGATCATGGCAACTGCGAGCAGATGATCGACCCGGCAACGGGTGGGCCGCACACCGCTCACACGACGAACCCGGTTCCCTTCCTCATCGTCGACCCGGCCGGTGGCGACGAAGAGCTGCGCGGCGGCGGCGCGTTGTGCGACGTTGGCCCCACGATTCTCCGGATGCTCGGGATCGAACAGCCAGACGAGATGACCGGAACAGACCTCAGACTCTCTGGAGTAAGCGCGTGAACGTTAGGATGTCGGTTGTAGCGCTGGCGTCGATGATGGTCGCGCCAGCGCTTTCGGCGCAGATCGGGCACGTTCCCCAGACCAGCCCGTACATTGACCTGGAGTACAAACAGGAATTCACGCTGTTCGGCGGGTTCTACAACGCCGGCAGCGAAAAGGTGGGCGTCGCCCCCGGCAACGGCCCGACGTTCGGCGCGCGTTACGAGCTCCGGCTCGGTGGCCCGGCATCGCTGATGACGAGATTTCAGTACGTGCAGTCGTCTCGCACGATCATTGACCCGCGTCGGCCCGAAGAGACGCGCGTCGTCGAAGCGAACGCGCCATGGCCGCTCTACCTCGCCGATATCGGCATTGCGGTGAACCTCACCGGACAGCGGAGCTACAAACGGTTCGTGCCGTTCGTGAACGGCGGTCTGGGCGTCGCCACCGACTTCAAGAGTGGGGCGGATGTCGGGGCGTGGAAATTCGGCACCCCGTTTGCGTTCAACTTCGGTAGCGGGGTAAAGTGGGTCTCATCGGGAAAGCTGCAGGTTCGTGCAGACTTCTCGGACCATCTGTACCAGATCAAGTACCCGAGCACGTATTACATCCCCGCGAGTGACGGATCGGTCGTGCTGAACCAGCGCCAGGGGGACAGCGACTGGACGAACAATCTCACCTTCTCGCTCGGCATTTCGTATCTGTTCTTTCGGTAACGGCGCCACCCGGTTGGGCGCGCCGACTCGGGCGACCCGCGGATAGGTGACACATGGCGCGAGATTTCGAGAACATCGACGACGTCGACGATCTGGATGACAATGAGCTGAAGCGGCTCGTTCGAGATCGTCTCGCGGAGCATCGCGGGCTGGACCTTGCCGACATCACGGTGACGGTTCACGACCACGTTGTCGCCCTCGATGGACGTGTCGGCACGGACGGGGAGCGGCGCGTGGCGGAACGAATCGTCACCGACATCGTTGGCGTAAACGATGTGCAGAACAATCTCCTCGTCGACCAGCTGCGTCGCGCCGAGAGCCCGGAAGCGGTGGACGACCACCTCCTGGACGAGGATGAGCATTCCGGGCTCCTGCTCGGAGATCGACCCGTCCCGCTCAGCCCCGAGGCGGAACATCTCGAAGAGGACCTCGACTCGCGGCTGTTCGGCACGAGCGACGTCGGGAACGCGATCCAGAATGGGACAGCGTGGATTCCACCGACCTCGCCGACGCAGGAAGGCATCGAGGGTGAAGAAGACAACCCCATCGACGACGCGGATCGGGATTCGTACTGAACCGCCCGGGCACGTCGCGTGAGCACATCCCTCACTCGTCGTGTTTCCTTCGACGCCGCACACCGGTACTGGCGCGCCGACTGGAGCGACGACGAGAACCGCCGTGTGTTCGGCTCGTGGGCAACGCCGAACTTTCACGGCCACGAGTACGTGTGCGACGTGACGGTCTCCGGTGAAGTGGATAGTGTGACCGGAATGCTCATCGATCTCGGGTTGCTCGATCGCATCCTGCAAACCGAGGTGCACGACCGGTTCGACCATCGCGAGATCAACGTCGATGTCCCGGAGTTCGCGGATGGCATGCTCGTGCCAACGTGCGAGAACCTTTCGAGGTTCATCGCCGAATGCGTCCAGAGCGCGCTCGGGCTCCACGTGCGGGTGACGTCGGTCCGCGTCGCGGAAGACGAGACGATCAGCGCCACGCATCGGGCGGAGGAGTTCGGCGCGCACGACTAGTGATACGCGGGCCCTTGCCGTTGCTCGAACCGCCGGAAGATTTCGTGTATGAGCGATGCGGACGACACGAACGACACGGCCGACGGCGCGTCTGACGTTCGACTCGATGCGGTGGAAGAAGCGGCGGTCTGGCTGGAGCTGAACGGCTCGCCGGCGGTGACGTGGATGTGCACGCCGGAGCGGCTCGACGAGCTGGTAGTCGGCTGGCTCTTCGGCGAAGGCTACATCGACAGCCAGGCCGAGATCGCCCGCATGCGGCCGTGCACGTCGGAGCTCGGATTCTGGGTCGAGGTCCCGCAAGACAAGTACGACACCGTCGAGCGCGCGGAACGGCGGCGCGTCCTTGCGTCTGGCTGCGGGGCCGTCACCACCATCCTCGGGTCGATGAGCGACGTGCCTCGCCGTCGCGGGCCGAACCCTGACCTGGATACCGCGACGCTCCGCAAGCTGTTCAAGGAGCTCTTCGCCCGCGGTGAGCGCTACAAGGATACCGGCGGCATCCACGCGGCCGCGCTGACCGATGGCCAAACGCTGCTCTACCACGCCGAAGACATCGGCCGGCACAACGCGGTGGACAAGGTGCTTGGCGCCGCGGTGCTCGACGACCGATCGCCTGAGAACCTGATCCTGCTGGTGACGGGCCGGATCTCCGGCGAGCTGGCATTCAAGGCTGCGCGAGCGAGAATTTCGACCGTGGCAACGCCGTCGATCCCGTCGACGATCGCGGTGGACATTGCGAAAGCCGCGCGGATGACGTTGATCGGGCGAGCGGTGAGTGGACATCCGCAACTGCATCACCGGGAATCGGGCATAGCGAATCGGGAATCGGAACAGCGGGAACCGGGAACGGGGAACGGGGCACAGACGTGACCGTCACCGGAGTCATTCTCGCGGGTGGGCTTTCCACTCGTTATGCAGGACGGCCCAAGGGACTCGAGCTCGTGCTTGGCGTTCGCATCATCGATCGCGTGCGGGCGGCGCTCGAGCCGGTGGTCGACGACCTGCTGCTCATCGCGAACGACGACGCCGCGGGCGCGTGGCTGCCTGGCGTGAGGTGGGAGCGCGACATCCTGCGCGATGTCGGCAGCGTCGCGGGAATCCACGCGGCGCTCGTGCACGCCGCCTCGCCCGTCCTGGTGGTCGCGTGGGACATGCCGTTCGTGCCCACGACGCTTCTCGGAGCGCTGCGCGACATCGGCCGGGACTCGGACGCCGCGGTTCCGGAAAGCGATTCGCGACGTGGGCTGGAGCCGTTGTGCGCGTACTATACGCCGGCGTGCGTGTCCGCGATCGAACGGCGGATAGCCGCGGGCGACCGGCGTGTCGTTGCATTCTACGACGACGTGAACGTCGCCCGACTCACCGCCGACCGCGTCGCGAAGTTCGGCGACGCTGCCCTGCTCTTCATGAACGTCAACACGCCCGAGGAGCGGATCCTCGCGGAGGCCCATGGCGCGCCCACCAATGGTGGCCGTGATCGGCAAGAAGCATAGCGGGAAAACGACGCTCACCGTGCGGCTGTGTGCCGAGCTCCATCGCCGAGGGCATCGCGTGATGACGATCAAGCACGGATCGCACACGTTCAACATCGACCCGGCAACGACCGACACGTATCGCCACTATCACGAAGGCCACGCAGAGCGCGTCGCCATGGCGGCGCCGGATAAGTTCGCGCTCATCGTGCGGTGGGGCGACGAGCTCGGGCCCGAGGAGATCGCAACGCATCACATGAGCGATGCGGACATCGTGGTCTGCGAGGGGTTCAAGCGGTCCGACCTGCCGAAGATCGAGGTGTTCCGCCAGACCGCTCACCGCACGCCGCTCTACGATCCCGTTGACGACTCGGCGCGTCACTATCTTGCGATCGTCGCGGACACCGACGTTGCTTCCGCAACGGTGCCCGTCATGCGCCTCGACGACGGCACCTGGCTCGAAGCGCTTGCCGACCTCGTGGAGGCCCGCATCATGAACGATCATGACCGCTAGCGTGCGCCATCCGAGGGAGACGACAGAATGACGCGAATGGATTCCGTGACCCGCCGACCGCCCGGCCCATCGCGCCACGCCGTGCGGGCGGCCGCCGTGGCGTTAGGCATCGCGTCAGTGTCCGGGTGTGCATCCGGCGGCATGCGAAGTTCCGGAAGTACGGCCGGGACCCGTGCCGAACTTCGGCACGCGATCGACTCGATGGTCGCGCAACCCAAGTTCAGCAACGCGCATTGGGGCGTCCTGATCGTCGACCCGGAACGAGCCGACACACTGTACTCGCGCAATGCCGGCAAGCTGTTCATGCCGGCATCGAACCAGAAGCTCGTGACGGGATCGGTGGCGCTCACGCTGCTGGGGCCGGACTACCAATTTCGCACGGCCTACGCCGCGCGCGGTCCCGTGGAAGGCGGCGTGCTGCGCGGAGACCTCGTGGTCATTGGACGCGGCGATCCGTCAATGAGCGACCACATGCGCGGCGACATTATGCAGACGATGAAAGCCGTGCCCGACTCGCTCCGCGCGCACGAGATTCGGTACGTGTCGGGACGACTGCTGCGCGCCGGAGACGCGTTTCCCGACGCGTGGCATGGGTTCGGCTGGGCCTGGGACGACTTCGACTTCGCTTATTCGGCCGGCGTCGACGAGCTGTTCTTCAACGAAGGGATGTTTCAGGTCACGCTGCACGCCGGCCAACGAGAGGGGACACGAGTCAGCACGTCGGTGCGACCCGACATCGGGTATCCGTCGCTGCGTGCAATGGTCACCACCGTTCGTCGCCCCGATTCAGTGCGCGCCGCCGACGGCACGTGGCGCGCTCCCCGCCTGCGGTCACCATCGGCCTCGATGGATAGCGCGACGAACGTCGTGACCATCATGGGCGAGATGTACCCAAGTGACACGCTGACGATCGATGTCGCCTACCGCGATCCGGGTCTCGCGTACCTGTACGCGATTCGCAAAGCGTTGGCGGAACAGGCAGTCACGGTCGAGGGTGGCATCGATCCTCGCCCGCCGCGAGACTCGTCCGCCCGGTTGGACACCCTGTTCGTGATGAAGTCGCCGCCGCTGCGCGAGATTCTTCCTGCGCTCGAAAAGCCATCGCAGAACCAGATCGCCGAGATTCTGTTCAAGACGCTCGGGCTCGAGCAAACCGGCGTCGGTACAGCGGATAGCGGCCGAGCGGTGATCGAACGGCAGCTCGCCGCGTGGGGGATCGCGCCTACGTCCGTCGCGGTGCGCGACGGAAGCGGCCTCTCGCGGCACGACTACATCGCGCCGGACGCAATCGTTCGCGTGCTCGACGTCATGCGGAAGAGCCCGAACTTCGTCGTGTTCCGTGACGCGCTTCCTCTCGCCGGCGTGGATGGCACGATCGCGAATCGTATGCGAGGCACCGCGGCGGCCGGAAACGTGCACGCCAAGACCGGGTTCGTTGACAAGGCACGGTCACTCTCCGGCTACGTCACGACCGCGAATGGGCGAGTGCTCATCTTCAGTCTGCTGTGCAACAACTGGACGACACCCTCTCGCGAAGTAGACCAGGTCGCAGACGCGATCGCCGTTCGGCTCGCCGGGCTCACGGGTCGCTGATGCTGACCGTCCCCGAGGCGAGCGCACGAATCCTCGAGCACATCGCCCCGCTCGCCATCGAGCGGGTGCCGCTGCTCGATGCGTTAGGCATGGTGCTGGCGGAATCGGTCCGCGCGCCGATGACGCTGCCGGCGTGGGACAACTCCGCCATGGACGGCTATGCCGTGCGGGGCGCTGACATCGATAGCGCTACCGCCGAGCGACCCACGACCCTGCGCGTGCTGGAAACGGTCGCGGCGGGACGCTTCGCGACGCAGCCAGTCCGCAGCGGCGAGGCCATTCGGATCATGACAGGTGCGCCGCTACCGGATGGGGCTGACACCGTGGTTCGCGTGGAAGACACCGATGGGGGAATAGCTCAGGTGCTCGTGCGAAACGCGCGCGACGCGCGGCGCAACGTGCGCCCACGCGGCGAGGATTTTCGCGAGGGCGATACGCTGCTCGAGCCCGGGGCGCCGCTCGGCGCCGCGCAGCTCGGCGTGCTGGCGTCGATCGGGCGATCCACGATCGATGTGCATCGGCGACCGCGCGTCGCGATCATGGGGTCGGGCGATGAGTTGGTTGATGTCGATGGGTTCCACGAGGTGCTGGCCGGCCGCAAGATCGTCTCGTCGAACGGCTACACCCTGCAGGCGCTGGTGCGCGATTCGGGTGGAGAGCCAGTGAACCTCGGAGTTGCCACTGACGATCCCGCCTCGCTCAGGGACCACCTGCAGCGCGCGGCCGGGTGCGATCTCGTGCTGACGTCCGCGGGCGTATCCGTGGGCGAGTTCGATTACACGCGTGAGGTCATCGCGTCACTCGGCGCCGAGATGAAGTTCTGGCGCGTGCGGATGCGACCCGGAGCACCTCTCGGATTCGGTCTGCTTGGCTCCGCGCCGTGGATCGGCCTTCCGGGCAATCCGGTGTCCACGATGGTGACATTCGAGCTGTTCGTTCGACCCGTGGTGCGACGCATGCTCGGTCACACGCGGTTGTTTCGGCGGCCCGTTCCGGTCGTGCTCGAGGAGCGGGTCACGATCGGCGCCCGCCTGACGCACTTTCTGCGCGCCATCGTGAGCACCGGCAACGATGGTGTCGTCACAGCGAGACTCACGGGGCCGCAAGGCTCGGGAATCCTTATGTCCATGTCGCGTGCGAACGCGCTGCTGATCGTTCCCGAAGATCGACCCGTCGTCGACGCGGGTGAGACACTGCACGCGCTGCCGTTCGGCGACGCGGCCGGCCTAACAACCGAGTTCGCCCTCTGATGTCGAGGTCGTCGGCTTCCCCCGTGTTGTCCCCGGAGGCGACCGCTCTGGTCAACCAGACGCTCGGCGAGTTGAGCGCGCAGTTCGACATCGTCCGCACCGACATGCTGATCGCCGGGCGCGAGGTGCGCATCCATCACCCGCGCAACGCGGACGACCTGATCGACGAACAAGCCTACGTGGAGGACGAACGACTCCCGTATTGGGCGGACGTGTGGCCGTCGGCGCGCGTGCTCGCGGAGCGCGTCGCGACCATGCAGGTGGATGACCGGCGATTCCTGGAGCTTGGCTGCGGCGCCGGTCTCGTGTCGGTGGCGGCCGCGATCGCGGGCTTCGACATCACGGCGACGGACTACTACGAGGAAGCGCTGCGCTTCACCGCACTCAACGTGCTGGTGAACACGGGAGCATTGATCGACACCCGCATCGGCGACTGGCGACGCTTCCCGCACGACATCGGGCGCTTCGAGCTCGTCGTTGCGTCGGACGTGCTGTATGAGCAGCCACATGCCTCCCTGATCGCCGGAGTGCTCGACCGCACACTCACCCGGCGCGGCTCGGCGATCATCGCGGACCCCGGGCGAGTTGCGGCACCGAGGTTCGTGGAGGAGTGCAAGGAGCGAGGCATGCCGGCGGCCATCCTCGATCGTATGCCGTTCGAAGAGGGCAACATCCGCCAGACGATCGACCTGTACGAGGTTCGTCGGCGGTAACCCACGCCTGACGTGAGGCGTCCTGGGTAGGGGTGATCCACGCTCTGTCCCTGTCCCTTCCTGCATGGCGGTCAGCTTCAAGTACGGCGCAGAAGCCTTTGCCATGGTCGGCATCGCGTACGGCCTGATCAAATGGGTCGGCCGCAACGTGCGGTCGCTCGTGTCCGACTCGCGTGTCGAGGAGGCACACATGGAGGCGCTTGCGGCTTCGATGCCGTCTGCGGCCGCCGACGCACTCGTCAGGCAAGGCCTCGTTTCGCCCGCGGATCTCGCCCGCATGACGCCTCGCGAGCGGGTATTCCTCGCGGCGGCCGGGCGTCGACTCGATGCCCCGGCCGATCGAAATCGGCCGCCTCAGGCGACGCCGAGGTCGACGGAGGCCATTGGCTCGGCTGCCGGCAGCCGAACTCCCCCGGCGACGCCGCGACTCCACCTCATCACACCGTCTCGGCCGCCGCTCGGGATGAGCGTCCACTGTCCGGGGTGCGGGATCGCACTGGACCGCGAGGCGTTGCAGCGGATGGGATCGACCACCTGCCCTCGCTGCAAACGGCCCATCTCGGCGCACATTCAGCGCGGCCGCCTAACGGTGATCGTGGAGGAGACTCCGGAGGAAGCGGAGCACCGCAAGCGCCTGGATGGCGGTTAGTACCGATGACCGAAGGCCAAGGACCCAGTACCCGTCACTCATGACTGGCCAGGACATCTCGTGATGTCATGGCGAGTTTTCGGCTCTGGGTGGTGGTCATTGGTTCGCGGTCATCGGTTCTTACTGAAGCCGACCGGCCACTACCTCCGCAATGTCGTAGACCGGCACGTCGCTGCCCAGCGCCTTCGCGCCATCGGAGATCATCGTCATGCAGAACGGGCAGGCGACGGCCAACGCGTCCGCGCCTGTGCCCAGGAGCTCCTCGGTGCGCTCGACGTTGATGCGCTTGCCCACGCGTTCTTCCATCCACATGCGGCCGCCGCCGGCGCCGCAGCAGAGTCCCCGGCTGCGGTTCCGCGGCGGCTCGGCGACCGTCACCACCGGCAGCGCGCGCTTGAGCGTCTCGCGCGGCGCGTCGTAGACGTCGTTGTATCGACCCAGATAGCAGCTGTCGTGATACGCGACGACCAGCTGCTTTCCGTTCTCCGTTCGGAGGGGAACGAGGTCCTGTTGCAGTAGCCGCTCGATGTACGTGGAGTGGTGGATGACCTCGTAGTGCCCGCCGAGCTGTGGATACTCGTTGCCGATCTGGTGGAAGCAGTGCGGACACGTGGTGACGATCGTCGTCACGTGATACCGATCGAGCGTCTCGATCGCCTGCCGGGCGAGCATCTGGTAGAGGTACTCGTTGCCCATCCGTCGCGCCGGGTCGCCGTTACACGACTCTTCCTGCGCGAGGATCGCGAACCGAATACCGGCCGCGTTGAGGATCTGCGCGAACGCGACGGCGATCTTCTTCGCGCGATCGTCGAACGACGCCATGCACCCGACCCAGAACAACACGTCGGGCCGCTCGTTGCGCTCGGCGAATTCGGCCATCGTCGTGACGCCGAGGCCGTCGGCCCATCGCCCGCGATCTGCCGGCTGGAACTTCCACGGCGCACCGTTCCGCTCCATCGCCTCGAACGCGGGCTGGATCTCCGCCGGGAACCGCGACTCGGTGAGCACGAGGTTTCGACGCAGCTCGTTGATCACGTCGAGCTGGTCGATCGAGACCGGGCACTCCTGCACGCACGCGCGACACGACGTGCACGCCCACAGCTCGTCTTCGGTGATGTAGGTGTCGAGCAGTCGATGGCCCACGCGCTCGCCGACCGTTCCGCCGCCGGCGTCGTCGCCTTCGCCGCCCGCGAGCACCGCGTGCGCCGCCTCGGCCCGATCACCTTTCAGCAGCGGCGCGACCTCCATGGTGCGCTGCCTGACGTTCACGACGATCTTGCGCGGGCTCAGCGGCTTCCCGGTGATGTTCGCCGGGCAGGCGGCCGTGCATCGTCCACACTCGGTGCACGAGTACCCGTCCAGCAGGTTCTTCCACGACAAATCCTTCACGTCAGACGCGCCGAAGGTTTCGACTCCCTCGGCTTCGAGGTCCATGGGACGCATGACGCCGACCTGCCCGGGGCCGCTGGTGTTCGAGAAGAACGTGTTAGGCAGGGACGTGATGACGTGGAGGTGCTTCGAGTACGGCAGGTAGTTGAGGAACGCGAGCAGCAGCAGCGCGTGAATCCACGTGCTCGTCACCGCGATCGAGCGGGCGGTACCGGGAGGAACCCAGCCGAACAGCATGGCCAGCCCGCTGGAGATCGGTTGGAACGCCGCCGCGTGGCGCGCTTCCACGACGCGATCGAACGTCGCGCTCAGGAGGAGCGTCACCATGAGCGCCGCGATCATGGACAGGATGAAGACGGCGTCGCCCGAATGAACCTTGTCGCCCTGGAGTCGTCGCGGCTTGATGACCAGCCGGCGATACAGCAGCACGCCGACCGCCGCGAGCACGAGCCCCGCGAACAACTCCTGCGACAGCAGGAACAGCCCGTGTACGGGCGTCGGAAGCATCCGATCGAACCCGAACGCGGGGAAGACACCGCGCGCGAGAATCTCGATCGACCCGAGCGTCAGGATGACGAACCCCCAGAACACCGACGCGTGCAGAATGCCGGCGAACGGCTCGCGGAGGATCTTCGACTGCCCGATCCCGATGACGACGACGTTGCGCAGTCGCGTCCACGGATGGTCGGTGCGGTGCTCGTCGTGACCGGTCGTGAGGTACCGAACGAGGCGTTGCGCGTTGTACGAGAAGAAGCCGAACGCCGCGACGAGAACGAGAAGGAAGGCTACGTTCTGATTCATGGGCAGAACGTAATCGGGACTCGGGACTCGGGACTAGGGACTCGGCCGGGATGCTATTAGCGCTGAGGAGGTTTCCACACCGTTAATGGCCTCCCGGCCGAGTTCCTAGTCCCCAGTCCCCGCTAATGGCCTTTCGCCGCCTTCACTGCCGCCGTCAACGCGGGGACGACCTCGAGTACGTCGCCCACGATCCCGTAGTCCGCGACCTTGAAGATTGGCGCCTCCGGGTCCTTGTTGATCGCCACGATCGTCTTCGACGTGCGCATGCCGGCGAGATGCTGAATCGCGCCGGAGATCCCGACCGCAACGTAGAGGCTCGGGCTCACCTGTCGGCCCGTCTGCCCGATCTGATCGCTGTGCGGGCGCCACCCGTCGTCAGTCACCGCGCGGGTGGCACCCACGGCAGCGTTACCGAATGCCGCCGCGAGCTCCTCGACCAGCTTGAAGTTCTCCGCGGCCTTGAGACCTCTGCCGCCACTCACGATGACGGGGGCGTCACCGAGATCGAGCTTCGCTGTGTTGCCTGCTATCGTCTGCGTCACCTTCACGCGCGACGCCGCCGGATCGCCGGCCGGTGCGGCGGTCTCGACGCGCGCGGTACGCGGCTTCTCGGCTGCCGTGACCGCGCCCGGGCGAAGTGACACGACCGCGGGATTTGCCGTCAACGTCACCGTCGCGATGACCTTGCCGGTGTTCACCGGGTGGGTGCCCACAACCTTGTCGTTTTCGAGCCGAATCGTCGTTAGGTCGGACGCGAGCGGCACGCCGAGCTTGCCCGCCACACGTGGCGCGAGGTCCTTGCCCTTCGCCGACGCGATCATCACGACGACGCGATAACCGGCGCCCTTCGCGCGGTCCGCGACGAACGCCGCCAGAGCCT
>Ga0163163_10004942_pt1 | contig 11471 bp, 14 predicted proteins | sample S65metaG_FD_119766 | JGI IMG/M metagenome (GOLD analysis project Ga0163163, IMG submission 119766) | Switchgrass rhizosphere microbial communities from Kellogg Biological Station, Michigan, USA - S6-5 metaG | ecosystem: Host-associated > Plants > Roots > Rhizosphere > Soil | place: USA... | reverse complement strand
GTCGGCAAGGCGGAGGTGCGGGCGCATACCGGTGTTGTATGTGCCCGTGCCGACAACGCCGGCGGCGGCCATCTGGGCCCGCCGCAGCCCGGCCACGAGGCTCTAGGAACAAGCTCTTACGCCCGGGCTCGCGCTGCCGCGATCGCGTGCGCCACGGTCGCCATGGCCTCCGGTTGCAGCACGGTGAACACCAACTGCCGGCCCGTGGTGGTCACGAACATGACGAGCCGCGCCGAACCGGCCGACGTGCAGGTCTCGATGATCTGGTTCAGATCCACCGCGACCGACGATCGCAGTCCTTGGTGAGCGACCTTGTCTGCGACGATCAGCCGGGAGTTCGTCACCAGCAGATATGCCGGAGTCAGCCGGGAGCCGTCCTGGTGCCAGCCGATGTCATCGAACGCGGTCACTACCCGCTCGCCAGGGTAAAGCGAGTCGCGGACCTCGTTCTCGATCTTCGCGGGGGATTTCGTACGCCAGCCCATACGCCATCGTGAGCGCATGCATCGACGGTCCGGAATCGTCCGGCCAGTCAGTCGAGTCAGGATCCGAGTGTCTGCGACAAGGGACACGGATAAGCGACACCCGACCCGGATAGCCGCGCGACATCGGACCCGGATACGACAGCGCGGGCCCGGTCCGTGACCAGGCCCAGGCGTGCATGGACCACTCGCTCAGTCCCGGGGCGTGGTCGGCTTCCGAACGACAACGGTGCCGAACAGCCGATCGTGTAGTGCTCGCCGGCGTCCGTCGACCAGGATCATCCCCATTCCGATCAGCCATACCACCGGCAGCAACAGGCCGACGAGCGCTCGCAGGAACGATCGGAACAAGCCGAGGTGGTCGTCACCGGGGCGCCGGACGACCACACCGAACAGCACGTCGCCGGCCGTCTGGCCAGTCCCCCACCAACACACGGTGAAGTAGGCCAAAGGCAGCACACCGGCCGCCACCTGACTGCAGACCAGCAGCCAGCCCGGCGCCGGACCGGCGAGAGCGGACCAGATCGCCGATGGCCCGAGCGCCACGATGGGCACCGCGAGGGCAAGCAGAAGCGCGTCCACGATCAGCGCAGCGAACCGTGTGACGAGGCCGGCGTACCGGATCCGGTCGTCGCCCACGACCACGCCAGGTCCCGAGGCGGCGACGGCCGTCACGACGGTTGGTGGCGGGTGAAGGTCCGGCGGAAGGCCGACTCCACCTGATCATCAGCGCTGGCGGTGACTTGACGCAGTTCGTCGGCGGCGGCCGAGACCGCGCCGTGGCTCTGCTCGGCGATCATCTTGCGTACGCGCGGATCCGTGGTCAGGTCGTCGATCACCGCCGGCACCACCGTCTCCCGGATGTGCGGCATCATCGCATCGATCATCTTCGGCATGAACTCGTCCGTCATGTACGGCGTCATGTCGTCCATGACCTGTGGAATCGCCTTGGTCTCGGCCCACTTCTTGGGCGCCGACGCAGTGGACGACAACCACTGGCTGGCGTCGGCCTTGCTGCTTGCGATGGCGTCCTGACCCCGAGCGCGGGCATGGGTAACGGCATCCGACACGGCGTTGCGGACCTTGTCCACTGGCACCGACCGGTACGCGCCCTTGCCTAGATCCACGACCTTGTCCTTGCCGTCCGACATCAGACCGACCACCAGCGCCGCGGTGGGATTCTGCTGGTCGCCCATCAGGTGCAGGCGCTGGCCGGCCAATGCGGCAACGCCGAGAAACAAAGAGCCCACGGACCGGCGTCCGGTTTGCGGCGAATCGGGCACTACCGCAGGGTCCTCGTCCGGATTCACTGGATCCCCCAGGTTGTTCGGGCCGCTGTGCCTGGCCACCTCTTTGAAGACTATTCGCCCCGAGGGGTCGATGTATGACAAACCGGTCGGTCTGGGCGTGCTGTTCCGGTACGGAGGCTCACCGACGTACAGACGGCCGAACGCTCCCGCCGGCGCAGGGACCGCGCCGGGCTGGACCTCTTCCGATCGGCTCTAGTCGCCGACGGCGCCGTCGATCCGCTCCCGGATCAGGTCGGCGTGACCGTTGTGGCGCGCATATTCCTCGATCATGTGCAGAAACACCCACCGCACATCGACGTCCTCCGAACCGGCCAGGCGAGCGTCCAGGTCAGCACCCGCGATCGCCTGGTCGACCAGCACCCACTCGGCGCGGTAGGCGGCGATGCCGGCCTCGGCGTCAGCGTCGCCGACCTCGATGTCACCGTCGGGATTTTCGTCGCTGTAGTAGAGCGGGCGCGCGGTCTTGTCGCCGCCGACGCCACGCCGGAACCAGCCACGTTCCACATCGGTTAAGTGTCTGATCAAGCCGAGAAGGGTGAGATCGGACGGCGCCACCGACGCCGTCGCCAACTGCGCGGCGGTCAGGCCGCGACACTTCCATAGCAGAGTCTGGCGGTGATATCTGATCCATGAGTGCAGCGACTCGAGCTCCGAAGCTCCAGCCCTCAGCGGCTCGACTCGCTCGATGTCAGGTGCGGTCCAGGTCATGTCGACCATCAAGCCACGCGGGTCTGACAGTCAGTCGCGCAGGCGCCGCACCCATGCGCCGATCGAAGCGGAGACGATGCAGGTCGCGGTCAGCGTGAAAATCAGTGCCGCCAGGCCGACCGGCCAGTCGACGACCGGAGCCGCCACCATCCGCCAGCCGGACAGCACGATGATCGGGACGCACACCGCCAGCAAGCCGAGCACCGGCCGACCACGCACCGCCAGCCAGCCGACCGCCGCCATGACGGCGATCCCGAGCAGGGTCCACTCGAAGGTGCCCTGCGCCGAGGACCAGTTCCATCCGAGCGCGACGCGCCAGATCACCAGGGCGACGGCGACCACGATGGTGACTTCCAGCGGACGTGCGACACCGCTAGAAGCAGTCCGTACACGCGAGATTGTCACGCCCTGGCTAACGACGAAGGCGGGACCGACGATCCGGCCGAGCCACACTTCGGATCGCACCGGACATTCCCAGGTGAATCCGATGCCGGACCACATCGCCCATCCGAGATATCCCCGTTTGGGCAGGTAAACACGTGGATTCGCGACCGTCAGCCGGCCGGGTGCGCGGTGGCCGATGGCGCGCCGTCGGCCGTCTCCGAACGCGGCGGAATGATGATGGTGTCATCGGCGATCACCGCTTGCGACACCAGCTCCAGGAACAGGCCGCACGCGGCGGTGCATTGCAGGCGGCGCTGATAGCTGCGGCTGGAGACCGCGACGTCGACGTCGTCGACCCGCAATCGCCAGGACCATTCCGAGCGCCCGATGCGTAATGCCACCGGCACCGATCGATCGAACTGGCGGCGCAGCTCGGCGACCGCCACCAGGCACTCGTCGACATCACCGAAGAGCCGCGCAGACCTGGCCACATCGCGGTTGTTGGCGGCGAGCAACCGCCATCCATAGCCCTTGATGGTTTCCCGTGGACGGGAGCGATCGCGCGCGACGTACGTGGTAAATCGCGCCAAGGCCACGGCTCGCCTCCCCGGTAACAGCCGGATCACTACTGGGACACAGATTTGCGTACGGCGGTGGCCTACCGGTGGCGAGCGAGTGAACAGCCAGCTTCACTCCGGCATCTAGGCCGCGACCTATCGATCTTGCTGACGCTCAGGACCCGGCCGAGGCCCGGACCGGCGGGCCCTACCCGTGGAAATTACTCACTGGTAACGTCGCAGCCGTGGACGTCGATGTCGCGATCATCGGTGCCGGCTTTGGCGGTCTCGCCGCAGCCATCGAGCTCGGCCGCCACCACCGCGACCTGAGCCTGGTGATCCTCGAGAAGGGCGACGACGTTGGCGGCACCTGGCGGGATAACACTTATCCCGGTTGCGCCTGCGACGTGCCATCGCACCTCTACTCGTTCTCGTTCGCGCCGAATCCGGACTGGACCAGTACCTACTCTGGCCAGCCGGAGATCTGGGCATACCTGCGCGACGTCGCGGAGCGGTTCGGCGTCCGGTCGAAGCTCCGCTGCAACACCCGGGTCCGCGATTCGCGTTGGGACGCGTCGGCCGGCCGCTGGCGCCTAGACACCAGCACTGGCGAGGTCAACGCGCGGTTCGTGATCGCGGCGACCGGCCCGCTCAGCGAACCATCGATTCCGGGCCTGCCCGGCCTGGCCGGTTTCACCGGCACTGCCTTCCACTCGGCTCGCTGGGATCACGCCCATGATCTGACGGGCAAGCGGGTGGCCGTAGTCGGGACCGGTGCATCAGCCATCCAGTTCGTGCCGCTGATCGCCGACCAGGTCGCCGAACTGACCATCTACCAGCGCACTCCGCCGTGGGTGATCCCGCACCGTGCCAAACCGATCTCGGCCGGCAAACGCCGGCTCTATCGCCGATGGCCGACCATTCAGAAGGCGTTGCGGGGCGGGATCTTCTACGCCCGCGAGCTGATCGCGTTCGGATTGCTGCACCCGACCGTGATGGGCCCGATCCAGCGGCAGGCTCTGCGGCACATGCGCCGGCAGGTCGCAGATCCAGCCGTGCAGGCGCAGCTGGTCCCCGACTACACGCTCGGCTGCAAGCGCGTACTGGTCTCGAACGACTACTACCCGGTCCTGAATCGACCCCACGTGAGCGTCCAGACTGCTGGCATCGACCGGATCACGCCCACCTCGATCGTCGCCGGCGACGGCACCGAGACCCCGGTGGACACCATCATCTTCGGCACCGGATTCCACGTCACCGACGTGCCGATCGCCGAGCACGTCTACGGCACGGACGGCGTACGCCTCGCCGATGCCTGGGCCGAGACGATGACCGCCTATCTCGGCACCACCGTGGCCGGCTTCCCGAACCTGTTCCTGCTGCTCGGCCCGAACACCGGACTCGGGCACAACTCGGTGGTCCTGATGATCGAAGCCCAGATGAGGCACGTGGTCAAGGTTCTGGCGGAAGCCAAGGCGCGCGGCTGGACCACCGTCGAGCCGAGCCGGGCGGCGCAGCAGGCCTTCGTCGCCGACATCGATCGCCGGATGCGACCGACCGTCTGGATGCAGGGCGGCTGCAAGAGCTGGTATCTGGACGCGCATGGCCGCAATTCCACGTTGTGGCCCGGATTTGTGCCGTCCTATCAGCGGCTCTTGAGGCGCTTTGAGCCGACCGCCTACGTCGGACGATGACGCGATGATCAATTTCGATCGGGCCGGAAGCGGCCCGCCGCTGGTCCTGCTGCACGGCATCGCGCATCGCTGGCAGGCCTGGCAGCCGATCCTCGCCGAGCTTCGAAACCATCACGACGTGATCGCGTTGGACCTGCCGGGTTTCGGGCGGTCGCCGCGGATCTCCCGGCGCGAGCCACGGACGATCCGCGACGTCACTGCCCACCTGGCCGAGTTCTTCCAGTCGCTGGGGATCGACCGACCACACGTCGCCGGCAACAGCCTGGGCGGCGCACTGGCATTGGAACTCGCGCTCGGCGGCCAGGCAGCATCCGCCACTGCACTGTCACCGGCTGGATTCGGAACTCAGCGGGAAAACTGGACCGCCATCGGCAAGCTGTCCGTGTCTCGCGCGACCACCTGCCTGCCGGCCGCGGTGCTGCGCCGATCGCTGCGCTCCGAAACGATCCGGAGCAGCGCGTTCGCGACTATCTGTGATCGGCCGGTGCTGCTGTCCGCCGACCGCGCGCTGGGTGATGCACTCGCGATGCGCCGCGGCAAGGGCTATTTCCGGTACGCGTGGGCATTGCGGCCGTACGCGTTCCGCGGCGCTCCAACCGTGCCGGTCACCGTGGCCTGGGCCGAACGGGATCGGATCCTGCTCCCGCATCAGGCCGATCGGGCACGAGCGGCACTGCCGGCTGCGCGGCACGTGACGCTCAGCGGGTGCGGACATGTTCCGATGTCGGATGACCCGGCCGCGGTCGCGACGGTCATCCTGCAGACGGCCCGGTCGGCCGCCGGATGAAGATGAAGTCGGCAATCGCCCGGCCCGCGTCGGCGCCGCGCCGCTCGTATTTGGTCTCGGGCCGGTGGTCCGGCCGAGGCGCCGGCCCGTCGAACGCGTTCACTAGTTCCGGGTCGCGCGACAGGACCTCCTCCATCTGCTCGGCATAGTCGGCCCAGTCGGTCGCCGTGTGCAGGATCCCGCCCGGCTTGAGCCGCTCGCGCAGCAGAGCCACCGTCTCCGGCTGGATCATCCGGCGCTTGTGGTGCCGGGCCTTGGGCCACGGATCCGGGAAGAAGATGTGGATCGCGTCGACGCTGGCCGGTGGGATGCTCGCGGAATCGCGGAGCAGCACCAGCGCGTCACCGCGGGCGGCCCGGATATTGGTGATTCCGTCCCGGTCAGCGATCGCCAGCAGCCGGCTCAAGCCCGGAGTGTGCACGTCGATCGCGAGGTAGTTGCGATCCCGGTCGGCGGCTGCCATGCCGAGCGTGGCATCGCCCATGCCGGCGCCGATCTCGAGCACCAGCGGCGCCTCCCGGCCGAACAGCCGCGCCACGTCGAGTGGACCGCTGCCGATGGTGTGGCCATGGGTGATCCACCGGCGCTCCAGAGCGGCCGCGGCGGTCCTGCTGATCCGGCCGGTGCGTGCGTGGAACGTCCGGATCGGCGCCGCGTCTGAGCTGCTCACGCCGCCCAGGCTACCGGCTCCGCTCAGCTCCTCGGCTGGTCGGCGCTCACCTCGTCACTGTTGAGATTCGTGACTATCGATAGACTGAGCTACTGGATCGCACCGGGCCGGCGGATCATCCTGCTTACTGTGTTCGGCAAGCGCCAAATGCGGGAGGGAAGGCAGATCGAGCGGGCGAAGGCGGCACTAGTCCAATGCATCGCCCGAGCGCATACCGCAGACGAGGAGGAGCTGGCGTGACCAACTGGGACGACGTTCGCGCGCGTCGGCTCGAAGAACCGGGCGCGCGAACCGAATACGCGGCGGCCGGGTTGGCTTATCGATTGGGCAAGGCGGTTCGCGCCCTCCGCGAAGCCCGTCACTGGAGCCAGGCTGAGCTGGGACGACGGGCCGCCATGACACAGTCCGCGGTGGCCCGATTCGAGGCCGGAGGCACCACGCCAACGCTTTCGATCCTGGAACGGTTTGCCCGGGCGCTCGGTGTCGAACTTCACGTCGGATTCACCGACGCGAACCACGTCGCCTAACTTGACGCCGGCAGGTTCACCAACTTCGCAAGCTCGGTTCGGTGCGCTGCCGCGGAACCGAACGCGATCGCGGCACTCTTGGCGCGCTTCATGTAGAGGTGCACCGGATACTCCCAGGTGAACCCGATGCCGCCGTGGAGTTGCATGCATTCTTCGGATGCGCGTACCGCGATTGCCGGGTTGAAAGCCTGAGCCACCGCGACCGCGACCGGAAGATCCGGGTCTTCCGACGCGGCGCAGGCCGCGGCGTAGCGGGCGACGGCCCGCGCCTGGGAGATGTCCACATAGAGATCGGCCACCCGGTGCTTGAGAGCCTGGTAGGAGCCGAGCAGGCGACCGAACTGATAGCGGGTCTTGAGGTAGGCGACCGTGGTCTCGAGGCACCACTCGGCCACCCCGAGCTGCTCGGAGGCCAGGAGAGCCGCGCCCGCGCGGAGGCCCACGTCGGCCGCGGCCAGATCTCCGATCCGAGTCCCGGTGGCGCCGTCGAACGTGATGTCGGCCAGCTGCCGGGTCATGTCGAACGAGGTCACTGGGATCAGCAACGCCTGGGCCGCCTCGACGGCATAGAGTCCGCCGGGGGTCGGAACCAGGAGGAGATCTGCGGGAAGCGCCTCGGCAACGGTGGTGACCGTGCCGGTCAGGCGCCCGCCCTCGACGGCGACGGTCGGCGTGATCCCGCCGGGCGCCGTGGCAAACGGCACGACCAGGACCGCAGCGCGGGTGCCTGACGCGAGATCCGGCAGCAGGTCGGTAGCTCCCGCGGAAAGCAGCGCCGTGGTGGCGACAATGGCGCTGCCCAGGAACGGGATCGGAGCCACTGCACGACCCAGCTCTTCGCAGACCACCGCCGCTTCGCGATAGCTCGCGCCGGCACCGCCGAGATCCTCGGGCACGATCAGGCCGGCCAGCCCCATGTCGACCGCGACCGCACGCCACAGATCGGCGTCGTAGGTCTTGTCCGACTCGGTCCGGGCCAGCACCTCGGTCCACGGGCTGCGTGCCGCGAGCACCGAGCGCAGGCTGGATCGCAGCTGCTCGTCAATATCGGAGTAGAGCAGATCGATCATTTCGGCAGGTCCTTCCACGGCAGCTCAACGTCGTTACGGGTCTCCCGTGGGAGGTCGAGGATGCGCTCAGCGATGATGTTGCGCAGGATCTCCGACGTGCCGCCTTCGATCGAGTTGCCCTTGGCCCGCAGATATCGGTGGCCGGGTGAGCGGGCGAAGAAGTCGACCAGCGAGTCCCGGTTCATGTCCCAGGTGTCCTGCCGCAGCGCCTCGCCACCGAGCAGGTCCATCTCGAACGACGTGGCCTGCTGCATCAGCCGGGCGTAGATGATCTTCGACGCCGACCCCTCCGGACCGGGCTGGCCGGCCGCGAGCTGCTGGGCCAGCCGCATGCCGAACAACCGAGCGGCTTCGCCCTGGACCCACAACTGCATCAAGGTCTCCTGGCCGGCGGGCGTACGCAGCGCCGGCCGATCCCGCCAGATCGACGCCAGCACACCGATCTCACCGAACTCGCGCGGCACCACCCCGCCGCCGATGGCGACCCGCTCGTTCATGAGCGTGGTCTGGGCGACCTTCCAGCCGTCTCCGACGGCGCCGAGCCGGTCGGTGTCCGGGATCCGGGCGTCGGTCAGGAAGATCTCGTTGAACTCCGCTTCGCCGGTGGCCTGCCGCAGCGGTCGGACCTCGACGCCGGGGGCGTGCATGTCCAGAACGAAGTAGGTCATGCCGACGTGCTTGGGCACGGTGGGGTCGGTCCGGACGATCAAAATGGCGCGGTGTGCGTGGTGGGCCAGCGAAGTCCAGACCTTCTGGCCGTTGACCACCCAGTCGTCGCCGTCGCGTACGCCCCGGGCGCCCAGGCCGGCCAGATCCGATCCGGCTCCGGGCTCGCTGAACAACTGGCACCAGATCTCTTCGCCGGTCCACAACGGCCGCAGATATTGGTGGCGCTGCGCATCGGTGCCGTGCCGAAGAATCGTCGGAGCAGCCATGCCGAGGCCGATCGGATTGCGGCGCGGATCGTTCGGCGGTGCGCCAGCCTCGGCCAGCGCGGTCTCGACCACATGCTGCAACGACCGATCGGCGCCGAGGCCGCCACAGCCGACCGGGAAGTGCACCCAGGCCAGGCCGGCATCGAACCGCGCGCCAAGATAGGCGGCCGGATCGACGTCGCCTCGGGCGATGAGTGTGGCATTTGCGGCGACGAACTCGCCGACTCGGGCCCTCATGGCGGCGGCGTTCAGCGGAGCATCTGTCACAGAGAAAATTGCATCACGAGTGCAGGTTTTCCTCAAGTAGGGTTTGGCTCACCCTGATCCGCTGAATCCCGAGGTAGAAGACATGTCATTCGGTGATGCCGTCGAGTCCATGCGTGACGAATTGGTCGCGCTTCGCCACGACTTGCACCGGGATCCGGAGATTGGCATGCAGTTGCCGCGGACTCAGGAGCGGATCCTGCGGGCGCTGGACGGCCTGCCGCTGGAGATCACCACCGGGGAGAAGCTGTCGTCGGTGGTCGCCGTGCTGCGCGGCGGCCGGCCCGGACCTACGGTGCTGCTCCGCGGCGATATGGACGGCTTACCGGTGCAGGAGCTGACCGATCTGGCGTACGCGTCCGACGTCCCCGGCGCGATGCAGGCCTGCGGCCATGACATGCACATGACGTTCCTGGTCGGGGCGGCTCGGCTGCTCTCCGGCGTACGCGAGGAACTGGCCGGCAACGTGATCTTCATGTTCCAGCCGGGCGAAGAGGGCCCCGGCGGTGCCGAGCCGATGATTGCCGAAGGGCTGCTCGAGGCGGCCGGCGAGCGCCCGGTGGCCGCCTACACCATCCACGTCATCGCGGCCAACGATCCGCTCGGCTGGTTCTCCACCCGGCGGGGCCCGTTCATGGCCGCGTGCGACACGCTGCGAGTCACCGTTCAGGGCGTCGGCGGACACGGCTCCGCTCCGCACCACGCCAAGGATCCGATCCCGGCGGCCTGCGAGATGGTCCTGGCGATGGAGACCTTCGTGACCCGCAACATCGACATCTGGGACCCGGTGGTGGTGACCACCGGTTCGTTCCACAGCGGCACCGCCGACAACATCATCCCGGCCTCGGCTCGATTCGAGACCACCATCCGGTCGTTCTCGGCCGTGTCTCGGGACCGGATCAGCTCCGGCGTGGTCCAGGTCTGCAACGGCATCGCCGCGGCGCACGGGCTGACCGTCGACGTGGACTACGAATTCGGCTACCCGGTCACCGTCAACGATGACGCCGAGGCGGAGTTCGCCGCCGGGGTCGCCACCGAACTCTTCGGCGAGGACCGGTTCGGCTGGATCGAAAATCCGGGCGCCGGCTCCGAGGACATGTCCTTCGTCCTCAACGAGATCCCGGGCTGCTACCTCAATCTCGGCGCCTGCCCGCCGGAGCTGGACCCGGAGACCGCGCCGAACAACCATTCGCCGTACGCGCAGTATGACGACTCCGTCGTTCCGGACGGCGCGCTGCTGCTGGCCGAGCTGGCCTTCCGGCGGCTGTCGCGCTGATCTGGTGCCACCGCGCTCCGGCCGGTGGCGGCGGTAGGGTGAGGGCATGCAGCTGATCAAGTACACGCACGCCTGCGTACGCCTCGAAAATGACGACAACACGCTCCTCATCGACCCGGGGACGTGGGCCGAGGACGCGGCGTTCGTAGGCAGTAACGACGTGCTGATCACGCACGAACACTTCGACCACGTCGACGCCGACCGGCTCGTCACCGCCGCCACCGAAAACCCCAGCCTGCGCGTCTTCGCGCCGGCAAATGTCGCCGAATCGCTGACCGAGGTCGGCCTGAACGCCACCGCGGTCAGCGTCGGCGACACGTTCACCGCCGGCGGATTCAGTGTGACGGCCGTCGGCGGCAAGCACGCGATCATCTACAACGGGGTCCCGGACTGCGCCAACCTCGGTTACCTGGTCGACGGCATCTATCACCCCGGGGACTCGTTCTTCGTTCCGACCCAGGACGTCGAGACACTGCTGGTGCCGACTGCGGCGCCATGGTTCTCGCTGGCCGAGTGCATCGACTTCGTCAAGGCGGTCGGGCCGGCCCGGGCGTTCTCGATCCACGATGCCGGGCTGAGTGCCCGCGGCGAGCTGAGCGTCGATCGCTGGCTGGAAGGCGCGGCCGGCACCGACTACCGGCGGATCCCGGTCGGCACCGCACAATCGCTGTAATTCGCTAAGAGCCCGTTCCTGAACCCTCGGTCGGGGCGAGGCGACCCCGCCGATTACGACCGGGCAGATGGTTGTCGGCGAGGCGGAGGTGCGGGTGCATACCGGTGTTGTCTGTGCCCGTGCCGACAACGCCG
>Ga0163163_10004940_pt1 | contig 11472 bp, 4 predicted proteins | sample S65metaG_FD_119766 | JGI IMG/M metagenome (GOLD analysis project Ga0163163, IMG submission 119766) | Switchgrass rhizosphere microbial communities from Kellogg Biological Station, Michigan, USA - S6-5 metaG | ecosystem: Host-associated > Plants > Roots > Rhizosphere > Soil | place: USA: Michigan... | reverse complement strand
TCAGCGTTATTTCTATTCTATTTAATGGCTGACGGAAATAAATTCCCTTTTTCCACCTACGTACATCCCAATAGCGGTGACCTTCAAAACCAAGTTCTACCCTACGCTCATGCATAATGAAATCCTGCGTTAAGTCAATACGGGCAGGCATGGCAATACCGGCACGAGTTCTTACTCTATTGAGCGCCTGTAAAGCCGTCATGCCATAACCTAACGGATCACCATTTGCACCATTAGCATTATACATGGCTTCTGCATAATCTAAAAGTATCTCGGCATACCTGAAATACATCCATTGATGTTTTGTTTTGGTAGCACTAACCAGGTCAACGGTTTGATTTACATGTTTTGATAAATAATATCCTGTTTTAGTAGCATTTAATTTAGGCTGACCGCTATTTCCTCCATAATAGGTTTGAATTGAAGTGGACTTAAATGAGGTTCCGTTGTAAACTACGGTAGCCGCCATGCGTGGATCTCTATTGCTATATGGATTAGCAGCATGAGCTGGATTGTTCCAATCAAAAGGTACAGCCGAAGTACCGCTTTTAACTTCAAATTCATCTACGAAATTCTGACTTGGGGTAACACTGCCTCCATTACTTTTTTCAAACGAAATAGGAAAATTATTGAACTCAAACCAGTTCTGATCACCGAACCTTCTGAAGAAAATTGCTTCATTAGACGTTGCATTACCTGCGCCAAATAGATTAGCATAAGTACCATCAAGACTATAAACATTCATTTTGATCACATCATTGGCAGCGGCGGCAGCATCAGCCCAGGTAAACGTTGAGCCGGCATCTTTGAAAAGAGGACTGGCCGCATATAACAATGCTCTTGCTTTCAGCGCTTTGATGGCTCCATTAGTTGCTCTACCCGATTCATACCAGGTGGTAATGGAACTGGTACGCACACTATCAGGAATAATAACAGATGCCTTGTTGCATAAAGAAACTATATACTTGAAACACTCATCCACGGAATTTCTTGCTAATCCTTTCCATTTAGCAGGATCATTGTAATCCAATGCTTCATCTATAATAGGAACACCGCCGTAACGTTTCACCAATTCAAAATAAAAGAATGCTTTCAGAAAATAACATTCTCCCTCCATCAACCTAAGGTTCGTTACTGCTCTTTTGTAAGTTGTTGAGTCATTATTCTTAATTCCATTCGATAGGTATGACAAATCCACTTCTCCTTTATGTTTAAGGTGCAGATTTGCCTGGTAAATACCATCGAAGTAATTGTTCCAAACACCTTCGGGATTATTGAATTGATTCCATACGCCACTATTGAAAGTATGGGAACGGTTGCTTACATTGGTATGGTAAGCATCATCTGTTGCTGCTTCCATATCCATCCATCCATAGCCGTCTGGCAAAAAACTATATGCCCTCCACACTACATCCTGTGCGTAGTCGTATGTTTTGTACATCATGTCTATGGGCATGTCGGCCGGTATGTTTTTTACTTCCAGGAAGTCTTTTTTACAAGCGACGAGAGAGAATGTAGTAAACACTATAATGAGGATATAATTCTGTTTTTTCATTTTGTGTTATCTTAAAATGTTCGTTCTAAAATTTTGCTTTAACTCCGAATGTTACTGTTTTCATCAGTGGATATCCCATTGAAAGTCGTTCCGGTTCCAGTCCTTCGATTTCATTTCCTAATAAATTATTTCCGATGATGTAAAATCTCGCATTCTCAATTTTTTTCAGGAAGCCTGTTTTAGGTAGGGTATATCCCAGTTCAATACTGCGGAGTTTAAAGAAGTTACCATTACGAAGCCAAAAATCAGATGCCTGGTTATTGTTGTTGTTTACCAAAGTGGAGAGTCTTGGTGAAGTAGCTGTATTGGCTTTTTCCGGAGTCCACGGATTGTTTGAAAAAACTGTGATGTTATTATTATTCGCTAACGGGTGTGTATAATCGAAAGCGTCATCCAGTAAACTTACAGTTCTGTTCATTACACCTTGAATGAAAGCTTCTAAATCAAACCCTGCATATTTAAAGCCCAAATTGACTGCTGCAGTAATTTCAGGAAGTTTGGCAAAGTTCATTGGAACCTTATCATAATCACTAATCAATCCATCACCATTCTGGTCAACATATTTAAGGTCACCAGGTTTTACCTGGCCATATGTTGATTTTACTACAGCAGCGTTTAGATTACCACCAGCATCAAAATCAGTAACCTGGTAAAATCCGGCACTTTCCAATCCCCTCATCTGGCCAATCCGGTATCCCTTTTGATACAGGTAATCGTAAGGCTGTGGATTTTCCGCTTTTTTCGTTATTTCGTTACGAGCATACGCCATAGAAACCCCGGCATTATACTCAAAACCGTTTACGATTTTATCACGGAATTGCAGGTTTAGTTCGAATCCCTTGTTTACAACCTCGCCTGTGTTGGTATTTCTAAAATTGAAACCAGTGTAGTCGGGAATGCCAACAGGTGCTTCTAAAATACCGGTACGTTTTTCCCTAAACACGTCAACTGTTGTATTCAATTTTTTGAAAAGCGTTGCATCAATTCCCACATTAGCTGACTGTTTTGCCTCCCATGTAAAATCAGCATTTGCATAGGCTCCTTCTGTACGTCCGTTTCTACCCGCGTCCGTTGTACCCAGGGTATAAACATTCTCCGTCCAGCTTCCCCATCTTTCATACAAGAAGCGAGAACTTTCGTTGGTATTTGCGGTTAATCCGTACGATGCCCTTGCCTTTAAGAAGTTGATTGCTGAATTATTTTGCAGGAAATCTTCATTGCTGACTATCCATCCTAAACCAACTGCGGGGAACAATCCATAACGATGACCTGATTCGAAATCACCTGAACCAAGATAAGAGAAAGAAAGATCCGCAATATATTTTTTAGCATAATCATACGTAACAAAACCACGTAATCCCTGGTCCACCACGGCATAAGTCTGGCCGTCATGAACATAACTTGAACGGGTGGCTTTTAACATACCCGTAAAAGTATTTTTGCCAAAACTTCTCCCGTAATCAAAACCAAATTGAGCAGATGTGCGGTTCCAGTGATCATTACCTTCATCCGTGATACTTTCACTTGCCGTTCCCACTACTTTATAAACAATGTTTCCGCCAGCATCAACAACGGGATTGTCGTAAGCATCTTTGCTGAGTTCATAAGAAGGCACCGCAAACTTTTTATCATAAATGCCTGCATACACATTGCTAAATGAAACACCACCACTCAATGCTAATCCGCTTACAAATGCATCCAGTTTTTGTTGGAAGTTTACGTTAGTCTGCAAGTACCTGGTATGCGAGTTATAAATTCCATGTCGCCTGAGCAATTGCACCGGGTTAAAATTATATACAGAACTATTGCCCCATGATCCATCTAAATTTTTAACAGGAAACGCTGCAGCAGGTATTTTCATCAAATTAGAAAACACAGAGGCTGCAGTAAAACCGGATGGTGTGTTGCGATCTTCAGTAATTCCGGATACACTGGCTTTTACAGAAAGATTTCTGTTCAATTGCAAATCAAGATTAGCTCTCAGGTTGAGTCTTTGGTATTTTGCATTTGTTCCGAAATCTATGTCAATAATATCCGCATCCTTGTATGCACCATTGAAACTGGTATAGCCACCCAATACATAAAAACGGGCTTTATCGGTACCGCCACGAAATGAAATATTGTAATCCTGTAATGCAGATCTATTTGTCAATAATTTATCATACCAGTTTACATTGGGGTGAAAAGGATCGTCATTGGCTTTGTACAATTCCGGGTTATAATATTTAATTGGCAACCCGTCATTTTGTAATGCCTGGTTGTAAGCACTTACATAACCATAAGCATCCATTACTTGAGGCAATGCAATTGTATGCATCGCTCCATATTTAGCACTTACCTCAATTTTGGTTTTTCCAGTTTTTGTTCCTTCTTTGGTACGGACACTTAATACGCCGGCGCCCCCATTAAGACCATAAACAGCAAGAGCAGCAGCATCTTTTAGCAGTGTTATTGTTTCAATTTCACTTGTTGACAAAGCAGCAAGTGCATTCATGTCAACCTGGAAACCATCAAGAAAAATTACTACCTGGTTGCCTGCCACATTCCAGCTGCTTTGACCGCGTACATAAAGAGTTGGGTTATCATAACCAGGTTCACCATGACTGGATACTACCGTTAACCCGGGAATTCTTCCATGCAGTGCATTCAGTAAATTTCCGGCAGTCGTCTTTCCCAGGTCTTCTCCTGAAATAGTAAAAACCGCTCCTGTATTTCTCCAATCCTGCTCTGTTCTGAAGCCACCATCAATAAGTTTTGTGGAGCCGCTTTTTTCAGTCAGAAATATTGAGGAATCTAACTGGTTAGGTTTCTTTGTTTGTGCATGGGCTACAGATACCCCGAACAACAAGATCGGCCAGATAAAGTGTTTTATATTTTTACTTTTCATATTATTTTATGATTATGAATTAAACAAACCAATTACCATCCCGGGTTTTGACCATCCCAGTCGCCACCTCCCAGGTAATTCATACTTATTTGACTTAACGGGAACGGTACATAATAGTATTTTACAGGAAATGACCTTGTTATGTAGGTTACAAGATTCCAGTTAAGGAATGGGTTTGTTGGCTTAGGCGTCACGCCATTAGTGGATGCAGTAACTGCAAAACCATGAAAAGTTTGGTTTAATACAGTATGCGCTTTCAACCAGCGGTGCAAATCGTTATACCTGTGCATTTCAAATGCCAGTTCAACCGTACGTTCGTTTTGAATAGCGTCTCTGAATTCTTCCTGGGAACTAAGTTGTTTTGCAGGCATACCGGCTCTTGCCCTGACCAGGTTTAAGTAAATGGTAGGATCGCCTGACGGTCCCGAATACTCGTTTAATGCTTCTGCATAACTGAGATAAAATTCTGCAAGGCGGAAAACCGGCCATGCAAAATGATTATCGTTCTGGTTATCCACTCTTGCTACAAATTTTACGCACTCTACGGCACTTCCTGTACCATCGCCGGCATTGGTATCATCGCAAACGGCACCTTTTGAATAAGAAACAGGGTTATCTGTGGATGCCTTGTAATAAGCAACAAAGGTCCTGGTAGCATTGTATCTCTGTCCGGCCCACGCAACACACTGGTATGCACGAGGGTCTAAATTCAGCCCTTCGAAGTAGGCTTTAAAATTTGTTCCGGTTGGAGTTGCTGTCCATTTTGTACCATCATTTTTTTCATACAATTGCAAAAATTCTACTGGTACATTGTTCTTTGCCCCCCATCCATACATACGAATTTTGGAAGTGTTGTAGAAGCCCCATTCATTCCATTGACTTTTATCGGGATCTCTTTGATTAAATGTATTTACCAATATCATTTCAGGGTTACCATAGGCCCCGGTAGTACCATACACATTGTTACTTACGGCTTCATAATCCCCAAGACCTGCATAGTTATCGGTATTGATTTGTGTAGTAGACTTGCCGTTATTATACAAAAAAACTCCCGCACCAGCAGCTGCGTCAATTACCGCCTTTGAAGCATCTGCCGCTCTTTTCCAACGTTCTTTATCATAAGAAGGATAACATAATACCGAGTCTCTTGTATTACCAAACCTGGCACCTGCAATCATGGACCTCATATTATCCGGTGTATTGTATAGCGGACTGGCAGCATATAGTAAGATTCTTGCTTTTAAAGCCAGAGCGGCAAGCTTCGTTACTTGTCCATAATTTACTCCTTCACGGGTAGGAGGAAGTAAGGCAGCAGCTTCATCGCACCATTTAACAATCGTTTCTACAAAAGTCTGTACAGAAGCACGGGGAATTGCAATCGTTCCATCACCCTCCAGCACATCGGTTACAATAGGTACTCCACCATACATGCGGAAGGCGCTGTAATGAGCCATTGCCCTGCAAAATATAGCCTGTCCTTTCACATCAGGTATCCAGCCCGCCTGGGCATCGGATACATTATCAATATTCTTTAAAACAAGATTGGCTTTCCTGATTGCTTTGTACCAGGCATTAAATGAAGGTGCATCACCACGGCCTACACTGGTAGGCCCCCTGTCAATTGTACCTGCGGGGGTCATGGAACCTTTAATATAGTTTTCATAATTATAGTTACCACCAACCCAGGCAGCACCTGGGAGTGTTAGGTGTACATTATCTGTAAGGGCATCTTCACGGCAATCTGCAGATTCAGTCAATACAAAGCCGGAAGGGATACACCATTTGTACATATCTGCTACAGCAAGCCGTGCCTGCAATTGTGTATGAAATATGGTATCTACGGTTACCGCACCCCCTTTCGGTTTTTCAAGAAAATCTTTTTTACAACCGATGATCATGCTTATCCAAACAAAGCCGGCAACAAGCAGAAGAGGTATATATATTCTTTTCATTTTGTCTTTTTTCGAATTAATAATTAAAAACTAACCTTAACCCCTGCATTAAAAGAACGGGTAAGTGGATAGCCCATGAAGCCCATATTTTCTGGGTCTCCCCAAATTGAATTTTGACTCCAGGTGTACAGGTTATATCCATTTGCATAGGCACGAACAGAACCAATTCCCAGTTTTGTTATAAGCGTAGGTTTAAACGTGTAGCCTATTTCACAGTTCTTTAAACGCAGGTAAGAAGTATTTAAATGGAAATAGGTATTCATATATGCCGAACGGTTATAGGCTGCTATTGGAAAATCAATTGTCTCCCCTGCTGCATAACGTTCCGGCGTGAAGCGATTCCAGTCCACTTCAAAAAGGGCTTCCGTTGTACCATTGAAATGCAGGTTTGTTGCCGGCATAGGATCAGCCGCAACGCCTGCTGCACCTTGAAATAATACTGAGAAATCAAACCCTTTGTAATTAAATCCAAATGACATTCCGTAAGCAACCCGGGGCAGTTTGGTATTGCCGGATCTTACATAATCCTTATTATCAATAACACCGTCAAAATTCACATCCCTAACCTTAATGTCGCCGGGTTGTAAGACCTTATTCCCTAGTGAAAGATCCCTTTCATAAACCGGCTGTCCCGCCGCATTTTTGTATGAGTTACCATTTTGATCTTTTGCCAGTACGGGTTGAGATAATATTGGATTATTGTCTTTGTCAATATCATACAATTGAGACCATGATGTATATAAACCATCATCCTGCAAGTATGATCCCTGGCCAATAGGCTTACCTGTTTGCGCCTGGTATTCAAGACCTTTTACAATTGCTTCGTCACGGTAAATGGTTTTATTTTGGTTATTGGCAACATTAGCTTTTACCCAATAATTAAAATCATTAGTAATTCTGTCGTTGTAAATGAGCTCCAGTTCATTGCCCCAGTTATCCACTTTTCCAAGATTATAGGCAGGTAAACTTGCAGCAACTATCCCAGGAATTGTTCCTCTATAAGTGAGGATGTCTTTTCTGTGTTCGTTGAAATGATCATACGTAACACTTAGTTTATTATTAAATAATTTGGCCTCGAAGCCGATATTCATTTTTTGCGACTTTTCCCAGGTTACATTGGGGTTGCCGAGTGTACTTTCATAGGCTCCGCCTATCCTGGTACGGTTAGAACCATTTATACCAAAATAATAGCCTCCCATATCGCCACCACTGTAGCCCCATACATCAGGAAGGTATAAATAACGAGCACCTCCAATAGCATCATTTCCGACCCAACCGAGTGACCCCCTGAATTTCAGGAAGGTTACATAATCATTCTCCGGCCAAAATGATTCTTTACTGGCTACCCATCCGGCAGAAAATGCCGGGAACGCATCAAATCTTTTTTCTTCCGGAAAGTTTTCAGAACCGTTATAACCTATATTAAATTCTCCCAGGTATTTTTCTTTATATCCATAGGTAACCCTGCCAACAAGACCTTGATAAGCATGAGGAAGGTGATATTGCAAATCAGGATGGTGTTTCTTTTCCAAATTGCCCATAGCCAGGGCTGAAACAGTGTGGTCGCCGAAACTGCGGTTATAGTTCAACGCGAGCTCGGTGTACAACTTACGCCACTTACCTGAATACCAATTAGCCCACCTTTGGGAAGGCGATTCATTGTTATTCCGAACCCAGATGGGATCCAGTTTATCTCCATTAGGATTTGGTCGCAAAGACCACGATACAGGAAAAGATTGTCCACCCGAGGTACTGGAAAAATAGCTGTCATATGATCCTCTTACATTTACAGAAAGTCCCTTAGTAATGAAATCCAGCCTATGAGTTAAACGAATTGCAGAATTGAGTGTACTGTTGTTATTGATATTATATTGATTACGCATTGCCAGACTGTACAAAGGATTAAATTGTTCTGCAGTCTGGTTTTCTTTAAATGCAAATTTGCCATCAATATAGCCCGGAGAAGCCATAGGATTTGTCCACATCAGGTTTTTCTCATAGTTATATCCATCATTGTTCATTCCTGAAATTTGAACAAACTGGGTTCCTATGTCTAAAGCAATTTTGAAGTCTTTATTTACATCAAAATCAAAGTTGCCTCTCCAGTTGTATCTACTCTTGGTGTAGTCCATCTCTTCAGAGAAAGGCATATAATCCGTTTTGAAAAGCCCCCCTTGATTCAGATAACCTCCGGAAAGAAAATATTTCACTCCTTTTGTTCCCCCGGTTATGTTAATGTTTACCTGTGATTGAGATGCAAAATTTTTGAAAATCTGGCTTTGCCAGTCCTGGTCGGGATGGAAATAAGGATCATAATATGGATTGCGTGAACCGTCTGCCAATGTGGGCGTATGAGCATTTTGATAATACTTCAAATCATCTGCGGAGTGCAGCGGTTTCATATCCGTATTTCTTTTCGCTACAAATTTGGCCCAGCCATCCGTTTGGTTAAACACATCCGGATCGTTGGCATGGTCTTGCCAAAAAACTTCGGAAACCTGTTCGTTTCGTAGCATTGCATATTGGTATGAATTCACATAATCCGGTAGTCTCATGAATTGTGTACCGGCAGTTTGAACGGTGGCATTAACTTTAGGAGCGCCTTCCTTTCCGCGTTTGGTGGTAATGAGAATAACACCATTTGCGCCACGTACTCCGAATACGGCAGTAGCAGAGGCGTCTTTAAGAATACTGATTGTTTCCACTTCGTTCGGATCAATATCATTATAGGTATCCCTGATAACTCCGTCTACCATAACTAAAGGGGCAGTTCCTCCGTTATAGGTACCAATTCCTCTCACATAAAGATCGGCGCCATCAGAGCCCGGCTTGCCCGTACTTTGAATGGCTATCAAACCCGGTAACCGCCCGGCAAGCGCATTACTAATGTTAGCAACAGGAGATTGAACCAGTTCCCTTGAAGATATGGTACTGATAGATGCGGTAACGGATGCTTTCTTTTGCTGACCGTACGCTATCACAACCACTGTATCAGTAGTTGCCATCGCAGTACTTAATTTAATGGTAAAGAAAACCTCCTTCCCGATGGTTATTTCTTTAGTGCCGAAACCTACCGACGAAACTATGAGCGAGCTGGCAGAAGATGGAAGAGAAAGTGAAAAACTACCATCAGAACCTGTAGATGTGGCTATAGAACTATGCCGGATTGTGACCGTAGCTCCCTGAAGAGGATTGTTATTGTCATCCCTGACGATACCACTAATTGTCCTTGTTTGTGCAAAGCTCTGTTGCGTTACTAAGGATAGCAAGCAAATGACGAGCAGTCCTAATAGACGGTTTCTTCTCATATAAGCTATAGTATTTAAAAACTGTTTAATAACTAATCGTATTTGGATATTCGAATAATAGTTTTGGTAACCATTTTGCAAAAAAGGGTGTTCTAAAGCTTGAGAACTGCAGTGATGAATAAAGCTCTTTTTCATACAAGCAAAAAAAGTTGTTGCAGACGCATAAAGCACTTGCTTACCAGGACCTTCCCAGTATGAAATAATTCAAAGCTTTCGCCTCAATGAAATTGATTAATGGTGATTTATGTTTCGAAATATTCCGTTCCGGAATGTTCGGTGTGAATCGTTAGAAGTTGTTGTCTCAACATCAAAAGTAAAAGGACGACGGGGTTGCTTATATGACTTTGAGCAGGATCTTTTTTATTAAACATGACTTTAATCAGTGGAAATCTTATTTTTTTGTGAATAGGAAAAACATTTAAGGGTTTAAAAGTTCAAGAAGTTTGAGAGGTTCAGGAAGTTTCAGAAATCACCGGGTGGTTGAAAACCCCGGAAAGATCGTGCAGACATCAAAGCAATCAATGCAAGTGCAGTGAGGGGTCTTATACGGCTATAGCTTTACAGGTTTTGGCAAAAATGTAAAGCATGAAAAAACAAATGTTAGATCAGTTTCGTTTCCCCAAAAAATTGAAAGAGTAATTAATAGGATTGGTGATGTATAAGGGCATGGATGCGAAAGTTGTTGCAGAGAAATAGCACTTCCAGGTTTTGGAGGAAACAAGATGTACAAATGCATTTATCAACCACCTGGTTCAAATAACCTCAAAGTGGGAAGGGACAAGATGTTTACCACTATGCCGTCGAGAAAGGAAACGCACCAAAGAACCAACATTAGCGTCGAGAAAGAACTTGCGCCACATCACCTGCTGTCTGTCATGTGTAATTCAACACAGTCTTGCATCTTTTTCAAAAACTACGTATGAAAAAATTGACATTTCTTGCATACATGCTTTTCTCTATTCTTTTGGCTAACTCACAGACAAAGAACTTTATTGACCAACCGTACATAGAAGTCAGCGGCAATGCAGACACATTGATAACGCCTAACGAAATTTATATCCGCATTTTGCTTTCGGAAAAAGACACCAGAGACAGGGTTCCAATTGAAGAACTTGAACAAAAAATGGTGAGCACTTTGAAAAGTTTAGGACTGGATACTAAAGAGGATTTAACTACTTCTGATATGACCAGCAACTTTAAATATTACCTCCTAAAAAGTAAAGATGTTTTAAAGACTAAGCTATATTCACTTAAAGTAACAGATGCAGTAACAGCGAGCCAGGTTTTTCTGAAACTCGAAGAAATTGCAATTTCAAATACCTCAATTGAAAGAGTAGCCCATTCTGATCTTGACAATATAAAAAATAAAATGCGGACAAATGCAATCGTTGATGCAAAAAGTCGTGCTATTGCCTTGACAAAACCTTTAAATCAATCAGTTGGTGTCGCTGTTCATATTGTTGACACGGACAATAGTATTTCACAGCAGTTACAAGGACGAGTAGCCGGCATTCAAATTCGTGGTTACAGTTCTTTCAGCAATAGTGACAAAGAGTTATCAAAGATCGAATTCGAGAAAATTAAGGTAACAGCAAATATTACTGCGAAATTTGTTTTGAAGTAAAGGACGAAGCATTAAAAGTGCATTGCCATTGGCAGGCCTGATGTAGTAACAATCAATATTGTTTCATTCATCTGCATTCGTTTCAGGGTGACTGACCACACCCTTTGTTGGTGTCCGCTTCAACGAGAAAAAATCACCTATAAACC
>Ga0163163_10004938_pt1 | contig 11473 bp, 16 predicted proteins | sample S65metaG_FD_119766 | JGI IMG/M metagenome (GOLD analysis project Ga0163163, IMG submission 119766) | Switchgrass rhizosphere microbial communities from Kellogg Biological Station, Michigan, USA - S6-5 metaG | ecosystem: Host-associated > Plants > Roots > Rhizosphere > Soil | place: USA... | reverse complement strand
GCCAATTCACGGTTCAAGCAGGACTGGTGCCGGGTCGTGCCGGCAAGGTCATTCGGCTCGATACGCAGACCATGACACTCGATTTGCCGCGCGAATTCTTGCGCTTCTGCGAGACCCGGGGTTTGACCCCCGAGAGCGTCCTGCGCGCCTTCGTGGCAGACCTGTGTGGCCTGATGAACTATTTTGTTTGCCCGCGAGAGGATGGCTATTCGAGTAGTGGGAGCGACGAGCGCCTTAGCGCGATGGAGTATTTCCAACGCACGTGGGGCTGGGTTGATGAACCCCAGTATCGCGCAACGTTGAAAGCTGTGAAGCGCGGAGCTCGCAAGCATGATTGAGACAAACCCGATTCTCTCTGTATTTGATGCCATCCTCGTCGAGGTCGACGAAGTCGCCGGGCGCGCGTATTTCGTCTCCAATAATCTCGATTTTCAGATGGGCCTGTCCGCCCCGATGTATTGGGATTTAGGCACGATCGGAGTGCTGCGGTTTAATGACGAGGGAAGCTGCATCCTGTTCAGTGCCTATCCCGATCAACGGCTGCGCCGCGCGCCGGCTCGCGATGATGTCAAGCACCGGCGCTGGGGCTGGATGATCGATGATCACACCTTCAGCGTTCGGGCGGGCATCATTCCTGGACTTGCCGGTTCCGTTGTTCGCGATGAGTGCCAGCCGCTGGAGGTGCTGATCCCGCCAGAGTTTGTTGACCTGTGCGAGGCCCATGATTTGGAACCGCTCGCCGTGCTTCGCGGCTTCATCGCCGATCTCTGCCAAATCACGGACTCGCGTCGCTGTCCGCGCGAGGATAGATACTGCTCAAGCGGCTCTGACGAGCGCTTCCTCGCGCGCGAATACATTCGGTGCGCGCATCGCTGGTTTCAGGTCTCCCAGGATCTAAGCGAACCGGACTCCATGGCTAGCGAGCATCCTCATTATGGCTAACAGCGAGTATCCGCCGCGGCGCCGATTCGCAACCTTGACCGATCCGCGGTGCAAGTCCCGTCGCGGTGGACCGTTGCGGCCGGCGCGCGTGCAAGGCCGAGACGTGTCGCGGCATCGGACGCAAGCCCTCAGACGCGGGCACAAAACCAGAACCGGGACCTCGTTCAAGAGCGAGGCTTAGGTTGATATGGCGCTGCCACCCGACAAGTCGCAGAGTCTACCTCGCGTTCAAGATGAGGGCTGGCTCGTCGGCAAATTGTTGGCGCATGGGGCCGCCCCGTTTCGCGGTCAGCCCGGCAACACCCCATCCTACTATGTCCGGCTCCGAACGTTGGAGACCGAGGAGGGCGCCCGTCGTCGGCAGCGCGAGGCCGACGACTCGGCGCGCCCCCTCGATGGCCGCAGCACGCAGCGAGCCGACACGCGCGAGGACGGCGGCGTGGTCACGCGCTGGGGCACGGATTTGGAACGCGCGATTAAGCGCTCGACGTCCGCCGTCAAGATCGGTCAGGTCGTTGGGGTTCGGATCACGGGTCGCGAGCCGGTCTACGACAAGGACTCTCGAGTGATCCCGGACGTCTATCGAAACTTGTGGGAAGTGGAGACCGTTCAACAAATCAACCGGCGCAACCTCATCGCCCGCAAGATGAATGAGGATTTCCGGGCGGCTCGACGGCAGGGAGGCACTGATCCGGTCGCCCGAGCGCTCTATTTGATTCATGCCGGTGCCGAACGGTTGGCACCGCTCTGGTATCCCAATGCCGACGATCAGAAGCGATTCATCGAAGGGGTGCAACGCGCCCTTGATCGCCCGGTCGAGCGAGAAGCCGTGATCGCGAGCATCGCGCGGCGCCTCCTGGATCGGGAGAGGGGTCACGGGACGACCCAGAAATCCCACACCCCACAGCCACAGAATTCAACGCCGGCGCGCGAGCGCGCAGGGCCGGTTCGTGAATGAAGAGGACTTACTCAGCCGGCAGATGAGAACATCTGGGGGGCGGGGGGACTATCACAGATAAAAGTACGCACGCAGTGCCGCTGCATGCGACTGAACGGGCGGCGAGGCACAGCGACTCCAAGGGCTGATAACCTCGGAGTAGCTCAGTGAATAGAACATCACTTCGTCGTTGCCAACCACACTCCCGTAGATAGATTCCTGAATCTCGGACCGATGTCGCCCGAACTGTGAGGCGGTTACGACTCCCCCATCCGGCCAGTATCCAGGTTCTGCGAAGAGGTAGCCCATTGTGAAAGATCTCGCGCAACGTGCGATGAAGTTGAAGGGGAAACAAAACTAGATCTTGGTACCGTCTAAGGTCTAGCTGCAAGAATAGTTCGTCGCGTTCATTTGGCGCTAGAGCACCAGCGTGCGCGAAGACTTGGTGTCGAATCTGGCGGACTTTTTCGCTGTAATAGTCTTGGTACCTCTCGGCTGCCCCTTCAACCTTTGGCCGTCAACGTGCCGCTTGGAAGGCTCTCGCCGCGCCTGCTCGGGTTTGGACTTGGCGCACGATACAAGCCGGAGTAATCCCTTGCGACATCACGACCTGCGCGCTGGATAGAAGGCGCCGAGCCCAACTCCTTTGGTCGCGGAAGAGGGCGAAAGATGAAAGCCCCCCGCCGGGAACACCCGGCAGGGGAGTGTGGTGCGCGAGCGTCAGCAAGGGGTGGGTGGACTGGCGTCGCGACGGTCCAGATTTTGAACACCCGTCCGCGCCGGGCCCAGTGCCTTTGGTCATGAGGTTGCCAATAGTGCGGAACCTCGCAGCGTGAAGGTGGGATGATATCGGTGTGTTAGCCTCAAAGAAGAGTTCGAATAAGGCCGTAACATTCATCACACCCATGGGAGCGCAACGCGTCGAAGAGCTGCCCGAAGGTGATGACTGGCTCTATGAGCTCAAGCTGGGTTGGTTCACCCGACGAGGTAACAGTTGTTTCGCTCAGACATCTACTTCGCAGACACGCTGGCGAGCCGACCGGCTCGGGTCGGCATGCAATTCGATTTCCATGCCATTAGTTACCTCGGATACGTCAATCTTCCGGATGTCAAGTCTTCGCGCGGGGGCGGTGGGGTCACGGCGGAGCAGATCCGATTTAGGGGAACACGCAGCTGTCGCGCTCATCGATCTCCCAGACGGAGCTTCTGCCGGCTTCGCCGTCAGACTGCGTTGCGTTGCAGGCGTTTGAAAAAGAATTCAGGAAACTCCGAGCAGCCACCAATCTCCACTTGCCTGGGAATCTGAGATGGCACGCCTGAGCTTTGTACCGCTGATGGCCGCCGCCAAACCTGTCAGCGAGCTTCCCGAAGGTGACGAGTGGGAATATGAGGCGAAGCTCGACGGCTATCGCGGGTTGCTGCTGCGTGATGAACGTGGCGTGCACATCCTATCGCGCAACGACAATGACCTGACGCGTAATTATCCACCGATCGTGCAGGCTGCTACCCGTATGCCAATGCACCGGGTGGCGCTGGATGGGGAGATCGTCGCGCTGGACAAGAATGGGCGCCCGGACTTCCAGGCGCTACAGCATCCCTCTCGTGCACACCTCATCGTCTTCTATGCGTTTGATGTGCTGCACCTGAATGGTCGTGACATGCACAAGCAGACGCTGGAGAAGCGTCGTTCGAAGCTATCGGACGTTGTCGGTGACTCTGGTATCCGTGTGTCCGTGGAGTTGCCTGGCACGGCTGCGAATGTCATTGCCTCTGTCCAGGCTCTGGGCCTGGGGGTGCGGTCGCGAAACTCAGAACCTCGCCTTATGACCCTGCTCTCGAGGACGCGTGGGTAAAGGTCCGCTTCGATCGACATCAGGAGTTCGTCGTCGGCGGCTACCAGGGCGACCGGACCAGGCCGGACAAGGCAGCCCGTGATGTCCATCGGGAAGAAATCTGAGGCCGCTACTTGTGCCGTAAGCGCGCCGCGGTGTCAGCGGCCATGCTTGCGACCTGGAGGCTGCGGAAGAGGCGCTGACCGCCACGCTGGAACAGCGGCGCGGGAATCGAACAGCGACCTAGTCAGGAACTGACTTGATCCACCAACTCCAACCACCAACTCCAAGATGCTGTACCGTAAACTTGGCTTCTTGCGTTATTGCACTGCCCGTCAACTGATGATTGTTTCTGATTCGCCAGCGGCGTACTCTGCGGCTGGACAAGGACCATCGCGTGCCCCGCAGCGTCGGGCGACGCGGGGAAAGTACCTATAAGAATCAACTCACGTGAAGGACGGACACCATGAACCCTCTCGAGAGCTCATCGGCAAGGGCTGTAGTTTCTCTCCTGGCGCTCTGCGTGCTCGCGATGGCGGGCTCCGCGTTCGGAGCCGGCAACAGTCGGGTACTATGGGTTGCAAACGACGGTGTTGATAGCACAAGTTGCGGAACGAGCCGAACGACTCAGTGCCGCTCGATCACCCAAGCCATCAAGAATGCGGCGGACGGGGATACGATCGAGGTTGGAGCCGGTCGCTATGGCGACCTCAATGGTGATCGGGACTTCGCGGATGCGGGTGAGGAACACGCAAATAAGACACTCGGTTGCATCGTGTGCATCACGAAGTCAGTGCGAATCTTCTCGCTGAACGGCGCGACGATTACCATGATTGACGCGGCAACTGACAATCCGGAGCTGAAAGTGGGCGTTGCGATTCTTGCAAACGGTGTGACTTTCGGGGTTAAGGACCACGGCTTCATGATCATCGGAGCGCAAGCCGATGGGCTGCTTGTGCATAAGGCGAACGGAGTGCAAGTTGGCGGCAATCTCGCACTGAAAAACGGCGGGTCAGGCATCCGTGCCGAAGACGTCGGTGACTCCCTTCTCATCGCGGACAATACCGCCATCGACAATGAGAGCGGTTTCGTGCTCGATGCTTCGGACCCCCTCGCCAGCAATACCGATGTCGTGTTGAAGCGAAATCTCGCCATTGGGAATTTATCTGCTGGGTTTGGCGGTAATGGGCGCAATGCCCTCCTCTTCGGTGACGTCGCCACCGGGAATTACCTGGGCTTTGGTCTTAGCACCGCGCGCTTTTCCGTGCTCGAGAGCACGGCTGTAGGCAATACCTCGTCCGGCATTTCAACGTTCAACGGACCTTGTTGCACCAATTTCGGAGTCACGTTGCGTCGCGATACGATCGTGGGCAACCAGGGCGCGGGGATTGAAATTGGCCCATTCTCCTCTCCGGTCGAAATTCATGAAGGCAATCTGTATGGTAACAATACGATTGCCTTCACAGACGATCACGGGCAGCAGCACCTGAATTGTGGTGTCTACAATGTAGATAACCACTCCGATATCGATGCGAGTGCAACCGGTAACTTCTGGGGCCGGGCGACTGGACCGGGTCCCGATCCAGCGGACGAAGCAGGGGGTGTGTTTCGTGCCAATTGCGACGTGGAGAACACGACCATTGTCAAACCGTTTTCGTCCACACCATTTGGCATCACTCATTGAACGGCCCCATATCTGCCAGCATGCGGCGTAGCGGGCTTCGGCGACCTGGTTGAGCTAAGGCGCTACGCCCTTCATGCGGAACATGATCAGCAGATCAAGAGGTTCAGGCTCCGCCACCCCAAGTACGGTCAGGATCATATGGGCCTGGCCGCGATGGTGTGTCTGATGGTTAAACATGTGGGCGAGAATTTCGCGCATGGGTTGTCTTTGCGGCGTCCCATTCAGCGTTTGATACTCCTCCCGTGCAGTGCGCAATGACTGCAGGTCATCGCACATCGTTGCGTTCAGTTCGACCGGATGGTCTCCCATTCCTGTGAGGCGCCGCATCTAGATACGATCAGCGGCCAGCAGATGATTCAACGTACCGTGAAGACTGCCGAAATACGCCCCCACATGCCTTCGGTAGGCTTCGTCCGGCAACGCGCCGGCCATACTGTAAAGCCTGGTATTGGCCCACTTGTTGTATTCCGCCAGCGATACAAAGCGTTCGGCCGCCGAATTCGAGTGACCTAAATCGCTCCCAAAATTCCATCTCGAATATGTCCACGTGTCTGGTTCCTGGCGCGAGCATCGCTCGGCGCCTCGCGGATCAACAGAAGGCTCCGAGGGTGACACAGAATTCGGGCGCTCGACAGCCGGAAAATCTAACGCCGGCTCGCTAGCTGGCCGCGCGGGTTCGTGAATGAAGATGACTCACTCATTCCACAGGCACATCCGATCAGCGTTTTGCGCCGTGCGCCCCCTCGAGTTGACCGGTCATGAACGCGTCAACGAGGACGGCCCTCGCGTGGGATCTCAACACGTGCGTCGCGGCCTGTGCGCCGCAGAGTATCAGCAAGCCCCGATGGACGCGCTTGAGAACGCGCCTCATCGCGCAGCAGGTCGGTGAGGTACCGCCCTGCAAGAATCCCATTGCCCACACCTCTGATTCCTGCGCCGCCAATCCGGAGTCCACCGTCCATGATCGCCAGCTCACACAGCATCTTCGACACCACGGAAGTCACCGTCGAACGCCACATCTACGAATATCCGGACCGGCCTCCCATCCACACCGTCGAAGTCAGAGTCAAAACCCGCACCGATAGCGACTTCATCCTGAGCCTCAGCAGCGACCGGCCGCCCAAGCTCACCACTCCATAAACACAAAGGCCCTTGCGGTCAGTCTGGCACACCGCTCTGGGCGGTCACGGACGAGCGCGCGGCGCGCTCGCCTCCGCCCGTGGGCGCCGTCTGTTGATCCGCTGACCGCCGGCCGAGCGCCGTGCCCGTCCCGACCTCGCGCAGGCAAATCGCCTCTGATGGAGCGGGAGAATCTCCCACGAGCGAGCAGAGGCGCGCGCACCACGGACTCACGCAACCGAAGATTCGCCGCATTCTTCGCTGGTATGCCAGACGTCGTCTCGTTTTCAAACGCGATCTGGGGGCCGCGCTGCATTCGCTCACCCAATCGCTCGGGGCGTCAGTTTCTATACCGCCGCCCCCCTCGTCCCCGACGTGATGGCGGCCTACCCCATCGCCACAGGATTCCACACCGCATCACAGCCCTCAAGGGCGCTTCATAACATGTGACTGAGCTCGCACCTTCGGGGCGCTTCCAACGCCGTTTGCACAGCCACCGTCATCGGCCTTGATGGCTGCGCTGCGGTGTGGATCCGGAACTGCAGGGCAAGCCGCCCTGAATATGATCCAGGATGAATGTCATGACCAAGTTGTACGTTCGAGAAGGTTCTGAGTATCGTGTAGCCGAGCCCAACGTCATTCTCACCCACGCCGATACTCTGATTTGTCGGCGATTTTGTTCCGGCGCGCGACCGCTACAGCAGCCGCACCAAGTCCGGGAGTTCTTACGAATTCACTTGGGTGGAAAGGACTACGAGGTATTTGGGCTGCTGCATCTCACGACGCGACACAAGCTTATTGCAGCGGAGGATCTCTTCCGCGGAACAATCGACGGCGCCAGCGTGTACCCCCGCGAAGTTCTCAAGTCAGTGCTTGCACACGGGTCCGCGGCGGTAATCATTTTCCACAATCACCCCTCGGGCGCCTGTGAACCCAGTCCGGCTGATGAAGGTATAACCCGGAAATTGAGACAGGTGCTTGCGCTTATCGACGTTCGCGTCCTCGATCATCTAGTCGTGGGTGAGGAAATCTTTTCGTTCTCAGAACACGGGCTTCTGTAGCTCCCATTCACGGTCCGGCGGCGCCGAGGTCCAGTTCATCGGCTCCGCCGGACTTTGTGGCGATTGACGTATTGCGCAGGGTGGGCCCCGTTCGCGACCCAACCCGGGGAGTTTATTCTCATGGAACTTGATCGCATCCGACCAGCTGAGCCAATCAGTGGACTACGCGTGTCGCGCCTACGCAGAAGATTGTGCGCATTAGGTGTATCCGAGCTTCAAGTTGTGTACAGCGCGTTTGAGGGTTATCCGTTCGCCTCACTTACGGTGTTGGGCTGTGGGACACAGCCGATACGAATTGATTTGCCTCGCTCTGTGCGCAAAGCGCTGAGACGACTCTTCCGTCGGCAGATGGCTTTGACATACCCGGCGTGGCCGAATGAGCAGGATTCTGCGGGGATCGTGCGGTGGGACCTCGAGAACAATGCCCGTTGCCATCAGCACTTTGGGTACCGCCCACATTTCTTCGAGCGCAAAGAAATTGTGACGTCTCGATCCACCGATCGGATCGGAAAGCAGATCTCCTCCTAAATCATCCGGAGTGCCACCTCTTCCGGCAGCGTCAAGGACTTGTTCGCGACCCGTGTCCTCGCGGAGGACCGCTGCGGGCCGCCAGTCGCGAACAAGTCCTTGACCCTGCCTCCAGAGGCGGCGGGTGCGGGTTGAAGCCGGTGCGGCCCAAAGCGGCCGATCCGGCTTCAGACAGATCAACCCAAATCCATACAGGAGTTCGTCATGAATTCTTTCATGCTAACTGCGATAGGAAATCTGGCTGCCAACCCGGAGCTCGTCTCGAAGGGCGAAATGGTCTTCACGCGATTCTGCCTGGTCGGCAACGACTATGCCGGTCGCGACGAAGAAGGCGCAGCCCGTGAGGTGGTAACCAGCGTCTGGTTTGTGGCGTTCGGACCGATCGGTGAAGCGCTTGCTCGAAACTCTCGCAAGGGAGACCAACTGATTGTCGAAGCCCGGGTCCGCGCCAACAACTGGACCGACAAGGAAGGAGCGAAACAATACGACCTCTCCTTCAATGTTGAAGGCTTCCGATTTGGGGCGCCAGGTCCGCAGCGACGTGCAGAGCTGCAACATCGGAATAGTGGGATGACCGCGGCAGGGGAGTCACTCAAATGAAAACAAAACGCGCAACACAGATCCTCACCTCACTCGTGCAAGGACTCGATCCGGTGAGTGGTGCAGAGCTACCCGCCGACGGGGTATTGCAAAGAGCGGACGTACTACGTGCTCTGCTCGCAGCGATCGCCGCGTTGGAAACAGGAGCTGCCCGGGAGGCACGTCGAGCTCAGCTTCCTGCCAATGTGGGGAGTGCCTGGACGGCGGAGGAAGAGCAGGGGTTGGTGAAGGCGTTTCAGGCAGGTGACGCCTTGGCGGACATCGCTGAAAAACTCGGACGCACGGTTCGCGCTGTCGAGGCGCGACTCGAACGACTGGGCCTGCTTACAGCTGAGCAGCGTTCAACCCGGGATTCGTTCACCGGCTGACCGCTGACTCCTCACAAGGGCCGGCGTCGCTCACCACTCGGTGGGTGGCGCCGGTCTGAGTGTACCCACGCAGCATTCAATTCCTTGTTCTTCTTTATCCTTTCTGGAGATCCCCTCATGAGCACGAATGTTACAACTGCCAGCCAATCCCTCATCGACTCTTCCCACTCCGCGGTGAGCGCGTTCGAACGTCCACTGGACCCTGGACAACTTCGCGAGCGAAGCCCAGCCGCTCTGTCGGATGCACCCGACCCGCGGACCAGCCCCACATATGCTTTCCTATCGACGCAGGAAATAGCGGCTGCGTTGCTGGACGTCGGGTTCGTCCCATTCAGCGCCGCTCAAGCGCCGACGCGCCGAACAAGTCCTTTGTTCGCACCTCACGTGATTAGGTTCCGGCGCCGATACGAGACCGTGACTCTTCGAGATTGCATTCCCGAATAATCGCGAGCTCACGATTATTCAGGTAATCAGGAGGTGCGCATAATCTGCCGGAGCATGATCCGGACACCTGGAATCCAGGCGGCCCATCGCGCGTCCTGTGCATTATCGGAGGTTCGATAGCCGACTGGGAGACGACATCGTGCCCGCGGCCGTCGAGATCCCTGCGAGTCGGGGTGAGGATGGCCGCTTGCGTTGCGTGACTCGATTGTCGGCGATGATCTCGCTATGATCCGACTCAGGCGCCGCCCACACCTCCTCCCTCCAAATGGGGAAGTACATCTCGTACCGGGCGATTTGATCTTATGGGGCCAACTGTCCGAGCTAACGCATGAGGAGGGATTGCGGCAACCGCTCGCATAGGAGGTTCCGTATATGAAACTGTCCGCGCCGATTTATCATCTAAAGCGCAAAGCCAAGCTCCTATCTCGCCAGGAGAAGATTCCACTCCATGAAGCACTCGACCGTATCGCGGTCGAGGAAGGCTTTCGCCAATGGAGTTTGCTCTCAGCCCGAGCTTCGGTGGCGAGCACCGCGAGCAAACTATTCAGACAGTTCCGCCCGGGCGACCTTGCCTTGATTGGAGCGCGCCCCGGCCATGGCAAGACATTGCTGAGCACCGAGATCCTCGTCGAAGCCATGAAGGCCGGTAATCGTGGTGTATTTTTCACGCTGGAATACACCGAGCAGCATGTGAAGGACCTCTTTCGCACAATCGGCGTGGACGTGGCCGATTTCAGAGACCGCTTCGAACTGGATACGTCTGACGCCATCAGTGCGGATTTCATCATCAAGCGGCTCGGCCCCGTGCCGCGCGGTACGGTAGTGGTCATCGACTATCTGCAGCTGCTCGATCAACAGCGCGAGAAGCCAACCCTGGCGGATCAGGTTCGCGTGCTGAAGGTGTTTGCGCATGATCGGGGATTGATCATCATCTTCCTGTCTCAGATCGATCGATCGTACGATGCGTCGACGAAGGCGTGTCCCGACCTGGGGGATGTGAGATTGCCGAATCCGCTCGATCTGACGCTCTTCAGCAAGACGTGTTTTTTGCATGAAGGCAACGCGCAGTTCCGAGGCGCCAGCTGATCTAGCTTTCTGCTGCCACGTAGCAAGTCGTGCGCTCAAACAATTGCGCTCGAGTGACCAGCACGACGGGGTAACCCGCAGGACTCCCGTACAGTCCCGGGAATCGGGACTGCCGGGGGGCCTCCTGCGCGTTACTTGTCGATCTAGAGCCGGTCGAGCCATTCAATTAAACCTGGGTCCCGTTTCCACCGCGGTCGCCGGGATGAGAGTGGCTCCGTGCGTTCAAGGGCAGCGCGCTTGGCGGCGAGGTTCGCTTGCGCATAGAGATTGGTCGTATCCAGGCTGGCGTGCCCAAGCCAGCTGCGGATCACGGTCACGTCAGTACCGGAACTCACGAGCGAGACAGCTGCCGCATGCCTGAAGGCGTGCGGGCTGACCGCCTTCTTCAGCAGGGAGGATGCTGCCTTGGCGGCGATAGCCACGTATCCAGCCAGCTTATACCGAAGACCCGAGGCGCCTAATGGCTGGCCGTATCGGCTAACAAACAGCCGCTCGTTCTCGGCCCGCGGCTGACGCCGAAGGAGTGCCTTGAGCAGCGTGAGCGTCTCGGGCCACAAAGGACAAACGCGCTCCTTACGACCCTTACCAAACAACCGAACGCACGGGGGAGCTTCGAAGCGGATATCCCGAGGACATACATAGCGCTGCAACTGGGCCCGCAAGTAGCGCGACAGAATCTCCGGAGTCACCGCCTCGACGGAAATGCCGGCCTCCCGCAAGTACGCAAGAAACGCCTCTGCGCGCTCGAGATGGTGCGCAACCCTTACGCGCGTGAACCCGCCACCGATGAGATGGGACTCGAATTTGGAAAAAAGAACCTGGTTGTCGGCCGGAATGCTCGCTCGCATGACACGCCTCCTGGGCTACCAAAG
>Ga0163163_10004937_pt1 | contig 11473 bp, 11 predicted proteins | sample S65metaG_FD_119766 | JGI IMG/M metagenome (GOLD analysis project Ga0163163, IMG submission 119766) | Switchgrass rhizosphere microbial communities from Kellogg Biological Station, Michigan, USA - S6-5 metaG | ecosystem: Host-associated > Plants > Roots > Rhizosphere > Soil | place: USA... | reverse complement strand
CGACCGAGACGACCGGCCGATCGAGGTCTCGGCGCTGTACCCCGACATTCACAGCTTCACGCTCGCGGTGGACGGGCCGCCCCCGGAACAGCAGGTGGCCGAGGCGTTTCCGGCCCTGTCCGCTGTCGTACGGGCGCACCGGCTCGACGACTTCGTCCTCGTCGACGTGCTCGGCTCCGGCCCGGCCGCCGCGACCGCGTACACCCCGGCTCCAATGATCATCAAAGACGTGGCCGAGTTCGGCCGGAGCATCTCGGCCCAACTGACGAACGCGCTCAGCGACCGGGACCTGGCGGCGACGGTCCGGTTCGAGCTCATCGACCGCGAGGGCGATATCCGCTTCTTCCGCCATTAGTTCTCACGCCACCGCGGGGCGCCGCGGGGCGCCGCGGGCTCAGCGGGACTGCGGCGGATGCGCGGCTGCCGGCGGATAGCCGGGTGGCGGTGGATACCCGGGTGGTGGTGGATACCCGGGTGGCGGATAGCCCGGTGTGCCTGGACCCGGACCGGGCGGCCCGCCCGGCGGCCGCCGGCGCCCGGCGCGGACGGCCAGGACCACCGCGAGCACGATCAGCAGCAAAGGAACCGCCACCATGAGCCCGATGATCACGAGGTTCCCCACGTTGAGGTGGCTCGGCGAGTTCGCGTTCCCCGACGAGGCGGATGGCGAGGACGCAGCAGGGACAAGGGGATTGGCCGACACCGAAGGTACGTCCGCGGTGAGCGCCACTGTCGGGCGGATGGTCCCGAAGCCGAAGTACGGATCCCGACCGGGGTCGCCGTTGTCCTTGGCCGTGGTGATCAATCGGTTGATCACGTTGGCCGCGTTCAGCTGAGGAAACCTCGCCCGGATCAGGGCGACGACGCCGGAGGTGATCGCGGCGGCCGAGCTCGATCCGTCGGCCGAGGTGAAGCCGGACGCGGCGAACTCCTTCGGGGCGGCGCTGACGATGTTGGTCGCTGGCGCGGCGACCACCACCTCCGGACCGTGCACGCTGCCGTCCCAGAAGTCGCCGCTCTCCTTCACGCCGGAGACGGTGACAACGCCGGGGATGTTGCCCGGAGTGCCGACCTCCCTCGTGCCCTGCGCGGTGTTCCCGGCGGAGGCGACCACAACCGCGTCCTTCGACATGGCGTACCGGACCGCGTCCGCCTCGTCCGGACTCGTGCCGGTGGACCCCACCGACGCGTTGATCACCTTGGCGCCGTGGTCAGCCGCCCATCGGATCCCGGCGGCGATGTCCCGCTCGTTCGTGTTGGCCGCGCCAGAAGCGCTCTCCTCACCGATGGCGACCGGGAGGATCTTCGCCCCGGGGGCGATGCCGAGCATGTGGAGGTCGCCGCCGCCCTTGCCGGCGATCAGCGCCGCCATGTTGGTGCCGTGTGTCGTGGCGGCGCCTCGACCCACACCGCCCGGGGCGCTGGCGACGACGCTGAACCCGGGCAGCAACTGCCCCGCCAGGTCCGGCACGGTCGAGTCGATCGGGGTGTCGACGACCGCCACCACGACCCCGGCGCCCGTAGTGATCTTCTGCGCGTCCGGAATCTTCAGCGCGTCCAGGAACCACTCGGCCTCCCGGACCGTGCTCGGATCCGCCGCGGCCGGCGCGGCGCCCGACACCGCGACGGCCGCCCCCAGCAGCACGGCCATCCCTGCCGCCACCCAGCGAGACCGCATCCGCTCCCTTTCTCCGCGCTACTTGAGGACTCCGGGCGGAGCCCCGTCGCTCCCGCCCCAGATGTCCTCGTCCTCGGTCAGCCAACTCGACCGCTCGTCGCCGTCGCCGCGTCCCGTTCCGGGGGCGCCGCCGACCATCCCACCACGGCCGGTCGTACCGGTGCGACCACCGCGCCCCGCGCCGGACCCCATCATCGGGCCCATACCGCCCATCGGCGGCACCATCGATGGCGGCGAGACCGGCCGGCCGACGCCGGCGGCACCCCCGAGGGCGCCGCTCGATGCCGACAGAGCCCCGCTCGAGCCGAGACCAGCGCCGCCAGCCGACCCGAACCCGCCAGGTCCACCGCCGGCGCCGGTGAAGCCGCCCCCGCCGGCGCCGGACAGTCCGGTGCCGAACTTGGTCGGGTCGTCGGTCGGGTCCCCGAGCGGGTCGAAACCCGGACCGGTGCTGGGATCCGTGCCCAGTCGCGGGTCGAGGTTGCCCGCGCCCGGGTGCAGCCCGAACGGGCTGGCCCCCGGACCGGGACCGCCCGGGTTGAGGTTCAAGGGGTTGATCGACGCCTGCTGGAACGAGTGGGCTGGCGTCGGCGACGGGGTGACCGCCGCTCCGTTGGCGTACGCCTTGTCCGCGGTGTTGTAGATGTCCCTGGCCTGGTTGGTCATGCTGTCATCCCAGTCGTCCAATTTGGACGAGAACCACCCGAAGGCCTCCCGGCCCCAGTCCGCGATGAACGAGTTGGCCAGCGGCTGGACGAACGAGTCGGGAAGGAAGTAGGCGCCGACGTACGACAGCCCGAACGTCTCCACGGCGAGGCTGCTGCCGACCAGTGCCCGCGCCGAGGCGTCGTTGGCCGCGTCGAGCTGGTCCTGGCGGCCCTGCACCTCGTCGAGCATGTAGTCCGGCACCGGCATCGTGGTCTGGGCGACCCTCAGGGCGTCCCGCGCCTGGTACAGGAGCTGAATGATGCCTTTGTTGTCGCTCTCGATCTTCTCGATCGACTTGGCGATCTCCTCGATCTTGCCGAAGTATTCGTCAGCTGCGGGGCCCTTCCAGTGGGCCTTGAGGTTCGCGATCCCGTCGCGCAGGCTCTGTGTCACGGAGGACGCGTTGCGGAACACCGTCTCCCAGTCCTGCCCCAGACCGTCGAGCCGACCCGGTCGGCCCTTGACGCAGACCGCGTTGACGCAGTCCTCCCAACTCTTGTCGGTCACTCGAACGACCCCCGTTTCGCGTCGACGTGGTCACCGGCTGTCGTGCTCGCATTCGTTGAAGGCTCCGGGTCGGCGCTGGAAGCCGTCGACGAATCGTTGCTGGCGGCGGACGCCCAGGCCGCGTCGATGTTCCTCGCGGTCACCGTGTTGTTGTGCTCGACGTCCTTGTAGTTCTTCACGATCTCGGCGGTGACCCGGCTGGCCGTACCCAGCGAGTCGGCGATCGCCCGATAGGAGTCGATCATGGCCTTGACGTACGTGCTGTGCAGGCCCGCGACCTGGCTCGTGCTGTCCAGGCCGCCGAACCACAGCTCGGTATCGCCCTGAGTGATGGTCATCTTGGCCGTGTCCGGGACGAGGTGGGTCTGGACGTATGACTTCAGCCCGTCCAGCCAGCTCACCGCCGTCGCCACCGAGTCAACATCGATCTCCGTCACACCCTGCTCGACGATGCCGTCAGGCGAGACGTAAGGATGCCCCGGCGCTGTACCGAAATACTGGTGGTCCCCGCTCACGACCTTCCTCCCCAAACCAGGTCCGTGGGCACACTCTAGCGAATCTCGGGAGGCCTCGATGTCCACCCGGACGCGGCCTTCCTCCACGTACTTCGATATAGCGAAGAGCGGCGAACCGTACGCCCGCTCTACGTCGTTAGCGGATGCAATATGCTCCCCACAGCCGCGCGCCGGGGCCAGACCCAAACGGACGGGGGGACTCCGTGGTGACCAACTCCAATTGGCTCGACAAGTCAGCCTCGCGGCTGACGGCCGACATCGAGCAGCTCCGCGAGGCGGTCGCGGCCGCCGCCGTCACGATGGAGTCGCCGGGCGGCGAGGTCGCGGTGACAGTGGGCGCCGGCGGAGCGGTGACGAACCTTCATCTGTCGGCCCTGGCCATGCGCTTGGACCGGATCGCGCTTGGCTCGCTCATCGTGTCCACAGTGGCCCGAGCGACCGAGCGGGTGGGCGAGGATCTGGTCGAGCTCACGGCCGGGCGCGGCTTCACTGGAGCGGCCCACCGCGCGATCCCACCGGCGCCGGCATGGGGGAGCATTCCTCCGATCGCGCCGCGGCTCCCCGACCCGCCGGAGTCCGCCGCGACACCGCCGAGCGGGCCCGAGGCGGCCGAGGTCGAGGAGCGCCTGCGTGGCCTGCTGGACGAGTCCCGGGCGCGGCTCGACCGGTACGCCGAGCTCGAACGCGAGCTGGCCGCCGCGACGACCACGGTCAGATCCGATGACCGCCTGGTGGCGGTCACGGTCCGAGCCGGCGGCGCGCTGGTAGCGGTGGACATCGCCCCCGGAGCCGAGGAAGAGGGTCCACAGCGGATGGCCGGCGCCGTGCTCGCGGCGCTGAGCTACGCCCGGTCCCGGGCCTCCCTTGCTATGGCCGACCGGGTCGCCGAGGTCGTCGCGGGGCGAATCGACGTCCGGGCGATGGTCGAGTCGGCGATCGATCCCACGCTGCTCGCCCGCATCCGCGGCGACCAGGACCAGGAGGAAGGGCGATGAACGAGGACCTTCGCTTCGATCCTGGCCCGGTCGTTACCTGCAGCGACGCGTTGCAGCGCATCCAGGGCGAGGCGGCCGGCATCATGGAGCTCGCGGTGGACGCCAATCCGGACTGGTACACGTGGGGCCTGCTCGGCCTTGTTTTCTCTGATGCGTACTGGGAACTCGCCGATGAGCTCTACAAACACCTCGGGATGATGGGCCAGGCATTGCGCGACCGCATCGACTCACTCGATCAGTGCGTCGCGAACTACGAGGCGACGGAGCACGCCATCACCGACGCCTTCAACAAGATCAAGCAGCTGACCGACTGACCGGGGGTATTGGTATGGGCGGTGGCGACGGCGACGCGGTTGTCGCCAACGATGAGGTCGAGGGTGGCGTCGAGGGGTTCCAGCTGTTCCACTTCGATGCCAATGAGGACATCCCGGTCGTCAGCTCGGCCCGGCAGACGTGGCAGACCCTGAACGACGCCATCTTCGACGGCGGCGCCGATCGGGTCGAGCTGACGAGCATCGCGGGCGGCGTGGCTGACCTCGGCCTCAACGTCATCATCTACGCCGCCGATCCGCTCAACTTCCTCCTCGCCGCCGGGCTGGGTTTCCTCATCGACGTGGTACAGCCGCTCCAGGACGCGCTCGGCCTGGTCACCGGCAACCCGGAGCGGATGGACACGGAGATCGCGAAGTGGGAGCGGGTCGGTAACGCGCTCGGACCACTGGCCGACGAGATTCGGGCGGCGGTGCACGACGGCCTGCTCGGCTGGCATGGCAAGGACGCCGAGGCGGCGCGGGCGCGACTCAACCTGTTCGCCGACGGCGTCGCCAGCCTGACCGAGGACGTCAACCAGCTCAAGCTGGTCATGGACGTTATCAAGACATTGATGGACGTCGCGCAGCAGCTCGTCATCAGCGTCATCGCCACGTTCGTCGAATATCTCATGTGGACATGGATCCCAGCGATGGCCGCGGCCGTACCGACAGCAGGTGCCTCCACGGCGGCCGCCGCGGCCGCGACCGAGGTGGAGGCGTCCGTCACCACCACCCGGCTGACCCTGTTCCTTCAGCGCGTGGCGCGCCTGCTCATGAGGTTGCGGACGCTGCTGTTCCGGATGCACCCGCGACTCATGCGACGGGGCATGGTCGCCTTCCAGCTCCGGGCTGAGGGTGGCCACTTCGGCACCTTCGGCAAGTTCAACGTTCCGTTGGGACGTCTGATGGAGGACTGGCGGACGTGGGCGCCACCCGGGCGGCAGCTGCTCGCCGGCGGGATCAGCGATGCCGGAGACGGCGGCATTACCGGATCGTCCATGTCGGACGAGGACCAGGATCGGGCGTTGAGCAGTGACTGACGGCCCGCCCACCGTGCTGCCGTACCCGTTGCCGGACGACCTTCCGGCCGGGCAGGGCGGCCTGGCCATCCACTCGCGGCAACGGGATGGGTTCCCCGCCCCGATGATCGGCGTCGACGGCCGGCCAGTGTTGCGCGAGTTCGGTGAGGCGGTGGTCGTCCTCCCGCCCGGGCCACACATCGTGGAGGTGCAGCTCGGCGAACCTGTGCGCAGCGCGCTGGTCACGATCCGGGCCGGGCAGCTGACCACGTTCAGCTACTCGTCGGCCGACGCGTTGGGCACTCCGTCGCGACTCGGCAATCGTCGGCGCGTCGGCACCGGCCCCAATCCGGGGCGGATCGTTCTCGCGGCTCTGGTCTTCGCCGTCACACTGCTCGTCGGCCGCGTCGTGATCGCGCTGGCCGGTGTCGACAATGGACTGTCCTTCGGTGTGGTCGCCCTCGTTGCGGTGGCCCTCAGCGCCGTCTGCTACTACGCCCTGATCCGGAGACGTCGGTGACTGGGCCGATCTTCGTCGGCGACGACCTCGACGCGCCCGCCCAGCCGTTGCCCGAGACACCGCTGCTCTTCGTCGTGTACTGGTTTGACAGCCGGGAGCTGTTGGTAGCCGACGGCAAGGCGATCGGCGACACGATCAGCATCCGGCGCTGGATTGCCGCTCCGGAGGTCTACCTCGACAACGAACGAGTACCGGCCAGCTGGTCGGGTTGGTGCTACCCGCTTTCACCCGGTCCACATGAGATCGAGGTGCGCTCGCCCCTTCCCGCCCGTCTGACTTTCACCGTCACCTCGCTCGCGAACGTCACGCTGATCTACCGCGCAGAGCTGCGATTCCACGGCGACTCGCCCGGCGGGCCGGACGGCGAGGCCGCCCTGACCGAGTCCTAGCCACTTCGGTCCGAACAAGTGGCCTGGTGGGCTCACGACAAGCGCACCGTCGTCCACAGTGGACAACAGAAGCTCCGTTATGGACGAGGTGGACGTGACCAGTCCGGAGATCCGAGCGGCTCTGCCGACGTCAGTGCGGCGCGGCCGCCGCCTCGCTCTTGAGCGTGAAGTCGACCAAACCGCCAGCTTTCGTTGCCGCCATCGGCCTCGGCTATCACGGTCTGGCCGTTCTTCGCGAGCCCGGTCAGACCGTTGACGGCGTGCCCTCCATTAGCTCGATCGACGCCCTTCTCTCCCGCTTCTGAGCGTCTGCATACCCGCCTTGGCACCGCCCAGTGCTACCGGTTGACCGACTCGTCTCGGAACCGTCCACAAAGGACGCGGGAGCGGGATAAACCCGCCCGGCAGCTTACGCTGCCCACCGTCCCGCGACCCGAGGATCAGCCCCAAAGAGATCAACAACGGCCCGCTGACCGACGTACTGCACCTGGACCTGTCGACACTGCCTCCCGCCGCGGTGGCGACGTTCAAGCACGCGGCGTCGATGGCCAACCCGAAGTTCTATGAGTTGCAACGCTTGCGTAAGTCCACCTGGGACACTCCGCGATTCGTTCGCGGGTACGACATCACCGTTGACGACCGCCTCGTGCTGCCCCGCGGCCTGCGGCATGCCGTCACGGGCATCGTTGAACGGGCCGGATCGCGGCTGGTCGTGACCGATGTCCGGAACCCGGGTGCTGAGGTCGATGTCACGTTCGTCGCCGACCTCAAGCCGGAGCAGGCCGTCGCGGTCAGCGCGCTGCTCGCCCATGACGACGGCGTGCTTGTCGCTCCGCCCGGATCGGGCAAGACCGTCATGGCCTGCGCGATCATCGCTGAGCGCGCCACGTCCACTCTGGTACTCGTCGACCGGAAGGCCCTCGCCGACCAGTGGCGTACCCAGGTCGAGAACTTCCTGGGCGTGAAGCCGGGCCAGGTCGGAGGCGGCCGTCGCAAGCTCACCGGGGTCGTGGACATCGCGATGCTGCCGACGTTGGCCCGACATGACAACATCGTCGAACTCACCCGCGGTTACGGGCAGGTTGTCATCGACGAATGCCATCATCTCGCGGCCGCCGCGTACGACCACTCAGTCAAACGCATCGATGCCCAGTTCTGGCTCGGGCTCACCGCTACGCCGGATCGCCGCGATGGGCTCGGCGAACTGGTGACCTGGCAACTCGGACCTGTCCGGCACACCCTCGCACAGGGTGAACCGGGCACTCTGATGGACACGCTCACGGACCATGTCGGTCCCCGGCGCGTTTTTCATATCCACGAAACCGCCTTCCGTTGCCGCGACCTCGACCTGACCGCGCCCGGTGCACTCGCGGAGGTACACCGCGTCCTCGTCACCGACCGCGAGCGCAACGCCCAGATCGTCACCGACATCAGTACGGCGCTGTCCAGAGGACGCAACTGTCTCGTTCTCACCCGGCGGGTCGCCCACATCGACGCGCTGGCGACCATGCTCGCCGAACGCGGACACCAAGCGCTGGTGTTGCAGGGTGGCATGACCACCGCCGCCCGCCGCGCCGCCGTCGACCGTCTCGCGGATACGAAGGCTGGCGACGGTGTGCTCGTGATCGGTACGACGCCGTTCATCGGGGAAGGATTCGATGCCCCGGCGCTTGACACGCTGTTTCTGGCCGCGCCGGTCTCTTTTGACGGTCTACTGGTCCAATGTGCCGGACGTGTGGTGCGCGCCGCACCGGGCAAGGACATCGCCGAGGTCCACGACTACCACGACCACGCCGTCCCGATCCTGGCCACTTCGCTGCAACGACGCATGCCCGGCTACCGCACCCTCGGGTTCACCAGGACCTGACCCACATGCGCGCCCCCATTGACCGCTAGGCTGCCCTGGTGTCACGTCGCGAGCCCGCCCCGCTCGCTGATCGCGACGAGTTGATGACGCCATCACATCGCAGGAAATGATCAGTCGCGGGTAGAGCCGGGGCGGTTCACCCTGGAACCAGCATCCGGGGGACCGACGAGGCCGGAACCGTTGCGGCCCAACCGATCCCGCACCCGGAAGGCCCGGAACAGGGCTCGCGCCCACGTGATACCCAACCGCCACCCAAAGATCAAATAGATAGCGCCCGGTGACAATACGGCCAGCTCAGGAAGGGTGCGCCGCCAGGGACTCGACCCCCGAACCCGCGGATTAAGAGTCCGCTGCTGTCCATGTTGGACAGTCCACATAGTGTCGCCAGATCCGTATGGTGCCGTTCCTTCCGGGGATTCGCCGCGGCCAGGTGCCGCCTGGTACATCTGGTGCCGTCTCGTTCCGCGCAGTCTTTCGGCAGCCGAGCACACCAGGAGCACCACCGGATCCTATATGGACAGTCGTTGCGTTCAAACGCGGCGGGTGACCTTGATCGCCGCGAACGCCCAAACTGGCGCGCTATCAACGCAGCGGGGGCGGCTTTGTGGTTGATCGAGCGCTGTACGGCGTGCTGTCATTGCCAGAATCTGCCGGCGTCAACGTAGCGGCGTAGCTCCATCGCGTCGTGCAGGACCCGGCCGACGACGAGGATGTGGCGTCGACTTCGCCGGCCACGGGATCGGCAAGGTCCTGGTCCCGCTCGTCGTCCGGCGTGAGGCCGCCAAGGAAATGCGTGCCAACCTGGCCACCCTCAAGCAGCGACTCGAACGCACCGAACCGCCATCCGTGGTGCCGCCGCGTCGCGGCAGAGGGCTCCAGCCGGACGAGCGCCCCGAGTGGTCCTGTGGGGCTGCGCGGAAGGGGACCGCGCCGGACGCGCGGCCCCCCTTGCGGAGCGTCGCGTCAGTTCTCGAATGCCAACACGATCTCTGGGAGTTCCTTGGTTACTCCTGATGGGTTGGTGTATGTGTCTACTGTGGAGTCGGTGTAGATGATGGCGGCTTTACCCGATGCCGGGTCTTCGGCGACCTCGAACAGGTCGAGAAGCTCGCGGTCGGTGTTGTTGACGCACCCGGAGCCCTCGAGGCAGATCCGGCCGACCCGGTTGGGGGTATTGCTCACCGTCTTGACCGTCCAGGACCCGTTGAGGAACTGTGAGTCGTAGACGTTCCACACCGCGTTCTGGTCGTCGGTGGATGCGGCTGAGGAGCCGTAGTAGACGAGGTCGACCTTGCCCCCACGCGCGGCGAGCCAGGGCATGACGGTCGTGGTGGCCGTCGACACAGTCAGCGGCGCAGACCAGGTGCTGCCGCCGTCCGTTGAGCTCGACACCGCGACGCCGTGTTGGTCGGTCCACGCGGTGTGGACGGCGTGGGTGATCGGGTCGACCGCGAGGGATGGCCAGAAGTTGTTCAACCGGGTGAACGGAGCGGCGTGGAATACCAGCGTCGAGGTCCAATGCTTTCCGCCATCGGTGGACCGGGAGACATAGATGTTGTTGTAGTCGCCGCTGGTCGACTTGGTCTGCGGTTCGCCGGCTGCGTATGACTCGTACAGCGCACCCGTCGCAGGATCGGCCACGATGGGTCCGATCGAGTTGTTGAAGGTGGCGTCACCGGTAGCGTTGCCCTGACCGGGAATCGGCGACCCGACCGGCTGCCAGGTCTGGCCATCGTCGGTTGAGCGCTTGACCCGGATCAGCGTGCTGTTGCCGGAGTCGTGGTAGGCGATCCAGGCGGTCGTTCCCGCCGTGGTGATCCACTCCCGGTCCGCGCCCGCGGTGTCGATGAAGATGTGCGAGCAAGCCGACGGACCTGTGCTGCCTCGCGGGCATCGGGTCACGTTGACGCCGAGCTGGAATGCGTTGCCGTTTTTGTTGACGATCAGGTCGAGGTCCGCGAGCAGCAGGGTGCCTGCCGAGGTGAACTCGACGTCGGCGTCCTCGTCGCCGAGCGTGGTCCGTCCCTGGCCGACGTTGTTCAGGTCGGTGTCCATGGCGCCGAAATACGACGGGGTGACGCCGAAGCTACCGGTCCAAAGGTTGACCTGGAACGGGAGCCATCCCAGACCGTCGACGGCCATCCGGCCGTCCCTGGCGAAGGCGATGGCCGGCTCGCTGTTGCCGGAGGAGTTCGCGTGCGGAGACGAGGAGAAACCAGCCGGTGTGCCCGGCGAGATGAGCAGCGTGTTCGAGAACGCGGGACCCGACGCCGAGGCAGGTGACGGCGCGGCGGTCGCCTGGCTCACCACGACGCCCGCCGCGCCCACCGCCGCGGCCATGGCGACGGCCAGACCGATCTTGGTTCGCATAGCGCTGATGCCCCTTCTGGGATTGATCAGGAACCTTATCGGCGGCCGCAGCGCGAACCGCCCGCTATTTCGATCAGCGCCGTCTCTTGAGCAGGCGTCACCTTGCGCGCCGTTAACCTTCGAACGTTGACATCATCGACCAACGCCATCTGGCCAACGACGCCTCCTCGATGCGTCCTGGTATCGAGATCAGTTACGCCACCGGGCCACCAGTGCGCGCTCAGATGAGCACCGAGTTCATTTCGTCGGCTCACCCGAGCCCTGCTGATCCGTCCTCGCCGAGACTGTCGCCGGCCAGTCCCGCGAATGTGGTTGAAGTGTCTTGGCTGGGCATGATTGTCCTCCTGGCATGAGTGGTCATCCAGGAGGCGTGAATCGGTTGCGAACAATTCGTACGGTGACTGGTTGCTCAGACGTGCCAGCGGGTTGGGCCGCTCGGGCCGGGTTGGTAGCGGCAGAGCCGTCAGGTGTGTAGGCAGGAATCGAGTGCGCGGCGGCCCGGGGTGCGTCGACCGCGATCCGCTCGACCGCGGCCCGCAGCGTGCGCGTGACGTTGACCCGGGCCCGCTCGGCCTCGATATCCATGGACCGCGG